>Ga0179591_1371923_pt1 | contig 25499 bp, 38 predicted proteins | sample CZOMad2_1_08_16f_FD_182891 | JGI IMG/M metagenome (GOLD analysis project Ga0179591, IMG submission 182891) | Vadose zone soil fungal communities from Angelo Coast Range Reserve, California, USA - CZOMad2_1_08_16fungal (PacBio error correction) | ecosystem: Environmental > Terrestrial > Soil >...
CCCTCCAAAGGGAAGGGGGGTGTATCTTATTACGGGAAGATAAAAGTTTGTCACCCAAAAGGCAAACGGGTACCGGGGGGGGTCAAAAAGGGGGGGAGCGTAACTACATAAGATAATCAGGTGTTCTAGTCGGGAGACTCAACCCAGACAGAAGGCGAAGGGGGAATTCATCCCGGAACCAGAATGTGGAGGGGCCCACTCACGAGGGAGAGGACGTGATCCTTGTTACCAGTCTCAATCCAAATGAGAAAAGTAGAAAACACTCCTCAAGGGGGATTGGGGAAAAAAGGATAAAAGCTTACTGCACCCTTTCCGGCACCTGAGTTTCATCAGAAGAAAGGGGAGCCGTACTTTGTGAAAAAAGGGAAAAAGTAAAAAGGACCACAGACAAAAAGATCCCGTCTTTGCTCATGTATGGTCCACCATATTGTGCCCACAGATATTGGAAAAAACGTCAAAAAGCACAACGCGATTCGACGGGATTCTAAAAAAGGTCTTCTCGCGCTCGGCACTAGAGCAGAGTGGGAAAATTTACAGGTCGAAGATAAAAGGGGGTGATCCATCGAATTTAAGAGGAAGAAAGGAAAGGTGAACCGTAGGGAGTGGGATTTTATCTTTCTCACACTGTGGGGAGGATAGGAGCTACCATATATGAGGAAAAAAATGCCGTATCTGGAAACTGAATGTCCGCACGGGGGCCAGAAAGGCAACACTATCCTCCTTTCCAGAAGCGCCGTCAGAGGAGTTCTCCATTCTTGGGAGAGGATGGCTCTCTAAGGAATTGGGTCACTGGTGTGGGAAGGCCTCAAATGTTCGCAAGGGGCCAGTTTTAAGAAGGGGGAAGTGGAGGTAAAAGGGGGGGAAAAAAATTCGCCTATTCCGAAAAACAAGGACTTAGAGAGTAATTGGGGGTAGTTTTACAAAGTTACCTCATAAAACGTTGAGCAATCCGTCCTACGTTAGGAAGAGAACCACGCACACAAAACAGGTCTTTTACTCGTTAAAAGGAATTTGCCTCGGAAAAAGAACCCACTCTCCTGCGGTTTGTCAAAGGCGATAGGGGGGGTCGGGCAACGGGGGGGGGAGAGAACCAAGATGCTCGTTCCAGAGAATCTTTGTAATAACGTCGAGTAAAGGAGAGGAAACTTACCGCTTTCTGCGGAAAAAATCTCGTTGAGGTGCAAAGAGAACGAGTGAGGCCACTCTACTGCAGGCCCTGCCAAAGAAGGGAAGGACCGAGGCTCGTTCTTTATCTGAGGAGAGCTAAAAGTAGTGGGTGGACCCATGGAAAAAGGATAGCCTCGGAGACTCGCACTTTCCATCGCTCGCAAAGGAGGGAACTGGGTCCGTCGTGGGAATGTTCGCACCGTCAAGAAAAAGGAAAGGAGAAGAATGAACGAACAGTGAACTTATCAGGAGATCTTTTGTCGGACCCAGTGGGAAGGGACGAGAGAATGCCCAACTGCTCAAAAAAGCCTATCAGCTTGCCATCGAGGAGACGGGGAGAGCAGCTAGAAGACAGGGGGCAGACGGAAAAGTAGACGTAGGAAGGGTCCTTCGAAGAAAGTGCCGGGAAAAGACAAAAATCGCTGCCCGAAGTGGGGGGGAAGATTTTCTCCCATATTTCTCACCGTCCGAAGAGGCAACAAAAAAAAAAGAGGGGAGGAATTAGAGGGGGGGAGGGGGGCGAAGTAGAACATTAGGGGGTGAACTAACTTCGTCCCACGATGGGAAGAACAGGCACTTTCTTCTGCGATCTTCCTACGGCGACCGAAGCAATATAGAAATAAGAAAAAAGTCATAAGAGAAAAGGGTCACTCTTCTCGGCACTTGGAGTGGAAGGTGAGCAGTTGGGGAAAAAAAGGGAAAACACATCTTTTCAGCACACCTCGGTAATGGGGACAAGGAGGACTTACGGAAGGGGAATGTCTGCAGGAAGGGCCTTGACGGTGCTAAGGTTTTGGGTTACAAACCAGAGAAGCTTCTCGCGAGCAGATGGAGAGGAGTAGGGAAGAGCGTGGTAGGGGTAGCGAGCAAAAGATTGGTGGAAAAAACAGAAAAGCTGCCGGCTTGAAAGGGCCATCTGCGAGATCTATTTGGGAAAAGTAGGCCTTGTGGGGGAAGGAGCGGGAGTGCACCGAAAGTCCCCGATAATACTATGATGCCTAAAGAAGCGGTAAGGTCCCTGAAGGAAGGGGCTTCCCGATAGTGATTGTTTTCGGAAGGGGGGAGAAGAGAGGTAACACACAGAAAGCACAGTCGCCTGAAGCCTTCGAGTGTTGGGGGGGGGGGGACAGCTCCGCGCATTCCAGGTGTCCACTCGTTTTTGGTTGAGAAAAGAGCGGTGAAGACAAGGGGGGATTGAACAGATCAACGTGTAGAAAGGACCACTACCCGAAAAGAACCGTATCCTATCCAGATGTCGGCTCATTTTTCAACGGAGGAGGAAAAACAAATGGGAGAAGGGGGGCTCGCCTAGGGGGGGGGGGAGGGTGGGGAGGGTGGAGGGGGGGGGATGGAAGAGAGATCTGAGGGGGGGGGGTAAGGGTACGGGGGGGGGGGGGGGGGGGGGGTGGGTGAGGGGTGGGTGTGGGGGGGGAGGGGGGGAGGAGGGGAGGGGGAAGAGAGGGGGGGGAGAGTGGTGGAGGGGAAGGGCGAGGGTTTGGTAGTGGTTGGGGGGTAGGGGGGGGTGGAGTGTGGTTGGCGGGTGGGGAGGAAAGGTAAGTGGGGGGGGGGCGAGGAGTTGGTTACTGTGTAATTGGAGGTAGGGGGGGGAGAGGAGGGTGGGGGGGGTGTTCTCAAAGAGACTCTTTACCAAGGCGGGCGAGAAGGGGAGACCATCTCTTCACGGGAGAAAAGGAAAAAAATATAAGGCCTCTAGCGAAATATCTTTTTCACTTCTTTATGGTGACATTTACCAACCTTTGAGGGGGAGAAAGAAAGGAAAGGAAACGTTTTCAAGAAAGTTCTTGGGAGGGGAATATCTGGGGAATCTCTACGAAAGAGAAATCCCGCAGGACTTATCCTGGTCACATTTCAAGAGTGGGAATTCCTTTGATTGAAGAGGGGGGGAGAAATTAAATGAAAAAGGAGGCGCTCTAGTTACTTCTCAGGAAAAAGGGGAGAATTAAGAGGAACGGGAGAGAGGGGAAGAAAAGGTTTAAAGTTGTATCAAAACTATTCCAAAGGGAGGTGAGAGCTGACGGAAAGCTCCTTTCTGGGAAGGGATGCGGTTGTGGGTCAACAAAGAGACGAGAAGGATCTTCAAAGGGAGAGTATTTATCCTACTGAAATGGGGGAGTTTGTTTTCGAAAAAAAAAAAAACAAAGCGTGAGAAGGAAGGAGACCACTGGGCCATAGCCTACCGATGCTTGGCCAAGGGAAGAAAAGTTAAAGGGAGTCCCTTCATGCGGGGGAGGGGGGTGCTAAAGAAGAAGGGGTTTCTCACCAGGTCATAGGGAAAGCTCACCTATGGCCTTTGAAAAAGGGGGTGGGGGGGCCTTCTCGAGAGAAAAAAACGGGAATCACGGGGCACCCGTCGGCGATGGGGAAGGGGAGAACGAAGAAACAACAACTGGGATGAGGGGGAAAGGGAAGAAAAGCAAAGCGAAAGGGGAAAGGGGACTGTAGAGAGGGGTGCAGCCCCATGCTTGAGCCGGAGAAGGGCCAACGGGATTTCAACTCCATAGAGGAGGAGGGAAGGAAAATTTTGTGAGGGGAGAGTAGGGGAATATCTCACATAATTCTATCATCCTTATAAGGAGAAGGGAAGAAAGATGCTTTGAATCGGTACTTATCTGTTTAAATGGGAGAAGAAACATGCGGAGAGAAAGATGTTTCCGTCGATCAATCTTCGGGGAAGGGAAAGACGCCGGAGGGGAATCGGGAGCCGTAATTTTTGAGGAGGAAATCAGGAAGGGGCAAAGGTCGGCGGCAAGATCTTTGCTCTATTTTTCTGAGGGGAAATAGTGTGAACTACACAAGGGTCTAAAAGCATAAACCTTGTTGAAAGGGGGGGGGAGGATACCGCTCGAAAAAAAATAAAAAAGGGAACGTGGGGATAGACTTGATCCATCCAAGGGGAAGAAGGGAATGTGCCCAGAAGTCACTGTCTTTTATCTTGCTCACAGAAGAGGAACCCGAGAAAAAAAGAAAAAACAGAGAGGGGAACTTCCAAAGGGACTATCATCTCGCATCAAGGAAAAAGGGGTGGCACAGGGGGGAGAGCACTTTACCCATATATTCAGAAAGGAAAGGGAGGAGGGAAGGTCGAACCCAGGGAGGAAAGGGAGCTGGAGAAGAGGAGGTCCTTTTTTTCCTGGAAGAAGAGGAAAAGAAATGGGTGAAGAGCCCCCAGGTTCTAGGAAAGAGGGGGAGGTTACTGCAAGAAAGGGGGGGGGAAAAATTCTCCTGGGGGAAAAATTACTTATATATTAATTGGGAGGTTTTTCATCTTAAAAGAGGGGGGAGAAAAGGGAGGTCGCAATTAAGAAAAAAAACGGGAGAAAGAGAGGGGAGAGACCACGCACAAAAACAAGAGGGAGGACTCTTTTCAATCCTTGAATTTCGAGAAAAAAAAGAGCAGCTGTTGGCCGGGCGATCCTTGTTGTGATCTAAAAGGGTTGGCAGCAAAAAGAAAGACTGCTTTCAGGGAAAAGTTTAATACACTTCCGGGAGGGGGAACTTACCGCTGGCGAGGAGATCTGTGAGGTCACATGGGGGAAGGAAAGAGTAACAGGGGAAGAGGGGAGAAAACGAAGACATCCTCTTCGCTTCTTAGAAGAGGGAAGCTACAGGGGGAGGGGGTGCTTCCGTCGAAGCGGGAAGTGGGGTAGGCCAACAAAAGAAGGACCAAAAGGAAAGATCGCTAGAGGGTCCTTTTTCGTCGTAGGAGAAAAAAAAAAGGTTTCGCACCGAAAGTCCCTTCGCCGACAGTAAACGTAAGGGGAAGAGAAAGGGTAGGGACTGGAAAAGAGCGGGAGCGTTTTGTCTACCCCTATGTGGGAAGTCGGGGGAAAGAAGGAAAAACGGCTCAAAGAAAAAACGAAATTGCCATCTCTTTCTCGTCATCGGAAGCAGACCATTAGAGACACATTGAAAGAAAAGGAGAGGAAGAGAAAATAAATTTCTCTCAACGCCCAATAAAGGGGTGGGAAAATGTAGGGGAAAGGCATATGTTCTCAACCGTCGAACTCGAAGAAAAAAAAAAGGATGAGGAGAGAGGGTGAAAATCTGGGCGACAAGGGACAAACTTCTTTCCATCTGTGTTATCAAAGGTCTTACCGGAAGGAGAGGCCTACTTTACCTTGAAAAAAAAAAAAAAAGGGGAGACGAAAAAGAAGGCTAGCTAAAAGGGAAGGGGGAGCCATCTATTGCACTCTGCGGAAAGGGGGGAGGTGAGCAGGGGTTTCATTCTCAGGGGGAGAACCCCATGGAAAAAAAAGGGGAAGAAGCTTGACCAAAAAGATGGTTACTTTTTTCCTGTCGGGAGGCGGGGCAGGGGACGTGAAAAAAAACGCCTACTACCGACACAGATGCAAGAGATACAGAGCATAGAAGGAGGGGAGAAAAGAAAGGAAGGACGCACAAAATCTGGGGGAGAAAGAAAGGTATGCGGCGAGCATCTTCGGGGAAGGGAGCTTTGGACCAGGGAGGGGGGGGGAAAGAGGGGGGTCACATGTGAAAGAGGATCCTACTCGCCATCGTAAGGTTCCAAGTCGAAGGTTTCCTTCAAAGGGGGGAAGGGGAGTACTTAACTATCAGAAGGGAATGGAAAGAACGGAGAACCCGGAAGGGAAAACACCTTCTAGTTTTGTTTTCCGGGGAGAAGGAAGAAAGTTGACCGAGTGGAAAAGCGTTTTTTTGTGCTTGTTTGGAAGGGAGATAGACTAAAGAGGAAAGGGGGAGGGGGGACGTTAAAAAGGGGGAGAAAAACAGTAACAATTACTCTCAGAGAAAGCGGGAGGGATCGTCCATCGCAGGAAGGACTGCTCTTCCATCGAACCTTCCAAAGAGGGAAGGGGCGCTCGGCGTGAAAAAAACGACTTCTAATACGGAAACAAGGGAACATCGACGGAAGCCAATCCCAGGGGGGAAAAAAAAAAAAGGGAGCGAAAATCCCTATGACTTCTAGAGAAAGGGGATGGCAAGGAAGGGAGGCCATGGGAAAGAGGCACATTCCCTTTTTATGAGAAGGAGGGGACATTCGGGGGTGTATCAAATATCTTTTTATGAAAAAGAAAGAGGGAGCAAAGTGACGGGCACTTCGAATAAAAAGGGAAATTCCTTTTTAAATTTCAGGGGGAAACTCTGGAGAGAAAAAGGGAGAAACACCACTTGTAGGAAGCTCATGGGAAGAGAGCGCAAGGGGAGGAGGAACTTCTTTAATCAGGGGCGCTTTCGACGAAAAGGTATCACCCTATTGTGACAAGGGGGGGCAAAAATGGAGACAAAGAAAAGAGAGGCCGTCGATCCTTTCTACTTTCCTTCGATTTAGGGGGTAAAAAAAGGAAGGCTCAGGAAAGAGAGGAAAAAGGGTCCTTCTCGTTCAAACAGGGGAGGGTTCGACAAAGAAAACGGGGACGGCAAAGCATGGGAGAAATATCTACATTTCTACAAAAGGATAGGCCTAGCCGAAGAGGGAAAGATGCAATGCCATTCTTGGGAAAAGAGGGTGGTGGGATTCTCCTTCATAAGGGGTTGCAAAAAGGAAAAAGAAACAGTTGCCTTAGGGAAGAGGGGGGAGGGGACGCTGAAGAGAAGGGGGAGGGTCCGGGGGGCTTCTCTTGAAAATTTTTTGTTCCCAGGGGAGGTACGGAGGAGAACAACGAGGAAATTGGCTCCTTGGGAAGGAAGTCTCCACCAACCCCCAGGGAAAAAAGATGAGAGGTTCCAAAAGGCGACAATTCTACCTCGCCTCCGGGGGGGGAAAGGGATAAACGGTAAAGGTTATAAAGGGAAAAAATGTTAATTTCACGGCATAGGGAAGGACAAGCATGAGGGGGGTTAAAGGGGTCTTCGAGATCAAAAGCAGGAGGATATTCCGCACTCCCGCTGGAAAGATGATGGAGAGAGTCTTCGGCTAGGGACGGGGGGAAGTCGGGAAGAACAAAAATGACGGTCCTTCCTAACACAAAAAAGGGGAAAGGTTTTAAGAAAGAGTCTGCACCTTCAAGGGGAAAGACGTTCATGAGAAAAAGGAAAAAAGAAAAAAAAAAGAAAGAAACGAAAACACTAAAAGAACCCGACCACACCATACCAAGATTGGGCACGAAGCGAGTGAGAGAGGGAAGAAAGGGCACGAGGAATACGCGCAGGTTGTGCCCAATCCGGAGTGAGTATGTACCGGGGGGGACAGGAGAGAGGGAGACGGGGTACCGCTAGTGGGTGAGGAATGAGATGGGGGTGGGAAGAGGTGGGGGGGTCCAGGAGGGGGTGGGGGGGGGAACGGAAAGGGGCAAGGGCCCCGGGAATGACTCGTAGAGCAGGATGAGTGAGAGGGAAGGGAGGTGGTGTCCGGCATGCATGGAAGCCAAGAGGGATGGGAAAAGTGAGAGGGGAAACGACGGGGGTGGTGAAGATTAGGTGAGGAGGGGGGATGGCTAAAAAGTGCTGAACGAAAAGGGGGGGCCAAGGGAGCGGGGAGGGGGGGAGGGGGAGGCGTGGGGCGAAGGGGGGAGGGTAAAGGAAGAGTAGCTATAAGGTTGGGAACCGAATGTGAAGGCGGGGGTGCGTGCACTAGGAGGGGGGCAGGAGTAGCGGGTAGGAGGGGGGGCCTGGCGGGGGGAGGCTGGGAAGAGGGGATCGAGGTACATAAGACAACCCCCCCCCCAAAAATAATTTGTTACCCACAAGGGGGAGAAGGGAGAAGGGAGGCAGAGGAAGGAGCCTCGGAAAGAGAAGTCTTTTTCTCTATTTGGGGTAAATGGGTCACCAGGGACTACCCATATTTTTCTCCAAGGAAAAAGTGTTCAGGGGAGTACCGCGGCGCTCGCCGAAGAAGCATCTTGGTTCCACCTTGTTCTCAGGAAGAAAGGGGTTGGATCCAATCAAAAAGGGGAGGGGACGCCGACCGTCAAATGTTCAAAGGAAAGGGGGAGGCTCAACGGAAGACTCAGATAGAAAAAGATTCTCAAAGAAGATCCTGTAAACTGAAAGGGGGAAAGGGAAGAACAGCGCGCAGACGCAGTTTGGTCACCGTGAGAAAGTGAACCATATCGAACAGGGGGGGGGGGGAAGCCCGGATGAGTGCCGAGATGGCTAAAAAATAGAAGAGGGGTCACGGGGGGGCAAGTCGGCGCCCAAATGTCAAAGAAGGGGAAGAGCCGGGAGAAAAGGGAAGGGGGAAGAAGGCCTGCCGAGGCGCCCTATTCCGAGAATAATGGGGACTGAGAGAAGGGGGGAGTTTTCATATTTCGCTGAAAAAGGGAGAGGAAATAAAGATTCAGGAGACAAAGCGTGGAAAGGAAAAATCCTGTCTTTGCGCGGAGAAAAAAAAACCACACTCGGCAGGCGGGGGGGGGAAAGGAGAATCCGGTGTTGATCTTTTTCCCCGGGTCAAAAAAGAGCCTTGCCGAGAGAAAAAAAAAGGACGGGAGGAAAGTGTGAAGAAAAGCGGCTGATCCTCATAGTATTATCGGGAAAAGGAAGAAAGGGAAAGGGCACGCAAAGGAGAAAAAGGAAAAGCCTACGTGTTCCGTAAACGAAAAACAAAAAGCCTTTTATCTCCAAGGGGGGAAACCATATTGGGGGGAAGGAAAATGAATTCCTCTTTCTTGTGAAGAGAAAGGCCGGCACGGGAAAAAGCAAGCTTGGTCACTGTTCGCGGGGGAACAAAAATTTTCAAAGGAAGGATAGAGGAAGGGGGGGAAAGGGAAACGTACAGGGGGGGAAGATGTTGTTCAATGGAAAGGGTGTAGTCGGAGGGAAGCCCCAGGGGAAAAAGGAGGAAGATGCAAACGGAAAAAAAACGGACAAGGGGAGGAAGGCTCTCAGCTTAAGGAGAAGGTAGATACCCATACCTTTTCAAAGGGAGCGTCGGGCAGGTTACCTCCTCTAAGAAAAGAAATAATTTAAAATTGAAAGGTCAGGGAAAAAGCTGTTCAAAAAAGAAAACCTTCGAACAGCCGAAACAACAGAAAAAGGGGGAGGAGGGGGGAAAGGGGAAGGTTTCGACTGTTCTAACATCTTTTCGAAAAAAGAAAAAGGAAAAGGTTCAAAGGAAAAGGAGGGACGCCTTCGGACAAGAAAAAGAAGAAAAAGGCCGCCAATGTCTGTTTACTGAAGAGAGCACAGGACAGTAAAAAAAAAACACTCTTCTCGGCACTTTCAGGAGGAAGGGGATCCTCGAGAACAAACAGGAAAAAACTACACGGTGGGAAAAAAAAAGAGGGACCCCTCTAAGAAGGGGGAAGGTGACCTGTCGCGAAACAAGGGGTGACTTTCGAACATTTTTTTGAGAAAAGAAACGACTTCCGCGGGGAAAGAAGTGTGTCGAAAAAAAGGTTACTTACTCAAAAATCTGGGGAAGGGTAGGCGGCAGGGGGGGGGGTATAAATCCTCTCAGAGGGTGTAAAAAACGGGGGGGGCCCAGGAAGGGGGGGCGTTCACATCTTTTTCGCAACGACCCGATAGAAGAAAAAGCTTTAAGGTACATTACTTGGAAAAAAAGGAGGTCCGATAAAGTAAGGGGGGGGAAGAGGGTCTGGAGAGAAAATTTCAAATATCACAAAAGAAAGAGGAGTAATTTCCAGAAAAAAAGGGAGATTGTTGTTTTTCGTGTCAGCGCGAAAAAAAAAGGGAAAGTCATAATCTTTCAAAGGTGGGGGGGGATTAGAAAAGGGCTCCTAAACTGATTGAATTAGGAAAGGGAGGAAGGTACAACAGAAAATTACTCTCTCCTTCCTATCCATCGAGGAGGAGGAGTCATTTAAAAAGGGAGGATCCAAGAGAAAGGGGATCGCCCCTTTTTTCGAGGGGGAGAGAAGGTGGGCCGCCACACCGTTACCAAAGGAGCAGAGGCAGGGGGAAGAGAAGAAGACCCTATGGATCTTTTTCCCTTAAATGGGGGAAAGAAAGGGGGGACGCAAAAAAGAGGTGCTGCTCTTCTCTTCAAGGAAGGTGTACAGTTTCCAAACTCACAGAAGGCGGGGGTAGGGGATGACTACTAGGGAGAAGAACATTTTATCAATCTCAAGAAGGAGGCACTAGAGAGAAAGCTTCTCCCATTCCTTGGGAAGGGGAGCCAAGATCGTAGGAAAGGCAAAGGGAATTTTACTTCTCTAGAAGATAGGGGATAAGGGGATTTCTACTTTACTCAAAATCTGGAAGGGGGTGAGTAGGGCATCGCCAAAAACGAGGGAGAGAACGGGCCTACTTCGGGGAGCTCCTTTCTACTTTGAGGAGGGGAAAGGGTGTGTCACAAAAAAAATGAAAAAAGGATTGCTACTAAACTCAGGAGGCACGGGGAATAAGGACAAAAGGGGGAGATCATTTGGGGGGGAAGCTACACGTTAACTCCTATGGAGAAGAAAGAAGGGAAAAATTTGACAGAAGGACTTCCATCTGTTTATTGTGGAGGGAAGAGCTAATTAGGGGAGGAAGGGTTACCTGGAAAAGGAGTTACTCTCACCTCCTGCCTTTGAAACCGTTTGGCCTCTCGAAAAGAAAAGGGGGGGGACAGAAGCACCAAGGAGGAATTTGTCGCCTTTGGAGAGAGAAACAAACAAAACGGGGAGAGATTTCCTCCAAGGCGAAAAAGAAAAGGATTTATACTGGGAAAGGAAGGGAAAAGGGAGGGAAAATCTAAGAGGGAAAAAGGTAGCCTGTCAACGTAAGGAGCGGGAACGAAAAGGGATAAGGTACTCACGGTTGGAGGAGGGGCGAAACAGAAAAAAGAAGAGAATTCCACGAAAGAAAGGGCTTTGCCTCTGGCCAGAGGGGGAAGGGACGGGGAGGGGAGTCGCTATTCTCAAGCAAAGAGAAGAACTCCTAACGGGGAAGAGAGAAGAGAAAGTCTCTTCTGAAAATGAAGAGATGGTGGGCATAAGAGAAGGGGGAAAAAACGTGGACAAAAAAAAAAAAAACATCGAAGGCAAAGTCGGAAAAAGGGCCGTCAGAGAGAAGAGTTGGCTCTATTTTGAGAATGGGGAGAAACAGGGTCAGGTCGAGGGGGGGAGGGGGGACCAATAGCTCGCATCTTTGTCCCTTGGTTAGAAGGATAGATTTTGATAAATCAAAACCACTGCCTGTCGCCGACCGTTAATGTGTAAGAGAACTTGGGCAAAAAAGGGGGGGAGCTATTCGGAAGAGAGTTCTCCCCTTCAAAAGAAAAGGGGGGGGGAAAGGCCCACCGGGGAAAAACGCGCCATCACTTTCCAGAGGGGGGGAAAAGTTCCACTAGAAAGGGGAAAAAGAAAAGGGGGAAGAGGAGGCTTAGAGGGGGGAAGAAAAAGTGCCGAATGATTCTCAGATGGTCATGTTTGGGAGAGAAAGGAGTGCCCAAGTTGGAAAGGCGACCCCGGGGGTCGATGGAATCCGGGGAAGGGTGAAAATGCGCCGATAAGGGGGGAGGGGGGGTCGTAAACTGAGAGAGTAAGGAGGGGGAAAGGAGGTAATTAAAAAGGGGAGGAAAAGAATCAAGAAAGGAAAGAGAAAAGGAACCAGCAACACAACCGCTTTTACAGCGCCGTAGAAGGGAAATTGCGACGAAAAAAAGAAAATCTCAGCTTTTGGTCAAGGAAGGGGGGGGTTGAACTGTGGGGTAGAAAAAAAATGCGCGTCCTTCGAAAAAGAAAAAAGGGGGGGAGGTCGAGTAAATGTCCGGGGAGGGCGACGTCGGAGAAAAAAGAGGGTAGGTCACATTTTACCGGGAAAGAAAAGAATGGCCCAAAAAGAAAGGGAAGCGGAAAGAGAGAAAGGGAATCCTCGGTCACTCTGCCGCCTAAAACGGGAAACAGAGTGTGCGTACGGGGAAAAAGGGGCTTTTCGCCAACTTAAAAAGGGAACATCGTTAGGGGAGTCTTAGGGAGAAGCGCACAGCAAAGTCAATTTCCCCCTGCCAAGAGAGATTGCCGTCGCGGGGGAAAAGAGGTCGAGCGGTTGTCTACCCATATGGAAAGAGAACAAACCACCGAAGAGGAATAGAGGGCTCTCACTGTCAGGGAAAAGGAGTAATACCCATACATTTTCAGGGGGGAAAATTAAAGAAGGAAGGATCAACTCCCCATCGCTTTCAAAAGGGGGGAAAGGTCATAAAAAAACAGAGGGGGGGGGGGAAATCGAGGAACGCCAGCTCCTCAAAGAAGAGAGCGATGGCCTGGCGTTCGACGGGGAAGGGGACCAGCTGTGGGGGGGAAGGGGAAAAAAAATTCGTTCCATCTATGTGTCGGGGAGAAAGGAAGGGAGAGCCGTGTTAACCGTCTGCCTACTCTACAGGAAGAAAGGAAATGTACTGGAGAAAAGGAAGTGAGAGCACAGTAAGGAGAAAGAAGGAGCACGCTTCTCTTCACTTGGGAAGAAGGGGGAGTTACCGGGGGATATTCTACTCACGAACGGGGGGGGAAAAACAACGGAAAGGGAGACACAGCGACGTTCAAATCTCCGGGGGAAAGGAAGGAGTCTTTGCACTTGCCTTGGAGGTGGGGGGTTACAAACGAAAAAAAGGTAACCATCTTCTCATCTACGAGGGGGGGAACGGGGGGGCAAAGGTTTTCTAAAAGAACAAAAACAAGAGGAAAAAAGAAGAAGAAGGGAAGCGGCAACAGGAAAGAAGGTATATAATCCTCGAAGCGGGAGGGAAAAAAGGTAGTCTTTTCCCATAAAAAAAAAGGCCGGAATAGGGGGGCACAATTTCCCTCCAATAGGAGACCGACTCGACATAGGGAGACTCTACCGTGTCCTGAAGGGGGGGAAAGAAGAAGAGCAGGGAAAAAGAAGGGGGAGAAAAAGGAAACTGATCTCCTTAATTTAATAGAAGGGAAGGAGAAGTGTGTGTGTGAAGAGGACCATGTAATTTACCCTCTGTAAAAGACCTGTAGAGGGGGGGGTTGGGAGTTTTGAAAAGGAGATGGGGGGATTTACCAAAGAAGATAAAATCTCCATTAAAAGGGAGAGAAGTCCTATAAAGAAGGGGAGGGGTCCATTTTCACCCTTCGGCGGGAAAAAAGAAAAAAATTCCCCACATGGGGAGAAGGAGAGGGTCTAAAAGGGGGGACGTAAACCCCGGGAAAAGGGGAAAAGAGACTTGCAGGAAAAGAAAAGCCGGGAGCTAACATCTAGGGAAACGGAGGGGAGGGGGGGGGAAAAAGTGTTACCAAAAGGGGGAAAAGGGGCGCGCTGCTCTTCACATTAGTGGGTCCAGAAGAAAGTTCTTACTTTTAAAAGGAAGGAGAAGACCCGGAAGAAGGGGGACTTCACGAAAGGAAAGGTCTTTTCTACAGGATGGAAGGGTGGAGAAAAAATTAATTAGAACACTTTGACCCAGAAAAGGCTTCGCAGCTAAAGCTAGACAACGGGGGAGAGTCGACGTATCAAATCTGGGGAAGGGGGAAAAGAAAGTGAGCAAAGAAAAAAAAAGATGCTAGCTTAACACTAAGGGGAAAGGGGATACATCGAAGAAGGGGGGTCACAAACTTCAAGAGAGGATGCTATTAACTCCCTTCGCGTAGGGGTGAAGGAAGGTATCCGCAAACTTTCTTAGTTTTGTTCCAGAAGGGGAGAGTAGGGACATAGAAAAAAGTAGCCGAAGGGATTGGCCAGAAGAAAAAACCATCGTTATTTGTAATTATACAAACGCCTGAGTCTAAAGGAAAAAAAAGAAAAGGAGGAAAGTTCCATGTCTTTCGTTAGAGGGGGAGGGGGAATTTAACATTTGGCCTCTCGGAGGAGAGGAAATTACGAGGTAAATAAGAGGAGGTAGAATTGTCGCCTGGACTCAACACAACAAAGGGGATGTTCCTCGCAAAGTCGACTAGAAGGAGAAAAAGGGGGGGAATACTCTGGGGGGGGGGAAAAACATGCTTGAGAAGAGGCCAAACGTTTACCGTGAAAAAAGAGGGGGGAATTAACGGAAAAGGGGAATCAACGGTGTTCCGAAAAAAAAACTCACCATCAGGAACGGGAAAAAAAAGCCAGAAATGGGAAAATCTTCGGCTATTTAATGGTAAAAAAGTTCGCGGGAAGAAAACTGCTTGTTTCAGAAAAAGAAGGGGTGCCGAAATGACAGGAGAGAAGTGGGCGTTTCAGGAAAAAGGGGTGACCACACGTGCAGCCCTCGAGGGAAGGAGGGAAAGGGACGTCGGCCCGAAGCGAGTCTCGCCCGTCTTTGTCTACAGAAAGGAGAAAAGATTTCTACCCGAGGGGCTGAAAAGAAAAAAAGGGGGACATTACCGAGGGGGAAAGCGCGTCCCTCGCTCGCAGCCAGGGGGGGAGCATTGAAGGTCGATAAAAAAAAAAAGCATTTCCCACGTCCTGTCGCACAAAAGGGAGGTTTCGGGGATAAAGGAATGTCTTCGGAGAGAGGAGGCTCCCCTTCCAAAATAATGGAGGGGGGGGAAAAATGAAAAAAAAGGGGAACTATCAGCGGGAAAAAGAAAGACGGTTGGAAAAAAAGTAAGGAAAGGAACCCAGATAGGAGGAAAGAGTCGGCTTTATATGGGTTCGAGAAGAGGGAAAGATGGGAGAAAAGAAATCTTTGTCCGGTGTTTTCAGGAGAAAAAAAGTGGACCAGACAAGGGGAAGAACCTGCAGGGGAAGCCTCCGCCTTCATTTTGGGAAAAGGTGAAAAGAAGGAATGGATAGGACGGGTCGGGTAGTTTTTCATATTTAGAGGGGGGGGAAAAGTGCGAGGGGAATCTCGAAAGGGGAAGGAAAAAAAAAAAGAAAAAACCGCGTGAAAAGGGGAATCATGGAATTGCGCGAGCTGCAAAAAAAAGCGGAGAGGTGTACAGGAGATCCGGGGGTGATCTTGGGGGGGGAAAAGGGAGGGAAAAGGCAGCCAGGACAGACGGGGGGAAGGGAGGGGAATACCACTCCCTCTAAACCCTGGAACGGAAGAAGTCGAGCCTCATAGTATTATCGGGGGGGGAAAAAGAATTGACGCCATGAAGGGGAAGGGAACGAGGGAGGGGCTGCGCTGCTTTATCTAGGGGGAGGGGGAAAGGTGCCACCCAGAGGGGAGGGAAAAAAAGAGCCTCTGGCTTGTCGCCCGAGAAAAAGAGCAATCGGGCAAAAGGGGGGGACCTTCTTAGCGGGGGGGGAAGCGCACCGCAAATTCAAGGGTGAAAAGGAAAGGAAACGTAAAGGGACGTCTCTGGGGTAAAAAGAGGGGTCGGAAAAGGGAAAAAGAAAGGAAAGAATGGCCAAAAAAAGGAGAGGACGATTCATGCTTTCCATCTCTGGAGAGGGGGGAAAGAGGGAAAAACAGTTTAGGGGAAAAAAGGGAAGAGCAAATGTCTCTTAGTCAGAATGTAAAAAAGGGGGTTAAGAAAAGCAACGAAAAAAAAGAAGAAGGAAAGGGAAAAAAATCCTGGTGAAGAAAGAAAGGCTCACCTTCTACCTCCATTCCAGAAAGGGGGGAGTAGGAAAAGAAAAAGAGAAAAGAAAAAGCTTTGAGAAACTCTGGAAAAAGGAGACCAAAAAATCGGGAGGATGAAAAAACACTTTCGGAGGGATCTCCTAGGTAGGGGAAGATGTCGGGGAGAGAGGGAGCACAGTCATTAACTTCGCTCCAAAAAGAAAGCAAGGTGAGCCGTGGGGGAAGAGAGTTCGCCTTCACCCACATAGAAAAAAAAAGGAAGTAAGAGGAAAAAAGTTCAATCTCCTGGGTACAGCGGGGGCATTAGGGGGGGGGGCAAACTCCTAAGGAAGAAAAGGGAGGAGCGCTATCTATGTCATCGAAGAGGGGGGGAAGCGCAAGTTGGCGAAAAAAAGAAGTTCTACTGATCAAAATCTGGTTAAGGAAAGGAGGAGATAAAGCCGCGCAGAAGAGAGGGAGGGGGAAGAGGCTCTTTGGGAAGCTGGCGATGGCTTTCACATCTGGTTAGGTCCCGAAATAATCCTAGAGGAGGGAAAAAAGTTTAATGTCCCGACATTTACTCGGAAAAGGGGGGGAGGGTGGGTTCAAAGCAAGGAAGGCACCGGAAAACGTGAACAGATCACAGGGAAGTAATTTCCCTCAAAAAAAGTTTTCGTGGGCATCTCCTGAAAGGAGGGCCCAAAAATGGCAGGAAAAACGGAGGGGGGGGGGCTGCTTGGGAGGAAGGTGAAGTATTGACAGATCACTTGTAGAAAGAAAATCTAAAATGAAAACTACAAAGACTCTCATTCCTAATCAAAGAGAGGGAAGAGGAGTTGGGGTTCAACAAGGGAAGGAAGGGAAAGGAACCGCTCAGTGGAATCAAAAGAATTCGACGTTGCTGAACATTTTGCAGGGAAAAAAGGGACCGGGACAAAAAAGGAAAAGACGGAATCCATCCTCTTCACGAAAAGGAAGGAAAGCAACCCGGGAAAAGGGGAAAGAAAGGGTGAAAGATTGGGGTGACAAACTTCTTTCTCAGGAGCGCTGGCTCGCAATGAAGGGGTCCCTATCGGCATTCTTGAAGAAGGGAACTACAAGAAAGAGAAAGTGAAGGGAAGCTCCTTTAGGAAGGAGGAACGACAGGCCGGGGGGAAGGAAAATCTTGATATCTACTCATGAGAAAAAAGGAAAGAGGAAGGAGGTCGAGCTCCCAGGAAAAAAAAAGGGTCTGCTTTTCGAAGGAAAAGAAAAATATTTTTACATACATTGGCAAATAGAGGAGAGAGGGGGAAGGGAGGACTGCCGGGAAGGGAAAGTGATACTTTGCCTTCTATGGTCTGAAAAGGAAAAAGAAGGGAACTGGGGCAGGAAAAAGGGAGAAGAGTTATCCTACTTCAACCTTAAAAGAGGTGGTGGGAAAAGACAATCATTTGATTTCGAAGAGGGGGAAAAAAGGGGTGACAGGTCAGGAGACAGGAGGGGTACATAGGCAAAAAGGAAAGAAGCAGAGTGTGTAGTTTGAAGCAAGGGAGAGGCCTGAGCGGGGGGTCCTACAAGGAAAGGAGGCATGCTGTCGTTACTCAAGGAGAAGGGGGGGGACCCGGGACTTTTGTCCTTCTCTTCGACTGAGGGAAAAGGGGAAATAGTACCAGTAAATACCTCGGGGAGGGAAAAGGATTTTCGCTTGAAGAAGAGACTCAACAACACAAAGGAGGGGGGGAAGATTTCCTCCAAAGGCACAATTAGAGAAAAGGGTTTTGACTGATCGTGAAAGGTTGTCACCCACATGCTTGAGCCGTAGAAAAGAAGGGGAACGGAATAGGGTGAAGAAAAAAAAATGACCTTTTTAGCTTTAATAGTGAGACGGATGAAGGAAGACTATAGGGAAAGGGGGAACCCACTCCGCCTCTTTACGGAAGGGGAGTTGCCTCTGGAAAATACTTCTTCTATTGACAAGGGAGAATGAGCTTCTAGAAAGGGGGGGGGGAGGGGGAACACAAAGTAGTTTTTTCCGTTCTTCTAAAGGGAGAAAAAGGAACGGTGGAAAGGGTTTTCATATTCATCAACCGAGGGTGGTTGACAGCAATGGAGCCCATGAAAAAGAAAAGGCCTTCAGAGAGACAGTCACTTTGTTCTCTATTCTTGCGAAGGGGGGAAAAATATGTGAAAAAAGGTTGCTAGGGGGGGGGATTAAAGGTTCACGGAGGAGAGCCGGCAAAAAAAAAAAAGGCAGCTTTGTCACCGTGTTGCGGGGGGGGAAAGTCAATTTGGAGAAAGGAAAACCAAGGAAAAAAGAGAGTGCCGTCACTGGCTTTGGGGGGAAAAAGGGGGGGGGGAGGGCGTCGCGAGGAAAAAATTTCTCCCCGGTCAAAAAAACTCCACTGGAAAGGACAGGAAGAAAAGGGGTGGGGGAAAGGGAAAAAATCCTTGACCCTATATTCTCGCAAGGGGGAGGAGGTAGAGGGGCTTGAAATGCCTATGATGGAAAGGAGAGAGGGCAGTGGGGTGGGAAGGAAGAGGCGTCCCAAATGGAAAAAACAAAAAGGTTTCTATCCCCTTCTGGGGGGAGGGGACCTCGCCCGGCAGGAGATTCTGTAGAATCACTATTGGGGGAATGTGTAGGGTACTTTTACAGGCATAAAAAAAAGAAAGTCCAAATCCTTTATTCATCCCTCTCCGGAAGGAGGGAGAAGGTCATTGTACGAGGGTGAAGAAGGATGGCCCCACTAAACCCACACTCTCAAGGAGGGGGGGGGGGAAAAGAGGATCAGAGTGTTTGGGAGGGTGTTCGTTTTCCATATCCTAGGGAGTTTCACTTCAGAAGACAGCTCCCCCCTATTAAAATTTGGAAGGAGGAGCGATGACTATGGGGGAAGGCCCAGGGTTCCCTCCATCTGAGGGGGGGGCAGAAAAAGGAGAGGTTGCCGAAAAGAGGTCTGCTCTCTTTATTCTCGGGGGGGAAGAAGAAGTGTTTGAAAGGGGGAAAAGAGGCCTCTGAGGGGGGTCGCAACGGGAAGGAAAGAAAAGGACCTGAGGAAAAGCTTTTTCCTGTGTCGGAAAAAGGGAGAAGTCAATGACGGGGAAGGAAAGAGATTGAGAGGAGGGGGGGTACAAAAAAAACAAAAAACTTACTCAAAGGGAAAGACGGTTGGCAGAAACAGGGAAGGAGATAATTCCCAACAGCAGGTTGCACATCGGGAGGAATGGGATAGCAGTCAGTGAGAAAAAAAGTTCGCTTAGGCAGAGGGAGGAAAGAAGGAAAAAGGACGAGCAAAAAAAAAGAAAGGGAAGTTGGTCCCTTGTATCTTCCAAGGACAGATTTTCAAAGAATGCCCATCAGATCTCACAAAAAAAAAGGAGAGAGAGATGTTCCTGGGCGTTGAGTGGGGAAATCTTGGCGACAAGGAGGGGAAAACCAAACTTCTGGTCCACTATGGTAGAAAAATGGGATTACAGAGTTACGTCTGTCCTACTCGACTTGAACGGAAAGGGAGGATAGAAAAAAGGGGGCCTTCTAGAAAGAAAAAACAGTCTATTTCACTCTGCTAAAAAGGGGGGTGGGGATGTCCGTTGGGAGGAAAAAGAGGGGAACTCTCAGGGGAAAAAGCGTGACCCTCGAACGGCAATATAAGGTGAAGGGAGAGAGGTCCGTGGGGAAGGAACATTTTTTTGACAAACTCAAGAAAAATGAGATAATCTGGGGGGAAGGAAAAGAAAGTGGGCTACAAGCAAAGGGGAGGACGCAAATCTTTGTTGGAAGAAGGGGAAGGGAGTGACCGAGGAAAAGGAGTTCGATTAAGAACATTAGGGAAAGGAAGGAGATGGCGTGCAGAGAAAAATTTTTCCCTCAGAGAAGAAGAGGAGGCTACGGAAAAAGTCCATTACATTACTCGAAAAAAAAGGGGGGGTGGGCGGACTGGAAATAGGGAGAAACCGGGGTCGTCCTTAAGAAAAGGACAAAAACCCGCAGGAGGGGGAATCCCTCGCAATTCCAGGATTGGGGAGAGGGACGCTTTTGAGGGGGGGAGAGGATAAACGGTAATCACTTTTCTTCAGGAAAGAGGGAAAACTAAACAAAAAAGAAGGGAAGGAACTCTCGAAGTAAGAAAGGAAGAGAACCTCGCATTTTGACAAGGGAGGGGAGGAAAAGTCGAAACCCTTAAAAAAAGGGAGAAAAGGGGGTCTTCTCTTCTACTGGAGGGAAAGGAAGACCGTGAAAAAAAAAGAAAAGCTTGCTAGCCATCGAAAGAAAGGATTTTCAAAAAAAGAAGCCTATGAAAGGGAGAGATATCTGGGTAAAAAGGGGGAGTTGTGAAAAGGGGACGGGGGCTCTCAGATTTTTTCCCGGAGTGGGAACCGGTACGGGGGTCTTTTTTGACTGGGGGGGGAGAGGGGAAAGAGATGGGGGAGAGAAGAAGTGAATGGAAGAAAATTTCCCTTTCTTCTACCAGTAAGGGGAAGGGGTGAAACAAGAGGACCTAATTATAAGACTAGCGCGGAGAAGGAGAAAAGAGACGTTTAGAATCAAGAAATTCACCCACTTTTCTTCTTGGAAAAAGAGGGGGGGGGAGCACACTATGGGGAAAAAAAGGATATCCAAATACTTTCAAGGGAATCGGTGAAACCGTTCTACTTTTCCCTTCGAAGGAGAGTGGGGGGGGGAAAAAAAGTCCGGCGAATGAAAATTTCGCTTCACCGTCATGGTTCAGAAGGAAAACTTTGAGGGAGAAAAAGCAATCATTGGGGGGGGGAGCGTACACTTTAACCAGGATCAGTCCGAGGAGAGGGAGGACAGAGGCAAATCTTTCCCAAGGGAAAGATTTCCTGGGGGAAATCTACGAGAAAAGGGATCACCAGTTCATAGGGAAAGAGAAAAAGGTGCCGTTGAAACGGCGTTTTTTCCTTCTCGAATAGGGAAGGGGGGGGGAACTTGAGGGAAAAAACCCAAAAGAAAAAGAGGTATCATTGTCGACGGAGGAACAACCAAAAAAGGGGGGGAATAGATGTTTCCTCCTGGAAAAAGGTCGGAGGCGGTGGAAAAGGGAAAAGAGGAAGTTGGGAAAAAAAGTCGATAGAAGGCCAAAAGGACGGCAAGGGGGAAAAATTGTACCTGGTGATAATGAATCAAAGAGGCGACTGGTAAAAACAGAGGGAAGATAATGAAAAGAAGGTGGTAACTCCATAAAAGGGATTGGCAACTAAAAATCTTCTTCTAGTGACTGGGGGGAGGGGGACTCTAGGAAAAGAAAGGAGGGGGGGCCTTCGAAAAAAGGTAGTTTTACGGAAAAAAAGTTCGGAAAAAAGACGCGACCGTAGTTTGAAGAAGGGGTGTGGGACCAAAAACAGGGGACGAGAGGGGCACCGACCGTCGGAGAAAAAGATCTCCGTCTTTGGGGCTCCAATGTATTGTGCACAAAGGACCATATTTTTGCTCAAGGAGGGAAACGGGGTGCGAGGGGGGGGAAGGTTAGGGAGAAGAGCGCTCCTTCACTCGAGGGGGGGGGGAAAAGGGTTATCATTGGGAGTTGGTATCCATCAAAGGCCATAAAAAAAAAAATGCCCATGAGAGAGGGGACTCACAAGGGGAAAAGATACTGCTACCATATCTCTCAAAAGAGAAAAGGGGGGAACTGCAAAAAGGAAAGCGCGCCATCACTGTCCCGCATTTAGAAAAGCAGGAAATGGGGGAGATAGGCGGCTTAGATGGAGAAAAGAAAAAAAGTGCCTAGGATGGCTCCTTCGCTGGACGAAAGGGGGGGGGGAAAGGGGTTTAAGAAAGAAAAAATTTCGCCTTCGAAGGCGAGCCCAGGATGTTTCAGTGGAAGGAAAGGGGGGGAGAATGAGAAAGAACGGGGAGGGGGGTTGGTTCGTGTAGTTTTCATATGGAAGGGGAAGGGGCAACAACGTTGGCGCGAAAAGTTTTAGTCCAGTCCTCGCTTGAAAAAAGGGAAGAAAGGGGTTAGAAAAGGTTGCGCGAGACTGAAAAAAAAATGTCCTGTATGGAAATTAAGGCTAAATCGGGGGAAAAGGGTTCACGTGGGGGTAATCATTCTACCCAGAGGGGGGGATGTAAACGAAAAAGAAGGGGGGGGGGTAAATGGAAAAGGAAAAAATCTTTAAGAGGAGAAATAGTATTATCGGGGGGGTCATTTTAACCCAGAAGGAAACCAGGGCAAAAAGCAGGAAGGGAACAGAAAAAAGGGAGGGGGAGGGAGGTCTCGTCACGCGAAAGAAAGGGGAACAGATTTTGTCGTCCTTCGAAAAAGAGTAGGATTGGAAGCCAACATGCGAAAAAAAAAGTTCCATCTCTAAGGGGTAACGGGGGAGGAGTGGTCTTGAGGGAAAGAGAAGGGAAATTTCCCAAGAAAAGAAGGAGATTGCCTTCTCTGGGTCAAAGCGTGTCGTCGGAGCGGTTGGAAAGGGTTCCGTCGAAGAGAATTGACAAAAAGGAGCTCGTACATCTCGGATAAAAGGGCTGGAAAAAAGGGAGGAAAAAGGCGCCTTAAGAAAAAAGAAGCCTCTAAGAAAGTGCCTATCAACGCAGGGAAGGGGGGGGGGGTCAATTGTAAAAAGAAAGGTCTCACCGTCTAACGCATTCCATGGAAGGGGGAGGGAAAATAGAAACTGGAAAGAAAAATATGGGCGAACAGCCCAGGGGGAGAAGTTCGGCCAAAGCGATTGGTTCGGGGAAAGGGGCGTCGGTAAAGCTCCCTACTCGACCTTTGACGTCAAAGAAACTAGCAGTCAGAAAAAAACCAGAAAGAAAAGAACTTTCCAGGGGAGAGTCTCTCCGACGCACCCAAGGGAAAACCGCGCCGACGGAAAGGGGAAAGATCCTGTGTTACGTTTCCGGTGGAGGGGGAAAGGGAAAATGTTTAAAAGGGGGAAAAAGGAAGACGATACAGAAAAGCGCGGCTCTTTCCTCGTTCTCGGAACGTTGCGACAATCCATAAGGGGCGGAACGACGGACTCAAATCTTTTTTTCAAAAAAAGAGGGAGACTCGGGAACCGGGAGAAAAAAGAGGGAGGGGGGGAGGACTTCCCCCACGAGGGGGAATGGCCTTGCCTTCTCTGTCTTTCACATCAAAGGGAAAGACAATACAAAAAGAAAAATATCCTCGAATATAATACTCCTCTTAGGAAAAAAGAATGCTAGGCCAAGGGGGGGTTCGAAGTCTCCTGCCTATGGCAAAAAAAAAGAAAGGAAAATCACCAAAGATCCAAGACAGCCGCCCGGGGGAGGGATGCTCAGCGCAAGGAGACAAAAGGAAAGTTTTTGTGGGAGGGGGGCGAAGGAGGCTGGGAAGATAAGAGGGGCTGCCGGTAAAAGCTAAATAAAAAAGGATTCAAAAAAAAAACGAAAGGAGATCGCATCGGCTCATTGGGAAAAAAGGGGATTCCATCGAACCTTCAGGTCCCCGCGGGGAAAGACGCCTTCGACGGTTCGGAAAAGAAGGAACACCGTGAAAGGGAGAGGGAATAGAGACTTTTCCAAAAAAAAGGAAGATGAGAAGGAGGCGAATAGAGGAAGGGGGTTAGAGTTGTGACACACTAAAGAGGGAGGCCGTGGGAACAAGGAAATTGGAAGGGGGGCATTCTTTTGACGGGGGGAAGGGAAAAGAGAGCGACGAAGAAGATCAACAAATCCATTGAAAAAGAGAAGAGCAAATGCGGAAAGGGCGGGAAAGGTGATGGAGATAAAAAGGGAATTCAATTAGACAAGGAGGAGTGACGCGCTGAGAAATCCGAAAACGAATAAACAAGGGTCTCCTGAAGGGAAAGAACTATTTTTACCATACATTGAGAAGAAGGACTTCGAGTCGAAAAGGGAGACGACTTCCGGTTCCGCTTCGAGAGAGGTGAATGGGGATTGGGGGGAGGGGAGAGGGAGAAGGGGGGGGGATGAGTGAGAGTCACCTCAGGTTTCATAAGTAAGAGGGGACACTAAAAAAAGGGGGAGGGGGGACTACGGCACAATCATTTGGACACGCACTAAGGAACGGAAAAAGTGGTAAAGCCCTTCTTTGAAAAGTGGGAATGGGAAAAGAGGAAAATTATTCTTTTTTCTAGGGAACCTTTATGAAAAAAAAAAAGATGGAGTTTAACTACGAAAAAAGATGACCTGGAGAAATTGTCCTTCTCGAAAGAAGGGCAATGTTGGGAGAAGAAATTCCCGGGGGGTGTCTCTCCGACCGCAAAAGGTCGAATTTTCGCAAGGAGAGCCAATCAAAAAAGAAAGAAACTCCGAAGAGAAAAAACAAATGCTACAATTGAGAAGGGGAATGTGTGGTCGGGGGGGGAAGGAATATCTTTAAAGGGGAGAGAAAAGATTGAAAAGGGAGGAAAACGGTTACCAGGAAAAAAAGAAGGCATATTTTCTAGGAAAGAAAAGTGTGATAGGGAAAGGGTTTCTCGTCGGGGAAAGAACAGCATAGTGAAAGAACCATAATGGGCGGGAGAAACTCACTCCAAATGAAAGGTTCCCGTGTCGGAGGCTCAATCCAAATTCTTTTGAGAAAAAGGAAAATCGTAAGAAGGGAGGGAGGAAAAAGATGCCGGGGAAGAAGGGGTTAATATCATCACCTTATCCGGAAGAAAGAAGTTCAGAAAAAAGAAACTTATCCGCACCTACTTCGAAAAGGAAAGGGGGGGGGAGCCCGGGGTGAGGGGGGGGGGGCACTGGAGGGAAGACCCCTATTTTGGCGGGAAGAAGGGAAGGAAAAGGGGGGAAAGGAAAAGGGGGTCTCCCGCGGAAAGAAAAAAACAGGGTTATCATTGAAGGGAGATCCAATCAAAGGCCCTTTCCCAGTAAAAAGGAAAAAGGGATGTGAAAAGGAGGGGAAAGTTGCGCTTTGCTCACAAAAGAAGGGAATCGAGATTATGAAAGGAAAAATATAGGAAACCTTTAATTTTCACATATAAAGAAGGACCCGAGGAAAGTTTCACCAACGATAGAGAAAAAGATTATTTCGAAGGGGAGAGAGGAGGATGGGGGGGCAAAAAAAGAAAAAAGGGTCGAGAGTCTCCTTCAAAAAAAAGGGTAACGGGGGGGGAAGTAAGGGGGGGGGAGGGCCCCGTCCGAAAAAGGAGAAGATCCCTGCGGGTAATTTTGAAGGAGGAGGCAGGGGGGAAAGGGAAAAAGGAAAGAAAAAAATACGATTTATATTACTGAGAGGGGGGGAGTTTAGAGGGAAAGGGGGAAAAAGGGAGACTTTCAAAAGGAAGAGGAGCGCCGTTCTAAACCACGCACAAGAAAGGGGGAGAAGGGGATTTTACGCGGGAGGGAGATGCCACTAACCCCCTCTCAGGCGTTGTCAGGAGAAGGGGGGTTTTGCCACGGGACAAGAGGAGAGAAGGTTCCGTCCAAAAAAAGAAGACAACTTCTGAATTAAATGGAAGGAGGAGCTCAGAGGATGAGGAAGGTGACCCAGATGTGCACGCCATCGAAGGAAAAAAAAAGAAAAGAACGGGGGAGTAAAAAACTCGGAAGAGGGTCCGTCGGGGAAAGAAAGGGTGGGCCACCCAGATTTTGCTTCAAAAAGGGGAAAGAGAAGATGGCTTCGCAAAAAAAAGGCTCACTATTCCATCTCAAGGGGAAATGGGTTTCGTCGGAGAGCAGAAAAAGGGGAAAAAAGGAAACCACGGAAAGGAAAGGGACCAAATTGCGATTGCCGTCGCTGGGGGAAAAAAAGGGTCCCCCAAAGGAAAGTGTCCTTCGAAGAGAATGCCAACGAAAGGGGAAAGTAAAAGCGGCGTCTGGAGAGGATGAAAGAAGAGGAAAAAACATGGCGAAAAAGGAAAAAGGTTACTCCTTCGAAGAAAAGAGAAAAAATCGACTGCCCTAAGTTGGTAAGGAAAAGGCGCCCATATGTTTCTCACCGTCGAACGCGAGACAAAAAAAATATAGGAATGAAGGGGAAAGGGGCGACCAAAGCGAGAAAAATGTGACCAAACTTCGGGAGTTGCTCGGCACTGGAGGAAT
>Ga0179591_1319914_pt1 | contig 25497 bp, 20 predicted proteins | sample CZOMad2_1_08_16f_FD_182891 | JGI IMG/M metagenome (GOLD analysis project Ga0179591, IMG submission 182891) | Vadose zone soil fungal communities from Angelo Coast Range Reserve, California, USA - CZOMad2_1_08_16fungal (PacBio error correction) | ecosystem: Environmental > Terrestrial > Soil >...
GGGGTCGCAATTCCGTAACAAAGAGTCATCTGGAGGAGCAAGAATCCCGCACAGAAGACACAGAAGTTCTAAACCAATAAAATGGGGGAAAAGGGGGGGAAAGAAATAGACCGGTCGTGATAAATATGTCTGCTAGAACCCCGTGCATTTCAATATCATCGGCGGAGAGGGTCCTGGTGGAAAGAAAGGGGTCACCAATATCTGTTCCTAAAGGGGCACCAGCGCGTGGATGGAGAACTTTGGACTGCTGACCCGACGCAAAAACGTGGCCTCCTTTCTTCTCCAAAAGGACAGGGGGGTCGCGAAAAAAAAAGTTCGTATAGGTACAAGGGGGAAAACGGTTCAACCGAAAAGTTACCTTGAATTAGGGGTCTGGGTATCACGGTTTAAGCGGTAAGGATTGGTTACCTATAAGTTCTCCCACTAAAACAAGGAGGAGAAAAAGGGGTCAGTTGGCGCTGGGGGAAAAAACAACGTTTAATTAAGTGCCCTTTTTTGGCGTGGGCAGCACCGAATTGTCTGACCATGGGGATAAGTGCCCCTGAATCGTAAAGGTCAGAAGGGGGGGTTGAAAGGGTGTCGTAGCCTTCTTTGGGGTCGGCAAAATAGGAGAGATCCGTTACGGTGTCTCTCAGAAACGTCCGAAAATAAGGGGACGCAAGCAATGCAGCCCAATATACCTGTAAGAATAAATACGCCTCAAAAAAGAAACCGGAAATAGTCGAACAGCAGTACGGCAGGGACCGGAGGGTGCAACACTTTCTGCTGTTGGGCAGGACGGCTGGAATTGAGAAAAAAAAGACCGTTTTTGGGAAGGAACGGTCCTACCCCGGGGGTGGTTAAAAGGGAAAAAAAAGACTGGGAAAAAAGGTGTGTAGGAAAGACCCTCTTCACCTTTACGGGACAACGGGGCTGTGCAAAAAAGGGCATTCGGGAACAACGTTGGGCACAAAACTCGCTATGGGAAGGCGCGGTTTCTGTTCCAGGGCCCCTCTCTGTAAACACTACTTAACTTCAAAAATTCAAACTAAGCCAGGTAGTGACGTCTAGCGGCACAAGAAATGAAGAGAAGAAAACCGTGGCTCCAAAGAAAAAATCTGGGGTACTCGTCTCCCTAGCGGCGCCACGGTTTTCGTCGGGGGGTTGGGGGGTGAAGATTTTCCAAAGAAACGGGAAAAAAAACGCGCTGGGCAAAAGAGAAACTGAGGATCCGCTGATTCCAAAGAAACCGAAGAAAGGACCTCGATTACTTCAGTCAGGTGAGAGAATACAGTTACATCCCGGTCATGATTCGTTGGAGGTACCCAACAATCTAGGTTGGGCAAGGGCATCCTGGCTTAGGGGGATTCTTGAGCAAAGTCAGGGGGATGCACGAGGCAGGTTAAATTGGAAATCGATTTTCACCGTGTACTAAAATCACCTTAGGGGGGGGGGAAGGTTCAGACAGAGGAAAGGGGGGCCCCATGACAGTACAGGGGGCGGGTATGAGGCCACTCTCCTTGTCTTAAGAGTCGGGGGGACACAGGCAAACAGAAGGTTGATGTTTTTGAAACATCCCAACCTATGGCGGTGAATCCCGCCCGCCAGCTGCTAGGGTACGGTGCCGGAAGAAGGTGATAGAACGCGAAGATGGTGAACTCGGTCTAAAAGGGAGGCGGTGCCTCCGTAGTGGCAAACGTTGGTGACTTAAGAGGGAATCAGCAGCAGCCCTCCTAGAACCCCCGCGTAGAAGCAATCAATATAAGTGAGCGCCTGTTCCAAACAATAGAAGGCCCGATCCCGATGGCTACACGGCATTCGTTAGGTCAATTTCTGCTGGACACAAGGGAGGCGAAGTGCAATCGGATCCCCGGACTACTAACCTAGGAAAAGCCGTCACGAAGAAGCCTGGTCTGCACTTTGCGACACGTGGGAGAACTGGGGACCCGCTTTATCGAGATGCGTCGGGGAGCGGAGTCTCTCGAAGGGTAAAGAGGGAAGGAATTTCAGGCTCACTCCTAGGGGTCCCAGGGAAGGTCGAAAAGGCCTGGTGGGGGCATCATCGTTCCTATGTCGACACACTGACTTCAGGGTTCCCAGTGGGAGATCGGAGGGGAAAAAAGGGGAGTATGTCAAGCTATGTTCCAAGATGGCTGTTAGCATAAATCAAAAAAGAAGAAATAACATTAGAGTCCTAATAAAAAAAAAAAGGTATCAATAAATATGTTTTAGAGGTGGAAGCTCAAAAAAACGAGCCAACGTACAGCGACAAAAGGGGTCGATCTCACTACTTAGAAACGGTTTGAAGAAAAAGGAAAGGGGGGAGAAAAGAAAAAAACTGTGTATTCGGGGGAAACGACTATCGGCCAGGGAAGGGGGAGGCGTTGGGGGGTTATAAGGTGGGCCTAAGGTCATCAGTCCCCCGAAGGCTGATCCTTGTAATGGAACCCGTCACCCGCCATTACGAGGTCCAGTCAATGGAGTAATGGAAGGGGGCCGATGGAAGGCCCTTAATGTGGGGGAAAATATTCGGGGAAAAAAGGTGAAATCGCCCGCTCCACTCAAAAAACACGGAATTGGATGGCTTGGGAGAACAAAGCAATCATCGCCAGGTCTCAAAGCCTTGGGGGTTGGGGGGAGATCCAGAAGGAAACAGTCAAGGAAACCAAACCAGTGGAGGGGATTCCATGTAGGGGGGGGGGGGGGGAAAGGAAGACCCACGCAGGGCCATCGGGGGAACGAACCAGGTGACTGATGGAAAGGGACCATTCCGGTAAAGACTAAACGGTGCAAAGGGAGTAAAGACCCTCAAATAAAACTGGATGTCTGGTGAAGTCACCCAACAAAAGGGGGCAAACAGCAATCCCTTTAACTAAAAAAAAGGAAAGGCATGGGGGAAGTGATGGGGCGAATGACGATTCTTTAAAAAAAACAAAAACAATGATACAAACGGGGGATCCTTACAAAAAACACAGGGGGGAGGGGAAAGAGGGGGAGTCGTGCACACCGGGAATGAAACCCGAAATGCGCCCTCCTACGGAGTTGCGAGGGACGGGGAACAAAAACCAAACTCAAGGCGGAAAAAAAAAAAAAAAAAAAAAATACAAAAAAAAAAGAAAAAACAAAAAAAAAAAAGAAAAAACAAAAAAAAAAACAACAACAACCCAAAAAAAAAAAAAACAAAAAAAACAAGAAGAAAAAAACACTGACAACTGAACCACAACAAGGAAAAAAGAAGGGCCACTATAAAAGAAAAAGAAGACTGATGCGGCTTAGCTCGGGGGAAGGTCAAAACAGACTCACGTCTCTAAACCTAATGCAAAGGACCAAGAGGGGATCAGGAACCTTCTGGGAATGGCATATCTGGGAAGAAAAACTGGAAGTACGACTGCATTGGGTAGAGGTGAGGAGACTTAAATTCGCTAAAAGAAAAAGGGATACGGTAGAAGGAGGGAGGTGATGACACTCTGCCACATGAAGTGATCACCTGCAGACGCGCCTGGCAACAATATTAAAAAGGAGGAATATCAGGTTCGTGTTCGAGTGAAGAGGAAAAGAACGGAGATCCATGCCGTCTCACGGTCGGCAAAAAAAGGGGGAGGGGAGACATAATCTCCCATGGAGGGCAAAAGAAGGTCATTAAAAGGGGCACTGTCAGGGGGGTCTCCATTTCCGATTTTCATCCGAACTCCGGGGGGAATGGAAGATTAAAAAGAGAAGGGCTCTTGCTGCTCCGGTCTTGAAGGGGAGAGGGGTAATTGGAAAGGGGGGGGAGGCACGCGAAGGACCAGAAGTGGACACTCTCGGCAAAAATATGAGGAGGAAAAGAAAAGAAAAAAGTTAGAAGAAAGGAGTTGGAAGAAAAGCAGTACCAATATCAACGGCAGGAAGAAGGAGAAGCCCTGGCTCGGCGGACTCGAGAGTGCAAGATAAGAGAACACATAGCCGAATTATAAATCTGACAAGGGGCGCCGCAGGGGGGCAAAGTGGAAAAGGGTAGAACATTTGGGAAAGGAAAAACTGGTGTGTGTGCCAAAAGGGGTCCGGAATTGGGAAAAAGAGTGGCCCTTATCATTCCCCGCAACAAACGAGCGTGGCAGACTCAGAGGTCTCATACCAGCAAGATCTGAAACCATCATACGGGGAAGGTAAGGAATCACCGCCCAGAGAAAAATCTGACTGGGAAGACGTCTCAAACACGAATAACGTACAGCAGGGACACGAGCGCAAAAGAGAGCGGCAAGATCAGGTCAAAGGAAAAGTTAGTTCGGAGAAAAAGGTTATGGTCAATTCGGGGGTAAGGCTGTGGGAAAACTAGTTAAGGTCAAGCAGGCAAAGAGTTTGGGTATCTAGGAGGGGGAGTCAAATTGGGGTTCGGTCAGTTGGACAGTGGGTTCAATTGCACAAGCGTGGGTTACAAAGGGAACTCTCCTTTCTGGAAGAAGGAAGGTGGCAAAAAGGGAAAAGAAGGCTGTTAGTCGGGGGGGGATCGAGGCCGCTTGGAGCATTGTGGCGTTTTGGTGGTTTGAAAGAAAAGACATTCGCACATTCAAGAATTTAAGGGGAATGGGGAGGGGGAGTCAAGGAGTCAATGGATTTTTTTGTTGGAACGCTTATAAAACACCAAATCCGTTGGAATTTACTTAGCATGTTATAAAACAATGCAGAGCGGCAAGTAAAGGGCCTTTCAGGAGAGGGGGAGGCAAGTAAACTCTTTAAGGGGGGTCAAGCCCCAAAGGGGATCTTAAGAAATGTTTTGAACTCCACCACACCCCAAAACTAAGTCCAAAGTCATTAGTGAGGGAGGAAAGCAGCAGAATCAGTGGGGTTGTAATGACCTTTCTATTTCAAGGTCTAACAGGCCACAATGGGAAAGAGAAACTGACAAACTCTACTAAATAGTAAAACCACGACGGGGAAGGGAAAGTGGGTCTACCTACAAATTTAGGGGAAGGGGGAGTGAAGGTTAGGACACTTTAATAACAAAACCACTCAGATACAGGGGAAATAGTCTATCAACCAAAGGACAAATACCTAGGGCAACGGTCCTATGGCGTAAATGTAAAGGGGAAAAGAGTCGAGAATAAAAACCGTTTGGTACCGCATGGAGGTGGGGGGGACTTCGGTGCACGATGCAAATGAAAAAAAGAACTTAGACCCAAGGGGGAAGGGCCCCGAAATGGTTGGGAAAAAACCTTAACGCGGCTCAGGAACTACTTTTGAGGGACAAGCTTCGTGAAATCGACCACTTCGGGAAGGACGGGAAGCAGATCCACCCGCTGACACACAGTTAGAAGTGTGGGGAAAAAATACGAAAACAGGATCAAAAACCAGAAACGGGAGGGAGGGACTGGACGCAAGGCCAAAGGGTACGAGGGAAGGCATCCTTCACCTCTCGAAAAACGCGACACCGAGTAGGGGACACGGGCTAAAAATCAAAAAGCCACGGAGAAGGCGTGGCAGATAAATCAGGCCTGCAAATGCGTTAAGGAAGTCAAGGTGATCCAAGCACGATATGCAAAGTGGGCGCACGGTGCCATAAACTGAGTCGGAAACTATGCGGGAGGAAAGGTCTGCTGATAGGTTCTATATTTCTAAGAGTGGATATTCAGTCTACTCGGTAGGGGAGACGACGACTGATTAGTCTGCGGCTTAGGGAAGGCACTGAGACGAAGCGCCACTAAAATCAAGTTCTGAAAAAGGGCAAATGGCAACAGGTATGAAGGTATTCGGGAGGGGTATTAAGGTTACTTTGAAAACGCCATTCCACCAGCAAAGCAAAAGCGGAGAGGGAGGCAACTCCCCTTTATTGATTTAAATACTGACTTCCGTTGTTTTGGATGGGGAAGACGCAAGAAAGCGACCGGAGAGTGAAAGACATATCCGAAACCGATACGGGAAAATTTCCAACTTGTCCTCAAGTGAGGAGGAACGCCCACCGACCGTTTTGAGTATAACAAGAAATCGATTAGGGGGAACCTACAAGCCAACGAGAGGGGAAAGGGGAATGCGGAGAGACCAGAACTCCATTTCCATGTAGAGGTCCCTGGGGTGCAAACTGGGGTGCCCTAAAGACCGTCCTGGCAGGATGCGGGTCGGAAAAGCAAGCTCAGAAGGCAATATAGCGGAAGTAGTTTGGGGTAAATACCTGGCCAAGAGCTGTGAGCCTTTTGACCAGCGGGGGGGAGGATTTCACAAAAACGACACCAACAAACGAAACGTGGCACTTCCCTGCTCTTGCTCAACATGAACGCGCTTGGGACACCACCACGGAGAAGAAAATCTGCTAAAGATGGACGTCGAGGCACTTACATAGGCTTGAGACGGGCGGGAAATGGGACTAAAATATTGTTCAAGATTGGACAATCACTACCCTCAGCCTTAGCGGAAGCTAGGTGTAAGCCCAAAGGTGTAATCGACGGGGAAGGCCGGGGCTCGTCCAGGAACCAGGGACGTGTGATGGTCAATAAAGCAGGAAAAAAAATCGTGCAGGAATGGGGGGGTTGGCAACTGGTAGGAAGGCTCTGATGTGGGGTCGGACCTAGGGGCGAGAATCCGGGGTACTTAGGTCAAACCTCACCAAAGAGGCATGGCGAAAAGATCAAAAGGCCAAGATACCGATCTAGGAAAGAAAGCGAAAAGTGCGAGGACCTAATATGGGCGAATCTAGCAAAGTTGATGAGTACTTGCAGGACGAGGGTTTTTCAAGAAGGAGTTAAAACGCCACCAAAAAAAAAGGGTGGCTTTAAAAGCGATGTCCACTAAAAATCAACAGGGGTCAACACCAAAGTGAACGTAAAGAGGGTACGGATGGCAAAGTCGACAAAATTGAAAATGGGGACGAAACGAGGGTGCACCCGGCTCAACCGGGGCCTGGAAACGAAGGCACCACCGAACCTCAAGGATTTAGGAAACGCGGTTTCGTCCGAGAAATCGGGAATCAACTCTTTCCAACCTTGAACTTTCCATGTAAAACGTCTGGCCAACCGATACCATAAGCCGGGGGGGGGAGGGGGGAGCCGGCACAAAAAGTGCCTGGGACAATAGCAAGTTCAGGCAAAAAACGGATTGGGGTTGGGGGGGGCGCCGGGGGACCAGATGGTGAAATAATCCACCGCAGGGGAGAAATCGGCTCCACAGAAAAATATGCCCTGCTGAATTTCCACACCCCGCGATGAGCTATTGCAATGGCGAGAAGAACATCGCATCGACGCCTTTCGGCAAAAAAAAGGGGTGGAAGATACCCACAGTGCAGGTGGGAACTGGGCATCCTGCTTAAGGGAGGGATTGGGAGAGACAATAGTGCCATTCGTTACGGCATGAAGAAGGAGAGGGAGGTGCAAAAAAGGGGCACGGGTAGGTTGTGGAGGTCCTACCGGGGCTACAGTTACAGAAGGGCGGAAAACGGATCAACGAGAAGTGAGAGGACTCGTATTAATAGCACACGACCGTCGAAGGAAGTGTAAACTCCATCCCTGGGGATTGGTAACCGCCCATACCCTGGGGGGATCAAATGTCACGGGGCAAGTGAGTAGAAAAGAAACGACAGTTTGAAAGCAGGGAAAAAAAATTGCGCTTTGACCCGATGCAAGTTCTGGCACTCAGTTAGGAATCGGGAGAAATACAGCAGCTTGGGAGCGAGAAAAAAAGAGCCATCGTCACGATGAAAAAAAGGGTTCCTTTAAACTAACAGAGGGGGGAAACGGGGGAGGGTTCGGTCCATTGGGGCTAAGTTTCAGGCCAATGAAACGCCTGAAGTGGACACGCCGTTCCCCTAGAAAACGCATCACCTCAACTTTTAAAGCCAGGGGCGCAACTGGAAGGCAGGACGCTGGGTCAGGAAGAAAGGGTGCGGTTAAAAGTGCGACTGTTTAACTCGCCGACAATGGACTGCCGAGTCACAGGCAACATGAACGCGGGAGGGGTTGGCTAAAAGCATGGAAAATCCACCCGCCTGGGAAATGTTCCCGGGTGAATAGATGCCAGAGAGAGCGGAAGGGGTAGGACATCCACAGATGCCCCAACTCTTGAGAGAGAAGGACGCAGATTGGGAGAAACCATTGCTCGGGCAGTCCAACTGGTCATTAACTATGAGGTAGAAGTCAGCGCCATGCAAAAGAGGCAAGGGGAACGTCTGCGAGAGAGAAGAAGTCCGTACGCAGAAGGCAAGGGAAAAATTAAACTGCGGTATTACGGTAGCTTCGCTATACGTGCAATGCTAAAGGGCTTTGTGTGATGGTCCTAAAGGCGCACGCCCAGGCCAAGTAAAGGTATGAAAACCAGTCCCCGCCAGTACTTGGCGGGCTAAGTTGTGGCCATTGAACAAGTGGGGGAAAAAGGGGAGTCAGAAATGCATCTCTACGGAAAGGACAAGTGAAGGGCTGCTTCTGACGGCAAAAATAAAGGCATGCCTGGGGAAAAGTTGATACAGACCGGCAAAAAATCGCCGACACTCCCAACAGTGGAACGCTATTCTGCCGGCCACCCGACCGCACGATCACTGGTAAAAAGCCGCAAAATGAGGAGCCGACAGGAATTTACCGCAACTGCAGCCAAAGTAACCGGGAGGAAGAGAAGGAACCCCGGCAGGTCTGGTGAGATGAACCCTAGTTGCCAAACCACACAAGTACAACGACTAAAGACAGCCGTAATAAACTTTCACTATTCTTGAACAAAAACAACCCAACAACAGGGTCCAACTAAAAAGAACACCGATCGGAGGGGCTTCGTTGCAACAAAACCAGGCGGATCTTCCCCAGAACTCGCCCACGGGAACGGAGTTCGCCCGACCACCCATTAATGAAACCAAAAAAAAAAACCAACAAAAACAAGCAAAAACAAACCAAACCCCCAACACCAAAACAACCAAAAACAAACACCCCCCCCAGCCCCCAACCCCAAAACCCGCATACACCCCCCACAACCAAACAAACCAAACCAACCCCCCCCCCCCACGCACATCACCCCCCAAACCACAACAACACAAAACAACCCAACGCTACTCTAACCAAGTCCAGCGCAGACTCCGGCTCGATACCAGCGGGGGATGCGATGAAGGGGAATTACTCGAAGTGCCCTGTCTAAAACCACAAAGCCGAAAAGAACATTGCCCTCATGAGTGAGCGCGGAGGAGTTCTTCGATCTTCGACTAGAAAGGGGGGGGAGACTGCAATTGGTCTAACTGAGACAGACAGAACCTTGAAACCTGACCGCTTTGCAGGTGAGGAGGGGCCCGATATTCTTCAAAGATGCTGGCCGGGAAGGGGAGGAGATTAAGAGCCGACCTATCCCGGTTCGTTTAAGAAAATCCCTGAAGGAGGGAGCAAAAAGCGTCTAGCGGGCGGAAGTCAGAAGGGGGGAGATTTCCCCCGCAATGAGGGGAAAAATTCCTGGGGTAGGCGCCAAGTGTGTGGGAAGTCGCTGGAAGGGAGGTGAACCTGGAAATGGTTATTGAAGACGAAAGGAACGCGGGCTCCGTAGGAGGGCCTCTGGAACGGCGTGCAAAAACGTTGCAGTTGTCGTCACGCTCAAAATCCCCGGTACAGAGAGAAAAAACCGGAGGAAATATAAGGGAATGTCAAGTGGGAATGGGACCGGGCAAAAGAGGCACTACCAAGAGCAGCAGACAAAAAAGAACCCGGCGGCAAAAGAATCAACTGACGTGTCAAGAATAATAAACATCAGGATACCCCAACATCCCTCAATCTAAGGGAAGACCGTTGAGACCGAGTTTTAAGAAAGGGGATTGAAGATTCGGACTGGCCAAAGCAACTAGACGGGGAGAAGAAAAAGAACGCGAAAAACTAAGGAAAGGGCGTCCTTCGAAAAGCTTCAAAAGAATAGCAAGCCCGGGGCCATAGTTTGCAGCAACCTCCCAGGGAGCAGGAGAAAAGGTCGCAACTTTACCGCGAGAATTACGATTTTCACTATACTGGCCATAAAGAGGAAATATCGAAATTCAACGGGCTTTCGGGGCTTAAAAGGAAGGGGGCAAAGGAGGGGGGGGGGCGGGGTAGGCTCTGTGGGAGACAGTAAGGAGTGAAGGTCAAACAGCGAGAAAAGTTGGGAGAATTCTTACAGGGGGGGGGAGGTGGCAGGGGGTCAGTGGGAGACAAGGGAAGGCACTCCAAGGGGGAAGAGAATCGTCAAGCAGGTGGTGGGGCACAAAATCAGGTGGTGGCTTTGTATCTATTCCTCTTGTTAAAAAGGGGTGGGGGTTTGACGAAGAAGGGGTCAGGGGGCAAGGGAATGGGGAGGGAGCGGGAGCAAAGGGGCTGTGGGGGGGGGTACAGAGGGGAGTTGGGTGCATCGGGAACCAAAGCCAGTGTTAGGGGAAGGGAAGATCATTCTAACAAAGAGTGGGAAAAAAAAGGAATAGCAAAGGAATGAAAATTGGGAAACGGTCTTGGTGAGGTGAAGAAAGACAAGTTTCACGGGACAAGTGGGTGATAAGTAGTGCCCTTGCAAATTACCAGTAAAGGACTGTAATGATTGAGGGGGAAACGGATCATCCACAAGCACTTGTTTGGGGGGGGGAACGTCAGTTGCCAATGAGGGAACCATATGAAGAAAAAAGGACGGACACACGGGACCACAAACGGAGAAGAAAAACGGGGGCCAAGAACGTAGGGTCTTTAAAACGTTTTTGACTACAAAGAGGGGCCGGGGTGAAACTTTAAATTTGGGAAGGAAGTAGAAAACACCTTAAGACAGTTCGAAGGGGGGAGCCCAGTACTGTTGCAAGTGAAAATTAGAAACGGGGGATGAAAGGGGAAGTCCGACGCGGGGTACAGACTTGTGGGTTGCATGGCGTGCATATCAACCGAAGGGACGTTCATGGGCCTCCTATCGCCAAGGGTGGGGAAAAGGACGAACAGTCGCGAAAAAAAGAAAAGGGGGGGGGGCCTCGTGAGGCAGTAAGAGACGCTATCGACAGTCATCAGGACTGAAAAACCACCGCGGAACCTTGAACGTATTTGAGCGGAAACATGGGCGGGAACCCAAAACGTGCGTATTTGGTCCATGGAACCAGAAAAGAATTGCAATGCGGCGAGGACAGATCCACTCGCCGAATGAAGCGGAAAACAAAAAAGGGCGAAAAAAAAACGGGGGTAAAAAACCGCCATTGGCAAACGTCTAGGAGGGGGGAAGTGGAAGGGACCTCTTGACGGAGGGACATGTCTGCCCAGGCGCTAGAGAAGTCGAGCATTTTGCCAACTTCAAAAGGGGAAAGGCGGTCAATGACCGGTCGGGCAAATAGGGAACGAAGATGATAGGCAGTACAAATGGATAGCTGCGATGGATCGAAGAATGGGGGGAGGTCCGGATGGAGCGAGTACGCAACGAGGAGGCACGGGAACGAACATGAAAAAAGACAGGCGAGTCCAAAGGTGTCGTACTCGAAATGGCCGGAAGCCGAACCTCAAAAGGGACGGGAGTTGGCGGATCAGACCCAGGGATGGCATGTAAAAACATCGTGGCTGTTAAAGGCGACATAGAAGGACTCAGAGGAAATCCGAAAAAGGGATACGAAGAATGAGGAAAGTGTCGCACTGTCGGGCGACACAAAGAGTAATAAACGGCGAAAAGATCGCAACTCGTAAATGCAGGGAAGAATGGGGAAATTCATCAAATCCTCGGAAAGAGAGAGGCAAAACCAAATTTCCCACCGAGGCCATAGAATGACCGGCGAAATGTACAAGGAAAAAGCCCAAGGAAAAGGAGAATCAGGACGCGGAAGGTTTGAAGGGTTAAATACCGTGCCAAGGTGGGGGGGAACAACCACGAAAAGGAAATGCTGTCAACTCAGGAAAACCGACACGGCCACCAACAAGTGGGGCCTGTACTGCTCTGCGACAAGGAAATACCACGCGTATGGGTGCGACCTTAGCGGGCCCAGTTTCTGGGAAGGGGATGTGCCGGCTCAGAATGCATTACCGCCTGGGAAATTCGAAGGTTCGGGGCAGTTCGGGGATAAAGCTTGTGGTTGAGACGGAAAACGCCGGAAAAATTCGCGCGGGTGTGGATAGGGGTAGAAACAAGTTGCTTCGAATGCAAAGGGGGGAGCGTGGGGCAAGACCGTTGCTTAGCCCAGGGTCTAATAGTGCTAAACTAAAAAGCGTGCAAGTGAGAGTGGGGGTGCAACAAAAGGGCGGAGGCTGCTACCTCGCCGATTCCTGGTGGGACCTGGGGGGAGCATCGCCGTCGCGACACGTCGGAACTTCCAAGAAAGAAACTGGCCCGAAATACCGAAGTGATAAAGAAGCCTGGGACAACATGGGAATGTCAAAGAAAAAGGGATCGCTGTCGGGGACTTCGTATTCTGGCATCACGGAAATTTAAAAGACGCGATTCTGACACGCCGGGTGTTTGTCATTGGAACCGCTCACTCCCGACGACAAATTGAAATGAACCTCCCGAGAATTATAAAAAAAAAATGTTCAGGAGGTCAAGGGCACCCAGCAAAGGGCAGGGAAGCAACGGTTTGCGCAAACCTCCTAGGGGGATTACGATTGTCTTTTCAAAAGTCCGGAACATCTCTTGGGGGAAACAGAGGAAAGAAAACGTTCACAACTTAAAAAAACTAGGACAGGAAGGCCTCGAGCGGGGGCGCGCAGAAGGGATAGGAAATCAGGGGGGAGAAAATACGCACTCTGGTACAAAATGTTGGAGAAAGCGGCCACTGGGTTGTGGGTGAAAAGGCTGTCCAGATCAAGGTGAAAACAGGCCAACAGGGTGTGACAGGCAGTACACACCAAATGCAGGTTTACCAAAAGAAACCCGACGCGCTGATAGGTTTCAGTAATAAGACATCATTAGCCAGCCGTCACTGAAGGAACTGTGGTTCTGTCCCCGGTATGCTGTCAACTTAGGAGAACTTGTCATAACCGGGGATGACTTTAGTCGGGGAGATTGTAAGTCCGGCATAGGTCGCGGCAGGAGAATAATGAGAGGAGGCTGGATGATGCGGCGGAGAACACAGCTTGCTTCAACTAGCGGTGTAGCGGGAAGAATGCAATCACAGAGTTTTGCCGAGCTCGTGCGTCGCGGCGCACTGGGCAATATGAGATGAAACAGACGAGGGGGGGGGGAGTGAAAGGGAGGGGGGAGACATCGGACGTAGGGTGACTCACGCGAAAGCGCGTCAAGCAGGCGAGATGGGGTTAGCTGGGAGTAGATAAATGAGGGGGAGAAGGGGGAGTAGGTGGAAAAATCGTAAGGGAGGGAGGGCGTTTCCTCCGCGTGGGAGAAAGTTGGGCAAGGACTTCAGAGCGGCGGATATTTAGGAGGGGCAGCTCCGGGTCGCTTCGGCGGCTTAAAGAACGCAAAGAGTAATTTCCAAAGGAGTTGGAGCAAACCGCCGTAGGGCTGTTCAGGGAACTTGTCCACTATGAATCGACCCACGACGAATCCAAGTGCTACTGCCTGTGTGCAGGGAAGGGAGGATGGGACCGAGACGTGCTGGCCTCGGTTCTGGGGGAATCTCCAGAAAAGCAAACCCGCCGAGGAAGAGAATCGAGATCCATGGGAGGGAGTCTTTCTCATCAGAGGAAATATCCGCCGCGGAAGAAGCGTACGGTGAGAAAGCGAGTATGGAGTGCGAAGTAAGAAAGCAAGCGACCTGTCCCAAGACACGCAGAACCTGGGAGTGAGACGGGGCAGACGTGGTGTTCACCGCGGGTGCCCCAAGGGGTGGTGCCTGGGCTGAAACTGGGGTGGACTCGCGCATAGGGCGCACGTTCCCGGGAGGAGGGGGTCAATAACTACGAGGGGAAGGGGGGGGGGGGGATCCACATGTGGACTATTTCCTTGAAAGGTGTTTAAGGGGGAGTGGGTTACGGCGCCAAGTGGTTGAGTAGTGCTCCACGAGGGAGTGGCCCCACTAGGTGTCGAAAAAAGGAAAGGACCGATTCTTACGGAAACAAATGACCCTCATGGGGGACATGAGTAAGCCTGAGGTTGATATTTACATGAGACGCAGGCCAACGGACACGTAAAAAGCATAGAGAGATTTCATCCCTTGTGGGAGCAGAGGAAACTTCATTCGTATTGTCGGAAAGAGCGTTAAATTTCAGACCTTGGGGGGGTTACCGTGGGTCCTAAGGCCTCGAAAAAAAGGGCCAATCCGTCCTTGTAGTTCTAACCATCAGGAAAACCGCCATTACCTCAGCCGTGAAGGGATAGAAGCTTGGCCGATGTGAAGAAGGACGGCGGGCATATTGGTCAAAACCTCGCAACTGGGCCAGAAAAAAGGCATTCAAACAAGTGGGCTTGAGGCTTCAGGGAGCCGGAAAGAGCTCAGCGCAAACCGGGGGTAAGGGGTAAGGACGGTGACACATCTCGTCAATATTAAGAACACCAGGAGGCATAACGATTTTGCTAAATAAAAAGACCGCACGATCCAAAAAAGGGAACTAGTTGCCGAAGGCAGATAAAAAGGAAAGCCGTTTGAGAAAGAGGAAGCCCAGAAACAAGAACCTGGCTGTCAAATGTAATAAACACCCCAACCCCCGCCTTTGAAAAAAAAACAAAAGAACACAATTGCCTCCCAACACGAAAAAAAAAGAAAAAGGCCCGTCCCCGAAAATTGATGAACGTGCGGGGGCCACAAACACAGAAGCGTCTACCACAGACTCCACCGGGGCTTTGCTTCGTTGCAACCCCAGGTGCTTATTCCCAGCTTAAAACGGGAAGGGGGGGAAGTAGCCGACAGTAAAGCCAAGCTTAAAAACCCGACCACCCAACACCCCCGCCCCCCCCACAACCCACAAAAACCCCCCAAAAAAACCAAACACACAAAACCCCCAACCAGTAAACCAACCCACAAGACGAAACCCTAAAACAAAAAAACAACCCCCCAAACTCCGCCGCAACACCCCACAAAAAAACACAACCCCCCACACCAAAGACCCAACAAAAACAAAAAAACCAAGAAAAAAAAAAAACAACACACCCCCATACAGAATGCTGTCCTCAGCCTGCAGAGGAGGGTATAAAGGGGACATGGGGGTGTAAGTGTGATCAGGTGGGTTTGAGCGTTGTTGAACGATGCGCGCCTCAACAACCCACACCAACCGCGTGCAAAACACCAAAAATGACCCCCCGGACCAAACAAAACACAACCGTCCAGGGGACAGGGACAAAAAAAAGCCCCCAGACAGAAATAAGAAAAAAAAGATAAACAACACCCCCAAGAAAAAAAAAAACAGACAAAAAAACACACAAAACAACCAGACAACTAACCCGTAAGAATACCTTTATCTATAACCAAAACTCTCTGTCTATGGAGTTGACCGGCAAAACAAATTTCCGGGACAAAGCCTGATAGGGGGAAAATCACCGTAATTCTAAAAGAATTGAAGTTCGTAGATCTTCCGATCGGTGAACTGCTGTTCAGAAGGGGGTGTTCAGAGGAATTTCCTCCTACAACTGACGTAAAGATTGTCTGTTCTTGCTAAAAAGGGGGTATTCAGCAGCTTAGGACTGCCTAATGAAGTCGAAGGCAGCACAGATTGTCTTGCCTTGCTAAATGTACAGAGGAGAAAAAAATTCCTTCTCCACAAAATGATTCTTGATTAAAAGGTCCCCGCCTCATAAAAAATGGGCACGGTCGCGAGTCGAATGTTGGGCAAGGGGTCGCTGGTCCGCCGTTCTATTATCGGGAACGCGCGAGTACAAGAGCTCAAAAAGGTGTCTTGCGGCGGGAAGGGAGGGGGGAGCGTGGTTGGTGGGTGGGTCGGCAAGAGACCATGTTGGAGCTCAACAAACAGAGAAGGGGAAGAGGTATTTCAAGCGGAAAGGACTTGAAAAGGGGGGGGGAACCCACGCGGGGGGGCAATAAAACAAGGAAATCCTTAAAAAGGACGAACGGAGCGCGCGTAAACGCGTGCAAGGTAGACATCAGGAAAGACCGAAAAAGGGGATGAAAAACGGCGCCGAAGGAAAAATTGACATGAGTGGAAATAAAATTTTTCACTGGTCCTAAGAAAGAAGAAGGTTGCAAGCCTAAGAGAAAGGTAAGTCCACGGGACAAGAAAACACGAAAAAGGGGGGCAGGGCAGCAGCAAGGGGCGGGCCGAAAAGACAATCATCGTGGCCAAAGGGGCATAAAACTGCAACGTCGGGCGTGTAGCGAGAAAAGGCGAACAAACGAGCAAAGGAAAATAATTCCAGACGCGGACCAGAAGCGACCGCTTTGGCGCGAGGACGTTTGGGGCATGTTCTTTGGCGTTCAGGGAGACTGGGGGGGGGGGCACAGGTTAGGTGAGCATCGAAGCAATTTAGAGACGGTCGGGACAGGTGAATTGTAGGGGGTTCCAGCACTGCGGGGGGCGCGCACTCCGTGGGACCCGTTGACCGGGGGAATCCGCAAAGGGGAAAAGCAGGAGGCCGAGAGTGGGGGGGGTGAAGCGGTGGGAGAAGTCCCGGGGGAGGGGGTTTTGTGTCATAGCCATCAAGGTTTCAAAAATACGGGGAGTTTCAATGGAGGGACAAGAACTGTTGTGGGGAAAGGCGTGGAGTGGGTGGTGCAGATTCACCACAAAAAGTGGGGGTTGTGGGAGGGGGAGCGGAAGCAATTCAAACGGAGCGTTCCGGAATGACGCTATCAAGAAGGCACGTGCGGAAGGGTTCAAAAAGCTGCGGGAGGTGGGAAAGAGGACAACTGGAAAACTGTTGGCAGGGTGTCGGCATGGAATCCTCGGGGGTCCAAAATGCCTGGCTCGAAACTCTAGGGGTCCTTAAAGAGAAAAATGTTGTGAAATGAAGGGCAAAGGTGCAACGGTCAATAGGGGCCCGCCAAAAGTCGGACTCAGAAAAATGGAAACAAAGAAAAAAAAAGGGACTTTAAAAAGAGAAAAATTCGGGGACCTTGGGGCAAATGCCTACGTGGGGAACTGGGGCTGCTTAGGCAAACGGGTCACAAAAAAAGACACCGAGAAAGGGGACGAAGAGAATCCAAAGGGGAAGTAGACGTCCTCACTCAAAAGGTGGAAAGTAGTGGGAGATCGACGACAGTGGGAGGGGAGGGGTATGGGAAGTGCGATGAAAAATCATCAAATCTGAAAGGGGTCTGGGATCCGATGGTGAGTTCCAAAAGGGAAAAAACGCGGAACTTCTATTACGACCATAAAGGGGGGGGTAAACTCGTCTTCAGGATCGGACCAGTCGGGCGGAGTACGTGAAAGCGAACGCGTAACAAGTGACAGGGGTGTCGATAAGAAACTGGAGCAAACCACAGAAAAGAGAGGATGGGACAGGCATGGGACAAGCGGGGCCCCGTGAGAACAAGGCGGCTAGGAACTGGGGTAGCACCACTACGCAGGCCAAACCTCTAAAAAAGTGGGATGCCCGTAAAAACAGCGGGAAAATCGTCACCGGGGGAACTCGATTCGTTTGGTCCTTGAAGCAAGTGTCAATAGTGAGGAAAGGGGGGCCAAGGGGGTCTCGGCCAGGCCGTATATATCACCTTGTGGCAGAAGTAGCAAAGGACTGGTCGTAAAAAGGGGGGTTCTTAGGACTCGATGAGTGACTTCGCTAGGGTATAGTGGAGGTATCGAGACGGTCTGGGGTGCAAAAAATGTGATGCTGATATGGGCCTGAAAGAGGCAGGAACGGGAGTCATAGACACAGAAATGTCAGCCTGCTCTTCAAGGGGGGGGAGGAGGGGATATTCGGGACAAATATTGACGACGAAATGCCGAAAAGCAGGGGGGAGTGTGATCAACTCCCATGCGGGGAGGACTATCGGGGAGGGGTGCTGGTGACGCAGCAAGACCGCGGAGAATATTTTAAAGGATCCGCCAGGGGTGTAATGGTCACTGTCGGGGGGGAAAAGACCCGCCCGGTGGAAGAATAACCCGGTTTAGGGGAATCACTCTTAATTGAACTAGTCAAAGGAGTCGCGAAAGAATAACTCTGGAACATCTAAAGCAAATCCGAGGCGAAAGTGGGAACACAAACGAGTCGAAACGGTTCTAAGGGTCAAAGGGGGGAAACGGCAGAGGGAAAGAGATTGCTGGCGTCTTCGGGATGTCTGGTGGAAAAATAGCACCGTGAGGGAGCCGTGGCAGGAACGAGATGGGATTCTTTCAAGATCTTAACTCGCCCAAAAACAAAGACAAAGAACGTTTGAGCTCTTTATGGAAATCGGGGTGCTGTAGGGGACACCGGGAAGACGGGTACAAGATCGATGATTTGGCCGCTATACTCTTCTGAAGTAAAGGAACCGCGACGGTGAAAACTGGGAGCAAAACGTAATTGTACTTGAACAAAGAGAGCAAAAGGACCATCTATCAAATTAGAGGTGGCGCAAAAGTCAAAAGTGGGGCTAGTCTTCGATCCAGGGGGTGGGTAAGACGAGCCCGGTGAAAGGGGGAGAACGTACAAAGTTTCAACGAGACGGGGGGGGGGGCTTTAGGGGGCAGCTTTAGTTTTTTGGAGATCGCGAGATTCCTGGTTAAATGGGCGCGAAAAACGGTTGAAAGGGAGAAAAACCGGCCGGCCCTATACAATGGCATCACGTCGCAAAAACATACGTAGATGCCGGAAAAGAAAGGTTGCTTGAACGTTCTGGCACGGTCCTCGATGTTGGCAAATGGCCGCCCGGTTGTTGGCAAAAAGGGGACAGTACAGGTTGCAAAACAAAAAGTGCTCGAGTAAGACACGAGGACCAAAAATGGGAACTAACGGGCTTTTCCAACACTCTCAAAAGGAAAGTCAGACTCACCGTGGGGGCTACCCGCGCAATCGGTGGATAGAATTGGGAAGTATCAATCTCTGTAAATCCGGACAACGCTTTGAAAAGCTACTTAAAAAAAGAGAGAAGGGTGTTCTTAAAAACGTAGAGAGGGAAGCAACTGACGGATAAAAGCCGGGTCAACCAGCTACGGGTGTTTAAAGAAGAAAGGTCCCGGGAGTCTTGTTTTTTTTTCAAAAGGGGTGGACAGAGCGTGTAAGACCACAGAGAGGGGGGGGGGGGGGGGGGGGGGGGGGGGGGGGGGGGGGGGGGGGGGGGGGGGGGGGGGGGGGGGGGGGGGGGGGGGGGGGGGGGGGGGGGGGGGGGTGGGGGGTGTGTGGGGGGGGGGGGGGGGGGGGGGGGGGGGGGGGGGGGGGGGGAGGAGGGGGGGGGGGGGGGTGGAGGTGGTGTGGGGGGTGGGAACTGCTCAAGCCCCGCTGATTTACCAAAAAACAAGAAGTAAAACCGGATCTCACCGTGCTAAATAAACCTTAGAGCAGGGAAGCCTGGAAAACAGTTTGGGTTACAATTTTAGGAAAGAAAGAAGCCACTTTAGATTTAAAATTCGGCACGATCGTGGGACCGACGTGGCAGGAATTGCGAGGGATTGCCACCGAGGGGGGGGTGTAGGTCCTCCGACATTGCAAAAGTTGCCCCAGACTTCAAGGAGTACGGTTATGGGGGGGATCACACTCTCTGTCAGCGAGGGATTGAGCCCACGACCGGAAGGAACAAAACACCACACAAAACACAACACAAAAAAAAAAAAAAAAAAAAAAACCACACCCCAGAAAAAAGAACAAACGTGGTGTGTACCTCAAGGGGAGGGGGGAGAACGCCTCAAAAACAGGGGGGGAGGTTCGGCTTTGCCTCGGCGTAGAGGTTGAATGCACAAAGACCAGAAGAAAAAGGGAAGAAAGGGGGCGGTTTCCGCTTTGGAGCGACGGATGCTGGCTCTTCTCTCGTACTCGACAGAAAAAAAACATCAGAGGGGTCGTGCCCAACGCGTAGAGCAAGAGAAATCGAAAGTGAGGCGCGGCGACGAGTTCACTATCCTACAAACGCGGTGACCTCAGGGAATTGTTCCTAATTGGGCTGGCAACAGAATGGGACCGCCTTCCTGCCGACACACGGGTCCCATACGCAGAAAGCCCTGGCTGGCTTGGGGAAGAGGGGGGGACGGGGACCTGGCCTGGGGAGCCGCCTCGGCGGTAGCCGTTCAAGCTAGAGGGGTACGACCAAGAGCGTCGCACGGGGCCCTCTGCCCATGAAGGGTAAAAAAAACGCTGTCCCTTGTCTAGGTGGCCGCTCAGGGGACACACCGGACTTTTTACGACGGTGTCTAATTGAATGGGCCAAAAGTGGGGAATTAGGAAGAAAAGAAAAGGACCCAAAAACTCTGCTAAATAAGGACGCCGCGTTTCACTAACAGGTGGCCGTATCGGGGAACTGGTCAGCTGAGGTTTAAGAGTTGAAAATAGACACCTCACCAAAAGGGCGGACTATCCAGCTACTTTCCTCACAAAGGGTGCGAGAGGACCGATACTGCGGCGTTGATCGACAATCGTGCGGGGAAGAGTGTCTGCTGGGGTTGTGGTAACGTTGGAAGGGAAAGGCAAAAATTTCAAACCTAAAAGTGGGAGGGGAACCCAAGTAACCGTCAGTGCAAAGTTGGTGGGCCAGTGGGCCTTGTCCTTACTTGGGCGGCCAAGGGGGCCGTCGCACCGGATCGAGCCTGAACAAAGTGGAAGCTCTGGACCATCGCTGGAAGGTGGGGATAAGAAAGGGCAACGAGCTCCGGCCGAACAGCCCAACACAGTTGCCATGAAAGGGGGGGGATCACAAACCGAACTATGGCCGGGGGAACGGAGCACGTAATTACTGCCAAACCGTTTGAGAAACGGCAGGGGAGTCTAAACCTCTAGGTGTCTGGGGGAGGTCAAGAAAAAGCCCGCATGTTGACAACCACAACAACCCGGAAGGGAATACTCCCATGCCGGAACAAGAAGTGGCTAATGACGGATTATTTACCAAAAACCAGAAAAATGTAACAGACCCAACACACTCGGAAGAGGGGGTTGGAAACGAGGCAACACCCGACTTTGGAGAGGCAAATGAAAAGAAAAAGGGGGGGGCGCAACTGCTTGAAAAAACCAAAAAAACAAAAAAGAAGACAAAAAAGAACTAGAAATCGAAGGGCAACAAACCCCGACACCAAAAACACCAGTGCACAAACAGCGCAAGGCACCCGGGGAAAAAAACCCGGAGGGTAAGAAAAAGGCAACAAAAACTGAAAAAAACGACAACGAACCCAGTCAAGACTACCGTTCGCATACAAATCGTCGGGTTGATTAAGAGGACTTGACCTGACGAAGAGGAAAGGCTTGCCCCCCACATCCTTAGACCTGGGGAAAAAGGGTCCTCACTGAGCAAAAAAGGGATTAAGTGTCGAACTTGCTCTCTGGAAGGGGTCTTAACTGTCTATTTTGGCGAGAGGAAATTCTCAACCGTTCTCTGCAACCCCCCCCAACCACCATACACCCCACAGAACACACCCATGGTGCTGGCATAAAATGATTGTAACCTTAGCAGTCTTAATGGGGGAAAGTCAGAGGAAGGGCCAGATCCCGGAGGGGTGCGCGGGCCAACTCCAGGAGAAATGTCCTCCCCTCGGCGGGAACAAGCTGGGCAGGCATCTCGGACCAAGGATATACCCAAACCACCGGACCAGGCCGGGGTCAAAACGTAACTGGGAGGATGGTACGGGAGGTCAAATGGTCACTTCACGCGACGAGTACCGCGGGCGTCCGGGTTGTGCTGCCGGGATGAGTTGCGAAGTGGGGGGGACTGTTTGGGGGGGAGCTGGGGATTACATAGCTCTGAAACAAGGGGAAGGAGAGGAAAAAAAGAGAGATGGCAAGAAAGGAGAGTGCCACAAACGCGCCAGCAACGAAAGACCGTCAGCATCAGAGGACCATCCCTTAACGCGTACCTATGGGCTAAGACACCAAAAAGAAGAAAAAAACACGCAAGTCAAAAAAAAGCCGGAACCGAGGATTGGTGGAATGGAAAGGGAAGGTTACGAAGATGAGAGAAAGCAAGCTGTTGACTCAGGGGAGGAAGAGGTCCACGTGATAAACCGAACACGAACGGGATAGCTTCACGACTCAGCCAGGCGGACCAGAATCCTAGTGGAAAGAGGGTGGAGACGCCTCAGGAGAAGCTACGAAATGCTTGAATATATCAAAAAATTAAGTTCACGAATACTCAAAGATAGCCTCGCACGACGGGGATTGGACGCCTGACTTGAACTGGGGCTCAGGGGGGGGTGCTTAAAAAGGAGAGGTGGGGCTGAACATGGACTTCTCTTAGAAAAAGCATCGAAAGAGGGGGGTATCCGGGGACGTAGCGGGTTTTTGGGATACGCGAGGGGGGCAGAGGAGTAGACGGGGGGGGGTTAAGGGGGTAGGAAGCGGTGAAGCAGAAGGATAGGTTTTGTGGGGGGGACGGGTTCTGTCGGATTTGGGGAGCCCCCCGGGAAGGTTCTTGCGCCTTTCGGGGGTCGACAGGGGGTGTAACGAACTTGGAGGTCTGGGGTATAAAATGGATCATGGGGGTTGGTTTGGGGAGCCATACAGGTGGAAGGGGGAGCCTGGAGGGAACAAGGGCAGTGGGGGGAAAAACGGGGAGGTTACCACATAGGTTGGAGCAAAGGAGTTCTAAAGGAGGGCAGTACTCGAGGAGGGAAAGTGCGGCTTGTCCGGGGGGTCTGGAGGGTATAGGAAACTAATGGCAAGAAAAAAAAAGGGGCGGTCGTCCCTGAGCGTTTTTAAAAGGAATGCCAAACCTGAAGGCGGCTGAGGGCTTACTAATCAGCATCAAGCAATCACTTGGGTGAAAGGGGCATGAGGTTCATTAACTGCAAGGACCTCCAAATCTCTTAAAGACCCCATTCTACAATGGACGGGCGCAATACGGGCATGTCGAAGGGTTAAAAGGACTAAGTATTCTGGGGGAATGGGCGGCTGGAGTAGGACAAAAGGTCGACACCAAAAAAATAAAAAACCTTCTACTTGAACTATCGAGAGAAACGAGTCGTAATAACGGTCCCTCGATGTCAGGATTAGAGAGACAGCAGTGGTTACCTATTTAAGGGAAGATTAGCGGCTATATGGATCACAGAAGCTGACTGGACCTCAAATGGCCGAGCCCGAGAGCAAGAGCAAGAGGGGGAAAACGAACGCTCGTTTCGAACAAAATTTTTTTGGGGAACTCTACTTGGACCATGCACGGGGCATCGAAGGCAAAGACAGATCTACACCCGCGGAAAAACAGGGTCGGGGTCGACTACGTAACAAGCGAAAAAAAAACGAGGATTATTGAACGGAAAAAGGGACCATAACAGTGCTACGAGTCAAAGGACCTAAGGCAATACCAAGGGTCAAAACCACTATGGGGATTCCCGAACCGGGGGGAAAATCCAAAACACGGAAAGTCGTAACGTTGGGGTCAAGGGAAGCCAGGGATGAAATGGAGTGACTTAGGGGAAGGGGTATGCCAGTCATGATAAACTTGTTGCATAAATAAATGGGAAAAAAAGACTGCAAAGTCGGGGGAGGGCGTTACCGGCGTAGAAGGAACAGGACTCGGGCCTCGGGGAGAATTCTTCGACTCATGCGGAGACCCTAAACGTCGCCGCTGATCAGGATCTCCGAGGCACTAAAAGGCCAGCACGTATCCGACTGCCAAGTAGGAAGAAAGCAAAAGGGGGAAGTTTGAGAGAATGACGTTCCGAGTTGAGATCAAGGCCAAATGATCAGTCTTGTCTGGGTTCGGGATCCAAGGTTATTGATGTGAAAAACATACACTTCTTGGGCTGTTACTTCGCCTGCAAACAGGGGAGCCTAAAGTTACTCAATGATAAGGGGAACTTCAGGGGGGGGTAAAACGCTTGTCCAAATTTCGAGAAAAAGAAAAACCCGACCTACTTAGGACAGTGCGGAAAATATCTCAAGAAAAGGCGTGAAGGGGGGAGGTGGGGGAGGCTCGAGAAAGATTCACAGGATGTCTAAACCCAAAAAGTTCACCATGGTAAAACGAGCGGGCTAAGGATGTCTACGTGAATGCAATCGGAAATCTGAGGGCTGGTGGTGTATCAACGAAAAAGCTTTTAGGGGAGGGAAAACGGGACAATGGAATCTAGAACACGCTAGGGGCCAAAAAAACCAAGCAAAACGGTGGACGGGGCATTGCTCTCACGGCGTAACACGCGGGGGGTTCGTGGAGACCACCGGCGTGGATCGTCGTGTCCGCTCGAAATCCAGGAAGTAGGCGCCGACGACGGTGAGAGGGAGAAAGAGGTCAGAGATGGAGACGGAAACGGCGAGAGCGCTGGTGCGTAAACGGTGGGGAAAAACGGTGACATAAAAAGGAACCGTGGGGGGATCTTGGGGGAGCACCGTTTGAGCCTATGTCGACTATGCTCCTCCATCGTTCAGGTTTGTTGAAAAAATAAGATTTACTGTAGTGTAGAGAGAATCCGGGGGGGGCACCGACACCGGGGACTTAAGGAACTTGAGGGGGACCTGCCGCCTGAAAATCTCGACAGAGTTCCTTAAAAGAAAAGGGACCGGGAAGACAGGAGAGAAAAGGGGGGACACCGTCGTAATACTGGCATGAAGGTCCGGTGTTGGGCCATCCGGAAAGTATGGGCTCCACAAGTTGTTGGTAAAAGGTTACCTCGGTAATCAGAGCTACGAAAACAAAAGGATCACGGCACCGAGGGGAAGAAGTTGGGAAAGGCGACTGCCCACGCTCAAAACTGTCAGCGAAGCAATTGGGGCAGAAAACCCGCGCCACCATCAGTGGGATTCGCTGGGATGCAGCTCAAACAGCTCTGGAAAGCGTTGATAAAAGGCTTCAACCGGCTAAGAAAAGGAACTTAGGTAAGTGGCTTAAAGAGATCGCAGAAAGGGGAAGAAAAAAAAAAGCCGGTGGTCGATAAGCAAGCGTGTTACCCGGGAGTCAAAGGCAGGTACACCAATTTCGGGGGTTTAGAAGCAGATCTGAAAGTAAAGCCAATTTCAGGAAATCGTCTCACGAAGGGGGGGGCACCGGGGGGCGAGTTAAGAAACAAGAAGAATGGCAAAGGGGGGAGGAGTATGCATCACGGAAACGTGAGAGACACTTAAAGACTTTAGGGCACCAAAATTTGAAGGGAGCTTTGGGGGCCTTATGAGGGAGATTCTTGAGATCATTTTACCAGTCGCAAAGGAACTGACGGCAAACTCTTCACGATCGTAGTTCAAAAATAAGGGGGGGTACTGAAAAGTCGGTGTGTGGGATTTGCCAACGACAGGAGACAAATGGGACCCTGAAATGCCGTATCATCACCAGAGGGAGGCACACTCAGCCTGGGAAGTGATACAAGGGCCAACATCTAAACGTTTATGGGGGGGACATAACTGGGAGTTGGAATAACGAAAGCCCCGCCCTGGCTTCGGGTGCTTAAGGCACCTGGGGGGGTGGTTTGGTGGCAGAACTCACCGAATCCGTTAAAAAACTTTGCATTTTGCGTCTGGGGACGTCTAGGACTACGTGATTCAGAACGTTGGCTTCGATCGCCATCAAGCCTCATCGTCGCCACACGCGTAAAAACAAAGGCCATTCGATTCACCGTGGAAAATCCCGAGGAAGGGACAGCAACGACACGGGGAGACAGATTAGTTATTAAGTCTGAAGTTTGGGAGGGGAAGGGCGAATGTGATCACTAGGGCCTTCTT
>Ga0179591_1220766_pt1 | contig 25489 bp, 19 predicted proteins | sample CZOMad2_1_08_16f_FD_182891 | JGI IMG/M metagenome (GOLD analysis project Ga0179591, IMG submission 182891) | Vadose zone soil fungal communities from Angelo Coast Range Reserve, California, USA - CZOMad2_1_08_16fungal (PacBio error correction) | ecosystem: Environmental > Terrestrial > Soil >...
CTTGGGCACGCCGTGAAATGAGTTGTGTTGAAGCAGAGAGGATAGGCCGGAATTAAGCATGAACATGTCCAGCGTGCTTTGCACCCAAAAAACGCGGCGGGGCGAGAAACGGGTCCAGCTTCTCGGCCAGAATCACCTGAGGCCCGCGGCGAAGCGCAGGGAAGGGGGGAGACCGGAGGGAGCTACGTCGATGGCTGAAGTGAACTGGTCTATTCTCGTAGAGAAATTGAACTTAGGGTTGGCGTGGTGCCATCGGCAAAGCGTTTGTCGGAGGGGGCTATAAAAACTTGAGTACTCAATGCCATCGCTTAGATGGAACAAAAAGCAGGGAATGGCTGAACGCTGTAAGTCTATCGAGTAGCCGCTGGTGTGAACGAATAGGGAAGGATGAAAGCACTGGAAAATCGAGGGAGCTTTAACGGGAGATCACTTGTCTATCTCTGGGGGGTGTGTAACTCTCTCGCGGGAGAATTTTTCTGCGAAAGCCGTGGACGTCTCTATTTCGCGGGGGTAGGTGTGGAGCCTCACCTCACGCGCAAGCAAGGTGTGGAAAGCTCATCGCTCACAACACCCAAAGTGGGAGGGGTAATAGCGAATAGAAAACCGGCGGAGAGGGGGTTCATCCACCACGTCGACCTGCGAGGGACGGGGAAGGTTCGAAAAACAGACAAAGCAGGACGCGAGCGTCGGGGAACCACCGGAGAGCCACACTGTTTGCCATGGCTGCAAAGAAGCGGAGAAGGTGCGGAAAAGCGATCCATAGTCTAGATAAAGAGATAGACTCCAGCTGAAAGGAAGAGTAGAAAAAATAAAGTAGAATAATTTCTCAGACTGGTAGACGATCAGATCTGACTTGCTTGACTCCAAAAGGTGAAAAAAAAAGAGATAAAAGGATAAAATGTGGGAGCGATCGAAGAGTGAACACTATAAAAACAGATCGTAGAAGGGCTGATAGAGCACTAGAAACGAAGGTGGCGACCGCTAAGGGCCGCGTATAGGGGGCTACGGGACGTCGATCTTTAGTAAGATGTCAGACATATGCGCACCAAGGGGTCGAGAACCAAGAGGAAAGATTGGGTATCAAAGACGATTTTTTCGATGGGGGTAACAAACAAAAGCTGAGGTATCACGGCGATGCTGACAGGGGGGGAGGGCACGATCTGAGAGGCTGATTCACCAACCCTTGGCGTAAGGGGAGGGTCAAGAGTTGCGTGCTGGTCTTTGGGGGACCAGAGACTGGGGGGATGTGAACAGGGGGAGTTATAACTTGAAGGGGGATACTTGCAGGGAAGACTTTGGGGGGGGGACTTAGGGGGCAAAGGGGATCGAGATGGAAACTTAGCTGCACACCGGGAAAGAAAGGGGGGCAAAGACACCGAGCTCTATTCCCCTGGTCAACCCATTAGGGGTTGCTACTCTGAGCACAAGAAACAAAAGGAGCTATCTGCCCGCCGGGGAAACCAGGCTCAACTTGTCGTGAGAAATTAACCACATTCAGGAAAAAGAAAACTCGGCGGAGGAAACATGCGCGACGAAAAAGAACAGCAGGCGAGGAAAATCAGATTTGGGCGTGCCCGCGCGTCTCCTTTTGTAAGGAGCGGAGGAGGGCGTGGAGTATAGCGGTCACACGAGTCACTAACTGATAACGTCGCAGGCACCTCGCGACAAGAAGCAGAATTGGGGCAGCGCATCTGTGTTTACGCAGCGGGTCATAAGGGGCTAGCGCTGAAGATGGAAAAACCCTACGGTCTAATAGAAGAGAGATTCTTGTCGGAGTGGGTCTAAGAGCATAGAAAGACGGAAAGAACTTAAATCAAAAGCTGGGTTTGAAACAATTCCGCTTCCGAGGAGGAGCTAGCTCCCGTAACAGCTTGGGGTTTTGGACATTAAAAAGATAGGGGTGACCAGAAAGAAGAATGAAGGAGTGACCTTATAAAAGACGAAGCGAAGAATAGCAAGCACGAATGATCAGGACACGGCGTCTAGGGTGAGGAGACGGCTTCTCGCACGGTGTAGACATGATAGGTGATTTTTGGGGGCAGGAGAGGGATCCATTAAGGAAGAGGATGGCGGAGAAAAAGGGCTGGGGGACCCAGAGAAGAGGGATGGAGCCATTCACAAAGAGAAGAGGGGTGTCAGGACGAGAGGGGAGGGGTCGTTGATAGGTGGCCATTGGATCGGAGACTTGAGGTGATTTTAACTACGCGAGGAAAAAAAGTGTTTTTTCATCAGCTGGGAGATGGGACCGGGGCGCAGGCGGAGGGATCGGAGTTCGCACGCGCGCCACGGCTCTCAGAGGGGAACAGAAGCGAAACTGCCCTTGACTGTTGAAGGATCAGTAGTGACGGAGGGCCAAATTTGGAGCTAACTCGAGGTCACGAAACACGAAAAGAACGACGAGAGGGAACGGCGGAAATGAGAGTAGACTGAACGGCGTTCAATTCGGAAGGGAAAACGAACTAACCGCGCGCGAATAACCTTCGCAAACCAATCTATCTTCTCTACACGAGAATGTCCAAAGCCTAAGAAAAGAAGAGGAGCGAGAGAAGGCTTCGAGAACTTTTGGGAATTCAAAAACAAGGGGTCAGCACAACAGGTCGCGACAAAAGGGCCAGAATGGGAAGGGGTTTCCTTATTTATTTGGTTGGGTGGGGGGGCTGGTTCATTGTCTGGAAAAGAGGGGGGCGTGGGGAAATCGATAGAATCCCTTCGCGAAGCGCCGCGAGGGAAAACGATACTAGAGCACATTAAATAGGGAGACGGCAAGAAAATAGGCGGGAGTGCTGGCAGGGGGGAACTAGAAAGGGCGATGGAGGGGTCAACAGGGCAGAAGTGACGCGCTAAGAGCCATAAAGCGACAACAAACCCCAACGCAACTATAACCCTATCGCACGGAGAGGAAACAGCGCTTGCAACGAGGGCGGCGAAAAAGCCGTTCGGCAAGCGGCAACCGCGCCTGACTGTGCGATAGGTAATCGCGCGAGCCGTCGATATGAAGAAAGCCAGTCCTTAAGCATCACGCGTCGTAAAAAGGCAGGAAGGAAAACCAAGAAAGAAACAAAAGCTTGCCGGCACTCTGCTACCGAAACTGCATGTTCCTAGTCCGCTTTAAAAGCTCATCCCTCAAGAAAAAAGGAAAATCCAGGGGGATCCAGAGCGCAAGCGAAGAGAAACCCGTTCAATACGGGTCTAAGAGGGAAACCCGAAGCCCTCGGGAGGAGCGCGTTATCGGAAGAACCTCGCAGGAGTCAAAAAACTACAGGGACCTTGCGACCCAAAGAAGAACCAGCCCCTCGACCCAAAAATGCGGCTACGACAACCCATAGGAAACCTGCGAGAAGTCCCTCTCAACGGCGCAGGCAAAAAGCCGTTAGCATGAAAGACGCCGGCTTCGGACGTGGAATCAACGCTTATCTTAAAAGAACACAGGCGAACCCGACCCCAAAGTCCATCGAGGAAGCAAACGAAAGAAAAAAACCCCGACGCAAGGGGAACCGCGCTCTACGAACCAGGAACAAAGCCTTAAAGAGTTCAAGAAGGAGAGTTTCACTGGGTGCGAAGGCGCGGCCGCCGGTGAATGCGGACGAGGGGATTGAAGGCACCCCTCACGCGAGGGTGTGTAAATGAGAACGGGCTTACACGTGTATGTTTGAGGAGCGGTTGTCTGAGGTCCTAGCGGGGGAAGAAGTCCCAAAGGTAAAGCTGCTCTAATCCGGAGGCGGACAGGAGGACGCCCCTCAGACTTTCCAGGGAGGGGGGGGCTAAAAAAAAAAAGGCCTCGAGGGGTGAAACACAACATGTATAAGATAGAGGTGGAGGACCCAGGCTTGAGAGGGCCGGTCCAGAAAGAGGAAAAAACGGGAAAAAGGGAGTAGGGGGGCTTTCACTAAGGAAAAGCTCCGGTTAGACGGGGTTCAGTGGGTAATTCGTCGGAAAAGAAAAAAAACTCCCGAAAAACACAGTTACTAAGGTCCTTCAGTACCACCACTCTCGGGCGAGGAAGGTTCGGGGAGGTGGGGAAAATCAAAAGAAGGTCTAATGCACAATTCTTCAAAAATCAACTTCTTCTCACAAGCTTCAAGGGAGTCGTAAGGGGGAGGAGTCACATTGGAAGCGAGAGAGCGTGGAGGAGGGCGGGGTAGAAAAAAGGGGCGAGGTTCATTTCGGGTGCGGAGGATCTAGGACTGGGCAGGGGATCGGTGCCGGGGTATCGATCTTAAGGGGTGTCAACGCCCTCTCAACATTTCATACTTTTTAAAAATAGGGGGTTAAGTACTGGCTCGGGGAGAGATGCTGACTCAAATTAGAAGGGGGGGGGGGGGGAGTGGGTCCGAAGGAAAGTCGGGCTCTTCTTTTTGGGAGTAAAAAGAAGGTATTGGGTGCCTCGCAGAGGCTGCGATCAGCGCAGGGCGGCGACCAAACCTTGCTAATCTTCAGTTGTCCCTTATGCCATCCGCCTTCTCAAAAGGCGACATATAGCCGAGTTCTCGGCGATCCTGAATTGGACGGGGGAGGGCTGGGATGGGACTAGGGGTATGGTCCGTGCTGAACGGGGAGCGATGAGAAAATACGGAAAGAAAGTTGGCTGGGGGGAGTGACCGCTGGCTAAGCTTAACTGTCAAACAATCGGTGGACGAGAGTGACGCATGTCGGATGGGGGCGGAGCGACGGAGGAGGGAAGCGAAAGCCAAGTATTACACAGCGGTGGAACGACTGCTTGGGCAAAACGCTTTGAGAGCAAAGGGTGAGCGCGCTGTTCGAAAAGGGGCGGTTGGGTTGGGGGGCGGGAAATGGTGCAAAACGCGGGAAACGCTGACGGGGTGAAACTCGCGACGAGGACATCAAACATCGGGACAAGGGGACCGCGGCGGCAGCGATAAAGGACGTGGAGAAATCGGCCGCCCTCAGCGTAAAAAAAGCTCGCTCCCAAAGTCCCATGAATTCTCCGGAGAAAAAAAAAAACCAAGACAAGGGCCAAACCAAAAACAGCAAGAGGGGAAGCAGAGAGTAGGGGAACGGGTGGGGGGGACCATATGGAAGACAGAAGGCGAGCGGAGTCTGATTTGGCCATTCGGATCGCGAAAAGGGGGGCGCGCGGATGGATACAGCGCGGGGTCTTCGGGGGAACTCACGATTTTCAGGCAGTCGCGGGCAGAGCGTTGTCTGGATTTGGCAGTGGCTTGCTCGGAACGCGATGCAGAGAAAGTCTCTATCTCTTAACGGACCATTTAATTTCAAGGCGGAGGGCACCGATTAGCCGAAAAGACGACTAGGGGAAACTCAAGGGAAAGAGAGCTCCACAACATCCATGAGGGGGAAAATCCACAAGTAATGGGTCATCAGTAGAGGGAGGGGAAAGGGCACAAACCCAGGCGAACAAAAAAAGGAAAGTATAAGAACCTCCAGCCTCATCCAAAGGAGGGTAAGAGTGACGTAACGTAAAACGGATAGTTGGAGGGGTCCGGCGAGGTTCGTCGCGCCAAAAGCTCTCACTGAATGGAGCAAGCGTCCAAAAAAGAAAATATGCTAACAAACTGTTGAGAAACGCCGGCTTCGAGCGTCGACCATCGAGACGCGAAGTCAAAACCACAGGGAGGGGACTCGGCGGGGTGCAGAGTCTAGAGAGAGGTTCCTTCGCTTCCGGGAAGGGGATGAGGGACTAGAATCTACTTTAAAAAAAAGACAAGTCGCAGAAAACCCGACGAGCGCGCCTCCCCGGGAAACGAACTGTCAATAATGCTGAAGGTGAAGGCTTTGCTCGTATCAGGAAGCAAGGAACGACCAAAGAATCGCCGATGTGGTGAAGACCAGAGAGACGTCCAAGATGCCAAGAGAGGAACGCAGATTCATCATAACATAAGGAGGGGACGCGATCTCTGGGCAAGGCCCGGGGGGGGGGCTTGTGAATCACTTCCGAGTTTGAACAAGAGAGAAAAAAAGAAGGCCAGCGCGACTTAAACAACTCGTCAAGCGGCACGAAAGAGCCATTGTTCGCGAGCAGGCCGGCAAATGAAAATCAGACCGATTTGGCCGCCTGAAGTGGGGAACGGATAAAAAAAGCACGCCAAAAAAGGACCCAAGGCCTGATGTATTGAGGGGTCAGGGTTCTCCTAGTCAACAAAGGGGTTTAAACAGGGCATCGCTAGAAAAAAGGAAATTGTGGATCCGGCAAGAATCTGTGACGCCAGCCCCTAAAAAAAACCCCCCCCCAAAATGCAGATAAAACTAAAAGAAAACAGACTGGAACAACGCAAAATCTATGACGACCGTGAAAGCGGGGTGATGGTTAGCAGGTCATCTGGCTCAAAGAGCCCGCTACAGAGGTGGGCTTTGTCAAAGCGCCCAAGAGGTGGATAAAACGGTTGGGCTCAAAGGGGGGGGTCTAGCCAGGCACAAGGAAAAGCATCGCAAAAGACAGTGTATCCGCCTGACAACGCAAAAAAAGTGGCCGCGCAGGGGAGTCATTAACTCTATGAGAGAATGGGAAAGAGAGGTTGTGGAGGCTTTGGGGTCCCGCTGAAAACGCCTGATAAGGTAGAAGGCCCTAGCTTTAGGGCCGCAAAACACTATAGCTCACGAAAAAGGCAGGGGGGGGGCTCAAAATGCGCAGATGTAGAACGGAGCATCTGCTCGACTCTTGGAGATCGGGGTATGAAAGGGGCCGACTCGTAGTGGTGCATCCATCCGGCCGGACATGTGCGAATGGGGTGGTGCGAGCTTCTCGTGTATTGGGGCTGGGATAAGGTGAAGAAAGAGTCGAGGGGGGATGCGCAGCACTCGTCAGCATGGTCCACGACAGAGATCTACAACAACACCTTTTGGGGTAATATAGATGGCAAATTCTTGCTTGCTTCAACCCAGGAGAACTGCCGGGTCGCCCCAATACTTAGCGAGCTCGTGGCACACAAAGGTAGCCGGCAGGCTTCCAGAGAAGGAAAGGCGGCTAGTTTCTACATATCAGCTGCAAGGAGACTACGAAATACCGTCCTGCGTCACAGACCTTCATATTGGTCGAAAGCAGACGCGTCCTTTTGCGGACTCCAAACGACCTGTGACCGAGGGGGGCGAAAATTTCGATTTCACAGCAAACAGGCCAAACCTCTCGTCAATCTATCTAGAACGAAACGAACCGCGGCTAACCTCTAGCGGAGGTCAATAAGACTACGTCTGAGCCAGCTTGGGGGAATCGGTTTCTCAGGGTCATACCACGTATAAACATTTATCTACTCGCTTGGGGGGAGATGGGGGAACAAATCAAGATCTGGATACAGGGGCTACGGGCTGAAAGGTAAAACGACAACTTAACAAACGGCAAAAGTCCGCTTTTCGACGCGGCGAAAGTGCGTGCTGGCAGTGGTCAAGCGGGGGGGAGACAGGTATTGTTGACTGTCGCGGAAGGAGCTTGGCCTCGAGCACAACGGTAGCGTAGGGGTATGCAGATCAGCCTTTCAGCTCGCAAGAGAGGAGGAGCAACAAAGGTCTTTTTTCTCATAGGGCAAACCGAAAATTAAATGAAAACCGAGAGCAGGCGCTGGTGTCACGTGCGCAAGGAAGGCTTAAAACAAAGTGCAAGAAAAGATCTCCCTGGCGGATGCGCGGCCAATCGGGCAGTCGTCGTTCAACGCTCGACTTTTAAGGCGCTTTTGCTGGGGTCTGTCAAAGACTGGCACAACGGGAAGAAAGAAGGATCAACGCAAGGGCGGCTAACGGAAAAAGTCTCTACACAGGAGCAGCTTAGCTTTGGGTCCTGGGGAGACCTGCTCTGGACAAACCCCCCGGGAACAGAGGGGAAAAAAAAGAAGATGGGGTTCGTCTTGATCGAAGGCCCTCAGAGCGGCAATCAATGAAAAGTACAAGCATTTCTGAATTGTCTTCCCGCTCGAGAGCGAGCGCAAATGTCGCGCGCTGGGGAAAAGGACGGCAAAGTCGGGAACCAGGAACTTAAGGGATGAGTGCAGATTACACGGGAACCAATCAGACCGCCGAGCGCTAGTGTTGGAAAAGACGTGCGGAGTTTCTCAGGGCTGAGCGAAAAAAAAGGGGACCTGGTATGGTGGATGGGGGGAATTAAGCTCAACATTCAGGACGTGGAGTGCTTCGACCGAAAGTGCCGCAGCCCCGCCGCTGGGAGATGAGGGCCCCCGGTCAACGGAAACTCGCAAAAGGAGATTAGCTGGGCGGGCTGATCAAAAAAATGCGGGGTGTGAGATGCGCTGTCTTCGGACAGGAAGAAAGAGCGTCTGACACCAAAAAGTTGGGGTTTCAGCGCACTGTCAGTTTTCTGAAACTCAGCTGTCGGATAAAAAGGACCCGGTGCTGCGCAGCGTGCACGAAGACCTGACCAGGGAATGTTTGGCACGTCGGTATCGACGCCGCGGCCCGTTCTCTCAATAACGGCTAAAACGAGCAGAAGGCCAAGCAAAAACAGGCGCTAAAAAGAACTCGAAAAGGTACGTCTACCTTCGATTGGCCCCGAAGACGACCCCGCAGCAGGGGACTCTAATATGCCGCAGATCCGAAATCATTCGCGAATCTACTCAACTCAGGCCCGACTCGGCGCGAGCAAAAAGTAGTCAATGGGCGGGGGGTAGGGAGAACCCGTTTGCTCCCCCGATAGAATGCGAAAAGCTTCCAAATCAATGGGTCAGGGTTGCCCGGGGCTTTGGTGGTTGGGGTGGAAAGTCGTCGGGGGATAAAAGAATTTATCTAATCGGCTTAAGGTGGGGCCCACCCCCCGCGGCCTCAGGACCAATCGAACCGAGCCCTTAGCTCTGCTCGGACAATACCCAAAATTAAGAAGGTGATTGGGAGGGCATACACGAGTGGCGAGGGTCGTGCCACCAAGGAAAGTGACCGATCAGCGATCACATCGACCCCACCCCAATCCAAGATAACCCTAATCGACAGAAAGGCGCTGCAACAATCACGGATGCGGCAAAGATCAACGAGAAAGGCCAAAAGTCTGCACTCTCACGGACTGAAAGAAATTTGGCCTATGGTACACGCACTATCCTTCAGCCGAGAAAAAAATCTACAACGCTCAAAAATCCTCTCATAATTGTAAGACAAGAGAGGGGGTCCAACAAGAAGGGTCCGGCATGGAAAAAAAAAAATGGGTAAAAAATTCAAGCACGGCCCAGAGTCCTAGGAGAGGGCAGCTAAAGACATCCAGAACGTTGAAGGAAAAAGATATAAGGGTCTAGTCGGTTATAATAAAAGTCTCAATCTGACGCGCAAACGATCCCGCACGAAAGCCGGGGTGTTGGGTGAAAAGAGCAGAAGGTCGATCGCAAATCCCTCGCCGATAAAGACAGCGTGGAGGGTGGTGGGGGACCAATCCCGGACCGCAACGAGAACGACAGCAAAAACGAAACGGACGCTGTCGTAACGGAGAAGCAAGCGAGCAAATTGGAACAAAGCCGATCAATGCCATCGACTTCGTCGGGAAAACGAAAGGGGAAAAGGCTACAAATCCCTAAAAGGAGGACAAAAAGTGCTCGAGCGGAGATCAACAGAAACATCAGAAAAACCCGCCGCCGAGCGCGCGAAAGACGGCATGTCGACCCAAATCAAAGCAAAAAGTATGGCGAGAGGGTTGGAGGAGAAGTTAGCGCGGCGCAAGGGGGGGAATCGAATGAGGAGTGCAAGCGGAACCGCGGCCCTTAAACGGTGTGGTAACTGAAAGGAGAGTAAACGGTAAATGTTTGCAGCGGTGCCGGGGCTGGGGGAGTCAAACGGAAAAGAGAATCTCAAGACGGGGCCGGGTGCAGGAGGCGACCGCCCGGACGTTGACGGGAGAGGGGCGTCAGGTGCACTAATTCAAAAGAAAACCATCGAAAAACGAACAACAACAACAACGATTTAAATAAGATGGGTTCCGGGACCATGGGGAGAAGGCAAACTAGAGTCAACCGACAGGGTCGACAGCAAGGGGAAAAGGCCTAATGGCCGAGTTCCGTTTGGAATGTCGAAAAAGTCGCTAGCAAGCACAAAACCGCACCTGGGAAGTCAGTACCAACACTGTGGGCAGAGATGGGAAAGAAAATCGACTTGTAGGTTCCCAAAGGCCAAGAAAAAGGGACCGAAAACAGCGAGCCAGGACTTCGTCGTGAAGCGCTGGAAAACTGCGGGCGCCAGGCGGCGTAGATAGCGGGGCGGCTCGGGGCGTGTGTTTGGTCTGGAAATGAAAACTGGGTACTAAGAGGAGCGGGGTCGCCTGGGGGTTCGTGCTACGCGGGGTGAGAACTCCGACGTCCGGGGGAGAGCACTGTGGCGCCTAGCCTCGGGTATGGAACAAAACGGCGGAACGGGGTTTTGGTTGGGGCGTCGCGAGAGAGGTGTGTAGGGAGGAGGGGGCTTCGAATGGAGCGAGAGCTAGCATCCGGGAGAGGAGATCTTTTAGCTGGGTGCTTCGTGTGAAAACGTCAATTTACCCTTTAGCACTCAAGGGAGAAGAGCGCCTAATTAAGGGAGTTTGGAGCAGGGTCAAGGGGACTATGGCTTGAGCTGACAGCGGAAGAGACCATAGGGGACCGTGAGTTCTGTACGGAAGCTCCAAACAGATTTGGCCTTTTTGTGGCCAACTAGGCGGTCAGCTTCTGACAACGTGCGCAAAATAGGAAGAGTTTGAGGAGTTGTCAGGTGGCAGTGGAGGGACGTATGGGGGGGGAATAACAGCTCCTTCATCGAGGGGGATCGACGACTTGCTGGAAACTGGAGAAAAAATTGTTGAAGAGAGATGTGTTTCGCGGGTGGTCTGGAAAAGTTGGGTTTTTGCGACAAGTCGCTCTGGGGAAGGACGGGAACGAGGGGAGAAGGCGGTGTCGCGAGACAGCAACAGGGATTAGACATAGGGGGGGGCTGCGCCGACAGGAAGAAAAAAAAATATGTGTTATCGATCTCTCTTAGTAAGGGGTGAACCCAAACGTAGGAAAAAAGAGGGGGGCCGAAAAGGGGCAATGCAGGAGGAAACCCAAAACAAAGCAATGGGGGAGGACCAAGAGGGCGCTTTGCATCTCTTCAGGAGAACTTTTTTGAATAAAGGAAGAGGGGAAAAAAGGGAAAAGGATTGGTAGGAGAGCTGGAGTGGGACGAGTTGGGAAGAGATCGGCAGGTCAATAGTCTGAGCGGATAGTTCGGGGCTCCGGGTCTTAGGAAAACTCTGGGTGCGACGGGAAGAGGGCAGGCAGAAAACGAACGGTTCTGCTTGGGAAACGGGCGGCTCGTTGACCTAGTTCCGAAAAAGTCTCTCTCTCATTGTAACTCTTCTGGAAAAAAAGGAGGGCATGGAGAATGTGGCAAAGAGTGAGAAGACACTTTCCTATCCATAAGCCGCGAAGAGGGCTCAAAGCAAAGACGGGGAACAAGAAACCAAAATGGGGGAAGCTCGAAGGCGCTGTTCAAACCAACATTCTCTCGCAACGAACCGATCATCCCTCCCAAAACTATGGGGGGGGGGCGTGTCTTGCCCGAAGAAAAAGAGAAAGAGGCGTGGTCGATTCCGAGCTTTCGTACTATACAGACTGGAATGGAAGAAGGTGCAACAAAAAATCCACCTACCAAGGTGGGCCCTAAGGGCTCACGAATAGCTCTACACGCTAAAAGAGTCACTGCACCAAGAGCTGGGGGAGGGGAAGCCGTGCAGCGACGTCGTAAGCTACTCCGGCCGAAGACGTAGTGTAAACGTTCAATGATCTAAATTTTCAAACTCCAAAATCGCGTCAGGGGAAACCCGGGCGATAGGATCAAGATATCCGGAATCACTTGCAAGAAAAGGACGTAGTGATTAAGTGAGCGCTAAGATTCTATCAACGCACACCACGGAACTATTCTTCTCCTGGGGGGTTTAAAGAGAAAAAAGGGAGGCCAAGGGAACAAGCTTCCGAACGACAGCTTCTCGGGGAAAGGACGGCAAAGCGCAAAAGAGTGTGCCGATTGGAAACCGCTCTAGCTGGAAGCGGGTTTTGAAAAGCGAGAAAGAAAACAAGAAGGGAGGGAATTCAAACCTCGGGGGCGCTGGCACGAACGAGACCCGATGGGGTCAAGATAAAAAATTGTAAAAATTCATCATCCCGAAGGACGTGTGCCCCTTAGAAGAACTGCGAGATAGAGGGGAAGGATGAGGGGGGCAGTTGAGGGTGCGACTAGAGAAAAAAAAGAACGGGTGACATGGCCATCGAAGTAAAGTCGCTTGTGTGCATAGCAAGGAAGGCAATATCGAGTACACGTGAGGAGAGGAAAAAAAAGGGGGGAGCCTGCATAAAGGAAAAGACGAGGCATTTGGATAGCAAAGACCATCAAGTACACTACCATATGTGTAAAAGGAGAACGGAGGGGGGGGGGGTCCGAAGAAACAGCTCTTGCTCTAGTATCCCTGACCATAGTTGGAAGCAAAAAAATGCCAGTGAGAACTTTTTAGAGTTCTAGAAGGGAGCACATATCTTAGGCAAATCAACAATTCGTAGCCGACTTGTTCCTCGGGATTTCCGAGACGGGACTGGGAGGGAGAGGAGGGGAGAAGTTTGGTAGGCGGCATTTCAAAGGATCTACCAGGCAAATTGCACTGGCGGGAGGGGCTAAGGATGGGAAAAAGAAAGAGAGAGATAAGTCGACCAGCTCGGGGGAAACGCGACGACAGGATCCTACGAAGTGCGGCTATTTCTTGTATCAGTAGGGCCGCGCTGATGAAAGCTTGAGACACAGGATCTCTTATATGGGCCGACAGACGGAAAGCTCAATCTAAATGGGTTGTTCAGAATTCTTCTGAATAAAGAAGGTACTAGAGGGTAACCTGGGTGGGGATAGACAGCAAGCGCACAGGTGTCGCACGAGCCGACTCAGAACAAAACAAATGAGATGGGAGAATACGCGACACCTTCGAATTGCTGTCTCAACACACCCCGCAAACCTCGAGGCATGAACAGGAAAAGAGATTAAGAGGCTCGTTGGAACCAAAGAGATAGAACATTACTCCGATGGCGGAAATCCAGATCGAGGTCTCAGGCTGGGCGAAGAGAGAGGAAAAGAGAAGCGAAAGCCATAGCAGATCGAATAAGGCGAAGATGTCATAGCAGTTAGAGACTAATTTATGTTCGGGCTCACGAGGAAGAGAGAAAATTCTTTGAGGGAGGGGGAAGGAGGGGGGTAACGACAGCCTAACCAACAGCATTCACTTCTCGAGACGAAAGGCAAAAGCAGTAAAAAAATGAGAGTCCACAGGTCGGGCCCGACGGAGCTGCGCAGCAGGGCAGGAGCGAGGGGGAACAAGAAGAAAACGGGGGTATCGCACGCGAGGTTGGGAGAGTGTGAACGTCAAACTGGAGGCGATCTCTATGCCTATAGAGAGGCAGGAAATGAAGCTTAGGGAAGGAGGAGGGGGGCGGGATGTCGTTTTCCAGACAACTGCCTGGGGGCGACAAGGGGAGGTGATAAATGGAGAGAGTGGGGGAAGGGGGGAGGAGCTAATCACGAAAAAGATAAATGATGGGCCAATCAAGCAACTCGGGCACCGCTGCCCGGGACAACTGGGGGGTCTCGAGGAGAACCCCACAAAGCAGGAAAACAGCGAGCGCTCTCTTGTCTTTATATGTCCCAATTAGGCGGAAAAAAGAGGGGACTGCTGCATCGCGACGCAGACAGAGGAGACGCAAGGGCTCTGCCCGCGAAAAGGCTCGCGTTGGTGGGAGTGCGCGGCGTTCATCTAGCTGTCAAAAAAGGGACCAGCTTCCGAACAAGCAAGGGAGGAACTATTAAAGGAAGGGAAAGGTTGAGAGCACTTGTCGTTCGGGGGAAGGATTGGTCCAGAGGGGGGGGAAAGGAGAGGGCTCCAAAACCCTCGCTATATACTGAGGGGAGCGGGTTCGTTGTGATACCATCTAGAGAAGGAAAGAAAGAGCAAGCATTCAGTTTCAGTGAGAGGAAAGCAGTTAGAATAGCGCCAGTCTCGCGACTTTTTGTATCGATCACAGATGCACCAAGACAATCACTTATGAGGGGAAGGGGGTAGGGAGGAAAACGCGTAGATAGAAGAAGCGAACCAAAGAGAGAATAAGGGGGAGTGGAACTTTGCTAATTGGCTATACCGCAGGCTCTCCCACATAGGGGGGGTAATAAAGTGATATGTTGGGGTTTGGGCAATGGATAATAGAGGAGCTTAGGGGGCGTCTACCGAAAGCGCTGCCGGGGAAAAGAGAAGACTGTGGAGATGAGTGCCTCTAAAAGAACACTACGAAATCTTTTGAGGGCTAGGGAGGGGGGAGGACTGAGAGGGGGATTGGGTTTCGCGAGACAGGTCTGATGTTATTTCATCCTCTCGCGCACAACCATTGGGGGGCAGACTTGTCCAAGGAGGGTAAGGGTTGAGGATCTCGGACGAGCGGCTTGCGGGACGCGAACTTCGGGTGCGACTGTTCCCTCAAATGACAGGTACTGTTTTCAAAGGATCGACAGGAGGGCGCGGCGCAGTTGTGCAAGTGATCTCGGCGATGCAGCACGGCCCAACAAACAGGCACCGGTCTAAATGACGGGAAGCGAAATGTCGCGCATACAAAGAGGGGAGGCCGAAGAAAGAAGCGCACCATCCTCGAGAGCAGAGAACTGGACACTAGGGGACCCCCTAAGCGCAGACATCAGCTTCGAAGTTTGCGCTATTCGGAAAAAAAACCCTTTTTGTCTGACACCCAGGAATCCGGAGGAAAAGGGGGGCGATGAAGAAGGGGGGTAAGGGGTGGGGGCCATTATTTGGCTGTGGGGTTGTGGGGTGGCTCATGTGGCCTTACCTAAGCTCTCACTTGGAGAGAGGGAGGATGGGGAAGACGAGAGAGGGGAGAGGAGAATCGAACGGAAAGAGAGATGCTTACCCGAGCTCTGTCTTGAAAAGAATTCGAGATGGGGCTAGGCAGTATAGGAGGATGAGTGAAACAAGTCATAGTGAAAGGAGAGAGAAGGACTCGAAACACAACCACAAAAAATCCATAAATCAAACCAAAAAGCGAAAGCTTGAGAACATCATAAAAGTAAGAGATCGGAATCCCATCCTTCTGCAAAAGCGACACCGCGAGGGAAAGAAAAAATTTGTAGAAAGACTCAAGGACCCTCCTGCCCACATCTAAGCCTTCAACTCAAGCAAAGCGCAGAAGCCTGCAGCAACAGGAAAAGAGGAGGGGGGAAAAAAAAAACAAAGAGTGCCTTTCTGTAGCGGAGAAGTACTACAAGGAAAGAACGGGAAATAGAATAGTCTCGCTTTAGGCCTCTAGACCCTAATGCCTGCCACTATCTCCTAATGGATAAGGGGAGAAGGCGGAAAGGGTACATACTTCAAAAGGAAGAGAAAAAAAAAAAAAGACGAAAAGGAGTAGGTCCGCCGAAGGGGGGACATGTCGTGCGATCCAGTCTGGACCGGGTAGAAGAACAAAGTGACGAACTCGAAGAAGGGAGGGGGGCCGATCCAAACACACCGTGCCAGACAGGAGAGTAAAGGCAGAGCCGCTAAACTACTCTTCTCCTTAAGCCGCATCCTCTCGGCGTTTAGGAATCACCCGCGTCGAGAGACCCCAGGCGAAAATCCCTATATGAAAGGAAAGACGATCTGGCGGCGCAAACCGACATGAAAAAGACCACCCTGCCTCCTCGTCGCGCGCTATCCGCATCGAAAGTACTGTGGGGAGGAAAGGATGTTTTGCGGAAAGTGAGAGCGGAAGAATGAGAGGGAGGGGGTTGAAAAATAAGGCGCCCTTCCTCCAAAGGCTAGGGGGGAAGGGAAAGGAAAGGGTCAACTGGTTTTGGCTGGTCTTGGATAGCGAATTGTTAGCATAAAACGCTCTTCTCTAATCCTTATGCCAGGGAATGAATTGAGAAAGCCCCTCAGTTGCGAGTGGCTAAGAGTTGTGCCCGGAAAGGAGAAAGGGGTCATCGAAAAAGAGGAGTCTCAACAACACAAAGAAGGATAAAAGGAGAGAGGGGGAAGTGAACCACATCTTGAGCAGAGAGCCAAACACCGGGGCACGTTCTGGAGGGCTTTCTGAACCCACCTGCCTCCAATAGACTGAGGGGACGTTTGGACTGAAAAATTCGCTAAAGAAAACAAGGAGCCGAAAAAAAGGGGAGAAGGGAAGGAGTAAAACACCAGGAGGAAAGTAGAGGAGGGAAAAAGACCTGGAAAACTTGTAAGATCACCAAATGCGGCCCGCGCTCAAACAAGCTTCAAGGAGGTCTTCGTGAAGGATGGAAGGGCTCAGAGGGATTCGGGGGGAGAGGGGAGGAGGAGGGGATCGGGGGGGTTTGGGTAAAGGGGAGGGGGCCACCAGGGACTTGGGGGGAGGGTCTTTGTTCAGAGCTGAAACCAGGGGTGATGAACGACGAAGCGAGGGCGAGGAGGCTTTTCATGCAACTGTGGGAAAGGGCCTTAGAATCAGGCGCGATAGCAGACAAGGAGGAAAGGTGGGGGGGGTTTTGGGGAGTAGGGGAGGCAGCGATTGATCCTTGCGAGTACAGAGTCACAGGTATGGAGAGAGGCGGGAATAGCGCTTCGGAACCACTATGGAGAGGGCTGTTAAATCTCCAGACGAAGTATTGAGGTACGCCTTCCTCCCCCTCTCGATATTCTCGACTGGAGCAGGGCTTTCAAACTTTTAAAGGGAGATTGAAAGAAGAGGAAAGAAGGAACCAGGGGGAAGTGTTTTGCCAGGGGGCGGGGAACAGAGTAAGAGAACATAAAGCATTGGGTAACCAGCGCTGCTTCCGGAGAGGAGGGGGCTATGCGCAGCGTTGAAGGAGGTGTCAGGCAGGAGACGCGGATAGAGGAGGGAGGACGAGGAGGCCAAAGTCTTTCATCGCGGGGTGATGCGGGGCCTCCGGGCGGGGGGGAGAAGGCAAGTTGAGACAGCAGGCGAGGGAGAGTAGATTAAAACGGGTTTGATAGGGGAAGGTTGTTGTTGGTGCTCTGGGAGATCGAGAACTCGGCAAGTGGCAGACTCTGCCATCTAGGGGCGCTTAGGCAGAGGAGACAGAGGGGGGAGTGCAGCAGAGATCACGGGGAAGAGAGAATAAAGGGTAATACGGAGAAGGAGAGCGCAGCGAACAGCAGCGCTGACGAGACAACCATTTGACGAGTGCACCAGGCATTCCGAAAAAAAACAAAATAAGGTCCAAACCCTTAACCCATTCTGGAAAGAGGGATTTGACGAAATAGAGTGGGGAAAAAACGGAAAAAAAAGGGAGGGACAAAGGGGGAAATCGACCAGCGATTGGAGGGGAGGGAGTCAGCCGGAGAAATTTGGGGAAAGGAATCGCCAGACTATTATTTTTACGCAAGCTGCAGAGTCGTCGCGAGTAGGGGTCGTGGACAGAAAGGGGGAGAAGGAGGAGGAGAACCTCGGAGAGGCTGCGGCGCGTCTTCCTGGCGTGCTTCCTACGACTATAAAGAGACAAAGTCGAAAGAGGAGGAATAGGGGACCGCTCGGAAAACAGGGTCAGGGAAGGGAGATAGGGAAGCCTCTTTCGCACTCCAGTAACGCCGGGTAGACGCGCAGAAAGACAAAAGGCGAAAGGAAAAAGGTACAGATGGGTGTTGACGCGTATCGGCTGTCAATCCACCGGGGAAGACCTTCCAGCGAAACCCGGAAGTAAAAGACACGGCAAAAAAAAGCAGCATCAAAGAAGGTTTCGAGTGTCGAAATAACGACGAATCCGAAAGAATCGGGAGATCGCTTGGAGAACACGAGGCGCTCCTTATTAAGCGGAAGAAGGAAAGCCAAAAGAAAGGCTTACCGGGTGGGGGGGAGCGACGACAAAGCGGCTCTAACGGGACTCGCTCAAACAAACTTAAACTTTTAAAAAAAGACTATGGACCTAGGAATGTAGAGAGCGACTCGGAGAGAAGGAAGGGGGAAACGAAAGATAAGTGTGAGTTTCCTGTGAAGCGAAACTTGAGGCACAATCTCTCCCCTTTTTCCAGCGATGAGCCGCGGAAAGAGAAAGGATATATGAAGGAGGGCTTCAGGAGCTCTATCCACATCAACGCCAACCGGAAGGAAATCTCTTCTCCTTGCAGGAGGGGTGGGGGACGGGAACTCTTAATATGCCACAATTGCAACTAAAACATCTGCGAAGACATGAGTCGAAAAAAAGGATAGGGGAAGCCGAAACTAGAGGGAACTATCTTGGTGTTGAAGAATACCCTAAAGCAGCAGACTTAAAAACAAAGAGCGCCGCTAGGGGCACGAAAAGAACAGTTGGCCAGAGCAGAATTTGCCATGTCGAGCTCACAGAATCCCTAAGTTTGTCAGAATGAATTGGGACCCACATAATAAGAAAAGAGAGAGAGCGGCGAAAGATGGCAAGGTTCTGGGAGGTGGTGAGAAGATAGACCAAGAACAATAGCTAGTGCGCGCTCTGTCTTTATGTGGAAGACTCCGAGTCAAAGAGCAGAAAAAGGTGATACGCGAGACAGCGAAAAGGAGGAAAACTCCATTAGCAATGGCTAAAGAAGAACGAAAAAGGGCGAAGCCCGGCTATGCGGAGTTGTGAAGTCTATCTAGAGTGCCTATGAAACGTAGCCCTTTAGGCAAAGAGCTTGATAACTTTGTGAAAAAAAGCGAAAAGCGCTTGCGAGAAAAAAGTCTACTTTTGTCTAACCGCCTATATGAAAGCAAGCATATGAGGACACGGAGAAGAAATTGAAGCGCAGATCTATTTGGGGAGCAGCGTGATGTCTCTGAATAGAAGAGTTACAAGGGTTGGGTATTCTGGGAAAGGTTCAAGCATGATGACGCCGGAAAGTGGACGAATTCGAGGCCATATTTGAGGTCCTCAAATTCCAGCGGCTACGGGGGCGAAAAGCGCGAAAGAAACGCTGAAAAAAAAAAAAAAAAACATGAGAAGGGGGAGGCCGAGGGGAGGGTAGCGCTTGAGTCGGGGAGTGAAGAGGGGAAGAAAGCATCGATCGTGCCACAATTCCTAGCAAACGTTTCGAGCGAGGGGGTGAAACGATCGGGTTTGCTGGCGAAAGGGAAGTGAAACTCTTACTTTGCTAGCTAAACATTTTTAAGAAATCGATCTCACACCACAAAGAGGAGGGAAAAGGAAAGAAAGAGGGAAGCGGCGGACACGGCTGCGCGTGTCGTTCGAAGCCACCCCGAAACCTAGAGTCACAAGAAGAGGCGACAGGGCTATCGCACACCCCTGCAACGAAGATCTTCCTTCTTACAAAGAAATCCGAGAAATGGACGACTCTGAAGCGAAGATCGCGGTAAAGCGATAAGAAGAAAGAGGAAGAAAGAGAGACAGAATGCAACTTGCTCTAGCTGGTCGACCAATAAAGGCTTCCGCGTACGACAGCTCGGGCCTCGCGAAGTCGAAAAAGGGGGAAGAGGACAGCGGAAATAAACAGGACAGACAAAGAGATTCCAATCGCGAGCAACGAAAATGGAAAAAATCAATCTGGAGCGTCAAGTCGGCAATGAAATGAGAAGAAGGTAAGATAGGAGAGACGATAAAAACTATTTGCTCACGCGCTTGGTTTTTATGGTTTCCCAATCCTCTGGATACAAGGAGAAGGAGGAAGCGAGGCCGAGATGATAGAGCCTCAAAAAACGCTGCGCGTGCAGAGGGCGTCTTTCGTGGGTAAAGCAGGGGGTGTCGACAGGGGGGGGGAAATTTCGAGCTTGGCCTTAGGCAGAGGGGGAAGGAGGGCACTGTCAAAAAAAGGATGTGCTCCGGTGCACAAAACCTCACTCAGCCGCAGAAGTGAAAAAAAGGGGACAAGGCTTTTTGCTCGAGAGGCACCCGCCACAAAACAGGGGAACTCTCGCCCTCCTACGATTCTCGCTTTGACACGGCAGTCCTTCGTAAAAAAAAGAGGATGACAAGGCGCTAGCACAAAGAGATGGCGGAGAAAAGAGGGAGAGTTAGGGCCCCGAGGCGCGCGGGGGTGTTATTTTGTAGGCGATCGAATTCTTTTCAGGCTATAAAAAAAAGAGGAAAACTAAGGGAACGAGGAAGGGGGGAGGGGCTAGTCACTAGGAGATGACATCCGCGGGGTCAAATAGTTACAGACTGGGTAAAACAAGCATTGGACGAGAGGATGGCAAAAATAAGGGTCAGAAAGATACGTAGAGTCTTTCTTTCGTGGCAAACTGAAAACGAGCATCGTAGACCCGCAAGAAAGGGGAAAGAAAAAAAGAAGGGGCTTGCAGGTCGTTCCCGGCGAGAGAATCTCCCGGTAACTCGAGGGGGAGTGGGTTGATGGTGGGGGGGGGGGTGTAGGAGCTATAAGCCCCAGAAATAAACTGCGGGACTTCAGGGGGACCAGGAGAAAGAACGTCGCTCGCCGAGACACCGCCGAGAAACGACGGGGACAAAAATTGATCTTGCGCGGTTGGGGGAGGAGAGGAAGGCGCTTACGGTCCGCAAACGTAAAAGGGAAGAGGGGGGGATTTTGGGCACTGGAAAAAGATCCATACGGAGCGGCGTGAAGGGAATCGAAGAGAAAGACCGCAGGATGGGACGATTCGCCGAATCACTACAATTGAAAAGAGGTGTGATGAAATCTGGGGGCTTGCGTTTGCGTTACTTCTCATGGAGTAGTGGTAAAGGAAAAGCCTATAAGCGCTAAAAAAACACAAACCATTTTTTTTAATTGGTCACACGGAGGGGTGAAAAGAGACGGAGCTCGGGAGCGCGAGAAGAGAGGACAAGGGGCTCGTCACGACGGTACCCTAGAGGAACCTTCCTGGGGTAGACTGTGTCCGGAGCGGGAAACGGTTGTCTAGCCTCGAGCCTTGTGGTTCTCGGTGACGAGCGTCCGAAGAAAGAAACTGAAAAGCCGACAGGGAGCGCGCCGAGGAAGACTGTCGTCCCTCGAGAAACTTCGGTTCCCGCAGATACCCGCACCTCAATAATCCCTCTCAACCATCCTCGTCGGCGCGACAATCGCAGGGGGAAAAAAAAGTCCTGGCAGTCCCGCCGAGAAAAGAACGGGGAATATAACCTCTGAGGAATTGGAGGAAACGGTGGATCAAAAGAATCGCTGCGCAAAGGGAGGGTTCGGCCAGACATGGGGAAAAATTATTTTTGTTAAGTATGCTTGGTGGGGTGGTGCAAAAATTCTTACATGGACTGGAGCCCTCGTCAACAAAAAGGGAGCGAGGAAAAAAGGAAGGAAGAACGAGGAGCGCGGAGGGCCTCGAAAAAGGAAAAACCTGATCAGGTGACTCTATCATTAGGCAAGAGCCCTATGCGGGGGCTATGCCAAAAAAGAGAAGAGAAGTGTAGTAAAAAAAAGGAGTAAGGGGAGATACGAGCATTCATCGACAAAAACCAAAAAAAGGAAAGATCCAACCGAAAACTACAAAAAGCTGGCAACAAAGAATATCGTGCGCCAGAACAAGACGTCGGCCACGAAAAAAAAAAGGGGGGAGAGAGGTAAGACGAGACTATCCCGTCTCCTCGCGCAAGCCATGAGAAAAAGAGTCAAGCGCGAATCTGCAGCCTCACTTCACAGCTCCCACGACCCAACTCGTTGAAGGGTTCATGAGGATCATTCGCGCACTCAAGGGCACTGGAACGAAGGGGAAGAAAGGAAGATTCAGATAAAGCCCTCCGAGACCCTTGAAAAAAGGATAAAAAATAAGAGAATAGGACCTATAGAAGACTGAAGGTTGGTCAATACGTCTACTCCCCACTAATACAAAACTATAAATCTGTGGTCGCCATATAGGAAGGGAAAGATCAAAGAAAGACCTACCGCGGGACAGGTGACGGACCCAAGCAAGGGAGCTCACCTCGAACCTAGGCCTAAAACAAACAACCGTACTTCTCGTAAAGATAGACGCACGAGCTCAAGAGGCCGAAACAAGAAGAAGACAACGAAGTTCCATCGCGTCGTCGGAGGGAGAAACAGAGTCAAGAAGGTCAGACCCAGACAAACTATCCCTCATTGAAGTGCAGGGGAGAGAAACGAAGGAAAAAAATAAAGGACCAGAACGAGAAGGGAGGAGGAACGAAAGGAAATGCTACCGAAGCCTTCGAAAAAGCGCTGCAAAAAAAAGAAGAAGGAATGGGCTAAGCGTTTCTGTAGTTAGTAGAACCTCATTGTTGAATCGAAACTGAGTTGTCGACTCCTCAGGAAGCTGAAAAGGGGGGGGTATGGGAGACACGTGGGAAGGTGTAGGGGGAGGGGGGGGAGTGGCGGGAGAGCGAATTTTAGCAGAAAAAAGACTCTAAAATCAGGAGGAAGGGAAGGGGGATACTCCAAAAGACTTTTCCTTTAGTTTACTGCCGGCCCTCTCAAGCGTTGGTCAAATACCCCTCTCTCAAAACAACCCCTGGAAAGATTGGGAAAATATAAGAGTGGGTTCCAAGGACCAGCGGGGGGGGAAGGGAACATAAAAAGAGAAAAAGGAAAAGTATGAAGGAGGGGGTATAACGAACTTCACCTTCCTCCGGATTGAAAAAGAGGTTCAGGGGGGGGGGAGGAGAAAGTCGCTAGAAAAAACGAAAAAAGAGCCAAGCAAAAAGACCCGTGTAATCACATTTGAAACTTTAAACAACCAAAAAACCACTAGCTGGGTGCAGTAAGTGGGGGGGGGAACGGATTGCAAAGCCGCCTAAGGGGGGACAATGAGAGGAGGCAAAGCGAGAAAAGGTAGAGCAAAGCGGAACCAATTACTCTTTTAAGCGCTGAGTCTGCGCCATAAGTAATAGGGCGGCGGCGTAGGAGGTGGGTGAAGGTAGGGGGGCGCGACCAGAATTCGAAGAAAAGGGGGAAATATGATAATGGCTCCTAGCGGCTTTAGACCGCTCTTCTATTGGACAGAAGCGGCATTTAGAATTCTATCAAATCTAGCTAGGAGCTGACATCAGCGGCGGCAAGGGGGGGTAGTCGGACAGAGAGGTGAGGAGGGCTTGCTCTGACTTTGGCTGAAAGGGTACAAGGAAGGCGGGAGGTGCGAGTGCGATTTCGCTCATCGCGCGACCAATTTTCTCTTACGGGCTCGTGGCAAGCGTCGAGGACACAGGGAGCGGGCCCTTCAATCCAAAAACATATAAGCTCTCTCGGCTTTACCTCATGTTTCCAGGGTCTAAGCTGAGAGGGAGAAGGGAAAAGGGCCGTGAGTTGACTCCGTTACGCAAAGGAGCCCGAAGGACACTAGTTCTTCTGGTTCAGGGAGGACAAGTTCTTCTATGCAACGGTGGAAAAGGAGGTTGGAGGAGGGCGTGACGTCTATCAGAAGGATAGCAGAGCTGGGGGAAAGAAGAAAGCAAAGTATTTAATCGCGGGATTTGGGGGGTTGCGACGTCTTTGTACTAGACTCTGAAGCGGCATGGAGGAGGAGGAGGGGGAGGGGTTTTGAGAGCTGTGTGGGGGGGGGTGCCAGTAATTGCTCGATCGAGTCCTCGCCTTTTGCACGCCGCGCAATCTCAAGGTGAGCGGAAAGAGAAGCAGAACGGGGGAGGGGACCGAAGGAGGCTCGAGGTAAGCGAGGAATAGGTAGAGGTGGCGATCTTAAAGCGAAACAAATCTAAAGACGCGCGTCGCTAACAAAGTTTCGAGAAATTCAAGGCCGCCCAGCACCCCCAAACCAGAAGAAGGGAAAAAAAAAGAAACCAGGCGGGGCAGCGGGGACAGATCCATGTAAACCGGTTGTTGTGATACTACTCAAGGAAAGATACCAAAGTGATTGACTCGAGAGTGGAGGAAGGGGAAGGAGTTGGGACAGGCGAGGTCAGAGTCGAACCTTCGAGGGCTGGCGTCTCTTGTTCAACGGAGGGGGAACTATAAAAGGTTGCGGAAAGCAAAACCGGTAGAAAGGGAGAAAGTAAGAAAAAGCAGGCTCTCTCGGGTTCCGGAGGGGTGACCTGTCGGGCTCTTTTCGGGTCACTGAAAAATCTCAGAGAGGAGGCAAAGAGAGAGAAAACATGGAAAACAGGGGCAGGGGAGAGGGCACTCGGCTAAAAAAACTTAAACTTCTCGACTCGCAGAATAGTAAGAACTAGATTCGCCAACATTCATATTTAAAGCTGAAACAGGGGGTCGAGGGAGAGTGTGAAAAGCAAGGAAGGACCGGGAGACATGCGAACCACTTCACAGAATCAGCCAAGCACAGAAGATCATCACAACTTTGTCTTTCGTGCCATGGTTAAAACATAATAAAGGGCGCGTGTAGCGGCCGAAGGATGAGCTCAAGAAAAAAGAGAATGAAGGGGAGCCTGGAAGTGCCCAAAAAGAAAACTAATCCAATAGACCCCGCTTGCGCGACGCCCTCGCGGGATCTCCAAAATCAGCGAAAGGCATTCACGTTGGAAGAGGAGGAGAGGGGGAGGGGAGGATAGGCGAGCGACTTCCGGAGAGGACTCCGGAAAGAAGCAGGTTATTGGGAAACGTTACTCGACTTGGCAAAACCATAAAGTTCGATCGCTCAAAAAGCGAACTGAAAAGAAGTAGGAAGTGATAATTCTTGAGGACTCGAGAGGAGAGGAAAGAACGACCAAGAGAAAGATAGCGGGACTTGGTTTCCCGAGATCTCAGGACCAAGATGACAAAGCTAAAAGGAAAAAAGCCAGAAAATGAGGCGGATGCGCATAGAGAGGGGGCAGCGCCTGCGCGTTGACATCGAAACTTTACATAGGGAAAAAAAAAACAGCCCGCAGCGGACATGAAACAAAGCACGCAAGAGGCGTGCACGAAGAGCCCTATTGGGGGGACCGAGAAGATGGGCACATTTTCGAACAAAGCAAGCGCCTATGGGGTTCAAGTAGTTCAAATGGATCACGACACGGAAGAGAGGCAGGCCGTAGATTGCCGGTTGGGGGGGGGAGGTGACTCCTAAACCGGGGTGAAGGGCGGTGAGGGTTACGAGCTAACGAGACGGGGGAAAAGAGGAGTCAAGAGCTATACGTTGCTCATTCCGATGAAGAAATTAAAAGATCGAAAGGGAGATGCCAGTCGAGCAACTTTCCACACTCCAAAGGAAGAACCTGGGAGAAGTCGAAGCGGAGGGGGTATAAGTCAGATGGACTGGACTGGCTGAAAGAAGGAAGACCTGAGAAGAGAGGTCGTAACACAAGCCAAAGATAAACTTTAGTAGTGGGGACTCGACGGCGCGTATATGAAGATGAGCAGCTCGCCGTCGTAAAAGGCGACCGGAAAGAGGGATATCATTTTCAGAGAAGCGATTTACTTATCTTTTTGAAGGCGGTAGTTGACCCGGGCGAAGGAAAATAAATTTTCGCAGAGGAAGAATGCTCAAGCCAGCGGGAGAGGGGTCGACCATCTAGAACTCATGCCGCATGGGACGACGCGGAGGGCACATGGGGGGGTAAGTATAGCTTTCCGCAAGAGGGAGCTTACCAGAAAACAGCTCGTCTCTTGTAAAGCCAACGTAGACTAAGGAGAGAGGGTGGGGTCCACGAGATAGGTTTGTCTTTCGAAGTCCGTAACGGAAGTCCATTTGGGGGGGGGAAAGAAGCGACGAAGAAGGGGGAAGGCGAT
>Ga0179591_1296389_pt1 | contig 25462 bp, 23 predicted proteins | sample CZOMad2_1_08_16f_FD_182891 | JGI IMG/M metagenome (GOLD analysis project Ga0179591, IMG submission 182891) | Vadose zone soil fungal communities from Angelo Coast Range Reserve, California, USA - CZOMad2_1_08_16fungal (PacBio error correction) | ecosystem: Environmental > Terrestrial > Soil >...
CGGCCAGACACTCGGTACGGGAAACGAAGAATAGTGTGGAGGCGGTATTTCATGGCGGGGAGAGTCGAAAAGAAGGCTGGTGGATCGATAAAAATAGCTGAAATTCTTCGGAAGAAGGGAGGGGACGGAGGATCCCATGGTTTGGGATACGGTCTGGGAAGAGAGAAAATTCAGAAGAGTAGTTAAGTCGGATTTCTTAGGAAAAGGGCTAAGGAGGTAATTTTTGGCGATGGTCCTGAAGCCGGGGTAAGGGGTAGAAAAAATTTCAGATAGTCAGCGCGAAAAACCAAAGGATGAAAATGTTGATAATAAAAACGAAAAACTCAGCCGAATGCTGACCGAAAAACGATCTCGAGTGGCGCCAGCAGGGAAAAAACGGGAGTTCGGACAAGAGTTCCCGATTCCCTTTTGAGCAAAAAAGGTTGGTCGGAGAGACCCCAAAAAATCAAAAAATGGAAACGATGTAGAGTGGGAAGAGGGCCGGACTTGAGGGCTCCGGAAGGGTGCGCTTTCCCCAGGGAATCAAGGTTGCAAGGCCCATCTCGGGGGACTGGGCGTGATGACTCCTTAGAAAAGGGAATCCGGAATGATGACCTGAGGTTGCCCTTGCTGACCACGAAGAAATAGAACGTCCGTTGGCGCCGACCCGTTGATAATCAGGGGCATGGGAAGGTCCACTAAGGGGAAAAAGACAGCAGGAACGTCGGATCAAAAAATAGGGCGTGCCGGCGGCGAACGCCGGCGAAATGCGGGAAGGCACAATTGGACTGGGGAGAATTGGAAGAGGGGGAGTTTGGAGCTAGTTCCACAAGAGTCGGGGAGGTACGAACCGTTGCACTCAAGTCTAAAAACTCCCACGGATGCAAGGGCAGAAGGAAACACGGCAAAGAGAAAAGCAGAAGAAAAGAGAAGCAAGGGGAGCTTGGGGGGAGGGATCTTTTTCTACTAACAGCTACTAAGGGCTGCCTCTTTCCCTCAAAAGTCATTACCCGTAGGAAAGGTAGAGTACAGGATCCTGTCAAACAACCGCCCGAAAGGGACGAGAAAAAGTCCCTAAACCAAATATCTGGACATTGAAAACCGCAGTCCGGCCTTCAAATAGGGTGTTCCAGAAGTGAACGGTAGTCGTGACGCTGCTGCTAGTCATGGGGAGAGAAAAAGCTGCCGCATGGGGAGAGGCGTGGTCCCCAGTGCGCCAGGGGGCTCGTAAAGGACTCCTGCCGTAAGAGGGGATGTCGGCGTGGAAAAGGGTGAAGGGCGAGCCATAACGTCTCTGCGGCCGACGGGACAAAGACACAGAAGACGAACAAAAGGGGTGGGATCTCTCTCAAAAACACAAAGAATAGAGCCGGAGAAAATTTGAGGCTGTGTACTGGTAACCAGTCCGGAGCAAACGGGACAGTTTTCGTGGCTTCAAAAGTAACACGCACCAGCACCAAATCGGAAAGGGGGGATCGAAGAAAGATCGGCATCCACTCCTCCGCGGGGGGGGGGGGGGGGGGGGGGGGGGGGGGGGGGGGGGGGGGGGGGGGGGGGGGGGGGGGGGGGGGGGGTGGGGGGGGGGGTGGGGGGGGGGGGGGGGGGGGGGGGGGGGGGGGGGGGTGGGGGGGTGGGGGGGGGGGGGGGGGGGGGGGTGGGGGTGTGGGGGGGGGGGGGGTTGGGGGGGGGGGGGGGGGGGGGGGGGGGTGTGGGGTGTGTGTGGGGTGGGAGGGAGGGGGGGGGGGGGGTGGGGGGGGGGGGGTGGGGGGAGGTGGGGGGGTGGGGGGGGTGTGTTGGGGGAGGGGCAGGGGGGGGGGGGGGGGGTGGGGGGGGGGGGGGGGGGGGGTGTGTGGTGGGTGTGGAGGGGGGGGGGGGGGGGGGGGGGGGGGGGGGGGGGGGGGGGGTTATAAAGTCTGAAGGGACGCCGATCTAGCATCAGCGGCTTACTCTTCAAACAGACCGTTAATCTTACCGGCAATAACTCGTTATAAGTGCGACTAGTACTGAATTGGGAGGCATATCTTGAGGAAAAAATCATAGATAACGGTTCTGCGGTAGGGTGGGGGGACAATTAGGGAAGGTCGATTCCTCCCTTTTAGAAATTTCAGTTGCCGGACCGTATACGCAACGGAAGCAAAAGGAATGGAACATGAACATCTCCTCGCGTAGTTCAAGGAGCTGTGGAGCTGTTGGGCCGGCAGGCGGGGAAACGGGGGGAAAAAACCAGAGAGGGGCTGTTGATGGGCAGAAATCTGGGACAACGGCGTAATACCCCCGCGCGATGGTGGAAAAAATGAAAACAAGAGGTCACATATAAAACAAGGCCAAGGGATAACATGTAAGGGCCAAAAGCAGGCCGACACGGCGGATTAAAAGAAAGGAAATTAGAGGATGCCGACTTGGGTAAGGAAGAAGGTTAAATGTAAAAAGGAAATAACTCGAAAGGGGATGGGAGCAAGAGGGTCTGGCGGTCGGAGGAACACCGGGAATAGGGCGCGCATTGTTTCTTGGGAAACCCGAAAAAAAACAGTACACGTTTGACCTTAAAGACATCCTCGCCCTAAGAAGTCGGGAAAATGTTTGGGGGCCGTCCTGGGAAGCCGTTGAAAAAGGAAGAGGCCTATAACTGTGAAGAAAAGCAGAAAAAGGGTGCGGTGCTCGATTCGGTTGGTCGGGGATAGGGACACTTGGGAAGGGAAAGCTAAGTGTGGGGAGAAAAGCGTTGTGAGAGAGGAGGCAAGGCGCAATCGAGAAGCTTGGACCGTTTCGGGACAGGAAGACAAGGGGTTCATTTTTGGAAAGGCAGACCTCCTTAACTCTTTTACAAATAGTGGTTTCTTGGGGGGTCAGGGGGGGGGGGGAAAAAAAGGGGGGTAACTGTTGTGGGGGGGAACACGTCTAATCATACAAAGGGTACCACCGTTCGGAGATTCTTACGAAGCATGCCTAATTTTCCACGGAGGTCGAGGGGTCAAGAAAACGGTTGACTAAAGAAAAAAAAAGTCGCCGACAAAAATTTCATGACATCAAAGTCCCGAAAAAAGTAAGAAGGCTTCGTAAAGGGAAAAGGAAAAGAGCAGCCAGAAAAGATGATGTCCGTGCGAACGCCTCAGAAAAAAACGTCGCTTTGTCGTTCAGCAAAGAATCGAGGGAAGGGAACGGGTTAAGTTAGGTCGCCGAAGGGGGGGTAAGATATGTCTCTAAGAATCTATGTCAAAGGTCTGATCAAACTCCTCTAGACATATCACCCAGTCTCATTGGAGGGGAAAGGTTTCACCCTCCTTGGGTTTCGCCCTCGTCTAAAAACCGACGAGGAGGTGTCACTTTCGCTCCTTAGGGGGGTTCTCGGTTCTTGGCGAAAGGGACTTAAATCCCGGCCTATAAGGTTCATGAATCGGGGATCTCTCGGTCATTAGGTGGGCCGTCCTGGGGGGGGGATAAAGTGTAGTGGTGGGAGACGTGGATAGAAAGTGGAAGGAAAGCGGGGGTCGAGACGTGGGGAGAACATCCTTTCGAGTACGCTGGAAGTGAAAAAGGGGGGAGTCTAACTAGTGTGGCAGGTATTAAAAAATTCTTGGGGCAGAAGACTTGGAAAAAAAACGAAGCGTAGCCCTTGGTGTGGTGAGGACGTTAGAGGGATTGCCCTTTGTGAGGGCCGGGGACGGGAAAGGACGAGTGAAAATGCGACATCCTACCTTGGGGGGCGCCGAGGTTCCATTAAAGGAGGTCGACCAGCTGTTGCCCGCCTGGACGGGGTTTGGGGGACCTGGCCCGGTGTGGAGAAAGGGTTGAAAAAAGAGGGGCAGACACGTACAAGATCGGCGATCTGAAAGCAGGGGATCAGAGTCCCTACTCAGCCGAGACGGAAGGGGGGCGTGGTGCGGGGGTTGGTATGAGGGAAGAGACTGGGAGGAGAACCTGCTACTGGGGGAGCAAGCTCATATGAAAAAAGATCAACGCACAATTAAGGACAACACCGGGGGCACTCTAAAAGCCCGGGGGAAAAAGTGAATCCAATGGGTCCAATTGCTTTATATCTCTGGAAGGCTCTCAGGAGGGTGGAAAGTTTCATACGTTCGTCAGGGCCTATCATGCCTTGAGGGCGCTTTAAAAAAGACGGCAACCTGGTGTCACGACGCCGACAAGGAAATGCCTACAATCCTCTACCTCACAGGAGACTTCGGGGAACTGAAGGATTTGCCCGAGGTCATTGAATCGACGAAGTCTAGGGGGAGTTTTACCGCGAAAGGGATCGAAGCAAGTATCTGTGGAGGGGGGGGACCGGAACTGTTCCTGTTGAGTATTTTCGGGGGCAAGCGAGCTGGGGAAGGATCACTAAGACGAGATCAAGGGAGGAAACACAAACGGGAGGTATCTAAAGATAGAGATACGTTAAGGTCGTATCGAGTCACAAACAAACAGGAAAAAAAGGGGGACAGAAAAGATCCACCACAACAGCACCATTCATGCAACACCCCTGGAAAAGTAAAAAAGGCGGGAGAGCAGAGCTGGCGGGTCAAATCGGCCCGGAAAAAGAAGACTTGGAATGGACCCATTCAGAGGGCCAGGAAGAGTTCTGAAAAAAAAGAAGTTGGGAGAACTCGGTGAGTGTCCATCAAAAAAGGAGCGGAGTCTTCGTAAAACAAAAAAAGGTACCGGGGGGGCTGGGGGATCCCGCGACGAAGACTGTAAAGAATCGAAGGAACAGCCGCTCGTCAGCACGGAGATCAGCCAAAATTTAAAAAGGCCTAAAGAGGCGGAGCAGCGGGCGTGCGGGGGGGCATGGGGGTCATCGAGTAGAAGGGAGGTGAATAGTAGTCTTGGAGACAGAGAATGGTTGGAAGGACAAGAGAGAACGACAGTACGACTAATCATCTCAACGAGGCCGGGACGGACACTAAAAAACGGGGAAAAAACCTCGTCTGTGCAAAAGTGAGGGCTTATTAAGAAGGCGCGTGCCTGGCGGTTGGCTGTAAGCGTGCACCAAACTATGTGGCGGGTGTGTCACGCACTGATCATCCTTCGTTCAAACGCAATCGGTGCCGAGACAACAAAACACCAGATCAATATCACCCAACCCCCCATTTACCACGACCCACAAAAAACAACAAGAGAAAATCACGGAGACAAAAACACTTTCAAACCGCGGCAAAGAATTGAGAGGGCCTCCAGACATACCCTGACACGAGCTCTCCAAAAACGTGTTGAAAAAAAAAGCAAAAAATTTCAGCCCGAAAAAAAGGTCAGCAACAACACAACCCCAAGGGCGAATAGGAGGGCTTTGATTAAGGTGCTGTCAAGATTGCCCCAGCCATGACAGAATTTCTGAAGTAAAGAAAAAATTCCATCCCGCGGTTGGCAGATAGAAAGGCGGGAAAAAAACAACGAATCATACAAAAGTCAGAACCTCAAAACGCCGAGAAGCAAAAAACCCGGGAAGACAGCCACCGTACCCCCAGCTCCTACACCGAGGCTTAAAAAAGAAGAAAAAAAAGGATACCGCAAGCTCGGTCCACGACGACGCCAACACAAAAGGATCACAGCGTAAAGGGGGAATGGTCAAGCAGTGAGCCATCGGAGAAGACAGAACGACGCATGGAGATACAGAGCGGGTCTTAGAAGGGAGGGTGCACCCGCGAGAAACGAGCCATCAGACAAGGGGGACCTGGGAGGCAAGGGACCTTCCACGTTCAAGGCGACAGAGGAGGAGGGTACTGGAACTGTACCAAAGCAGTCTTGGGGGACTGAGGGTTCCTAAAGGAAAAAATATTGGTTCATTGCGGATTTGTCGCATGAAAGTGGAGGAAGCCAGCTTATTTCTACGGGAACGTTAGTCTGTCGAAACTGGGGGAGAAAGGAAGGGGTATTTCGTCGGAGGTCCCACCGGCTAATCCAAAAAAGGAGGGGGAAAATTCTCCGGAGCTTCTTAGGCTAAAGGTGGGTAATATTTTTGGAGATTACTGAGAAGGGGGGGGAAAAAAATTCAGAAGCGGCGACGCAAAACGATGGCAAAAGGCGAAAAATTTCCAAAAAAAGTCCACAGCGCGAACCTGAACGACGGAGCCACGAGAGTGAGGACTGGAAAAAAGACTTCCAAAAATCTTCGTTCTCCAGTAAGTGGGAACGCCGGCCAAAGGGGGGAGACAAAAAAAGTTGGATGTCCACAGAAACCGATCGGCAGAAACAGAAAACAAACTTGGAAAAGACTTGAATGTCCTCGGCCGAGTCGGCTGGAAAAGTATTGCAGCATTCCCCAGAGGGGAAACAGAGACGGGAAGGGTGCAAGACTTCGGTCTTTAGTCAAGGATCGCCAGGAAGGAACACCATAGTCTACTTAGCCTTGGGGGGGAACAAGGGGTCTTCAGAAAAAGATACCAGGGGTCGGGAGTAATGGAAGGCGAACCGTGGGACTTTTCCGCGACGGGGGGCAAGACCTCTTGGGACAGATCCGGTGCGGATATGCGTCGGTGTGAAGAGCAAAAATTCACCAGACGGCAAAAGCCCTAGACGAGTGAAAGGCCTTGGAAAAGGACAAACGTGCGAAACTGAAGTTCCAGAAAGGAAATTTGCCTGGTACTAGGACGGAAGGGGCGGGGGTCAGCTAGGTTACAGAAAGCCTCAGCGGGGGGGGAAAGTACGACGTTAACTCGACGCGGAGGCACATACACTGGCTGAAGTTTTGAGGGAAGAAGGGGCCAAAGCAAACTAGCACATTCCGACACAGGGCTAGATATTGCGGGCAAATGGACGGATGTGGGGTCTACTTCACGTTATAAGGCAGAAATAGAAGACCGGTCACCACGGGGGATATAATGAAAAATCCTGTGCCACAAATAAAGCAAAAGGGGGACGAACAAAAAAGAAATTCCGGGTCTAAAAGCACAATGAAACTGAGGAAAGGGTCAAAAAAACTTCAAATAACACAGGGGGGTCCAAGAGGGGAAAGAAAGTATGGACTTGTAAAGTGCAGCCAGGCTCGGCTTGGGGAGAGCCTAGCAAAAGGAAGGTTAATAGAGGCCGAGACGGGAAACCAGTAAATCACCTGGACTTTGGGGTCGCCCCGTTCTGGTGGGGGAGGGGGGCTGTAATTTGGACCGGGCCGAGTCCAAGAACCGCGCAGCTCTGCCGGGCCGGGGGGGAATGGCAAAAAAGGAAACACTCAACTGAGTTTGTGCTCCGGGAAGGTATGATCTCTTCAAAATTGTGGGGAGTATGGTACGAAAGTAGAGCCCATTCGGAAAAGTGTCGCATGGGTGTGACTGGCAAAAAATGTCCCTGCAACCGGCGGCGTAGAGGAAAGGGGGGAGGGTCTCCCGTTCCACGAGGTACCAAACAGAAGTTCGAAACACCGCGCACTTGGACGGGAAGAGGGGGGAAAGATCACCAAGCAAGCCGCTAAATCGGAAGCGGCTTGAACTCGTGAACAATTGAATATTTACAAAGGGGTTGGGGACGTGGTCCAGGGGTAAGTGCGGGCTATCCCTTGGAAAGGAAATCTCGGGGGGAGGTACATAGGTGGAGAGAGGGATAACGCAGGGGGGGACAAATTCTCAGGGAGTTATAATCAAAACTAAGGAATATTTCTGACCGATAAGGGGGGAAAGGACTGTCAGGAGGAATTGTAAAAATGAACCGCCCCATCTCCTCGCTCTAGGGCGAATAGGTCGCTGTTGGAGAGGAGAACTCCTAGGAGCAAGTAGCCGAAAACTAGCGCTCAACTACGTGACTAGAAAAAACGCTACGGGGGAAAGGGCGGAAACACCACTTCACTTCGAATATAAACAAACAAGGGAAGAAAGGAAACGGTCAATCATGGCGATCTTCGAGCAGTCCGAATAGGGGGGGGGGGGGGGGAGGGGAGGGGGGGAGTCAAACGTGGAAGCTGGGGGCCGAGTGAACAAATCTACTCACCTGGGTGTATAGATTAGGTGGGCTCACGGCAGAAAACGGGAAAAGTCAAATTACTCGACCATGATAGAAAAACCCGAAGAGGCTGGGCTACCTGGCATTAGGCGGGCAAGAAGACTCCCAGCACAAAAGAACGTCTGGGAAAGGCCAGGAGGGTTGGACAAGGGGAAGCAAGAAGCGGCAAGCCGAAAGCCGAGGCTGGGCAGAGAACTAAGGGGGCCTTTGCGCGGTCGGTTGATCGGGGATCGAACGGCAGGAATCAGATGAAAAGGGGGGGGAAAAGACCGGAAAGCGTTGGTTGGGAAGTAAGGGGGATCCAGTCTCACTAGGAGAATGTTGGGAGACCTCCAAGGACCAAGGACGCAGCCGAGTGGCCGTGTTGTATAGAACGCGCGGGCCGTAACGAAAAATGCTTAATTTTGTAAATCGGGAAGTACATCATCTAAACTCATGAAGGAACATTGAGAAAAAGTTCTTAAGAAGCTAGGGGGGGGGCTAATTTGTCCAAGGAAATTCTCGAAAAGGCCCCACGTGGGGGGAACGAAGAAGAAATATTACGTCAGACAGTAACAGCAGAGACGGCACAAGGGAATGTCGCACGGCTTTCGGCAACTAAGAAGGAACCCATGAAAAGCCACGGAAAACCACTCAGATTCTTTCTGCGAACGCCGCAGGCTGCCTGATCGGGGGGGGAGGTTCCAGAAACCGACCCGGAGGAGCTTTGCACGGGGTCGGAAGGTCGCAAGATGTGGGGAAAAGAAGGTCTCACTCTGGGTGCAGTGAATCGGTCACAGCTCATAGGAAGAGAGCTCAAAGAAATGCGGAGGTTGATCCCGCAGGGCTCGGGGGGGCAATAAGACTGACTCGGTAGTGGCGCGCCTAGATGGGGGAGTAGAAAAAGAAGTCGGTCAGCTCGGGGTGTCTCGCTCTGGGGCGTTTTGGTCCACAGCGGGGGGGGTCGGATATTTTACCGGGGCGAGGACTGCATGTCCGCTGAAGCGGGAGCTATCTTTGGTACCTCGGCGAAAAGAAAACAACAGGGGCCTTACTCTTGGGGAAGGGAACCTTTGGCCAACGTTGGGGAGGTTAATCTGGATAAAGCTGGGTATCAAAGCCGCAGTTCAATTTTTGGTTAAAAAGGGGTGAAGGAGGCCATTCGGTTTTACTGGCAAGCAAATTGCTGAGAACTGGAGAAAACCGGGAGAAAGGGCCCTACTGTTGGGTCGAAGGGTAAAGTGCTACGACAGGGATCTGCACGCTGTTTTCGGACCCCCGGGGTTGGAAAAGGGGGGGTGAGGGGGGAAAAGCAAAAGTTGGGGTAACTCGGGTTTATCGAAAAAGAAAAAACAAGATCTCTCGGTTCGGAGAGCGCGCGAGTCTAGATGCCAAAAGGAAGAACTTTAGGGGGGAAAAATTTAAGGTCGTACTCTCGGCTTCACGAAACTAAAGATGGTAGGAACAGCTCTACTAAATTCACAAACTGCAGACGCGCGGGGGGGGGAAAAATTCAACAAAAGAATCGTTCCGCCAGCGGAGGCAATTAAAGACTTCGGATCTCGTCTTGATACGGCGTGCTGAGGCATTCCGGGACGGGAAAGGGGGAGGAAAAACAAAAGTCTCGCGGGATCCAAGGGGACGGCTACCTGGTCAACCTCCGACCTCTTCATCCATCGGCGGAAACTCACCGGGGGAGAAAAAGATACACGTAATTTTGTCGTGAATACGAAGGTCATTTCCCGAGTCCTGTGCAAGGTTGAAACGTCCGATTACCGGAGGTGGATCGACCTGCTCTCGGGGGGAAAAGAAAGTGGGGGGGAACTGCCTGGCGGGTGCTTATTTCAAAACTCCCGGCGGGGCCGGGCAAAGACGAATAGCTCAGAGACAAAAACGGGGAGGAAAGGGGATATCCTTCAGTCGTGGAGAGGAGCTAAAACCAGGGGGAAAGGAAAGGACCGACTAGCACCAATCAAAGGCGCAAAACCTGCAACAGAGGAGAAGTCGAGAGAGTCTGTCAAAATAAGTCCTGGTCGGAAAGGGGAAATACCACAGCCAGGGAAGGGCCTAAAGGATGAAGGTAAACCAAAAATCCTGGGCCCTTTATTGTCAGGACTGACCGTGGCGGCGATGGGAAAAATTGGAAAACTGGTTAGACACGCAGAGTAATGATAGAAAAGGACGACCGGGGAAAACAAAGCCTTCGGCATCACGGCCAGCGGAAGCAAAAAAGTTGACAACAAAGGAGGGCTAAACTGAGACGGCAATTGGTGGATTGGGGGAAGTTGAAGGACTTCCTTCATGGGAGCTTTCGTGGGGCTCATTAGCTCGGGCAGGGGAGAATAAAGCGTATAACTACAGTGAGGACCAAAAAGCAAAACGCCGGGGTAAGGAGAGTTCTTGAAATCCAGGATAAAGATCAACGGATAAAAGAGAGGGAGGTGTAGGAAGGGGGGTGCCAAAAGAAATAACGAACACAGTATTCACAAAAGAAGAACATGGAAACAGAAAAACAGGAAAAATGGCTTTCATAACATCGTACAGATCAAAAGCGTTCTGACACGTCTAAACGCTATTCAAAAGAAAAAAAAAGGTACATTGCCGCCAGGCTCTAATCGAAGCTCGAAAAAAAAAAGGGGGGGGGGGGCCTGCCAAATAAGCCCACTAATAGCCCGAGAAAAAACAAAAAAAAGAAAAAAAGCCAAAAAAAAATCCACTTGCGAAGTCCGGGCTAATCAGATAAAAAGAATGCCACCAAGAATTTGTAAAGTTCTGAAAACAAACAGAAGGGGCAGGAAGAAGCGTAATAGAGGCAACAACACTAATCGATGAACCCGATCAAACTCGTATGCACTCAAGGAAAAAGGAAACCCTCAGACAAAAGGACCTAGGGGGTTAAGCACGCCCACGACGAAAAAGTGAAACCAGGGAGGGAGTCTAAGGAAAGGGAGTTCCACTCCCTCACCAAAACCCTCCTGGGGAAAGTGATAATCAGGCGTTTAAAAAAGCCAGCACGCATCAATTGAGAGATCTGGGCGAGCGAGATGAAATACCTAAGACTTTAGCACTGCTATGCGAAAACATACAGCTTAAGAATTTCGCCCCCACAGCAAAAAAGTCAGGGCCACCGGGTCAGTTCGTTTTTTCAAGAACGCACGAGTAGGGGACGGGGATGAAACTAAAGAAAATGGTGGATGTCTCTTAGGAAAGGATGATGCTAGTTGGAGAGAAGCACTCGGAGTTCCCAGGGAACGGAGGGTCTAAAATCGTCGTCAAGATTGACTTTTCGAGGCTGAGGAGGGAAAGACTTGGGCAGTACGTCAGTTGATCTTACATTCGATCAATCGCCGGCATGCAAGGAGGACCGCAGAATGGGGGGTTACTTTGGCTGGCGAGGTGCGCCGGCTGGTCGGGGAGAGAAAGAAAGGGAAGGAATACCCAACGCTGTGACCGCTGCAGACGTTCGATCCACCAAAAAAACAAGAGACATAAAATGAGTCCTCGACCTATCTCCGAGGCTCCCGGGAATAAAACTAAGAAAAAAAACGCTGCATATACCCAGGAGGGCCGCATTCCCTGGTGGAAAAAACGGTTTGTGCACCCGGGACGCGAATCAGGATAAAATTCAAAAGAGGGGAGAGACTTACAAGCAGGCCTCGTCAGTTTGGCAAGCCGCGAGACGCGGGAACCATTCTGCAAAAAAAAAATCTCCGGGCATTGAACGTCTTAGGGGGCGGGGGAGGTCGGAACAAGAAAATGCCTTCACCCTTTCTATCCGTTAATTCGGGTTGCAATTGGGAGGGAAAACTCCGGAAATTTAAGTAATATGGACGCGACGTGGCATCGAAAACCTCTTTGATCAAAGAGGGGGTGACTATCGAGGGGTGTCACCGCAAAGACAAGAGGAAAAACACTGAGAAAAAAAAAATCAAATTCGTGCGGCTCCATACGCGACTAATTGGGAAAACCTTTACCCCGTTGCAAAGGGGGCAATTGGGGATTCGGCCGTGAGGGCGTGGTGTGACATCTTGGCCTCCACAATTCCGCGTTGGGCGTAGAAAGGGGAAGGAAGGAGGGTCGGCGCACATGAAAAGACTTGCGGTCCTCGCAGCAACCCAAACACGACAGCACAGAAAAAAAAGGGGACCAAGGGTGTGGGGGCGGGTCAGTACATGCATTTCTGCCGGGGCTCTACAAATCGAAAATACAAAGAGGATGAGATGATGAATCTGAGGTGCGAATCTGGGCCAGGACCACCGCGCTACGGGGGAAAACCTTACGAAGAAACAAGATAACAGAGAGAAAAACTCACGTGACACGTGACCCCTTCACTACCATTTGTCTAAGGGGAGAGGTATTTTCAAACACACTGGGAGTTCAATGCTGGATAGGGGGGTCAGGGGCAGAGGGATCGTTGAGATTAGAAAGAGGAAGGTGCCGTGCGCGCCGGGCTACTTTTCGGAGCAACAGAAAAAATGGCCCGAATTTGGTGAGGGACTGCGATGGGACCGTGCCTAATCCAGAGGGCCGGTCTATCCGGAAGGTGGAAAACACGGCAAAACCGGCACTATTTCCGGAACCGGCGGGTCAAACCGAAAAAAAAAAGTAGAAGAGGAGGAAAGAGAGACGGAAAAATTGGGCTGGAGGGGTGGAAGTAAAAGAACCGGAAGAAGGGCAGAGCCCGGCGGCTAAAGTTGGAGGGGCCGTTTAAAGATAAGGGGACAGAAGCAACATGAACCGTTCGAGAAAAAAAAAGTTGGTGGGAAAACGAAACTAACCGGGATCTCAACAGGCAGTCTTCCACAAGAGAGAAAGCGGAGGCGTCCAAGAAACCGGGGACAAGAGGGGAGAAAAATGTGACGGTCCCGGTGAAAGGGGAGGCTAGCTTAAGGTGTGGAGCGATAGGGCTGTGAGGCAGTTGGAACGAGGGGAAAGGTAGATTAGGGTGCACAGGAAAGGCATGTAAGCACTTTGGACTAAGGGGAACGAAATGCAGGTATGCAACGGAATTAGAGGTCACGCAAACCTCTAGATTGGAAGGAATTCTGGGATGGGGAGATGGGTGGGGGGGGGGGGGGGGGGGGGGGGGGGGGGGGGGGGGGGGGGGGGGGGGGTGGGGTGGCCGTGGCGAGGAGGTGAAAAGGAGGCTAAGTCGTTTATGGGGGGCTAATACCGTCGAGGCTGAGAAGTTGGTCGTAGAACCACTCTCTGAAAAGGGGAATAAAGACTTAAAAGGCAATATCAAAAGGACAATTGGGGAGTGAGTCAATCATCGACTCCGAGGCAAGGGGGGTGGGCGATGGCATCCCCCACCCTAACGTGAGGCTGCCGAGGGAAACGTGGGGGGGAAACTAAATTGAAAAAAAGTTGCCGTAGCGGCGGCAACGAAGGTTCCCTAGACTCGACTTGTAGTAATCAGGGGGGGAAAAAGACTTTAAAAGAAGGTCCGGATGGTTCATTAACTTACTGGGAGGGACATCACGAAAGACCTTAAAGGGAAACAAAATCGGATCTTTGGTGGAAGCAGTGAAAGTTAAGAGTATCAAAGCCGACTATTCCACTTCCGGGGGGAGAAGCTCTACAAGGTGCGGGAGAGGTTGGAATTTCTACAGAACAGACTCAAAAGGAAGCGGGCGAGTGCAAAATGAAAATGGATAAAGAATGTCGGGGGCCACTGAAGTGAGTCGGGGGTTTCTCAGTCATCAGTAGGGGAGGGGAACGCTTTTTTGATAAGCGCGCTTTCACAGGAGTCTATGCTGAATGTTTAGAGACAAGTCGAGGAATAATCGGGACAAAATCATTACCGCCCAGTTGAGGGAAGCGAAAAAGAGAATGGTTCGGCGAATGTTGCTCGATCAAACGTACGGTTGGACACGAGGAAAAACTCAAGGGGAACGACATTTCACAGCAATCTACTTCAAACGAGAAAGGAGCAAGTCTGGGGCCCTCCAGAATACGCAGAAAAAAGAAGATCTGTGAGTGATAAAGCAAGGGGGGAAGGAGGCAGGGGGATGGAGGAAAACGATACACTCAGGACTGGACCAGCGTTTGACTCGGATGAGACCGGCTTATTTCGGAATGTACTTGACAAGATGAGGCTCCATCAGAAACAAGATATCTGATCGTCTTAAAGGTTTATAGCTTGATGCTAGAGGAGTTTACGAGGGAGAAAGGGTCTGAGGGGGGGCACGGCGTGGACCGAGCTTGCGCAAGATAGTTAAAGACAGGTGTAGGAGCTTTAGGTGGCCAGGACTTTCTTAGGGGGGGGACTGGGGGATATTGGAATACGAGTTTACGGATGCGGGGAGGGTCGTGTAGGACGGAGAGCGCAAAGAGGGGTGTGGGAGAAGCGGTGATTGAACTTTATGAAACGGTTGTCGGGGGGGGACAAAAAAATCTGTATCAAGCATAAAGACAGTGGGGGGTGGGTGTGGGGGATGGGGGAAAGCTAGAGGCCTCGGGGGTGCGTTCTTCAGCTTGCTGGAGAGCTTCAGGAAGGGGAGGGGGCGAGCCGCCTACCTGTTGGAAGGAGAAAAGGATCTACGTGAGAGGGAGATGGGCGCCCTGGGGGACGGGTGGGGTCGTTGTCACTGCACGAGGGGTTAATAGGATCGGGGGGGGTCGGATCGGCACAAGACTGTGCCAGGAAACCGGTTCCCCGGATGAGATTCCTACGGCAGAAAACCGGGAAAAAAACGTGGCGGGGTGGGGGGTTACTTTCTTGGATGAGGGGGGAGAAAGGGAGATGATGCACGGCGCTAAGGTCATAACCCGCTAATGCCGACGGGAAGGATGCCACAAACCGACACTCCCGACGAGGGAGAAGGCTGGTCGATTTCAGGGAGGTCCGGAGAAGATCGGCTGGCTATGGGCAATTCCGGGAGTTTTCGGATCAGTCCTAGGGGCCCAGGGATGGGAAAGAACTAAAGAAGTAAAAAACATCCTGCTAGACCGGGGGCTCAAACGGTACTGACGGGGCTGGACGGAAGAACCTTGGTCATCCCTGGGGGGGAATGTTGAGAAAAGGAACTGGGGAGGACTCGTCGGTTGCGCCTGGTGCTTGGGGGAGTAGGTTTCTGTCTGACGGACCTGTTGGGGACGAGCATGAAGAGAGAGCGAGAAAACAAAGGGGGGAAGGAGAGAGAAGGAGAGATATCTCAGGGCGTGATCGACCCCAGGTAGCCGGGAAAAAAAAGCACAAAAGGCCTAACCAAAAAAACCGAAGGCGGTCGCAATCAGGAGGGGGAAAGAGTAAAAAAGCGAGCGGTATTACCCAGTCATCAGGCGAAAATCAAGGGGGAGACCACCGCGGAAAAGGTGTAGGTAGGTTGGGAGGCGAGGGTTCGCGTCGGGCACCAGTTGTCAGTGCTTTGGGAACACCTCGAAAATTCGGGGAAAGAAAAATGACCAAAGAAAAGAGGACGAAACAGATCAGCATCCATTGGACAGCCACTGCGAATGAAGTAAAGTTTTTTGGTCATGAGTAGTCCTTTAAGGGAGAGTCAAAGGTTGGCTCACCGAGCTAACAGGTTTGATAAGAAACCAGCAGTGGGACTACATTAACCAACATCACAACGACAGAAGCCGTGGACAAATCGGGCATTCTGATACTCGTCTGAACAGAAAGGACGAACGATCGCCCTTACGGGTTGAAAGACGAACACCCAAATCCGTATTAAAAGAACACCCTCTTTCCATTGACAAAGAACCCCTGTCAAACCAGGGTGCTGGGAAAAATCGGTAGGGAACTCTTAGAAACAAGGGCACACCTCTGGGGTTCCGAACAAAGTAATCTACAATCAGAGAAGAAGCACCTCCAGCGAAGAGGTTCAAAACGAATGCTTTGAAGAAACCAAAATCCCACCGGGGGAAAATTTATAAAGAGTTAAAAATAGTTAAAAATAATTTGACCCTAACCGTTGAAAGTTCGGGAAAGAGGTCCAGGTAAACTAAAGATAGACAAATACCCAAGAAAAGTGATCTTGAGCCCGAGCACCCATGCACAAACACCCAGGGCAACTGCCACGAGGGGCCCGAGAGGAACGAAAAGAGAACGTAGAAGGCGGAGAGAACGCGGGAGGTCCAGCTCGGACCAAAGAAAACGCCTTAGGAAAGGGTAAATGCATGGAATGGGACAAGAGATAAAGCCAAAAGGAGAAGGAGGAACTGGTATGGTAGAGTTCGATCACATAGTTCTACGAGCCATAAGAGGCAAGGAATTTCTGGGTCTACCGGGGCCTCGAAATTGGGAGTCCCCGTACACGCATGGGGGCCGACGACACGCAGCCAATTTGACGTGGCAGAAAAGAAAGTCAGTGGGGAGATTGCTATCATGCTGTGGAATTTGTGGCTAAATCTTATTGCTCTGGGAAGGGGAAGGAAGGGCGTCGTCGGAGAAGTGAAGGGCTTTTAGATCGGGGCCCAACTTGGAACGAAAGAAAAGGAGATGGTGAAATTAGACAGAAGGCTTGAATCTCGTAAAGGGAACTTAAGAGTGGTGGATGTGCAAGGTGGAAGGTATACAAGCAATATCGCCTGGGCGACAAACGATTGAACCGGAGGGCGAAGGGAGAACTGAAAACCGCGGCTCAGCAAAAGTGGGAAAAAAGGCGGAGCCAAGATGAGTTTCGCAAAGTGCAAGAGCTACCCGGAGTGAACCGTCAGGGGGGGGAAAGCGCCTTAATTTGGGGGGGAGCAAACTTGGGTTGCGTCAAAAACCCTGAGGGTCGGAAAAGTGCTGGACAAAAAAAGAAGAGGCAGGGAGTGCAAAACCGCCTCTAGGTCAAACCGCTTCCCCATTCTGCCACTAGGACAAGGCGAGGGTAAATAATCTTAGGGGCTTTCTGGTACTGTCACTGAACAGAGAGTGCCAGTCCTGGATGAGTTCGGGTGCCAGGGGGACAAAAGACGAAAACGAGGAATAGGGAAGAGAGGGGGGCAAAAGCTCGAGCAAAATCGGGGGGGGGATCAAGAAGATAATGGCGTAGGGGTGTAACAGGCAGCGTCACAGGTCAAAGAAATCCAAAGTGGAAACTGTCCGGGGAATGGACAGCTAAGGGAACGTGACTGACTTGTAAGTGAACTGCACGCCCATGGAAGGGGGGAATTCTGGGCCGGAAGTAGTGGGTCAATAAAGGAGCCTGGGGTAGGGAGACAAGGAATCGACCGACTCTTTCACACATCGGAATCCGAGGCTTTAGGCATCCTGCACAATGACAAAAAAGAAGAGGAAAACGAAATATACGGGCGAAGGGGGGAGGGTCAGTTACCATTCCTTGGCTACGGGAGTGGTGGGAGGGACAGAAATAACATCAGGCTGGTGAAAGTGTGTCTATAATGAAAGGGTCCTGGGGGAAAATACCAGAAAGGGGTAGAGGAAGGCCAGGTCTAGACATCCAATTCTACAATTTAACCTGGACTATGACCTCACGTGCACGGAAATCAAAAAGTTCCCAGCATATTAGGTGTGATTGGAAGAGGTTCAGAACTGCGGGGATATTTGGAGGGGAAGCGGCCGGCTGGGGTATAGCGGGCCAGTGCGGAACAGTCTTTCTGCTTCCGTCAAGATTTGGGTCTTTGAGGGAATGGGAGGGCAGATAATCCAGGAGAACGGGCAGGCGAGAACCAAACTTCCAGGCCAAAAATGAAGTGGACATTCACGAACGTGAAAAGATCTCTCTCAAAAACCGAAGGAAAAGATAGGGAGACGAACAGCGAAAACGGGTGCGGATTTTGCACCGCCACGGAAAAGGAAGAGAAATTCTGAGGGATTGTAGGTAGAGCTGACACCTTTCCAATCGAGCCAACCAAATAGCCTTCAGGGAAGAAACAGAGCCTGCTAAACTGTGCCACGTCTCTCGAGACATGAAAAGACCTTCGGGCTCCATTCTAGCAAGAGGCTTAACTCTGTAAAAAAAAGTAGGGGGGGGTGGAAAAAAGTTTTAAATTTGAAGTTGATGATGGCAAAGGGACATTTTAGGAGAGTGTCTTTCACTAGCCCCAAGAGGGAGGCTCTTAAAAGTCCACTGTAGGGTTGCGGAAAAAAAAAAAAACCACCAAGTGTGGGGGGGGGGGGGGGATGTAGGGGGAAAGTTATAGATTCATCACGTGGTTACGAAGGGTGATGGATTGAACTATAAATGATATCCGGAAGTACACAGTAAGGGGCAAATGACCCGCCCCACTCGAAGAGAGCTCGGGGGCTTAAGGTCGCTGGGGTGGCACGTAGTCCGTTCTAGGGACTCCAGAGGACAATGAAAAAGGGTTTGCAGGCCGTCTAGCGGGCTAAAAAAAGGTGTAGGGGGGACTACCCACACTCAGGGGGATGGGGGTTTGACGTATTGAACACAGGAGGAAGGGCCGAAGGGTACAATAAAGTGCGTGCAGGCACGTCAAGAAGGAAGGGAGTATAGGGAACAAGGAAAAAAGCTTTATCGGTGCTGGGATGCGGGTGGCGCGCTGTTTAGAGTTTACCAAGGGACGCCATAACGGCAAAAAGGTTTGAAAGGCTGTAAGACTGCTGCAAAAAAGGATCTTCCACTTACTAAGGGGAGGGGTTGATCAATTGGGTCAACGAAGGGGGAAGGACGGGGCAACCTGGGGGAGAGGGGGAACTGAAAAGCCCTAATACTTCGGAAACTGAAAATAGAGGATCTTTTGCGAATGGTGAAAGGGGCAGGAACTCGTCTTAAAAGGGCAGATGCTTGCTCTCTGACGAGGTTAAGGGGGGGATCTGGAAAAAAAGCGTGGAGTTCTAGACAACGTTCTCAAGGGAAATCGTCGACGGGAAAGCCGGGAACATGCTTTTGGGGGGATTCGCGGGAACTCGATGAAAGAGTCCTGGAAGAGGCGTGAAAGTGGTTGTGATGAGAACGCGACTGAAGATGTCGCACTGAGGAGGGAATTTGTGGAAGATCACTGGGGGGGGCATGAAAAATCAAATCCCGGTATAAGGGAGGTGAAGGAAAGGTCATGGGCCAAAGATCGAATGGTTTAGGATCAAAGGAGAAAGTTGACGACGAAAAAGCTTACCAGACTAACTAAGAGGGACAAAAAGTTGAAAAAAAGAAATAAGCGGTTTAGACTAGAGGCCCATGAAACCGACAGGAAAATCCGATTAAAAAGTTCCAGTAACGCCGGAAAGGCTGGGCAAGGGTGAACGTTGTCGGTTGAAACGTACCCTTAAGGGGAGATGGGAACAGAGGGCGTTAACCTGAATGGGGGTCCAGGGTCTTCGCATCGGCTAAGTCGGTCAGATAAGAAGCCTCTGAAAAAAGAGAGAAACTGAGCGTGTAGTTGACCCGCTGGGGCGAAGAAAGCAAAGGAATTTCTAGACCGCAGGGGCTTAGTTTCGCGAGGACAGGAAGGGGAGGAAGAAAAGATATAAGTGAAAAAAAACCTGGTTGTCGTAAGATTGGTGGCCAGAGGGTCCTTGTCACTTGGGTGGGCTGGCGATACGAGTTGAAGGGAGGGAAAGGGGATTCGCGGGGCACCTGCACTGTAGAGCATGCCAACCGATGGGGCACTCGTGCGAACTTGAGTTGAACCGGGGGATTTCAATTCGTGACGCGCTGGGGGGACTATTCGCAAGGGGGGGGTTGGGGGTGTGGGCTTGAGGGGTCTGCTGAAATTCGTGGTGCGCCTTAATGCTGGAGAGCGGGATTCAGAGGGGGGGAGAAAGAGGAGTCCTACCGGTGGTTCTTCCTCGGGGGGGAAGGATGAAAAGAAAAGAGGAGGGGGACCTAAGTTCTGCCCGCCGGGTGACGGGTTTCGTGGTCCAACCCGCAGGGGGGAAAAAGAGGTAGGGGGTTCTTATCGGGGAACAACATGCCCGTAGCAAGAAAGATATCGCGGGTGTAGGGGGGAGAAGGCTCTATTCCACTCCGCCTATTCAAACGGGGCGGTTGTTTAGTTTTGAAAGGTCGGGGAGAGATGAGTTGCTCTTCATCGAGAGGGGGACAAGCTGGAAAAAGTCGAAACGACTCCCGGACTAAGTCTGCCACCTGCACAAGCACTAGAGATTGCATCTCAGCGTTAATCTGCCTTGGCGGCTGGAATCAGCAGGGGAGGTTCCTGAGTCAGGGAGGGTCATCTGGGAGGAAATTTGGAGATAGGGAACGGGGAGGGCAGCGGAGCCAAAAGGTCAACCTGTGGGCACAAAATCCAATCGCACCAAGAATCTTACACTCGGCGCGGTGTACTGAAACGTTAAGGGGGAAGTGAGAAGGGGGAAGAGGCCCTGGTCTTGAACCGCTTTCCTTCAAATGGCGGACGATGTGAAAGGCAGATATCTGGGGAGTCCGGGGGGTTTAAGGGGGTGGGTGGCAGATGGTTAGGGGGGAGGGAAGAGCGTAAAAGGAAGGGGGCCGTTGCTTCAGAGCAGACCTGAAGAGAGAGCAACAACAGGGAAGAGAGATATATCTTAGTTCGTTGTGAAGCACGGGAATAAGTTGCAGACCAGAAAAAGAAAGAAGGGAGAGCCGGAAAACAACCGGCTAACCGAGGTTTATAAACGCAAATCTTCCGGGGCAAGGTCCGGGGTACCCATTCCGAGGCCATTCCGCCGCAGTAACACCGGAGGTGGGAAAAGTCAAGAAAGATTTGCTTTACGCGTGGCGTATCGTTCAGTTTGCCCAAAGTGCTTTTTGCTAAAAATCCTCCTAAGGTCCTGAGAACGGTTATGACGCCGAAATAGATCCACAAAAGGGCGAGTAGAAAATCGCATTTGACTCACAGTCCGATCCTTCAGGTCAATTAGTAAAGGTGGCAGTGGGGGATCGAACAGGGAAAAGACTTAGCATAGTCCCTGTCTAACAACCCTATCAGGGAAAAAGTTGATCATCCCCAGCATCTAAAAATACGATCACACCGCCAAGGAAAGGGGAAGAAGGGGGGAAAGGGGACTGACGGCCTGACTAAATGACAGCACATCGGGGACGGAGACTCAAGGTGGGCTTGTGCAAAGTACACCGGGAAAAAAAACAAAGAAGAGAAGGGTAAAAGGGGGCCATTGACACTACAACCCCTTGCCCCGGTACGGTCGTGAAAGTCACTAGGAGTAAAGACTTCAACCGATTGAACTATGTCGAATCATAGAAGGGCATCGGGAAGCCTCTCCGAACCTATTCCAACCCGAATGGAAAAAAAAGAAAATTCATCACAACACCACCCGAAATGAGTCATAAGGAGGAGGTTAATAACAGAGGCTGGAAAAATTGAACCATAAAACGGAACATATGTTTATACAGGGGGGAAGGTCCACATCGATTCAGAGCGAAAAAAAGGCAGTTGAACAAGGCAGAAAGACCGCTTGAAAGCGGAAACTCGAGCGACGAAAGCAGCCAACGAGAAAAAGATCACGAAAAATGGTCACGGAAACTAAAAGAAAAAAAACAAAGATCTTATAGGCGCCAGGGACTAGGAGGAAGAGCAACCAAAAAAGGAGAGTTCAAGAGGTAAAGGGGGGAGAAAAGAACAAGAGGGGATCAAAGACAAGAAAACTCCGGGGAGCCTCTGTATCGAGTAAGAAATCCAACGAAAGAAATGAGCTAGGAAAAACGAAATGTACCTTCTACCAATCTTGCCAGGTGTGGAAGGGCTGGCCGGGGACTAACAAATGTCAAGGGAGGAGGGAGCAATGAAAAGAAATAGGGAGGGTGGAGAATTCTTGGGGTTGCAGGATAGTGGGAAATCCGCGGGTATTAAATTAGGGCGTTCCGACATAGTCTAAGTAGTTAGGAGGGGAGAGCCGTTGGCTACGGGTTTTTCGAACAATTCGATCGTTCTCAGGGGGAGGGCATCTTAAGAAGCAGGGGGGAGGGGTAAGGTAAGATTTGTGGGAAAAGGGAGGGCCAGGGGAAGTTAAAATTCATATATTCCGGGGCTCCACCCCAAAAAGGTCTGACGGGAAAGGAAATCAAACTGGCCCCGCTCCAAGGGCCGAAGACCCTAGGCCGAAGACCCGGGGGAAAGCGACGTCCAAACAAACGCATGATGGGATCAAGGTCGGTGAACGGGACGGGAAGATGGAAAAAGGGGGTTTGGAACGGGGGTCTTGTCCACTCACAGAGCACCCCAAATCATAAGGAAAACCAGGAGGGGAGGACAACCTCGCCGCGTCATGATTTGCAAGGGAAAAGAAAGGGGGACACAATCACCGTGCCACAAAGATCTTGAAGGGGGGAAAACGGAGAGGGCTTTGCTTAGCTCCACCCCACCGGGCAAGCCAAAGGGATGAAAGGACTTGTTGCCGGCGGACCAGTGGTCTTATAGGGAGCGGAAGAGGTTGTTAAAAGGGAGTCTCTGCCATCAACCGTCAATCGGAGGGGCGAGTCGGTGGACTTCCATGGTGTAAGCAAGCGTCACAAAAAGAATCCACGCAGCGGCGATAACGATTGCGGGAACTGGAGAAAATACGCCGAACTTTAACCTTCACTCCATTTCAAGGTTATATTCTTGCCGTGAGGGCTTTCAGGACAAGGGGGACGCGAGGGGGTGTTTCGAACGGCAACTGACTTCTGGAGGGGGCACATCCAAAGACTGTCTCAGAAGGGTTCGGACCGAAAAAACCGGCAACAGCGACAGACAGCCATGCTAGAGCGAGGATGGGGGGATTGTCAGGTGACGGGGGGTGGCAAAGATGCCGTGGCTACTTACATCTTTCATAGCACCCATCCTTAGTTCAACACTAATAATCCTAGAACTACCAGGAGGGGGAAAAAAAATAAAGGGGACCGTTTGATCGACTCAAAAGAATCTAGACAGCGCATGCAAAAATTTAAACGGGAGAGCCCGCCCATTATAAGGGAAAGAACGGGTCAGATTTGGTCAAGGGGGAAAAAAGTAGGGTAGAGTTCACGAAAGCTGCTGCTCTGTGCGGTCAAAGCGGATTCAATGGGTAGATTCTATTGCCAGTTGGCCCTATAGGTCTCTGTGGTAGGGCGGAAGAAAAAGGGGAAAACGCTTGGGGGTGCGTTTGGCGGTCCGTACAGAAAAAACATCGAGAAGGGAGGAATCAGGTATGCGGGGGGGACAGGACCGTAAGAGGAAAAAAGTGGCCCTCAACCATTACGACCTCTCAAAAAAACACAAAAACACTGAGGGGCTTAAGAAAAATAGAGTGCCCGCCGACGTAACCAAGAGTTAGCTTGATACCGTGCCCTGCGGCAGACAAGCAAGAGGCGAAGGGGAAAGGGGCTTAGAAGCAAGGTTACCATATGGAAAGAAAAAAAAAGCAACGAAAGGGATCAGCCACAAAGAGATCAGTCAAGGAGAAAGCGAACCTCTCCTAGCAAAAATTCCGGAATGCAAGATCGATGCACAGCGGGGAGGAAAGAGGACTCCCCAGATAAAGGTTTGTTTTACGTTCCAGGATGCGGACTATAAAAGGTAAAATGGGTTATTTCGGTATGGCTTTTAGAGACAGAGTGAGGCGAAAGTGAAAGTGTGGCACAGAGGAGAATTCTGTCATCCCGATAAGGTGGATCAGGAAAAGGCATTCGAGTCAACGGCAGGAGCCAGGAGGGGAACTTAACAAGAAAAAGTAAAACCAAAAAACGTCTATGGTCGGATGTGTCAAGGGTGGCCGGGTGGCTGAGAACGCAGCAAGGATGGAGGGGGGAAGAAAGGACTCGAGAAAAATAAGACAAAAAACGCTCGAATGGTGGACCGAGGACGAAGGAACCCGAATGGAAGAAGAGGAGTTAAAGGAAAGGCGTAAAAAGATTACCAGCCCAAGCGTTGAGAGGAGGGGAGCGGACGTGTAGGAGGGGGTCCGAGTGACAAGCGACGGTAACAGAGGGCTTGGCAGAGCTGCGCCGATTAAGCAAGGGGGGCCTATTGAAAACCAATTTTAATTGTTAAGAACACGAAGGACTGAGACCGGGGAAGAATGTGGAGGGGGGGCGAAAAGAAAATCACGCCTCCCGAAACGTCGCCGGAGCTGAAGAAAATAACGAAAGGGAAACTTTACCACTACAGCGTGCACGAGGGAAGGGCCTTGGGTCGAAGGAGACAAAAAAAAATGTCTCTATTCGGGTGAGTGGAGAGGGGGTAGACCACGTGGGAAAAGGGAAAAATGCAACGACAGTAAGAAATTTGGAAAGTGGACAAGGCACTATAATAAGAGCTCAATGAAAGGGCTACGCGGGTGCCGTGGGTAGAACGGAGAAACGGGGCCAAGGTACCGGATAGAGGAGGGTTTACTACAGCAAAGGACTAAAAAAAATAAGACCTACCATGAGAAGGAATTCAAGCCACTAAGGTTTTCCAAGATCACTATGTGGGGTCGAGGATCAAGAACGGAGGAAGACTGGTGGGAGAAACTCAGAAAGTCTTCCAGCTCAGAAAAAAGGAACAAAGAAGAGGAGTGCATCTATAAATAATCCATCGTCCTCACTAGCATGAAAATGAATACCCTCATGGAAAAACAAGCCGATTTTCGCGACAGCCGCAAGGGAGGGGCCCAGCGGGGGGGATGAAAAAACGACGACCCTTGGGCACTTGCACGGGGCCTGATCGGAAGGGGGGGATTTAGGCTTGGGGACTCGTAGCAAGAGGGGAAGTGAGAAAAGAAGGTCTCAGCTCACTACACCGTACTAGAGCGGATTTGGAACCGAGGGGTCGGCCTGCTTCCCAAGGGCTGACGCTGACTCCACGATGGGGGGGGGGAAAAGGGGGCTGGAAGGAGGGGAGGGGCTTGCGAGAAGTTCGTGGAAAAAGGAGCTTCTTGGATTAGGAGCGAGCCGGGCCTGTCGGGGGCCCTGGGGGCGCCTCTAAAGTTTCCGAGAGATGGATGGCGAGGTCGACCTTAAAGAACTAAGGGCAAATCGCGTGGCCTGAAGAGTGTGTCGAAGGATGTGCACAGTTGGGCGGGGGGGGAATTCAGAAAGGGGATCAAGAAGAACTTTCCCCTTGTCGTGGTTGTGCGGGGAAGGTCCGGCGAAAAGGGATGGGAAGGCACTTGCAGCCGGTGCGCGGCGAGATGTCGGGACCATGGGAGAGAGGAGGGGTCATGGGAAAAGGGGGGAAACGCGGATCTTGCCGTGTTATGCCACCCTGTGACGGGGTGGGTCCCGGGGCACAAGGTGGGTTTGAAGAAAGGGAGGTAGCTTCACATGAGGTAAAAGGAAAGATATAAGCGACCGGTTCTTATCGAGCACGGCTCGAGTCACTCCTAGGGGAAAGCGAGGACTTTTGGAGGTGTGGGACTTGGTAATGTCGGGAGAGGGGGGGCGGGGGCGGTGAAAACTTCTCTAGCTTTAGCAGCGCACGGGAGTGAAAACGACCCTTCCGAAACTGCCTGCCAATGCCACACTCCTCATTGTGGGAAAGAGAGCAGGGAAGACTGGTCAAATGGTGCGGGGAGAGAGGCTGTCGGGCTTCGATCGGCTCTGAGGTGGAATTAACCGGGGGAGGATGGGGGGAAGATCAAGTAAGTCGGCTCGGAAAGCCCAACTACGACAACAGGCGAAGAGAACGTCACTCCATCCTGCTGACACTCCCGTGCCCAAAATGGTACGAACGGGGGGGGGGAAGTAAACGGCCTGGGGTAAAAGCGCTTTCGCTTCAATTGACTATGTTT
>Ga0179591_1358934_pt1 | contig 25460 bp, 18 predicted proteins | sample CZOMad2_1_08_16f_FD_182891 | JGI IMG/M metagenome (GOLD analysis project Ga0179591, IMG submission 182891) | Vadose zone soil fungal communities from Angelo Coast Range Reserve, California, USA - CZOMad2_1_08_16fungal (PacBio error correction) | ecosystem: Environmental > Terrestrial > Soil >...
CTCACCATGGAGTAACTCACTCGGGTCGACTTCTGTAGGATAGGTCCCACCAAAGAGTACAAAATCAAACTTCCCGGAGAGCTCTTATACCTCTGGAGGAGTTCCACCGTCTGTGATTTCGTGAATCTGAGGATCAAGGGACCATCCACCTACAAGAGGTATCCGGAGTGGGCTGAGAAATTCTTTTGGGGGGAAACGTTAACAAACTCGGGGTATGAACACTGACATCTTAGCTGTCGACAGAAAGAGAATGCCAGGCTTTTCAAAAAGCCTCAAAAAGACAGTCCGTCAGGGAAGAAAAGACAGGGGAGTAATCGTCGGGCTCCCATCCGCATCGAAAAGGGCAAAGGTCGACTCGTAAAACTTCACTGTAGCCAAACAAACTGGAGTACGTCTTGTAATCGTCGTCACGCATTCCATTAGATAGAAAAAAGAAATTATCAACAAAGGGGGGGGGGAACAATCCATCCATTTTCAGACAAAAAGGGACTGAGTCATCAATCGTGTATACCGTAAAATTCCATCAACTGTCAGACCGGGGAGGGAGGAGACTGAGGAGTAGAAACAAACGGCGGTTAAATAAAGAGATCCCCGAAAGTTCGACTGACCTTACTTGCGCCGGGGAAGTCAACCTTGAGAAGCTAAAAAAAGCCTGGTCTGTCCCTTCGATTGCACCGGCGACTGGTTTGTCCATGCCTGGAATAGGAAGGGGGTTTCCCGCGATTTAGCGAAAGGAAGAAGACCGCATGCCTAGAGTGGTGGCCTAAGACAGGCTTCGGCTTTAGATGATCACAAAGGTGGGGGGACTTTCTCGTCTAGATGAGGGGGAGGGGATCTCCGTTCACAAATTCCTCCGAAGATCCGTCCGTCGAAGGTTTGGATTGAGCCTGCGGCCTGGGAGATTTACTTCGAGACTGGGAAAGCCGAGCTGGATGCATTTCCAGTCTCGGACGACCAAGACAGAGGCAAAGACTAAACCCTGCAAGAAATCGTCCTGTTCATTAAAGGGGAGAGGGGAGGGCACTCACCACATAAAAAGAAGGGGAAACGCGCAGGAGGATATGTTCTTCATGGAGCTCCAGGGAACGTGAGCGGTTCGTCCGTTGGCGACGACTAGTAAAGTCCGGTTTTCCTAATGAACCCTGGGGCTCCGACGGGAGAGGGGGGGCTTTCGGGGGGTGAGAGTCCAAGCGTTGCGGGGAAAATGGCTGGATCGCGACCGGCCCAGGTCTGGAAAAAAAAAGCCGTGGCCCGGGAAAGGGAGAAAATTTGGAACACAGTGAAAGGCTCGTCTTTCCCAGCGGGTTTGAGAGAAACCAGGGGCCGTCCGGGCTTGAAGGGGGGGTCGTGGAAAGTCGAGGCCTGAGAGGGAAGTCGACCCGCCAGCAAGGAAAAAAACGGGTGCAAGGGGGAGGAAATGGTCCCGACGAAAGTGGACCCGGTCAGCCGTTCTGGGAAAGCGACCAGCCTCTGCGAGCCGTGGGAAACAGAGACGACCCTGTCAAGGGGGAAGAAAACAGAAGGGGTGTTAAAACCCCACCGGAAAATCAGTCCCTGGGTCCCGCGTCTCTCGCTAAGAGGAATGGGGGAATCCGGCCGGGGCGGTTCGGGGGAAGGAAAATGGTCAATCAAGGACAGACGGGGAGCACGAAAGAAGGAAAACTCTACAGCGAGTCATCCCGGGGAACATCTGAGGAAGCTCAAGACTAAACGAACTGGGACGTTCATGGGTCGGAGTTTTATAGGGGGAGAAGAACGTCCTGATAATCCTTTGTTGTCGATGGGCTCAAATTATCCTTCCGATAAACAGTCAAGAGAAAAATGATCATTATTCGTCGGACCCTATTGTAGAAGGTGGGGGTCTCAAGGATTAGAGCAGAGTTCCAAGTTAAGCATGTACCCCCCGCCTTTGTCAAAAAATTCGGACCTCGCGCGTCCAGAAGGAAAAAGGAATGTGGGGGTGGGGGGGGTTGTAAGAACGGGTGGCGTCCCGCCGCGCAGCACGGCGGAAAGTGTGCGGGGCGAATGTTGGAGGCACTCTGGAAAAAAAAGAGGAAATTACTAGGCAGTGCTGTTGGCAGCCGGCGCAGAAGGCACTGCTCCGCAGAAAACATTGAGCTGAGAGAAAAAAACAGGGAGCCAAAATTGTAGGGGGGAGCGCTCCCGTGGGGGGGGAAAAAGAAGTGTGGACGCCGTCCAACTTCGTCCGAGGGGGGTGAGGTTCACTCGCGTCGAATAATGATCGCAGGGGAAAGAAACATGAAGAAGCCTGAGCTTGAAAAAACGCCACTCGATTTTCAGGAAAGGGCCAACATGCGACCGCTGGAGCCGGGATCAGTCGATTCGCTCCATTTCGTCGGCCTTCTTTAGGTTGGGGAAGAGCTTTTGCAATTTGAAAGAAAAGGAGCAAACTCGCGCGTCTAAGAAGAAAGAACAAATCTCTTTCCGCAATCCTCTCCAGATGAAGACTCTCAGCTACGGAAACGGAGAATAAGCTAATGAAAAGAAGGGTGGAGTCTACAATGCGGCTTCAGTCAAAGGAAACGAACCAACAAAAACAAAGGGCGCCCAGATCCTAACCAGATGAAGCGGTGTAGTGTATATGGGGGCCCCCATGCGAGCAAGATCGGGAATAAGTGTCAGAGGAAAAAGCAAGTTTGTAAGAAAGAGAATGGCGTATGAAAACGAAATCAAAAATAGTGAAAGGGGGAAGAGAAGGCCCTTCTAAGGGTCTGCGAAGACTGGTGCTCGTCATCTATCACCGACTAGAGAAGGGATGTTCGGCCGATGGAAAGGGGTACAAATCGCCCCGAAAGGGGTGACGGGGAAGAGGGGATACGGCAAAAAGTGGAAAGGAAAAGAACTCAACTCTCGGACAGAGGTCAAATTTGATCACGTAAGATCACAAGTAAGGACGAATCAGTTTCTGAGGAAGGGAAGGGGGGAGGAGCCTTTTCCTATCGCGAACGCGGCAAGGCCGCGCACACCACTTCCATCCTCAGTACATAGAAGAGTCCGGGAGTAAAAGTCAACTTACTATGGAGGGGAAAGGATCAGTTCAAGCCCATGGCGTTGGCGGCGTACTCGAGCCTTCTCGGACGAGTTCCTAGTAGGCGGGGACAAGCCTCCTGCGGGTAGAATCATCTCCGGACCTCGGAGAAGAAGAGGGTGTCTGCCACACATTTCTTGCTCACGCCTTAAAGAACCTTACTCAAAAAAGAGAACTAGTGGTTGAAAAAAACTCGGAAGGAAGAAACTTAAACCTTGCGGCTAAGCCTGCTAAAAAGTCGAGTTCCTGAGAGAAAAAAAAAGAGGGGATACTTCGCCGAGCTTGCGACCGAGGGGAGACGATGCCTCTCAAAACAAACAGATTATAATATAGACGTAAAAAAAGAAGAACCCTCAGAAAGAAAAAGAAAGAGATCTTCCCAGGTAGCGAACTCGGAAAAGGACAGCAGAAAGGAGCAAGGCCGTCTCCCGGGAAACGGCAGGTTGGCGCATGCGTGTGTGGATAACCCGCGGGCTCGGAGAGGGATTCCTGTGGAACCAAGGGGAGGGGTCCAGTAAGGCCGGAAAGACGACAGTAAAACAATCGAGAGTCGCGCACTGCGAGGAAAGGAAGGTAAGAAAACTAAGGAAAAATAATCGAAAACGGACCTACCGAAACGGGTATATAAAAATCATAGGCCAATAAAGACTGCGCGTAAAAAGAAGGGTGTACCGCTCCAAAACCTTCCTCTCGACGGGGTTGAAGGGACTAATGAGGGGCGTCGGCCGGCCTCGATATCGGCACTGAGAGAAACCGGGCAAAGATCAAGGAAGTCAAGAGCACTATCAAAGGGTCAACTTGATTCCTTCAACTAATGTGGGGGAAAACGATAGCCTTGGTTGGCCGGGCGAATGGCTTATCTTAACTTCCTTCGGAGGGGAGCGAAAGCTGCAAAACAACAGAGATATTTTCAATTGGCAGGACTAAAAAAAAAAGAGAGGATCTACTTACGGGAAACGCGAGCCACCAGCTCTTAAAAACCGAAATAAAAACCGGCACGTCAAAGGGAGAGCTAAAAAAAACGTTGCGAAAATCACAATTTCCAAGCCACTCAGGCCACAAAACTCGAGCAGAGGGAAAATACAGCAAATACGGCGGCATGGGGCCGATTCACACTACACGCTGCAAGATCCTTCTATTGATGGGGTCTATAGAGGTGGATGCTACCATACGGGCAAATTCTGCATAGAAGACAAAAGAGCGCTACCCTCAGAGTTAAGGAGCGGTATCAGAACGTGGGGTCCTGCCTATCGGAAACGAATGGAGGGTAAAAAGAGAAAGAAGCCTACTACATCCGGAAGAACAATACCTAGAGGTAAGTAAAGGTCAGAAACGGTTCTAACCAGAAATTCCAAAAGTCTAAAACTCAAGAAAAAGAAAGCTTCGCTAGAGAACTCCACGGGCGGGGGGATTTCGAAGCTAGGGGGAAACTCGGCATTTGGACTAAAGAGTGCGGTCAGTACGAAACGTCAGAAAAAACTCGCGGCTTCAAAAGAGGTGCAATTGGAAAGAAGGGCACATTCCTTCGCAAGCAGGGGGCTCATGAACTGAAGACAAAAACGAAGAAAATAGTGCGCGAGTGCACAGGCGCGAAACCTGCTGGCAAAAGAGACGTCCTGGCAATAATTTCCAAGAAAAAAAAAAGAAGTAAGCCCTCACACGCCGGCTGCGAGGAAAGAAAACCGTTTCCCACCGAGGACTCGGATCCAAAGTGGACCATGGGTTCCAGCAGCATGGGTTCCAATTTCAAATGTACCTCGAGCTACTGACAGAGACGACTCAGGGGCAGCGGGGCGCAGAGAGCCTGCATCGAAGAAAGTACGTCTCCGGGGACCTCCTGATTGTTGTGAAGGAAGACAGACCCGGTTTCCCTCCAAGCGATTAAAGGACTCTCTGAAGCGCCAACAGGTTACAATGAAAACGTCAAAAAAAAGCTTTCGTATCGAAGAGTCCCCGGGATACTTCTACTCTGAGGAAGTACAGATAGCGATGGGTGCTCGGGGATAACAGGAAAAAAGATGAAGGCAGGCCCCACTTCGAGGGAACGAGCGCGCGGGGTCATCGTCTACCAAATGGGAGAAGAAGGGGAGGTGGTAGGTCACCCGTTTCTAACGGTCTAGGTCAAGAGAACTAAACCCTCGAGCAGCAGAGCTTTTTCCTGTACTGCGGAAAGGGAAGGGAAGTAGTCGGTCACCACGTAGACGTACCAATTATACTGAAAGGGCAGGAAGGTACAATTCCCTCGACAACTCGAAAACATGAGTCCAAAGCACTGTTCCGGAAATGGATCTCTAACAAAAAAAAAGACCCGAGGCCAAAGTTTCGGAAACCGAAAGATTTGACAAATGAGACCGACTTACACAAGGAGGGGGAAAATAATTGAGAGATACAACGTTGCTAAGCCCTTCTTCCCAGAAAATGCGACGCGATACCACTAAATTCCAAAAAAAACAGGTCGAATTGGGCTGACTTAACGCCGTCACCGGCTCTCCGCAGGGCTGCCCCAAGAGTGTCACCAAAACCAACATTCCAAATTTACACTGAAGGGGAAAGAAGAAAATCCATCAATGGGACTTCACTTGTGGAGTGAAAAGCAAGACCTCCTACCCCCCAATACACAAAGGAGAACGCTCGTATAGTCGGAGGATAGAGGTGACTCCCAGCAAGAAAAAACCGAGTGACACCAAAAGGGGCGAGACCATCCGCACCTCAGGATACGAAATCATTGTCCGGCTAACCCCCAGAATGATCCAATCAAAGGGGCTAGAAACGCCGCGATAAGTCTTCACGGTAAGCGACACCACTTTATTAACTTCTCTTAAGAAGTAGAAAAAATTCCGGGATCAAACGATTACTTCATGTATGACAAGCAAAAAAGCACAGGACGAGGGTACAATTACAGAAGGAGGGTTCAGAGTTAAAGTGAGAGACACAAAGAAAGTCCCCAAGTAGCGGGACAAAAACCAAAAAGAGAAACATGAAAGTAAACTAAGGAGATCTCCCGAAGCCCTGATCGACGGGCAAAGACTATCTTCTACCGGGGAAGGACGATCAAGCTCTGTACACTACTGGTCCGGCTCCTTTGGTGGGAGAACTGTCTGATCGTCCCTATGCCATGCCGAAGAGGGAGGCCCTAAAGGTGGGAAAACTATTCCGAGACACGGGGAAATAAAAGACGTGGGGACGGATTCGGAAGAGAGAGTATCGGCCTGGCAGCGTGAAATTTATAGTCTCCTCGCTCTTTCCTCACGGGTAAGGAAAACGTCCTGCGATCAAAGGGAACGGCAACCTGTCCTGCGACAGGAACCGCGAATGGTTAAGGCTGGAGACCACCCTCATTACGAAAGAGAACGCGTCGTCTTCTTGCGCTCTGCGAACGAAAAAAGAAAGACGTTGACCGCTTAAGGGGGATGTCTGAACGGGTGGAGGCAGTGCTAGCCATAGGAAGTCGACCCTGTGCCGGCTTAAGCGCCACAAAACTGGGGGAGATTGGTTGGGGGGGTTAAGCAGCTCGGGAGGTGCGGGCTCTGGTCTAAGAACGCAAGGTACAAGAGTCTGCCTCTCCGTGTCTTCCAGGAAAACAGGGTCGAGATGGGGGTTTACAAAGGTGCGGGAGGACGCCCTAGCGGGGGGGTAAACATTTGGACAGAGTTAACCATGGTAGAGGTCGAGGGCCGGTAAAGGACTATTGTCGGAACGGCCCGACGACCAGCGCGAAGTTTATCAAGAAGTTGGAAAGAATTACACACCACCATTCCGTTAGGGGGGGAAACTCTACATTCAGATCGACGTGGTCGACAGAGGTACTTTGAAAGAAAGGCGTAGGGGTCTCCGTAACCCTGCCCCATTTCAGGAAAATGGGGAAACTAACGCTAGGGAAGTTTGCCCGAATTACGAACTATCCTCAAAGTAAGAGCCGATCAGGGTCCCTAGCTCTGTGGGAAGTATCACCGGGGACAGATAAACGGCCAGTAACGGACGCAAAATTTTGAGAAAAAAAGAAAAGGGGCTTGGGAAGCAGGGGTCGGCACATCTCCGCTCGCGCCAAGACTGTTCTTGGAGGAGGGGCGGAAAGGAACGAAACGCGATATGAATGAAAAAAGGAACGCAGATTCATGTCATTCGGTAACTCGTTCCAGGGGGTCGAATGAGTGTAATTAGCCATACAGTGTCTATGTAACCCATTCGCCTTTAAGTGGGAACCGGAAAGGTCTCCTTAGCGAATCAAAACAGGGGGGAGGACACTCTATCTCATCAATTCTTCCAGTTGGTGCGTCTTGATTATCAAGGAATGACCATACAAAAGGAAAATGAAAGTGATTGGCAAGAGCGTAAAGTACTGAGCGCAGATACATTAAAAGCTAAGGGAGGAAGCTCAAGGGAGCCAAAGAATGTGATGAAATTCAAATATGTGAACCAAGTGTGATCCGACGTCCCCGATGGTTTTCTACGTTCACTAGGGGAGGAGGGGGGAAACCAGTGCGAGGACCACAGGAATATCTAGAAAAGCCAAAAGCCACGACGGGGTCGGGCACGAAGTGAAGAGAGGCGGGGATTTCGACTTTGTTCTTATGGAAGAAAAGAGCAGAGCAGACCTGCGTGACCAGGGGATGAAAAAGAAGTGGGATTGAACAAATTCGGTCAGAGCGCCAAGGCCTTGGAAGATAAGACCGGACTCAACAAGCAATGGAGTGAACAAAGTAAGGAGGAGGATATATACCCTCAAAGAGTTGCCGTAGCTCGCGAAGGCGTCTCCTCTACCGGCACCCAATTGTGAATCCGATTCAAAAAGTAGGCGCCGGCGAGGGACTTTTGAAAAGACAAAATATCATAGCCGTACCTGAGAGAAAACGGAAGGCAAAACATCTTAACATGTGTATGCTGGCGCAACTCCCCTTCCAAACGGGGGGGGGGGGAGTCGATCCAAACCGAAGTGATAAAAGGGAGTGCGTAAGGAAGCGGGTCTCGACCGAAAAGAGAGCACATGGCTTGGTAAAAGATGTCGGCCACATAAAACGTAGAGGATGTTAGGCGTGCAGCATCGCGAGGCCGTTTGACGCGACGGGAGGCAGGACACACTCAGATCACCAGCCCTGAGTCACAGTGCGTCTATGCTAAGAAAAAAAAGGGGGGAAATACTTGCGCAGGTGCTGAAGGGGTGGTTCTGCTCCGGTCACGGTATCCTCACGATCCAGAAAAAAAAGTCTTACCATCAGACCCTCAGTCATCAAGTCTCCGGACTTCAGATCAGAACGCGCGCGGGGTGCATAGGGCTCAGGAACCGCCGTACATTGGAGGGATGAAACCAACCTGAGCTTCAAGAGCGGAACGTGTCCCCGCCAGTGGAACGGAAGTGGGACCGTCTGCGTCCTCTCCTGAAAGACGATCAAAGCGTTTTTCTTCTGAGGAAGCGACAGAGGGGGGTTCTAAAGGCGGTGGGGGTAAGAAGGACCGAAAAAAGGGACAAGGAACCGAAGGCCAAGAGTGCGGACGAAGGCCTTGATTTCTCTTCCAAGTCGGGGGTGGGGCGAGGTCCTGAGCGCAAGCCGTCGAAAAAACTTCAAGGATCCGCTGAATAGTGAGGGAAAGGAGAGAGAACAAGACATGAGGAGGAGATCTGTCCCCTCCCCCCTAGAGAGGAAGGACGAGCCGCGGCGGCGCTGACAGTTCACCAAAAAAGCAACAGCCCAAAACAAAAGAAAACAGATCAAGGAATTCGTCGCACTCGTCCAAAGGAGGGGGGGGGTAGGGGGCCCACCGCTATACGTCTGCGTCCAAAGCCGTATAAACCGTTCTTCCGCCTACGCGCCGAGAACGACTCGACCAAGGAACGGAGAACGACGGTCCATTCAAAAAACAAACAGAAAAGGGAAATCAAGACTCGGACGCTCAGCGTAATGTGACCTACCCGAAAAGTAGGGCGTAGCATAGCCAACGAGCGCAAGTTCGGGGGGAGAGACGACCAGGCAAGGCTGACCGATGACGTGAGGATGCCTCAGTTTCTATTCCTTGCCGGGAAAAAGAGGGAGAGATATCACATATAAGAGCGAAAAAAACAACTTTAGACGAAGGGGTGGGCCCAAAACGGCAGCCAACGGCGGGGCCGAGAAGCGCGTGTTTCCTTCGAATGCTGAAACGGAAAGGAGAAAGAGGAGCCCCGGACATCACTTCTCAGGGTTCTCATGTAGGGAAAACCTAACGAACAAGACTTCGTTCGTAAGAAGAAGAGCACAACTTTCCGAAACCGCTCTCTTCGAGAGGGGAGAAGAAGAAAAAGGGACGGTGCCTTTCCAAACCATAAAGAGGAGGGCGGAGGGCCGACCGAAAGGAATACGAGGACTACGGCGGGCCTGGGCCCTATCACAAAGACAACTAAATCGCGCGAGAGATTGGGCGCAAGAGGTCAAATGGCTGGCAGAGAGGGGACGGAAAATGGCGAGCTAGCGTCGCAATATTGGAGTATCTCTCCTCCGTCCTTCCGCTGAGGAGTCAAAGACAACGGGAGATCCACTGACAAAAGAAATGAGCGGACGGCACGTACTAAGGGAACTTACAAGCTCTTCATCACCACTCATTCTGAAAAATTAGAAAAAGAATCTAACCCCGAGGAGAAAAGGACGAGGGCATGTCTCTTCAGGGTGAAACCGAACCGTACCTCATTTTCTTTCTAAGAAATCAGAGAGCGGCTAGGGTGACAGCGACAAGGAGAAAGACCGAATAGCAGCGAACAAAACGGAGCGTCCTGGCCAAACAGACAAGGACGGAAGCCGCTCATCACAGGATCCGTCTCCATTTATCGGGAGAGAGGACGCAAGATATACGATGACCTTAACGATGCCCCTTCCTGTCAACCAAGATAGAAGAAAGGCCCTCAGGACTGTGAGGCACTCACCTCTCGCCTAAGTATAAAAAACCCGGAATAAAGCAAGGCGTCGTCCCATCTCGTGCCAGAAATGGCGTGTTCCACTGGAGGGGAGCGTAAAATTTAGAGCTAAGGAGAGCCAAAAAAAAAAAAGGGCAGATAATCAGGACTGCGGCGCCGGTGATATTAGGAGACTGGAAAGGTTTACCTTCAGCCATCTAGAAAGGAGAGCGGGAGAACCAACAACACATCCCACAGCATTCCCCAAATCAAAAAAAAGCGAGTAACAGGAACGCGAGTAAACAAAAAAGCCGGAAGAGGGCAAGGCTAGGAGCGATGTACGGGTAGAGATACCTTGCACCGGTGAAAAAGAATGCCAGCTAAACCCACTTAGAACAGACGAGTGCGAAAAGAAGGCACGGGAAAGGTGCTTTGGAGGGGTCCGCACCCATGTATCACTTTCTTTATCTTAAAGAAGAGGGAAAAAAGCAACGGTACAACTCCAAAGAGGGGGAAAAGAAGTGGTGGCGACGACAGGGGTCCTCGTCGGAAAAAAACGTCCTCCCACGGGCAACTTCTTTCCCGTAGGGAAAAAAGCGAACGTCCCGAAGTTCTACAATCAGAACTCTCCGACCTCCGCCAGAGATAACGCCGGACAGATCAGAGGGTCCTTTTTCTTCCAGCCCGGGTCAAAATTTCGAGAGAGAAAAAAAGGGGATGGCAGAAAAGATCCGGGCGACAAAACTGGCTCTCCGCAAACTCGCATTAGCTCCGGCTACGAAAACCCGCAAGCACCGCATTCCAAAAGCCCAGGGCCCGAAGCGGCCGTCCCTCGAAGGACGGGTCTGCTGCAAAATCCCCCAAGGGGAAAAAAAAACTAAGAGGTACGGGCGAGCGTGACAAAAAAACTCCGCGTTCCCCGGCGGCGTGAGGGGGGGCGTGAGAGAGCCGCTCATGGAAACCACCTAACGCGTTCTCCGAGGGTAAGATGAAAAAAAAAGGAAATAGGGGGAGGGGGAAAAGACAAGCGGTCGGACAAATCGAGACCGAGAACAACATGCGCCAAGCCCAGATCCAACACCTACTTCAGGATATCAGGGAAAGGGGAAAGGCACGGCGGACCCAATAAAGTTACTTGCCGGTCGAAAGTAGATCCCGATCAATAGCAGCGCCACCACAATTTATTAACTGAGGGAATCAGGAAGGCACAGGGCAGTTACGGCACCAAAGAAAGGACTTGAGGCACCAAGTCAGACTAAGTGAGACCAGGAGTGGGATTGTCGGCGAATAAAAGGACAACCAAGGGGAAAACTCTCCACTCTTCGAGGAAACGGGGAGGAAAACACAACGGATAGAGAGGGATCTAAATCTTCTTAGCGAAGAGACCTTAAGTGCGAGGGGGTAAGTCCAAGGACCAGACAGCTCCTGAGCGCTCCTTTCTTCCTTGCCCTAAAATTAAGAGGATTTGGCGACTACGTGATGGGGAAAGGAGGGCGAGCCCAACGAGTGCGCGAAAGAAGACAAGTGACGGAGCTGATCTGTAGTCCTCGGATCGACACCATAGGGGGAATGATCGGATGGTGCACACGGCTGTCCCAATACCGCCTGGGAGGGGGTGAGGGGTCGCCTGGCGCCCCTGGCGAGTCTGGGCAGACCGGTGGGGGACGACGAGGCTGGATTTCTTCACTTCTGTCCTTCCCAAAAGAACGTCAGCATCTCGAAGGAGAACGGAGGTAGGGCGGGATGAGATCGCCAACGAAACGTGCGCGAGGTTGTTAGAAACGCTGAGAATGTAGGAACTGGGACACCTAATGAAAGAAACTCCGTGGAAACTCGAAGGCACAAAAAAACTGGGGGGCAACAGCGGGTTGGGGAGAAAAATTTCTTAGATCACTTCCTAAAGGAACTGGAAAAGTTAAAAACCTCCAGACGTCACCTGCGAGATTGGGGAAGAAAATCAGGGACCGCAACGTGCTGCCCAGCGGTATGAGAGTGCCTTCCCTGGGAATGTTGTGTTCCGGGACTTGTCAGGGTTCCTTTCCTCACTATGACGGGCACAGCCCTACGTCACTTACCCATAGGTGAAGACTTGATTTGGAGTGGCCGAGACGAGGACAGTTCGTGACAACTGAGGAAAGCTCGGCTACGAGTGGAGACGGTCTCCTCCCGGTAAGAAGGAAAACCAAAAAAACGTGCGCAAGTGGGTTAGAAAACCGCAAAGAAATATACCCTGGGTGAATCAGCTCTATCAAAGGAGAGAATTTTGGAGATGTTCCTTTGAGAGGGGACGCAATTTTACTAGAGCAAACGGGCAAACCTGAAAGCTACGCGTCTCAAAAGGGGAAGACAGATGCTCCCGCAAAGAGGACCGGTGCGAAGTTCCTGAACTGTCCAAAACGGCGTAGCGGCGGACAATCGGAACAGCGCGGGCAGAGGGGGGGGACAGAGCAACATAACCTGAAGCAAATGCGGCAGCAGGAATCTCGTAGAGGAGTCTCCTATTTAGAGGGTAAACGGATAAGATTGAAGACATTGACCACTCCGGGGGGGAGGGGGAACCGATGGACCAGCCAAGGGATATGTAGTCGCGGAAGGGAGGAAGCTTGCGCTATGGTCTTTTGTCGTCCTCGCCGACACGGGCGTCTCTTTGGGGAAGTAAGGATGTATAGAGGGGCCCGAAAGATGTCCTGGAATTTCCTTGGGGGCCGGGCGCGCAAGGCGCCCAATGGGCTCAGCGCCGCGAGCAACACCTGCTTTGTTAAATAAAGGGGGGGGGGGGGGGGGAAAAAAAAAAAAAAAATTTTAGCCGCTCCGCTTGAAGTGCAAGGCTGATTGAAAGCGCCGACGTAGCCTAAGGGTGTGTGGGGGGGGGCTAGGTCTATGCAACGGAGAACATCGACCACATGAAGAAAACCTGGAACGGGGCGGGGAGGGACCAAAGAAGGGAGGCTACATTCCTGCGGCAGATAGAAGTGACCCGACAATCGTAAGAGGGGGCATTGGAGAAGAAAAGTGACGCGTCAAGAAAAGGCGACGTGGGTAGCCTGCGACGGAGTCGGCAGGAATGGTATCTTTCACCAAGGGTGACGTCGGAGTGAAGGCCGCGAAAAGATATCCGATCTCACGTATGCCGAGCTTCTATCGAAAAAAAGACTGAGTCCATGGCCATCCTCACAGCTTGCGAAAAGACAAAACGGAGGCGTATGAGGAGCCCCACACAAAAAACACAGCCGCGTATTCATAAAGAGAGGGAAGATACCCGAAGGGCCCATTTTGGACGACTCATGTGGTACGTGGGCGCCCAGAGAAAAAGGGCTCAGGGGATTCAGCGAAGAGGTCCCTTATTAGGGGAGGGAAAGATCTGTAAATTCTCTCTATCCACAACTAGCACGTCTTTGTCGCCGGACACTGGAAAGACTGGTCGGCGTGGTCAGCATCTCGACGCGGGAAAAAGCTAGGAAAAAAGAACCTGAACCTCAACGCGCTCAGAAAAAGGCATCTACATGAGCGAACTTGGAAAAGGGAAGTGGGCTGGGAGTGAGGGGTCTCCGGGAAATATCTCGCGAATGTTCCTTGCAAAAAAAAAAGAAGTTCCTCGAATTCTCGTAATTAAGGGAAGGAGGAGCGAAAAAGGTCAAATCTCAAAGGGTGGTAGACTCACAATGGACGACATGGCGGGACTGCGGGAAACTATCTTCAAAGGGGGTAAGAGTCGGCTGCACTGGGGTGAAAGCCTGCGGGAGTTGGGGGGGGGTGGGGGGGGGGGGGGGGGGGGGGGTGGGGGGGGGGGGGGGGGGGGGGGGGGGGGGTGGGGGGGGGATGACCGTCGCTTCAATCTTATCTTCACGGCGAAAAAGAGGGGTAAAAAAAAAGGAATAGGAGGCTGCGTGGAACCCCTACTAAAAAAAGGGGGGGCAGACACACTCAGTTAGGGGCCCAGGGCTAAAGAAAAGGAAGGGGCTCCGGTTCGCCCCGACTGGTTTTGCCGAGTTTAATGAGAGAGACCGGCCGTCTGCCTCGCTCGGGAGGGGAGGGAAATCAGACTCCAACAAGGGGAAAGGAAAAAGATCGTCCATCCGAACGACCGGGCACGAGCTCGTCAGAAACGGACACGCCGCATCCCTCCGCCCAAACAAGAGGGGCATGGGGGGCAAAACGATCGCAAAGAAGGGAAAAAAAAAGGCGTCGTGCAAACCACTTCGCCGGTCTTCGTCCCGGTTAGAAGACGCATGGGGAAAGCAATGAAACTACGCCCGATCTCGGCGACGTTCGATGAAGAAAGGGGAAGGGTACCATCACCCTCCTGCACCCGCATCAGCCGGGAAAAGAGGACCTCGGTGAAAAAGAAGGGGTCGCCCCCACCAAGGTGAGGAGGCCAATGAAAAGAGGCCAAAGAAGGGCGACGGAAGGGCCTGGAAACGTTAACGAACCGGAAAGCAGAGGCTTGAAGAATGGGGAAGGGTACGCGCGGGGGGGAAGCAAGTGAGATCGCCAGAAACACCTTCGATCAACGCAAGAAAAAAGTCTCATTTACTGGGCCGGGGGAGGAGGCAAGACCTTACAGGGCCAGAATCTTCCTGATCCATTGCGGGTTTCCTGCTAGGCTTAACGGTCCGTAAAGGAGAATGAGGAAACCGTACAGCAAGAAAAGCTCTGGACTATGCGGACATCGTCCGAAAGGAAATGAGGAGTTTAGGGAGAGCTACGAAAATTAAAAAAGAAGCGCTACTGTCCTCGAAACTCGTCTTTATACTATCCAAACGGGGGTGGAGGAACAAACGTTTAGAGATAGTCCAATTGGAGGAGGGAGGAGCAGAAAGGAACTGACCGGACTACTGGGGAAATAGGAACCGTAAGAAAAGTAAGGACTTCTATATATTGGGAAAAACGTGGCGCGCACCCATGCTTTGCATATTTAGGTACTCAAAGAAGGCGGTACCAAATGAAGGAGTCGAAATACGGACTCAGGCCGTCATCGCGGGGCACGTGGGGACGAGTACCGGAGGAAGGACAAGGACAAGGACCCGCACCTTGTATCGACGGGGACAATGGTCTCTGGGCAGCTACCAACGGAAACAGGCAAGTTCCTGGCGAAGGAGAAAAAACTCCGAAACTGCGTGGGCGCGGCATGTCGCTCAATTCACCCGACCAAAGGAGGACGGGTGTCGGCGCAGCGCGATAGCATGGGTTCCATCTACATGCGGCTTTGAGTTACTCCGACACGGCCGAAAACCACAGATGGTTATCGCTTTTTACAGAAAAAATGGGGGGGGAAGCAAATCTTCATCACCTTAAGACAAAGGGCTCAAAACCATAAGATGCCGCGCAAAATCTGCGGAGACTAGTGAAGGAAAAGGAACTGCAATTCTTCACTGGAAAGGAATTCGGCAAGCCAAAAAAAACTACCGCGAGAACGCACCAACCTGGCCTAACAGTTGCTTCGAGAGAACCCGTAGAACCTCAAAGCTGCTCAGATCGTACAAAACTCTAATGGGGTCAGTGGGAGGTGGGAAAGTGAAAAACGTCCTCAGTTCAATGCGAAGAACAGGGGAGAGAAGTTTCCATAAAAACAAACAACCCACGAACATCCTCGATGTTAAGATGTGGCAATCGAGAAAGTCAATCAGTCGTTGCGTCAGGGCGTCTGCCATGGGAGGTCAGCGCCAAACGCTTGAAAAAATTCGATTCTCGGACACCGGCCATACTGGCCAGAAAGGGCACGCCGCATCACCGTCGGTGGGAGGATATTTAGCCAGTCAGAGAATAGAAAGGATACGGTATCTGAGATCCTTACAAAGTAGACTGGATCTGGAAGATACATTTCTTCCTAAACCGGCCTGCAGAGAAACAAGTCGAGAAGGGACGCGCCTCTTGCTACAAGGTAATCTAAATTGGGATGTCCCTTAGGGGGGAAGACTGGGCGGTGGGGCTTCAGACCCACAGGAGCAAACAAGCGATTTGTAATAACGTAATAAAGTAGGTGAACACTTCCACGCAACAGTTCAGATTAAGTGGGCAGGGGGGAGAAGTCCTCGCTAGAATCCCTCGCTCCTCCGGAAAACCGGCCCATCACACAAGGGTCCCCCCTGGGTAAACGATGGGACAAACATTTCCCCTGGAAGTTGGGGAACCTATAAACCGTGAAAAAAAGGTGGGTAGATAAATCTGGACCCCAGGTGTCTCACCTCCAGTGTCTTGGAACGAAAAACTCTAAAATCCATCTACGTACCACCCTAACTAACTCTGTCTAAGGAGAATGGGGAAAGCGCTGACTCACCGGCTTTCGAGGCTTCCGTAGCTGTAGAAATTACCCATACAGGGAAACCTTCTAAAAAGGTAAAGGGGCGCTCTCCATGGACAACCCCTCCGACAGGTGGGGGGAGGCCGTAGGCCGTTCTTGAAACCTAGCTAAGAAACCCCTGACGGCTCCAGAGGGGACTGAAGATTCTTTTTCCTCCACAGCTAGCAGGTAACTCGAAAGAAGGCCCATAAGGGACCATGGCCATCAAACAATCTACGGACATATCTAGGTCTGGGGGCGCACTCGGAAGGACCCAAGCCCGATCAATGCTGACCGTTAGTCACGAAGAGCCCGGGCACTGCGCTAGAACACTTGAAAGGAGCGGACAGAGGAACATTCCCTTGGAGGGTACCACCAGAAAAGTCCAGCATTATTTTCAAAAAAAGAAACAGTTCGGGAAGAATAAAGAGAGGCGGGGGGAAGGAGAGGAACGGCCTTCCACAATGGAAGGGGACAAAAACCTGGTGTTTTCCCCTGCTCAGTCATCACGGTCCTCTAAAAGGAGAGAAAAGGACCTCGGAGAGCGGGAAAATGTTATCTTAGGAAGATGGCCCGGTATCCCCGACCCGTCAAGGAAAACCTGGCTCCTTGTTCCTGGGGGAATATGGGTGCCCACCAGTAGGCTTGGGGCTGGTTTACCAAATCCACTGCGAATACACTGAATCCCACTAGTCGCTCACGAGGGGGGAAGGCTTCGGGATCGATGCGATTCGACCTTTCCGGGTGCTGGGCGGCCTGACCGTAAAGGCATGCCCGGAGAAGAAGTGGCATTCTAGTGGGGATGGACCCTGAAGTTTTCTCTTTCGGGGAGGAGGCCTGCCCCTGTTACCACGGGGAGGAAACCCAAAAGTCGAACCGGTAAGCAAAAAGTCAAGGGGCGGGGAATGGGGGGGAAACTTTCACGCACAAACGACGGAACGGGGGTGAGGAGTCCTGGGGAGGAATGGGACGCCGTTGGGGCGAAAAAAAGAAAGCTGCGATCCCTCCAGTGACGAAGGAGGTCCGACTGAGGCGCGGTGGCGGACAGGCGCGGGGCGGTCCCTCCGGGCAAACCCCTTTTTCGAAAGCAGAGGCTTACTGCCACTACCTACTCCGGCTCAAGTCCACCTTTCTAGAGGCGGGTTACCCCTTTCGGGGGTCACCGTTATTAACCAGCGATAGAGGACGGCCGGGCCATGGGTGGGAGGGGTCTACGGGAAAATGGAATGAAGAGTAGTCTAAACTGGAACGTAACGGTGGGGGACCGTGGCAGGACGTAACGATGACGACCGGGCAGGACTTTATTACAATCTACAATAAAAAACTACTCTTATGAGTTGCCAGAACGGAAACACGACCAATTTAAGAAAAAAAATCCACCTTAGATCCCTGTGAGAATCTGCTCAGATCATCGTTCTCTACTTGGGGGGGGGGGGGACGTTCCGCAATTTCTGCGGAAAAGCACATGTATCTAGGAGTAAGCCCAGGCCTGGACCTAGGGGAGTATCCACCGGGACGGGCTGCAAGCGCGAAAGATCCGCCGGGGGGGGCGTAAAAAGGGCGGGTCGCCTCCGGGTGCAGAACCGGCAGCGCCAGCGGGAGGGCGTTCAGACGGAAAAGAATATTCGCTTAACCAAAAGAATGTCCAAAGCCTTAGTCTAGGGGGAACGGCGCCGAGATCAGTCGGTGGGTCAGAGTAAACCCACACCCGTAGGTCCCATGGAGAGGCCATTACCCCAATTCAGATTAATTCACCGCCTTAGTGACGAAGGGGGGACGGCTTTCCTGGGGGGTGGCTGAAAGTTTTCTTACTCGCCACTACACGAGTCAGTGTGTGGGGGGAGCCGTCTTGCGCCACAGAGAATGGGGGAAGATGGCAAACATTTGCGCGAAGAAGGGACAAGGAGCTCTGCAAGAGCCTTCTTGAGAAAAGCGCACTACCTTCGTTTAAATTGATTGGGGAGAAGAAGAATGAATGTGTGGGAGAGCCCTAGGAGCCGGTTTTTTCGAAGCACTCGTACTGACGGATAAAAAGCCAGGGGTGGAGCAACAAGGGAAAAGGAGCCGAGATTGCGGACGACACCCCACTCACTTATGGGAGGGCTGTGTAACCACGATGATCAACTTCCGCGGGGAGCAAGGGTCGTCAAAGGCCCGCCCTTCGCCGGGAAACTCAAGTTGTGAAGATGGGGGGCAGGTAAAGGAACCCATTCGTCTCGAACGCGGAAGGAACGGCGAAAGACTTGGATCTCATCGGCTACTCACCGACGTACGCCTAGGTAGGCGGAGACAATCCTTCAACTTGCGAGCCAATCGGGCAAAGCGAGCGCCTCTGCCCGATGGAATTGAACCACAGTACCAGACGACGGGGAGAAGGATCGGCTTTTATCGCCCAACGCGGAGGACCGCGTAATGTCCGGACCGAAGGCAAAAAGACGGAGAAGCTGGGCTGGGATGCGGGGGGCGGACTAGTCCACTGTGAATCCAAGAAGAGGGCCCTGAGAAGTTCTTTTTTCTCTGGAGCTCGAAAAAAAAGAAAAGAAAAGATAACCGGAGGTGTGGAGCGATGGGGAAAAACACACGGAGCCCCGTGGGTCGGCTTAAAGGAAAGGCAGAGGAATGAATCTCGATCGAACACCCGGTGGCTCGACGGAAAGCAATTTCCACATTTGCAGCTTTTCAGGGACATGAAGGAGGTCCTTGCTTACGGTCTCCGGGGGAAGAGATCTCGAGAGACACGGCTAGAGCAAAACCTCAGCAGGGAAAGAAACAACCATCTTCGAGTAAAAGAAAAAACGTCCACGTTCACAAAGGAGAGGGCTAGTGCCAGAGGGGGAGAAGGACCTCCGCCGAGTGGTCGGTAAGAACCTGCGCGTTAAAACCGGGCCATTCTTCTTTGGGCAACGCAATTGCCGGCGAGGATGGTTGAAACGGCCGCCACTTTCTAGTTTCGGGGAAGACCGAGGCGCACCCGGCTTCGGTAAAACCGTAAGGACGCAGACCGAAGAGGGGTTGGGGGGCCGGGGAACGCAAGGAACAGGCGAGGCGGGCAGGCCTTGGCGACCAAAAGGACAGAGGGGAGGTGGGCCGAATGAGGACGCTTCTGTCGACGTCTGAAAAGATCGGCAAAAAGGCGCGGCTTAGGGGGGGAAGGTAGAAAGGACCAAAAAAACAACGGAGGGAGGAGTAAAAGAGTAAAAAAAAGACCGAATCCGAGCCGGCGAGCCTACGTCTCACGCGCAAAAACCAGAGGACCAACACCCCGACAAAAATGCATGACCTTAGCAATTCCTTAAAAAAAAAAAAAGCACGGCTCAAGGGCGGAACGTGTTTGTCGGACCATCCGGAGGAAGAAGGGTGACCGAATGCCGGCCTGTATACTCTTCCGCGACCGAACGCTCGCCTCCTTTCACGAGGCAGCGATTAAATGTCCGGAAACAATAATCATTTCCGCCACCGAATCGGGACCTCGGGGGAACTCGAATTGCCGCGAAAATCACCTCCGGAGGAGAAGGATTAGCCCCTACTGAAACATCGCTCTGAGGAGAGCCTGCAAGAAAAAAGGAGGGGTGTAAAGTGGAAGGGATGAATTCTTTGGGAGGATTTCTATCTTATGGGCGGCCCGTATCAGAACCAGTAAAAGAAAGGACAACGTTCATTGTCTTTTCTTCCTTCAAAACCTGATAACCGAAGGGTCATCGGGTGCCTTCATTATCAGAGGGGTTAGGGTTGACGAATCGAGAAGACCTTAACGAGGGAAATGCAACTCCATCACGGAACAAAGGGTCTAGTGTAGAAATGCAAAGAAAAAGGGAGAGTCCGTCAGGGCTACACCATAGTCTAAAAGAAAAGAGTTAAAATACTTCGAGGATGAATAAACGGTACGATTTTTGATTAAGACAAAAGGTACCCTAGGGCCTTCCACCAAGGGGAAGGGTCGGGCGCCTCGCATATACTACTAGGCAGAGCGAGGTTGGGACGGAGCCCAGCCAGCATCGGTGAGAGGGAAAGAACGTGGGGAGACCGACATTTCCGCGGTGAAGATGGCTACTACGCAAAAAAAACTGGCGCACGTCTCACGATTGCGATGGGGAATCAGGGCCTTAAGCGGCGAGGTTCCAGAGACTGGACCGTAGCCAGAGAAGACTATCGCAGCCTCCCGTAATCGCGGAAAAAGAAGGCACGACCAATCTCTTGAACACACAACTCAGTCGCTGAGGAGGGGGAACGGCTGGCGCGCCTCCTACAATGGCTCCTGGTCATCGTGGTCCTACAAAAAAAAAAAAAAAAAAAAACCACAGGAGGCGCAAGCTCGAGAGCAGGTGGTCCAGCGGTCGTATCTTCTTGAAGACAAAAATACGCTCCCGTAAACGGACGTCGGGCTGAACAAGATGGATCAAGAAAGGCGAGCGGGGACATTCTACAACAGGGGGGGGGGAGGTCTGGATGAGAGCAGTCGCACTGGGAGATTGCCGGAACTTCGCCAAAAGCTGGCAAAAAAAAGAAATTCAATTCCGTCCAGAAGGAAAGGGGGAAAAGTGACCAAGACATTAACTCCGAAAAGGGGGGCAGAGGACGACTTCGCCCAAACAGCAAAAATCCCGCCTCCATCGGGAGGGGGGGAATGGTGTGCAACGGAGAATTACTGTACTAGAAGAAGGCGACTGAAACCTGAGGTCCAAGCAGGGGCGAAGGTAGCAAGACTAATCCTTCTTGTCAAGTCTGGTCTACCAAGGGGGACTGGGGGGGGGGAGAGACGCATCCACCTCTAGATGAGCATCTCCGTTAGGGGGAAAAAACCAGGCGGCAAGGATAACGAAACGGATAGAGGGACGAGGATCAGAACAGCTCCTATTAAACCAAAGGAGGGAAAGACGAATGCATGAGCGGATTTTTTTCGAAAAAGAAAAGGGTCTGAATCGGTAAAAGGAAGGCCCTCCACTACTAAGGATCGAGACTCGCTTCCCAGTAGATTCGAAAGTGTGGTAGTTTCCCATTTGAACAAAAGAGGAACGGGCAAGGCGGAACCAGACCACGATATCGCCTCGGGACTATTTTTCCCAATAAAAAGGCCGGGCGGAAGTCCTCAAAAGGAGGGTCAACAGCGGCGGTGTCAGGGTAGGGGGAGACGTCCTCCGTTGAAATCCTCTAGCGACCGAGACACACCGAAGCACCTGCGGACCCACATGGAAATACCAAACAGTCACTGGAGTCAACGGCTGTGTACACCAAATCGGAAAAGGGTGAGAAATCCAAAAGGTCCTAAAAGAATTTCTACGGATAGGATCGGGCACCAGGGAACGAACAGCGAGCTAAACGTACCCAAAAAAAAAGGAAAACAGGAAATGTACGTGAAGTCAAGTCGACGGAAAACGAGAATGTACAAAAGGAAGCAGGGCCCCAGTACACGTGAGGAGAGCAAGGGAACTCCGCGGTTGGGGACCAGGAGAATGGGGGGAAGGGATCCGATGTAAAGAACGCGTTTAAGTGGCCGCAACAGACAGTGAAACAACTCACAGGGACGGCAAAACAGGCCTCTTCGAAACAGAACTCAGGAAATCAAGAACACCCAGGGAAGGACTCGTGAAGTCAAGACGGGACGCTCCTATAAAGGGCCAAAGACGTCTATCAAGGCTCTCAATACAGTAGAAAAGGCTTGGGAAATGACGACTCGCCTTCTTAGAACGTTCTGAGCGGGGACCAATAACATTCCTCGCAGGAGGCAAAGCAGGAAATTTAATGGGAATCAAGGACAGGAAACTGGGAACGTCTGGATGAAAGCCGGCCGACAAACGCCAGCTCTCTGCCCGGGGAATAAGAAGAGAGGGAATTAACAACAACAACAAAGGTAGAGGAAAAATCTCCCAGATCCTGCTGATCGACGAGCGAAAGAATGCGAGAACCATGTGGAAGCAAAGCCCGCAAGAGTCGTTCGGGGGCCTGAAGAGGGGCCTCATTATAGGGGCTGGGGGCCGCTCCGAACTCGGGCTAAGATCCAAGGTGGAACAAAAAGAGGGGGCGACAGTTACGGATCAGAGGCGCGGAAAAAAGAGGGGACAATTGCTGATTATCAATGGAGGGCCGAAACGCCGGGGGCCGCTTCCACGTCCGTCGAGGTGGGTCCTTTGAAAAAGGGAAGAGTCTGGCGAAGGGCAGTGCGCGGAGACTGTATTTCGTGAAAGGATGGCGGCGAAACCGACGTCTCTCCTAAAAGAAAGCACGGTAAAGGGTGGGAGACTTCCGAAAACTAAACAACGATGTTCTATTCGAAAAATGAAGGCTCGCAGGTAGATTTTCGGTCCTGTGGGAAAGCGGAGCGGCAGAAAGTCTATCCCAGGAAAGTGTCCCTTCTCCAGTGCAAGAAAAAGGAGAAAAAAGTGGGATTTCGGTGGTAGTCTACCGTTTCTGAGACGAAAGGGGCGGAGACCGTTTGGAACAACGCTAAAGGGAAACTAAGAAGTGGCGTGGAATTCTCACCTTTCTATGGGGGGGGCCCGTGGGGCGTAGCCACGTGGGTTGTTCCGGGGGGTGATATGGGCCACAGGGGGGGCATCCTTTTTGCGGGGGGGGTCGGTCTTGGGGGAAAACGAGGAAAGAGAACGAATCGAACCCCCCACGCACCCAGTAGGAGTGGAGGACGTGCACGAATAAGGAAAAGGACCGAAAATGCAGCTTTGACAAACGGCGCAAAATCTGGGGGGGGGTTCAGATAAAAAATGTACGCAGGATGTAGAAGGGGGGAGCCCGTCCAGCCCTCGGCAGGAAAAAGGGGGTCGACGATGCTGTCTCGATCAAAAGGGAAGGGGGAGCTGGGGTTCGAGCCAGTATAGTCAGGGAGCCCCATCTCTCCGGGGAGCAAAGAGAAAGCAAAGAAAAGAGTGTTCACGGGGTGCCTCTGGTCTCGTCGGAAAATCGACGCCCACAATAGCCGTGGGGGGGCATGTGAGAGGAAAGGGGTGTGTCGCCAACCGGTCATCTCCATAGGGCGTCATGGGGTCGCCAAAAAAGATCAGGCGGCCACCCTCAAGGAAAGAAGAAAAGACAAATCGATGCTCGGGGGGAATAGGGAGTAGAGGCGGGTGTCAAAAAACGATCTCGATGTCATGAGAAGGGGGTGAATTACCCAAAGGCCCACTGAGAAACAAGGAAAAATCGCTGTGTAGGCAGTTCGATCCGGATGGTGGAGGAAATGGGCTCTCCTCTCAGCACAGAGCAAAGGGAAACGGCTAAGGGCATCGTGGCGTCAGGAAAGGCGACTGCAAAGTACTAAGGGGTGGTGGGCTGGTTGGCCTGAAGGCAGGGTAAGGACTAGCATCACGAAGGCGGACTCGACAACTTGAGAAAATGCGTAAGTGCTAAAGAAGGGAATGAATGGCCAAAGTGTAAGCCAAGAACAGACGGGATATGGGGTTGTGAGGGCTTCTTCCTTAAAAGGGGAAAAAGACAGATCCGCAGTGCGCTGGGGGACCTATATTTGCAGTCAGGGGCCTGCGGTCGGGGCTAAAACCTTCGGGGATCGGGAGAGTGAGTCGACAGGAATCACCCTCTTCCAGGAAATTGTTTATTAATACGTTTACGACCCATTCCCTCGGGAAGCGAAGTGCCCTTCACAACCGCATCGGGCGTCGAACCGCTGTGGGGACTCTCGGACCCGTAATAAAGCTCATCGAGATGACCATTGCCTGGACTTCGACTACATCTGAACAAAGCAAGGAATGTTGACTCCAAACAGCTGATCCCCATCATCATAGAATATAGGGATGTGATCGGGGGCCCATTGACGAGGCAAAAGACGTACTCTATTACCTACGTCCTAGCAGGAAGACACGGGAAAAGGTCCCTCCGTAGGGATAGATCGTCCGAGGAAAAGGGAAAGGAGCGTATTGTCGGAGGGACTGCTCTGCTCACTCGGAGAAAACGGACGACTATAGCGGTAAGGGGGGCCGATGTCCGTGGGGCAAAAAGCACTGAGGTAAAACCACGTGGAAGAAGTGCGTACTGCCTCGAGAAGGCATCCCAGGATTTAATCGAAGACAAAAAGAAGGAAACGGGGAGGCACATCTGGCACGTTTGGATAGGGCACAAAAAAAGCGAGGGTGGGAGAGGGGTCTGTGCTTCTCCTTTGAAAAAGGAAGAAACATCTCAAGCCAGAAGACCGGAAAGAAGAAAGCCCGTCGGAGAAGACCAGTTGAGTGACATCGTCCGAGGGCAACGCAAAGGAGGATGCTGCTGTTGCAGCTATTTCCTCCGATACATGGAAAGTGCAGGGCTTAGGAGAAAACTCTTCAACATTTATCGCGGGGGCAACCGGCCATGATGCTGCGGGTGACTTCGAAGAGCCCGTGCCGCAAATCAGGCGCTTTCTTCTAAAAGGGGAAGAGAACCGGATTGCTCAGGGGGAAACAGTAGCGAACGCGGGTGTCAACGAAAAAAAAAGGAAAAAGGCACAGGAGACGACGAATCTGGCAATCGCTGCACTCGGAGGGGGGGGGGCCGAGGGGCAAGACGTCTCTACGTCTAAGAGAGAAACCGCCGAGGCGGCGGAGGGTATGGACTGCTCCAAAAAGAACTAGGGTAGGAGGAAGACTGATATAGAGGAAAAAGATCCGAAAAGGAGAAGAGAAGCGGTGCGCTCAGCACAAGGGGCAAGGCGACCGGGAAAGGGAACTTGTCTCCAATTCTCCTTTTCTACTGGAGAGAGGGGGTCTGGCTTCCACCTCAAAAGTTCCGACCTTTGAACCGGAGGGATCAACTGCCTGTAAACTCCGAGGCCGAAAAAGGATCTCACTCTCTTCACTGCGAGAAGCTAACGGTACATCACCTCATCAAAGCCGACACCGAAGGTGAAAGACGCTATGAAGAAGGGAGAGCACTCTTCTTTCATGAGACACGCCAAAAGAACCTAGATTTACAGCAGATCTCGACTAGTAAGCCCATACAGGTGGGGCTCTTGGCCTTTCCTGCTCGAGGAGCAGTAAATGGGAAAGAAACTTCCCCAGAAAACGTCAGCACCAGTCGCACTGATGCCGGGCCGGGTCTAAACGCAAGGATCAACTTACAGCGGCAAGACGCGGTGTCCTGGAGAATCAAGCTGAAAGGAAGATGCCGTGAAATCTTCCTCCGACAGAAAAAGGTGCCTTTCACGGTCGCTGGGGAATCGGCCAAAAAGCGTTAGAGGGGGGAGGGGGAGGAGAGCGCGTCTTACAAGAAGCTCCTGAAGCGGAAAAGTAAATAGAGCCCCACTGGAAAGTTCCTGCACTCACTGGAAA
>Ga0179591_1240275_pt1 | contig 25438 bp, 29 predicted proteins | sample CZOMad2_1_08_16f_FD_182891 | JGI IMG/M metagenome (GOLD analysis project Ga0179591, IMG submission 182891) | Vadose zone soil fungal communities from Angelo Coast Range Reserve, California, USA - CZOMad2_1_08_16fungal (PacBio error correction) | ecosystem: Environmental > Terrestrial > Soil >...
CTAAACCCGGGCAACAAACAGGGAAGTTCCAGGGTTTCTGATGCCCACAGGGATAAGGAGTAAAGGGTAAGAAAGGCTTGAGGAAAAAGCCGAACAATAAGTCACACCCGATTTAAAAAAAAAATGTGAAGGGGGAACCTCCCCAGGGCAAAAGTCCCCCTGGGGGTGAAAAGGCCCCACGGCTGGGTTTTTAAAGCCCAACCAGTGACAAGGTTTTGGAAAAAGGCCCGCGAAATGAACTTTCCCCAAAAAAAAGAAAATAGGACCCCTCCTTTTTGCGTACCCGTGTAAAAAAAGAACGCCGTTAGGACACAACTTTCAACAGAAAAAGACCCCCTTGAGACCTTAAGTTCTTCAACCCCTACCCCAAAAATTTAATCGAAAAACGCAAAAATTTGAGCGGGAAAGGAACGAAGAGACGTTTGGTCCCGAAGAACACACCCACCACAATCCAACCAACTCCCCCTTAAGTTTGGCCCCCCAAATGGGGGGATCCAAAGATGCAACCCATAAGGAGGGAATGATATGCCCCCGGACCAAGGGGTGGAAATTTTTAGTGGGGGGGAATGGGGGAGCACCGCCCCCAGGGGGGATTCAGGAAAAGCAAAAGGGGCAAAAGGGGAATTCCCCACCCAGGTGAAAAAAAAAAAAACCCGTTCCCACCCAACAAGTCTCTTGGGAACCACATTCGTTAAAAAACCGGTTTCACAGTCCCGGAGAGATGGTTAGGAAAAAAAAAAAGCGGGAGGGGGAGGACAAGAACCGCAGTTTCCCACCCCTCCCGCGCGTAGTCGAAACAAATCAAAAAACTGAAGGAACCCCTCAAACCAAAAAAACCCCAACGGAAACCCAGAGGAGGCCAGGACACGACCAACAAAAACCCGAGATGACCTTCCGCAAGGCACAAAACCACCAAATTTCATTCGGGCCAGGTGGCCAAGAAACCAATTTAAAAAAACCCCGAAGGACGGGGGAACTAAAGAAAGGGGGAAAAAATTTGACAGCACTTCAAAGTGCCAAAAAAATGGTTTTTTAACACCCACCACCACAAAAAATTTGGACCCAAGTTTCAACTCACTTTCAGGGCACCCTCAGGGGGGAAAATCCCCCCGGGAAAGGACCAAAAGAAAAACAGTTGACCTAAAAATGAATAAAAGCTGCCCTTGGGGGGAAAGCGCCCGGAAAAACAGAACTGGGTTGTTAGCCTGACCTTTCAGTGGGGAAAACCAATCCCCAAACCCATAAGTAACGGACAGAAAAGTTGGGAAAAAAAAAACTTGACCAAACGGTTCCAAACCGGAATGCCCCTTCCTGTTGTTTTTTAACCGAGCTGCAATTAAAAAAAGAAGGGAGACTCTTGCGGTCGAAATTGGGAGGTTGTGGCGGAGCACGAATGGGTGGGGGGTGACAAAACAAATTAAAAACCATGGTCGATGCGAAAAGCCGTGCACCCACCCCCAGTAAAAAAAAAATCCCGTGGGGCGGATTAAAATTCCAGTTGAGACTTGGAGGGGGAAATATGAGGATTCCGGTTGAATGGGGGCCTATGGGGTGAATTTTGAAACCTGGTCGAAAAGAAGATAAACGGCCCCATGAAGGGGGTGACAACAAAGGGAGGCGAAAAGGCCAAAAGTACTCTTGTAAAAACACTCCATTTTTCCCCAAAAAGACCAATAAACCCGGGAAATCCACCCCACTTGCCGGCAATAGGGAAGGCAAATAAAATGATCTAAACAGAAGAAAAAGCACTCCCCCCATGATAGAAAAGAGCTTCCGGGGAACCAAGAGTATTCTGATTTGAGACCCAAGAAGAGGCCAAAAAGGAGAACAAATGTAAGGTTCGTCCCTTAGAAAAACCCCAAAACAGGACCTCCCGAAGCATTTTCCCAGCCAAGGAAAGAGTGTTGAATAGGAAGAACCCACAATGTTCTTTGTTTTTGTTTTTCAAAAAAAACCCAGACCACGACCATGGCACTTCCAAAAAATAGGGGGGACGTTTTTTCATGGGGTGTGGAACAGACTTGACCCGGTCATGACCATGACCCAGAAAGGAACCCCGGGGGGTTCCACCCAAGACGACAAATGAAGGGGGCCCCCCCCTTTTTGGCCAACCGTCAAGCCACCCAGGGCGTGAGAAAAAAAAAAAAACACCCCACATTCCCCAGCAGGGTCCCCCCAACCCCAAAAGTTCACCCAAGGGTTTCCCCCAACAAAAAAAAGGGCCAAGGCCCGGGGATGAAAAGTGGAAAAATGAACTCTGTGGCCAAATGTGCCCCCAGGCAACACAAGGAAAACTAAAATTTTGTACCTGTTTACAACAGTACCCATTTGGGGGGTGGAGAGACCCGAAACAAACAATTCCCCCGGGGGGGGACTCACCAAAAAAAAAAAGTGTTCACCCATCCAGGGGATAGGACAGCAAATGCAATAAATAAACCGGATTCCTAACCAGACCACCCACAGCTGCCCTTAAAAATGAAACCGCCCAGGGAGGTGTAAAAAGTCCAGTGTTTGGGAAGCGGGGGAAGGGGGGTTTGGAGAAAGGACTGGCAATTTGGGTAACCGAAATTCTAATTTGACCACTTGAGAAAACTTGGGGGGGGGGTTTAGGGGTGCTCCTTTGGTGGGCCTGGGAACGCGGTCACCTTGGAAGGAACCCGGCGTTCAGCAGCCCCCGACACACCCACCGGGGGGACTTAAGACCAAGGGGGAGAACCCATGACGAAGAATGGGGGGAAAATTCTTGGGAAAAGGGTTTGTTTCCGTCGAAAAAACGGAGCCGAAGTTGAGTTGAGTCCGCACCCCGCCAGGACAAGGGGGGGTGGATCCCAAAGGGGAGGCAGGGGACAACCTTCAAATGAATTCGGGGGGCTGTAAAAGCCGCCTGCACTATGGGGCACACCGGAGCACCCCCCCCCTCACGGCCCCTTGTCATTGACATCGGAAAATGTCTGAGGCCCCTGAGCGGGTTACGGGGGGGGGTCCCCGCCAAGGCAAAAAAACGGACCCCCAACAAAAAAACTTCCCCAGCGGTGGTCCCCCCGCCAACACCCCAACTGCAAAAAACCGGTACGACAGAAAGGAAAGGTGTTCCACAGGGAAAAAAAAACCCTTACCAAGGGTCCATTGCCCTAAGGCCCCTGGGAACCCGCCGCCGACCGAAGGGAGGTGAAACAAACAACAAGCGAACAACACCACCCCCGCCCCAAAGCTGGGTTCTACCCCGGGAGCGGACGAGAAGGGAGGAAGTCCCAACCGAAAACAAACAGGAAAAAAGTCACTTTTCTGGAAAAATGAAGTTTAAAATGGGAGAACCCCGTCAGCCCCAACCCCCCCCCCGAAAAACACCCAACCCCTTAACTAAAAGGTCCGAAAATGTGAAAAACCCTTAGGCCCTGGAGTAGGAGAGAAAAGGGAAACCAAGAAAATGAAGGGGGTGTCAACCATTATAGAACCCACACTCTGGCCCAAAAAACGCCATCTGGCCCTGGGGGTTTTTTAGCTTAGTCCTCAAAAAGAAAAACGGGGAAGACAGGAAAAAGAAAAATATAAAAACAAGGAAAAAAGGCAAAACCACACAAAAAAACTCCAAAACAAACAGGTGTTAAAAGCCCGGAACCGGCCGGGACCGTTGAAGGGAGAAAAAGTACCCCGATTGCACAGAAACAAAACATAGACAAGGGTTTTGTACAACCAGCAAGTCGCACTGTAGTTATTATTTACGAAAAAAGGGGGAAACCTCCGACCAAAAGAAATACCGAAACGACCTACCTTCAACCTTTTGGGGGAGGGAACCTAGTCACCCCAACAAAGGCATTACCCCCCCCCCAACTGCCCATAAAGACCAAACGCTTTGGTAGGCAAAAGGCAGCGCCCAAGGTTATTTGAGGGAAACCCCACCAAAAAGATTAGAGTTTGGGGGGAACCGGCCCTAAAAACAACCCCGGGTCCCCCCCCAAAAAGGGGGAACCCATGTCAACCGCGGGCAAGCAGGGACGAACCAGAAACACCCCAAAAATGGGGTGCAACGAAGAATTCATAATACAACGAAATAAAAGTCCAACCACAGCCAAGCCAACCGCAAAAAAGGGGGTTTGAACACCCCAACCCCGGAAAAAAAAACCAAGGGGACCTCCAGAAGAAGAAAAAGGAAGACCGGGTTTTTTTTTACAAAAGCCCCCCTCCGCTATCGCAAACCCGGGGAAGAAGAGCAAGCCCCAACAAAAGACGAGGGGCCACCGGTTGGGAGCCCGAAAAAAAAAAAAAAGGAAGGACTTTAGAAATAAAAAGAAATTCCCCACCGAAACAAACCCCGAAAACAGGGGAGAGCGACCCCTTTTTGTACCAGCCCTTAACTCAAAAAAAAAAGAGTGAAAGGGGACCACCCCCCCCCAGAAAAAAAAAGAAGAAAGGCACCCACCCAACACTTGGGATTCCTAAAACCTAAAGCACCAAGAAAAATTTAACAAATCCAAACCCCAAGAACCGGAAAATTGGGATGAGAGATCTAAAAAATCAACAAAAAAGGAGAAAAGGAAGGGGAACGAAGGCTATCTATACAGCTTGGGTCATGTTTGTAAGATTTTAACAGGGGGGGTAGGCAGGGACCAAAAAAAAACCCACTGCTCAAATCAACTTACGGCCTGAATAACTTAACCAGACTAAACACAGAAAAGAGGTCTTCAAGCCCCCAGGTTGAAAAAAATACTAGTTTTGGGTCCCCCCAATGTTGTACCCCCCCAGAATAATTTAACAGAAGAAGTACTAGCGCGTTTTCCTTCTAAAGACCAACCATTCGGCCCCGGGCCCCCGGCACAGCTGAAGGGGGGGGCATTTTTTACCAACCATGCTAATCGACCCCCTGATCGCCGAAAAACTAAAAGAACCTAGTCAACCCTCCCCAAACTTGGAAACCTAAAAAAACACCCTGAAACTAGTGGTACAATGTCCTTGTCCCACCTAGTCCACACGGTGGCAGAAAACAGTCCCCCAACCACCCTTCAACACCGCAAAGGCGAATCGGACAACCTTGGGGGTGGTTGGCCCCTTTGGGCCCCCCCGCGCACATAATGGGGGGGGGGCCTGAAGTAAAACACGGAGATGTGCCCAACTGGGGGGAAGCCTGTTGGTAAACAACCCCGCGGTTTGGATGTGTGGGGTTTTTTCGCCCACAGCATTCCAAAAAAACCCCCGGGTTGGGTTGGGGGTCACATCTCTGGGGGAAGGAAAAGCCTAGGGGGGGAATCGAGTCGGTCCCCAAAACATAAAAAAAAATCCGATATCCCTAACCCAAACATAAACCAATAACCAGCAATTTGGGCGGCCCCCCAACCTGGAAGGTTTGTTTTGAAAGGCGGGGGAAAAAAAGGTGGGAACACCACACAAGGGAACCTTGTGAAAAAAAACAGAACGCCATTCGTGCATCGGAGGAAAAGAAAAAGGTAACAAGGGGGTGTGGTTGCCCCAAAAATGGAGGGGTAAACGGGTCTAACAGATTTCCCCGGGTTTCCCCCAAAAAACTGACAAGAAACTTTACCCCGGCACCCCATGGCAATTCATCGAGAAACTAAACTAAAAATTCAAAAAAGTTAAAATCCGGTTTTTTTTTATCAAAGGGAAAGAAATTGTGGAGATTACACCCCCCAAGGGATTGGGGTGGAAACAAAACACACCCCCCCCCCCGCAAACTCTCATTCTCCACCTTTTTTGGGGGCCCCCAGCCCGTTAACCCAAACTAACAACCCCCCCTTCCCCCCTGGAAAATCTAAAAGACGATAATTGCGGTCCAACAAGGAGGAAAACAAAAAAAATACAAAAACCAGATCTTGGGGGAAAGCAAAATCCATCCGTGAAGGAAAACAGGGTTTTTGGCAAAAAAACCCCAACGGAACCCGAAACCGAGGCAAATAAAATACACCCCCCCAGGGAGAGAAAATCGCCCAGGAGAACATATCGAAACCATTGTAACACGGGTTGATTCTGACTGGGGTTTGACGTGGGGGCCCCCCTAAAAGTGTGGAGAACGACTTTGTAAGCCCCGCGAAAAAAAAAAAAACAACGAAAAAAAGGGACACCATGTGTCCCGGTGGAAGGTGGTGAATGTTTACGATAGGGCAAAATTGGAAACCGCAATAGGACAGGGGTGCCCCCCGGGCCAAGTAACAAGGGGGTACTGTTGTTGGAAGACCGAAAATGCTTTATGGTGTGAACCGAGCCCCCAACTGTGGGTATTTGTGTCCCTTGTATGGATGGAACTTAACCAAGGTAAATAGTATAAAACTAGTTTGAGGCGGTTAACACCCCCCGTTGAAGGCAAGTCCCACGAAGAATAAATGCCCCCCAGACATTAATAAACACCGTGTCCTTTAGACATGGGAGTTTTCCCAAAACCCAAAACCCCCCCCCGGTGGGGGGGGGCCAAGAATTAGCCTCACCAGGAAAGGGGGGAAAGGATTTTGGGGAACACACACAAAAGAAGTTGAGGGGGTGCCAAACCTAATTAAAAACCCACCCCCTGTGGCCCACTTGAACAGTTTGTTACCACAAAGAAACAACGGGGAGTCACATAGCCAACCCAAAACTCAAAAAGGTTTTAGGTGGAACCCCGGCCCAAAACCAAAGAAAAAAAGATCCCTAAAGCTTTGCCAGTGTGATGACCCAACCCAGCCCCCCAACCCCGGGGGAAAAGTGAAAGGGAAGGGAGGGCCCTGGGGGAAAAAGGAAAAACATTTCGGGGTCCCACCCGGGGGCTGGGTCTTAAGGTCCCACCAACCGTGGCCGGGACCCAGTTGGAAGAAGGGGGTTTTTTTTTTGTTTGGCAGAAAAAAAAAAACCCACAACACAAAAAAAAAAACCCCGCGGGGGAGTTTCCCAAACCGGTCTCCCCCGCAAAACCCGTGCGGGTGGCCAAACAAGGCACCCAAAAAACAACATGACGGAAACGCAAACCCAATAAAAAAAGAGGGTTTTGAAAACACCCCTTTAGAAAAGTCCACCCCGGGGGCCCCGTGTTCAAACACTGGGGCCCCTGGGGGACAAAGAAAAGGCCAAAAGGACCGGCCCCAATGGGCAACTTCAATCCAAAACTAAATTTCAATACTGACAAGGGGATTCATGGGCAATCGGAAAGAGAGAACCACGACCGGGCGGGCGGGGTACACACAGTAAAATACCCCATTTTGGTGGTGGCAAAGTGAAAAGGTGGTGGGGTAAAAAAAAGGCAATTTGTGCCACCCTCAAAAGGAATAAGAAGGGGATGGGGTTGTATTTTTCCCAGGGAAAATAAAAATGGGAGTGCCAAAGGGGTTATGTTCTTTTAACGTGTGCAAAAGTGTTTGGTTGTTCGCCCAAAAAAAATTTCACCCAACCGAAAAAAAAAACTAAGGAAATAAAACCAGCGAAAAAAGCGTGAGCAAACCTCAACCCCGAGGGGGGACCCCCCTAAAACGGGGCAGGGGCAAAAAAAAGTAGGGTGTTGGAAGTTTGTTCCCCCGCCCCGGGGCCCACTATGAAGGCGCATGCCCAAAAGCCAACCTACCGGAAGTGGCCCAAAAACACCTGCCCACACCCACCCCAACCCCAAAAAATTTTTTACCTACACCTCCCTCCGGTGGATGACAGAAACCCGGGATGTCCCCAAGTAAGGAAAATTTCCGGAAGGTTCCCCACGAAGCACCTTTTAAAAGAAGCCAAGTAGAAAACAACGGAACCGGGAAAACCATTGTGGACTGGGGCCAAAACCGTATGAACCCCGTGCCCCCCCTTAAAAGGAACCGTAGTGACAGTGGCGGGGGTAAAAAAAAAAATAGGTGTGAAAAGAAATTGCAACGGGGAGGGGGTGAACACGAAAAGGAACTAATTGGTAAAAAGGTTTTCCGTCAAGTAAAACCACACAAAACACCCCGCCCCGGGAGACAAACATGGGAAAAAAAAAAGATGTGGGTGGGTGTAAGAAAAGAAATCGGCTTAAAAGCAAAGGGTTCGTTAGCAAAATCTGTCCACCCCCCACCCGTAAAATTTGAAGAAATGTCAAAAATTTGAGCCAAAAAAAAAAAAAAAAACTTAGGGGGTGGGGCCGTGCCCCCCAAAACCCCAAAAAGGAAAAAAACCCCCAAAACCCCATGGAAAAGACAAGAGGTGTATCCGGAAAAGTAAGAGAAAAAACCAGAAAACAAAAAAATGAAGAGTCGTTTTCAGGGATGCTGTTCTGGGGTCAGGTTTAATTTGCACAGCCCGACGTAAAAGAAACACCGGGGGGGAATTGGAAACAACCCCCGATTAGGAGACCCCTCCCAGATTAGGGTGGAGGGGGGGGGGGGGGGGTAAATGGGATAGAGGTTTGACAAAAAAGATGAAAACAAATGCCTAAAAACCCCGTTACGGGGGCTCCCCCTGAACCAAATTTTAAGCCAAACAAAGCCAACCCGGAACTGAAGTGTTAAAAAACAGTCGGCGTGGGGAGTGGGTGGGGGGGGGGGGCACAAGAACCCTTCGAGCCGGAAGCGTAACCCACCGATGAAATTTAAAACCCCCCCAGGTGAAAGCCCCAGGGCCCCCGGGTTTAACAAAAAAAGGGAGAAGTGGACGAAAACCATAGGCAGAAGGGAACACAGTCAACTTCCCGGTAGGGTTCTGAAAAAAAATGGAGGGTTTTCCGACACAAAACGCGGTAAAGTAACCGCGCCCCCGAGGGAAAAAAAGGGGGAAGCACCATGTTCATAGGGGTGTTGAGTCACTCAGGGGGGAACGTCAAGGAAAAAAGTAGTTTTTTTAACCTGGGAAGAAGTAGAATGTGGGTGGCCGTCACCCGTAGAACCCAAAAAGAGGGTCCCAAAAAAAAAGAAAAACGAGGTGTCCCACAAAGCAAGAGGTGCCAAGGCGAAAAAAAAACGAAAGGAAAAAATCCCATCACCAGAACGTAAAAGTACCCCCCAAAAGGGACCCATGTACCCCACAATTGCTCCAAGACACCGGGAGGGCGGGGTACAACAAAAGTTTTCCCGCCAAAAAACCACAAAAAGTTAACACCGAAATCACCAAAAACCCTTGTAAATTAAAACAACGAAACGTAAGAAAAAAAACTACCCAAGAGAAAGCCCAAGCCAGCCGAACCCCCCCGCGGCTACAACCCACGTTCAAACCAAGGTTGGGTGAAAAGAAAAGAAAAAAAAAAAACGGGAATCCGGGAAACCGGGGAACCCTGGGGGAAGGGAAAAAAGGGTGGTTGGGGGGGTTTTAACGGGGGTTCCCCCGGGTGTTGGCAACGACAAAAGGAATTTTTGGAAGGACTATAGCACCCCTCCTGTGGTTACTTGGTGGGAGTCAACCGGTGGGTGTCTGGTGCAGGGGGAGTTTTTACAAAAAAACCAAACCCAACCAACAAAAGTACCAGAGCACAGGGGGAAAACCGGATGGTAAACACAGAAAAAGCCCAACAAAAGTTGTGGAAAAGGACCGTACCCCCAAAAGAGGTGACATAAAAACACCAACAAATGGGAGGGAAGGGGGGGGAAGAGAAGAAAGTGCTTCCCAACTGCCCCGTGGGCAAACCCCAAAGGGTGGAATTACTGCTGGGAAACCTTGGGAACCCGTTTCACCTTTAAAAAAAAAAAACGGAAAAAGGAGGTCTTTTAAGCCGATCAAAAACACCCCAGTGAAAAAGGTGAATCCCCCCCTTCCCCATTAAAACACCCCCAAAGGGTGCGTAAACGGAGCCGTACCAGTCCTGTTCCGACCAAACAGGGGTTTATTTGTAGAAAAAAAGCGGGGCAGAGGAAACTGTGGGTTGGCCAAAGGGGTACCACGGTATCACGGTCTCCCACCGCACCCCACTACTTAAAGGGAAGGTAGAACAATTTCTAAGCGGCGCCCCCAAACGGGGATGGGGGGTACGGGGGGGAAGGGTTTTTTAACAAATGTCCTAGGGGGAAGACGGTGACAAATGACCCAGTTGGAAAACCCGACGAGTTTGCTTGGTGGTTCATATGAAAACTAAACGCATCGGGAAAGTACCCCGTAACCAAAACAAGGGTGAATAGAGGGGACGTTTTGACCCAAAAAAGGGTACCAATAAGGGTTCCCAGGGAACAAAACCCCGAAATCGCAAACTTTACCAGAGGCCCACATTGTTAAAAGGGGACCACCAAGAAGGCAGGCCGAACCCTAACCAACCAAGGAATTTAACCCCAATGGATTAACGGAAACCAAAGGACTGTGTACAACCAACCGGAGAAGGCCAAAAGGAAAAACCCCCCCCCGCCAGAACAAATCAGAACAAAACACCCCCAAAAGAAGACTTTTCCCCCCACGAAGGGAAAAATGTTTTTTTTGTCAGGAAACACCGAAAAAACGGAACCAAGGGAGAACGATGGGGAAGTGCTTGCGTCACACCTGTCCGGCACCCAGAACCCCGAAAAGGAAGGGAAAACCCCCCTGAAAAACAAGGGTCCAGGACAATTCCAGGCTCACCCGAACCCTACACTCACCTAAAAAAAAACCCCGGCCAAACCTAAAAACAACACGACGGGAACCCAAATGGGGGGGGCCCACAAGCCCCGCGGGTCGAGGGTTATGGAGCTTTCAAACTTTTGAAACAAGATGACCAAAACAACTGTTGAACGAATGAATGCCAAAAGGGGGACCTACGAACCTTTAGGTGACCGGGGGAACAAACTGTCCCCCCCCGGGAATGAAGGGGTGCCAACCTGGGACCAGAAAACAAACCCAGCGACCTTCGGTAAAGAGGGCAAGAAAAGGAAGGAACTCATTTTTCGGCCGACCTTTTGGGATAAAAAATCTAACCCGATTCGCCCCGAAGTCCAACCCTGTGCCGGGTGTCCAGGGGGGGGTGAGACCCAAATAAAGGCGGGGGGCCCAGAACGGGGAAAAAGAGATTTAAACACGGTGCCAACCAAAACGAAACCCAAGGGAGAAAAGTTGAGAAAGATAACCCGGGTCCTGACCTTACCCCCCGCACACGGCGAGCCTTGTACCCCCAGCCCCTTGACAGGCACGGGTCTGTGAGAAAAAAAACACAGGGGGGGGGACGGGCGTTTTTTGAAGGAAACGAAGCTTCCCCCCTGCGTGTGTGCGCAAGACTTTGTATGAAGTAGGGGGGACCCAGGCAAGTAAGGAAGGAAACAGGGTTGCAAAGGAAACCGGACAAAGAAAAAAACAGGTTTTGATTGCAAATCGGTGTTTAAAAGACCCCCAAAGGGTGCAAAAAGGTCCTTGGTACAGACTAGCAAGTAAAGGTTTGAAAAAACCAGGGGGGAAAATTTGAAAAGAAAAAAACCCCCCTCTTTGGACGGGGATAACCGAGGCACCAAAGGGGAACGCGTGTGCTATCCAGAAAAAGCAACCCTAAAAAAACAGAGATTTCTGGGAACGGACTAGAAAAGTAAACCAGGTCCAAGCAAACACACCTGGAACCCTGAGGACAAGCTAAGAGAACCCAATTTGGTTGCAAAAAAGAAAAAACGAGCCCCAGGTGGACAAAAATTCCCTTGTTCGAAACCAAGCCAACTGACAACCAGAGGAAAAAAAAAAGGGTGGGCAGCCGCCCCGGGCCCCCCCCCAAAAAAAAACAATTTCGTTGGGCCGGAAGGGGGTCACCTAAAATCTGGGCAGGAGAAAGATAGAAACGTTAATCTTCCCCAAAACCCACATGAAAAACGTTGACCACAACAAAGCGGGCAGGGACCCGGGGGCCCAAAATGGGGGTCTTGCAGTGCCAAAGTGGTAGACTTCCTTTTGTGGCGGAAGCACCAAATACGTTTTTCGGGGAAAAAAAGGCCAGAAGCCCCTTGGTGGCAAAGGACACCCACCTACGGGAGAACGCCCCTTGTTGATAACACGGCCCGGGGAAAAGAAACGGTTGGAGGAAAAAAAAGACAAACTTGTTTCCTTTGCGACCCAAGGACCACCTTTTGGCAGCCAACTTGGTGGAAACAGAGTTAACCCCAACCCCCAGGGGGCCCCAGGACCAATCCAGACCCATGGCGGTTTCCAAGAGGCAAAGGGGGGTCACTGGGCAATAAAATCAGGGGGGGGGGAGGGAAGAACGACCCGGGAAAGTTGGAACCGGAAAACCCCAAAAGGAATAGAGCCAGCCCCAAAAACGACGGGAAGTTTCAAAAGGGGGGGGTTTTTAAAGTTAAAACGTGGTTGTCCCAATTCGGGGTTTCAAGTGCTGGCGAAAGGACAAGGCACCCAAACCAGGAAAACGAAGCAAAGCCAGAACTGACCCCCGACCCACAGAGCCCCGCAAACAAATTCAACCTACGTTTCTTTTCCATGAGCCAAAGATCCCCGGCGGAAACAACCCGATCCAACCTCCCGCCACAAAAAGGAAAAAAAACCATCCAAAAAACAAAACCTGGCGGATGAAAGGTTTAAACTAAAAAACGGAAAAACTTACTCCGTCCTTGCAAAGTTGGAAAATTTTCCCAGCAAACGTTTCCCAAAAAAATGGGCAAAAGAAATTGGTTCGGGTTTTTGGTCCAGCCCCCAAACCCCCCCTCACCCCCCCCAATCTGAAACAGGTACTCCCGGAGTGGAACAACCAAGAAAAAAGAGGACGTTTGGCGATGGAAAGGGAAACCAATTAGAAGGCTGGTTTCAACGGTGGGGAACAATACATTAAGAAAGACTGAAAGGTGAAACAGGGCCCACTCCTTGACGGGTTTGGAACCCACGGGTGGGTCAACGCCTGGGCAAAGGGAAAAAAGACGGACGACAAGTGGAAACCAAGGTTTTAGACGCAGGGCCCCCCGAAAAAAAAGGGGTGCGCCAAAAAACGAACAGAGACCGGGACATGAAGGCAACCCGAAAACCAGAAGGGGGGGGGATTTCAAGCCGTGACGAAAGCTGGGTTTTAAGCAGGAACTAGGAAGTTGTCCGGGGGAAATTCGGGGACCACGACCTTCGTGGTGAGGGGTCGTACCCGGGAAACCCTCAGACTGGGAGAAGCAACGGAGAAACCGGGGAATGACTAAAAAAAGACAGCGTGAATCAGTAACCAAACCAATTTTTTATAAATCCAAAAAACAGGGGCCCATCAACCTTCCAACGCACGCCGGGAGAAAGGTTGTCAAACCCCCACCCCAACCATTAGGGACTATCCTCAACCCAAATTTGGGTAGATGAAAGGAGGGGATAAAGAACCACCCTATCGGTGTTGGCCTAATGAAAAGAAGGTGCAGCGACCCCCCCCCAAAGGGTACCAGGGTTCTGACCTGAAAACAGACGAAGGAACCCGGCTACCCAGGGAAAAACAAACAAAGACGTTCCCGATAAAATCCCCCCCAAAAGCCCACCATGGCCAGGGTTAATCCCCGGAAAAAACCCAAAAAAAACAAAAAAAGGTTTTTTGCTCAGCGGGCAAAGGGGAACAAATTGGGGACTTTTTTTGAAAACTAAGCACCGGGTCAACCCGGAGCCCCCCCCCGAAAAAAAAAAAAAACACAGCGGTGCCGAGAACGTGGCTGCAAAGGCCAAGATTTTGGACAGACCAAGGTTCCCGCAAACCCCAAAGAATCCAAGGGAGAAGCCCTACGGGAAGCAAAAATGGAGTCCCCCACAAATTGGGGGTTTTTGAAGACATGGGGTTACCAAACCGTCAACCAGCCCGACTTATCAAAGGGGATAAAACCTTTTGTCCAAAAAACCGAGCGTGCCCGAAGGCATTTGGGGGTACCCCATTGGAACAACCAAATCCACAACAGAAAAAAAGGAAAATAATTTCCCCTTTCCCCACAAGTGAAAAAGAGAGAAGTCACCAGGACCCCGGGGGAAATTAGAGAAAGCAGGGCCCCCCCCCGGACCCCAAAGTCAAGGGTCTAAGAAGAATGGGTTTAAAGCGCCAAGGCCCGTTGGAGCAATCCACCCCCTTGGAAGACCCCAAAAGGGGTGTAAGAGGTGAAGTCCTCAAATGACCGCTGAAAGAACCACATTGGTAGGGCCCGGTTAAAAAACTCAAGAAAAGTCCCGAAAGTTGTAATTTTTTTGGACGGTAGGGAATGGGGCAAACTGGGGATACGACCCCCCCGGCCTGAAAAACAAGGGGTTTTTTCGCACTCGCAACGAACCGAAATTCGACGGCGCCAAGTTGGGGTTTGTTCACCCCAGACCCGGTCTTCAAAAAAGGAAGTGACCAGTTTGGGTGTACCGGGGATTTGGGCCTTCCAGGAACCTCGGTCAAAAAATGCACCCGGGCCCGGAAAGAGAAAAATGTAAACTGAACCAAACAAAAGAGAACCCCAACGGCCAGGAAGGTAACCAAAGTACGGCTTGGGGGGGAAGTGACCCCACGCATGTGAGAGGTGGGACTGATCCTGTTGTTCACCGTTTGTTAGAAACCACCCCAAACCTGCCCAGAGGTCACACATTCCAGGACAAAACGCCCAGGGGGGTTTCCCTGGGCACGCCCCCAAGGGCCCCCAGCCCCCGTAAAGGGGGAGGGGGGGGAGGTCCGTTTTGTTTCAACAGGGGCAGCAAAATGGCAAAATAAAAAACCTGGCCCGCCAAACCCATCGTGAACCTCCCCCTAGTGGGGGTTGACCGAACCCGGCCCCCCGGCCATTTTTGACCTTGGGGGGGGGAGAAAAGGCCTCCCGCCGGGCCCAAGAGAGAGAAAAAAGTGGACCATGGCGGGGAGTTTGAATTCCAACCCACGGTTGGGAAGATGGGTGGCGGGAAGTCCCCCCCCCCCTAAAAGGAGAACCCGGGAAGAAGTCCCAACCACAATTGTGCACCCATGAGTCTGCCGACCGTTAACCGGTCAAGTAACAAAAGGTAGTCCCCAAACCACCCCCAAAAAGGGAACGGGCCAAACTACTTGGCACGGAGAAAAAGACACTGGTTACATCTTCCTACAAAAAAAAAACAAGAGGAGGGGGGAAGAGAGAACCAGGGCCCCCCCCACCCAAAGACCAAAAAGACCCAAGTTAGTTGCGACAACCCTTTTTCTAAAGCCGCCGAATTTTCCACCCCATACTTCCTGAAGCAAGAAGAGAGCCTAAAGTTGGGGGGTACATGAGTTCCCCCCCCCAAGAAACCAGCAGGTGGGGGGGGAAAAAAGGGGTGCGAAAAGAAAACCCACGAGAATAGGAACAAGACCAGGATGTGCCGTGAAACCGGGCCGAAAGCCCCCACCGCCCTGAAACCCCCCCCATACGCCCCGCCCACTCAAGGGTCCCCCTTAATAGCCCCGTGCAGGTCGGAAAGGACTCCACTTCACAAAAAAAGGAATCACAGGGCGCACATGCGGGAACCAAAACTGAAAAACGTGACAAACGGAGCGCCATCGTCCCCACCAGCTGACCACTAAAACCCCTCCTGAGAACGAAAGCCCCGCCAAACGAAAACAACAAATTTTAGACCTCCCCCCCAAAAAACATTGGACTTGAAAATTCCCAAAGTGGCAAGGGAATGGGTTCCATCAAACCCCACAACCAACGAAAAGCCCATAGGGGGGCCACAGCTCCATCAGGCCTGTTGAAAAAGCCGAGAAACCCCGAGTAATCCAGCCGCCCAAGAACTTGAATTGAAAATTACCCGTTGAAGTAAACACAAAAGTCCCCGGGGAGAGACCAGAGAAACACGGCTATGGGAAACAGAAAAAAACCAAGGGGACTTCGAAACCCAAAACCTGGTTTGGGGGTTTCCAGCCCGGACGGAAAAAGAGGAAAATTTCCAAGGCCAAAAAGAACGAAAAAGCTCCAGAAGGGACGAAACCAAAGGTTGGTTCCCCCCCACAACAAGCCAGAAAAACAGCACACATTCCTTTGTTTTTGGGTTTCAAACGAAACCCCCCCCCTTTGGGAGGGATAAATACCTATCAAAAAAAAAAAGGTAACCGAAAGGAACCCCCGCGTGTCCCCCCTGAAAACGAAGAAAGCGAAAAGTAAAAGAATTTGGTGGGGGAAAAAACTGACCAGTAACCCGGGAGTTCCGGAAAAATGGAGGAGCCTATAACCCACACCTTACCACGGGAATCAAAAAAAACAAAAATTGAATTTGGTGTTTTGTACGGGTGGGTAAAAAACAGAGGGTGTTGCAAAGAGGGGGCCTACCCCCATTTAACAGAGACCCCAACCTCAACACAGTTTTTAGGGTTTAAATGGAACCACTAAGAATAGAATTGCCTGCATGTCTACGAGACCGGGTCCCCCAATGGGGGGAATAAATTGAAAAAGAACCAATAAAATACCCCCCTGAGACCCCCCCCACCCCCACAAGGCCCCGGGTACTTTGTAAAAGATACCAACCTTGGCTAATGAAACGGACTCTCGGGCCAAACAGATGGGTTGACGATGGAAGGTGTTGAATTCCAAGACCCGGGGGGGGACCCCCCATAAAGGGTTACAAAAAAAAAATACGCCCACAAAAAGAAAAACCCCCGCCCACCTAAACAATGGGGTTTTTTGGGGGTTGGCGGGATTGGTACCTGGGGGGTTAAACGAAGGGGTTTTGAGGACTGTAACGGAATGGGAAATAATTGGCGACCTTAGGAACGTACAAATAAACCATTGGGTGGGGGGGGGTATTCCACGGGGAACCAAACAGGGGGGGGGGCCTATTCCCAAGCCACCCCGAAAACTGGGGAAGACAGAGCCAGAACCAGGGTTGTAAAAAACAAGTCATCAATGAGTCCAATTTGGTCCACAGAAAAAATAATAAAACACAACAAGTACAAGCCGGAGGGAGGGGTAACAATTGTTTGGGACGCCACACGCTCATCAAACGGAAAAAAAGAGCAAATTAAGGGGGGGTTTTTTTGGGAAACAAACCCGATTGTGTGTTTGACCGACAGGTTGTTGGTTGGGTTGTTTTTCCGGATTTGGAAAAAAATCCACCCAACAAAGCAACCCTGGGGGACCCTAGTTGGGGCCAACCCCCAATACATCCCCAACAAGAACCCACAATCAAAAAAAAAAAACCCCCATTCCCAAAAAAAACAAGGAGAAACCTGGCCAGAGGGTGTTTTTTTTTGGTAACGGAATGTATAAACGGGTGTTGGAACTTTACAGAAACAAATCCCCTCCCCCAAGGGGGGGGAAATGACAGGCATGCCCGGGGTGGTCCGTGTAGGACACAAAACACCTCTTGAACGCCGAAAACCGAAAACCTCAACAACCAAAAGTAGACGCTGCGTTTAGAAGAAAAACCAAAATCCCCGCGAACCCCCACCCCGGGGTTCTTGAAGGGAAAGAAAGGTCCCGTCTGGGGCAAAAAAACCGGGAACTCAACACCAAGGGACGGACAAAGTCCCCACCTGGTGGGCCCAGCACACCCAATCCCCCCAAAAAAACCCGGGGAAAAAGGTAAAATTTTCAATGCCCCCAAACTGTTGGGCTGGGTGGTAAACCAAAAGACGAAAGTTGGTTTTTATGAAAAAAACCGGGGGGAAAAATAACCAAAGTACACCAGCAAAGTATCGTAAAAGAGGAAGGGGGTTTTCAGCCCCTGGACCATTGGGTACAAGGTCCCCCCCCATTAACCAAGGTGAGTGAAACAAGGATCCCCGGACATAAAAATGAGGATTTTGTGGGGCCAAAGGCCCCCCCCGACAATGGAGGGGGGATTTTCGGCGAACTCGCCAAACACGGGGGGAAAAATCGACGGAAGAAAGTTGAGGCGTCAGAAGAACGGCGCCCCCCGAGGGGGAGGTAAACTAGGGCAAGGATTGCAAGGTGGGTGGAATTAAGCCCTCACGGGGCCAAAAAACTGTACCAGTGTGGCCGAGAGGGGAAGGGACCCCGAGGCTGGCTGCAAGAAAAGAAAGTTATGGAATTTTAGTTGACAGAACCAAAAGCCACTTGCCCAGAATGACTCACTCCAACAATGACCGAGGGGTCAAAAAAAGCAGTAGGCCCGGATGATGCGTGGGTACCAGCCACTTTTTTCCAAAAGTAATCGGAAAAGGGACCAACCCCCCCCCCCCCTGGGGGAGCTTAACCCACTGGAAACAAAAACTTTTTTGGGATGGGAAAAACCCCGGTGGTGTTGGAAAAGAGCCCCAGTCAAAAAAGACGTTTGTGCCCGCCCCAAACAAAGGCTACCACCCCGCCTAACCCCAAGTCGGCACAAAGGTAAAGGAGCAACAAGCCCAAAATCCACAGAAAAAATCCCAAAGGTACGAAACCCCTTGGAGGGCCTTGTTTCGTAAAAAAACAAAGAAAAATCCCCGGGGCCACAGGCCCACCAAACGACCCGGAACACAAAGAACAAGACCGTCGCAACAAAAATTGCCCCGCCCCCCCAAAAACGACGGCTAGAAACACCCTCAAAAAAGTACAAAAATGGGGGGGAAGCATTTCCCGCCACTTGATTTGGGGTGTCAGGGAATCATCCCAAGATCGGGCCGACAGGGAAAAAAAGCCCCCAAAACCGGGTAAGCCTGTTTAATGTTGAGCCATTTTTTGAAAAACCCATCCCCGGGCCAGGGTGTCACAAAGAGGGAAAATTTGGGGTGAGTTGATTTTTTTCGGAAAAAGACTACAAACACCAAAAACCACAGCAACAATTAAAATGGGGGGGAAGGACTTGGGCCCAGTGGGTTTAATTGTGTCCAAAAGGCCAATTTGGTTAGAAATAGGAAATAGGCCAGTTGAAAACACACTTTTGAAAAAAGGGGGTCACAAACGCCACCCCCCCCACTGGGCCGGGTAAAAACGCCAAACCCTTTGGCCAAACTGAAAAAGTCCCCAAAGGTAAACACCTGTCCCAAGAATGGTAAATTTGCAAAGCCACGACCAGACCGAAAAAAGGGGGGCAACACAAAGAACCTTAAAAACGACCTGTGTTGAAAAAACACAACGGGGGGGTCCCGTACGAGCCCCCAGGGGGGGTCCAACAGTTTGTCCCCAGAAAATAAAACGTCGCCCGATCACCGAAAGGGGGAAATAAGAACCCCAAGGTCTGGACCTGAACAACATGGAAAAGGTGAGGGCCCAACCCATCTAATACCCCCTACAACGAGGTTAAAAGAAAATACGGAAGTCGGTTTGGTTGGCACGGGCCCAGGACCGCTTCCAAAAAACCCACGTAGGGTGAACTTTTTTGCAACCAACCTGCACACAACTACCCACAAACCCCCCGCCAGAAAACAACCTATTCCAGCAAAACGGTCCCCTGCAAACCAAAAAGAAACATTGCCCCGGGATCGAAAAGTGAAAAACGCGTCCTGAAACCTCCAAAGCTAACCACAAGGTTTGTTGGGCCAGGTCCCCCAACCAGAAAAACCAACCCCCACGGGGGAAAAAAATACCCGACGGGTTGGGGCCATAAAACAGAAACCAAGACCCAGAATCCGAATTTCATGGTGGAAACGAAATGTTGATTTGTGGGTCACTCGCCCCCGGTTTGAGTTGAAAGGGGGAAAAACCAAACCAATAAACCCGAAAAGAAAGGGAGGCCCCGTGGCTCCCCTTTACAAGGGGAAAGGGGGAGGCCCCCCAAACAGGTTCCACCGGGGGATGGGTTAAAAGAAGATTGGGGGGGGCCAACTCAACGGAAGACCCCCCTAACAAAGAAACATCGGGGCCCCAATCCCCCCCTACCCCCCGGGTGAAGGATTTCCCCCCCAGCAGGTCCAAACCCCGCGAACGAGAAACTAACAAGGTGCGTTAACGGGAAAGTGGTTTTGTCGGGGAAAAATCATCCCCCGGCCGAACGGAACGAAGGTGACGATCTAGATGAAAAAGTCCCCAGCACCCGATGGGGAAAAAAGTTGAGACCGAGGAACGAGTTTTCCATGATCCTGATAAGAAGGAAGTAAAAAGGAGAGTATGCACCTTCGAAAAACAAAGTGAAAATTGTTTATTAGGCCCGGTTTCTTTGGGTACCCGCTGTTTGGATACCCCGGAGAAACGGTGTAAACCATTCGTAGTTTTGTACAAAACGTAATGGTGGTTTGTAGAGGGCCCCAACCAAAAAAAACAGGAAGGGAAATTTTCGAATGGGGGAAACCAAAAAATTTAAACAGGTAGGGAAAAAAAAAAGAATCGGGGGTTGGATTTTTTTTGTGCGGGTTTGTTTGCAGGTTACGGTCCCCGGCCCCCGATTGTGGGCACCCCCGCCACCAAAAACATATGAAAAAGAAGTGTTTTTGTTGACACACCAGCTGAACGGGGGGGGACTGGAAGGCATGTGAAAGAGACCTGAATAGGACAGTGAAACCCAGTTTGAAAAAGTCCCCCGCAAATGCCCCCCAAAGGAGACCGTGTGTTCCCCACCCACCCAACCAAAATTGTTTCCCAAAAAGGCCCTTGGGGGATGTAAAAAAACCCAATAATACAAGGAAAGACCAAAGGACAAAGCAAACTTCGAGAGGTAGACCCAAAAACACCTTGTGGTTGGGGGGGAGAAGAGATTTTCACGGCGTGGGTGGCGCCCGGCAAAAAAACCGGGAAAGCCGTGGCAAACGGGGCCCAACGTTAAAAAAAAACCCCCCCCAGGGGGTTGTGGAAAAAGCGCCCGGACGATATTTTTTTGTACCCCCAGAATAAGCGCCCGTTTTGCAACTTTGGGAGTTTTGACCATCGGGAGGAGCGGAGGGTATGTTCCAAAAGCCCAAGGAGGGCGGAAGGAACCCGTTTTGACAAAAAACCACCAAGACAATAGGGCCCCAGAACAAAGATAACTCATCCCCAAACAACCAAACACAACAAAAGGTGCGGAGGAGGAAGGGGAGAAAAAGATGCGAAAAACCCGTCCCCGTAGGGTTGGGCCACCCCCAAAGAAAACCGTTCTTTGTCCCGAACGAAGCGGAGGGGTAAATTGTGAACCCTGGCCCAAGTCAGAGGCCGTTAAGAACGACCAACGAAAAAGAGGTTCCCGAAAGAGGAACAAAAAATCCCCAACAACAGACGAACAGGTGAAAAAAAAACGTCCCGGAACAGGGGGAGGTGTCAAACAAACCCCCAACCCAAGGTGAACACGGTACGTCCTTGGTTGGAGAAATATTTGCAAAAACCCCCCAGTTAAACGAAAAAGAAAAGGGAGCCCAGTAACGGTCCAAAAAGTCCCACGGGTGCCCCAACACTGGTTGTGAACAACAATACAAAGAGGAGGTATAGACCGAAAAGGGTTGAAGAAAAGGACACCCGGTGAGAGATGGAATAAAAAAAGGGGGGAAGACGCAAAAAAACCACCTTCAAATAAAGGTTTACACAGGAGAAGCCTCCCCGGAAAAGGCCAGTTGGGGGAAGACTTCCACACGTTTGTTCTGACGAAAACAGCTCAAAGGGAACCGAATACGGTTCAACCATCGAGAAGGGGCAACACAGGCAAAAAGGGCTGGGGTCAAAAAAAAGGAGCACAAAAAACCAAAACACCTTAAGGGGACTTGGTGTGATGGGTTTTTAGAAAAGGGATGGGGTCCAAGAAACACAAGGGAAAGCCCAAAGAACTGAACAAAAGATAAATGGGGGTGAGAGCCACCCGACGTTTTTTTAGATGTACCAAAGTTCCCCCCCAGTCAAGACCAAGAAAAAGAAAGAACAGCAAAGACATTAAGGAAACGAACCTTTTCCACAACCAACAACACACCATCCACCGCGAAAAGAGAATGGTTTTTTTAAACCGGGAACAGAAAACCTAAATACGGAAAACTGGTCAATTGAATCGGGGCGAAGAAACCCCCGGGAAAAAAATACAAACCTGGAAAAGGTTGCAAACCCGAAAGAAAACGGGAAGAAGGAAAGCCAACCCCACACTCCGCACAACCAGGTTTTTCCCCTCGTTCCAACGCCAAAAGAAGGGCCCCCTAAATGGAGAGAACGTCAAAGAACCCGGGGCGTTTTTCCTTGAGAGAAGATTCCCAAGGGGAAGGAGGTAAAACCCCACTGAAAAACGAGAAACTGTTCACCTTCAGAAAGCAGAAAGCCCCACACTGCCCGATTAACGGGGGGGTTGCGGAAACGGCCCAAACACCCCACCCCCAAGTAGGGGGGACCTTGAAAAAGAAGAAGGGTAAGAACAGATTTCGCCCGGGAAACGACGTGGAACGTGAAACGAATTCAAGAAAAGCAATGGACCGCAGCGGTTTTTCTTCCAAAACTGACCTAACGGAAGAGGTCGCCACGTTTGGACCAGAGAAAATAGGACCCTCCCAACAACCCAAAAAGGGGGAAACTAGCCCCCCAACGAGGGGTCCAAGACGCAACCGTGAGTCAGTGCAGAAAAAGGACAAAAAAACAAAGGTGAGGCCCCCACAGTGGTCACTCCTACGTTCCCCTTTGGTTGTGGGGGAAAAAAAACCGTGAAAGGGCCAGTTTGCCAATCGGAACCACGTCGGCAAAAAACGGTTTTTCAGACGTAAAAGGAAGAACTGTGGGGTGGAAAAAAAAGGGTGCCAGGGGGCACCGCAACCAAATGAAGTTGCACCTACCGTTGTGAAAACTGTTGGAAAAACATTTTTTTCCGTCCCCAACCAAAACCCAAAAACTAGTTGAGGAGTGGTGAGCCCCAGAAGTTTGTTTTTAGGGAAGAAGCTTTGGGGGGGCTAGTTTCCCATAAACAGAAGAAAAAGTTGGGGGAGAATAAAGGCGGTTATGTCCATTTAACCTGGACAAACCCAAGCTTTTCCCCCCGAAACAATGGAAAAAAACTGTTTTTGGTGGGAACAAAGGGCACCGAACCGGCCAAATAGGGTGTCTTTAAATTACAGCAAGCCCATTTCAAAAACCAGCCCCGGGGTTTAAAAACAATTACGTCACGCCCCCCGACCACCCCACAGGGAATGTACGGCTGAAACCTGTAAAGAGAAAGGAGGGAAATATAATTCCTGGAAACCCAGGGATCACCAAGGAGTCAGGGCCCCAAAAACAAAAACCCCCCCGCCACACCCAGTTTTGTAGGGAAACGGACAACAGGGACCCCCAAAAAAAAACCCGCGTTGTGGCCACCAAACCCCGACCCGAGCTTGTTTTTGTAACCAGAGCCCCCCACGCGAGGGAGGTGGAGTACTGAAAAAGGCAGGGGGGGGCGGGCAAATGCCCAAAGAAAAAAACGAACGAACCACCGCCCCAACCAAACTATGGAGCAACGGGCCACAGTGTTTACGGAAAAACAGCCCCGACCCTTTTGGAAGGCAAAAACCCCAACTTACCAAGACAAGACTCCAACTTCAGGCACACATTGGACTCCAACAAAAGTGTGCGCGACACGTTTTGACAAAAAAAAAACCCCAAAGGCCCTCAAATCCATTTGTGCACAAACACCGACAGGCCCCACCGGGGGAATATCCCCCACCAAAGTGCACCATCATACCGAATCAGTATTTACCAAAAACGGAAAATTGGGGTTAGTGGTAAAGTCCCCGAAGGGGGAATGAAGGAAATAAAAAAATCCAAAAAAAAGCAAGGGATTTCTGTTTCACGTCACAAGGTTTGTACCAGTCGGAAAAAGTGGGAGAAACCCACTGAAGAAGCCTTGACCAAACAACAAGGCAAGGGCACGAGAATTTAGGCCCATTCCACTGAACGGAAATCCCCCCCCCCAATTCAAGAAGAACTAAGCAACCCAAACGTTCAAAAAGTTCCCACCCGCACCGAAAACCCATGGGGAAAACACAACTCCCCCAACAAAAGCAAACCCCAATCCCGACAAAATGACGGAAGCAAGAGAACAGAACCCAGCGGATTTGTTTTTTGTAAGGAAAAAGCCACGGGTAAAAAAAAAAGGACAACTGTTTAACCAAATCTACCAAGGGGCAGACAAACGGGCGAAAAAAATGCCAACAACTTTCACTGAACGAAGGGCAACCCTGTTAACCGTAACCCCGTGAACCCGAAAAAACCTGTTTTCGGCACAAAACGGAAGCACCAAATAGAACCTAAAAAAAAAGCGGCAAAAAAACGGGTTTTTTTTCACAACTGAAAAACCCAGACGGCTTCCCCAACATTAACCGGCCTGTTTGGGAAGGGGGGGGACCCTTTCGATACCCACGTTGGTGAAAGAGTTGGGCCACCAAAGGAGGGCCCCCCAGTTGATTTAACACGCATCAATTAATTTGCACCCCGTCCCCAGTTTGGAAAAGAAAGGAAGGTTTGACGCACGGAAGGGTCCACGACACGGCCCAAACCAATCAATCTGACAAAAGACCCCCCCTCCCCCGGGGGGGCCGGCTTTCGTAAAAAATACGGCGGGGATTTGATACGTGTCGAAAAAAAGAAGAAGAAGAAAAAGGGCCCCCCTCCTGGGTGGAAGGTTTGGTTTTAAACCTGGGGAATGCAAACGACCCGGGTCCCCACATCCCTGTCCAGGGACCACAGGATCGAACCTTCAAAAAAAGGGGCCCCCACCACTCCCAACCCACCACCCACCCCCCCCCAAAGGGAAAATCCCAAAACACAAAAAACCCCTTGGAGACATCCCACGCCCCCAAAATCTGCACCCGAAAACGGCACAAAGTTGGGAAAAACCCGACCCCAAAAAACCACCTCCGAACCACAACCGGGATTCCAGCGGCCCCCCGGAAATGGAAAGGGCAGAGGGCACCAGGAACAAAAGACGAGAGGATTTTTTTGCCAAAGGAAGAGGGAAAGCCCCACCAAAGCGGATAGCCCCACAACCCCAAAGAAAAACCCAAACCACCAGCCGGACCAACGGCAAATTTCAAACCCCGACAAACAGCCCAGTGGAACGGAAAAGGAAAACACCCAAACTTGGAGTTTTTTTAATCCGGACCAAAAAAAGAAAAAACCCACCAAACAACCCCCCCCTTGGGAAAGAATTCCCCAAGGACTGGCGCGGTGTGTGTAATGTTGGTGACAATCGAAGAGGAAAAGACTAAAACCCCTAGGGTTGGAAAAAAAAAAGCTAATGAAAGACCCAGAAGGCGGTGCCCTTTGGAAGTCCCCCCACCCTCCTAGTGGCAGCAGAAACAGTTGATCAAAAATGTGGGCCCCCCACAACACCATGGGGAAAAGGACAGCCGTTAAAAAAGCACCCCCCCCGCCAATATCAGGGGTACATTTCCAGTCCCCCCGAGAAAGGAGAATGAGTAGGAAAAGGGAACCAAGGAGTTGTTTTGTGGGGGGCACGCACAAACCCCACGGAAAACGGGTTTCGGGTGTCCAAACCCAAAGGTCCCCCCCGTGGGGAATTACTGCACAAGGAAAAGGCAAACCCCCCATGGAAAAATAAGTAAAAAAACGGCATACTTGGGCCAATTAGAAAGCCTTTGGACGCCCAAAGGGGAGGACTGGTTAGTTTAGATGACCCCCAATCAATACCTGGGTTGAGGAAGAAAAAAGCTTGTTTGGGTGGGGGGGAACATTTCGTTGTTCAACGTGCTTTTGAGCGGTTCAAAAAACAAAAACACCAAGGAGGTTTGGGGGCCCCCCGGGAACCCACCCCCCCCCCCCAAACAAAAAAGGTTATTTATTTTTTTTTGCGTTAGGCGTTGGGGGTGCGACAGGTTTTCGCAACG
>Ga0179591_1266923_pt1 | contig 25400 bp, 23 predicted proteins | sample CZOMad2_1_08_16f_FD_182891 | JGI IMG/M metagenome (GOLD analysis project Ga0179591, IMG submission 182891) | Vadose zone soil fungal communities from Angelo Coast Range Reserve, California, USA - CZOMad2_1_08_16fungal (PacBio error correction) | ecosystem: Environmental > Terrestrial > Soil >...
CTCCCACTCTCAAGAAAAAACAAAAGCCGCACATATTAGAAACAGACTATAGGGTAACTTTTAAGGAGTCCAACACATCAACAAAGACAGGAAAATACGAAGAAAATGTGTTAAAGGGGGAGCGAAAGCCCTGTATCTTGGACGAATTAGATCTAAGCGTCAGCAATGAAGGAAAAAAGGAGGGGGAACCGAAAGACAGTTGAAAAAAAATTAAACGTTATCGGGGGCGGGGGGACGGGTCGCCGCTGTCCTTTCCATGGACTAGTATCCGAAGGGAAGGGGCAAAAACGGAAGGGGTTTCGGTGAGGAAACTTGAACTAATCCAGGAAAAAATCCGTTTTCCATTGAACGGTCATTTGGCAGTGGTAGAAGGAAGCGTCGAGAACCGAGTACTGGGGTTATACCAGCAAATAAACATTTAAGAAAACGGAACAATGGAACAGACGGTAGAGCGAAAAAGGGGGGGATGGGCAATGCTAGAATTGGGAGACGAAAAAACTGGTATTGCCCGGACAAGTGAAAGAGGGAAAGCCTGACTAAAAAGATCACCGTGGAAGAAAACGCAACGCCCCGCCGACAAACGGGGTGCGAACATACAAATCCACCTGAACCAACGTCGCAGAGCTTAACCATAACCTATTAGGGACGCCGGAGGTGACGGTGCCGAGGCAGGGTGCACAACAAGAAAGCAAATGGAAGGGGCCAAAGATTGGGGAAGCTGGCTGGGAAATAAGGGAGCCTCATTCCTCGAGAATCAACCAGGCGCCGCCAAAAGAGAGACCTTGTGAAGCAAAGTTTGTAATATTTCATCGCAACAAAAAAAAAAAAGGAGAGGAGAGAGATAGGTGGTTAAGGGGTCGAGCGGGATGGCGGGGAGCCGGACTGTGGGAAATTCGAGTTCTTAAAGAGAGGACAAATGAGGAGGAGGACAAAGAACCTCCAATATGAACCATGGTGGGGGTGGGAAAAGGACAATGAGCAAAGTAACTCACGGCGATGTCAGTAAAAGGAAGTCACAGAAGGCGCGCCGGGTGTGGGCTGGGGGTGTATCGTGTAGGGAGGCAAAACGGTTGTGGATACCGTTATGACACGGGAGAGGGGAGGAAAGAACGGACCGAGCCCTTGGTGATGGAAGGGGAAAAAAGGAGGGGAAGGTTAAATAATTATCCAACATCAACCCCCTTTTGTCTCGCATACGGAGGGGAAGGCATGTACAGGGGTCATTTTATTGTGATAGTAAACTTCATCTGAGGAGACGCTTAGAAAAAGAACAAAATGACCGGGAAGGACACAATGATTGGGAGTTGGGGTGCATCGTGCGTGGACGGCGGGACAAATCCGCCACGCATAAAGGCCGGAATATCGAATACTACAGCAACAAAATGAAGGAAAAAGAACCGCGCACCGCGATCACGGCTCGAGTGGGAAATGAGTGGTCAGGGGGGGAAACCACCCAAAAGCGAGGAGGGGGACGATCGATCGGAGTCTGGTACAAAGAGGGGGGGTTTGGGAACGGGGACAATGTTTAAGCGTGCCGGGAGGGGGGGGGTGAGAGTTAATCGGCTTGACGGGCGAACACTAGTCAGGGAAAGATGGGGAAGAAGGGTGGGGGGAAGGAAGTTGGGAAACAAGCGGGCAGCGGGGAGGACTAAGCCGCTGGCCATAAAATAGAGGATCCCGTAAAGAATGAATGGGACATAAGGCGGGCAGGGGTTATTAAAGCAGCGGGAATGAATCGTCCGCCGAACGAATGGGGAAAAGAGCAGTGGGGAAATGGCTCCCACGATGGGTGGCCTATCACAAAACATTTTGTGTCAGTGTCGTTACAGGTGCAATTCGGCAAAGGGAGACTTTGACTGACACATGGAAAATTTCGTACAGGAAAAAAAATATCGATACCTTAGACGCATTGGAGGGGGCAAAAGTCTACGAGAAGAAAGAATCAGACGCGAAAGAGTGAGGGGGGAGAACTCTGTAGAGCAAAGTGGGGGCAGGAAATCCTTCTCTGTTGGGAGTGGGGGGGGAATGTGGGAGAAGGGTAGGGAAGGTTAACCGGAGTGAGAGAACTCTATAGGACACCCAATATATCCTGCCTGGGAACTGCAAGGTTGACGTAATGAAGTTGATGTCATAAAAAAAAAAAAAAGACGAGCAGTTAGACTAGTCAGACAAACTGATAAGAAGAAATCTTTAACGATCTTTCGAACTAAGAAAAGGGGAAGGGTGAAGGGGGAAGATAAAAGAATTGGTAATGAATCAGGGGTCAAGAGTCAAGACCGTGCAGATGATCCTTCAAAAAGGCGGTCTTGAAACGTAGGACAGCGGGTGTGTCGACGATGAGGACTCTTCAAACAGAAAGTAACTTCAAGGGCGAGAGCCTTTAGAAAACGTCTGAAGGTTCAGCTTAAGGGAGGGTACATGATGGACAGGAAGTCGAAGGTGGTCACGCTCCAGCTAAAAGGCCGAGAGCTACAACGTCCTAACAGAGCACTAAACCTAAGTTCCTGTAACTCTTAAGAAAACATTTGGCACGATGAAAAAATTAAAGAAACGACCGGTATTTGTCGAAACACCCGAGGAGCCAGGCGCCAGAGCCGGTTTCCAGAAAAAGAACGCAGGGAAAAAGAAGAAGGGACAGCCCCTGCGCGCAGGGAACGCCGGATGGCTGGACGAGGCGAAGAAGGGTCCCAAGGCTGAAAAGCCATGAAGTTAGGGGGGGGAGAGGGGGGACATAGCGCTCTCAGATTTAGGTCTAGGTGATCTTTGGAGAAAGGGGTTTTTGTTTTGGGGGGAACTGGCAGGCTTTCTATTCCCTGAAGTATTGTCCCGGGAAAGGTTGAGGTGAAGGTCGGGAGGTCACTCTAAAAAAGTTTATAAAAAGTCGGAGAAGGGGCAAGAAATGGCCAGGACAGCGCCTAAAAAAAAAGCGGGATATTTCTCTTTTCGAGCTGTCGAAGGCAAGTTACTGAGGCGGGGGTAAACCAGGAAGTTAAAATCACAAAATGGGAGAGGGACTAAAGGTCTCTTCGATTCAGCACGAAAAAAAAAAAAGAAACTCATCCCCAAAACCAAAACCACAAAACCTCACAACGAAAACCAGAGGGTGTGTTAACAAGTTGAAGTAGGGAAAGGTGGGCAAGTAAAAGCACAGGTGGAACCTACGGGACGTATCAACGTGGATACGCTCAGTGGGGGAGATCCCGGAGGAATAAGCTAGCAAGTTCGGAAGAAGGGGGACCCAAAGGCATGCGCGACATTAAGCAAAGGGAATCAGTGGGGGGGTTGCGCAAGCGTTTTCAGGGTTACCTCGACGAGTGGTTGAAGGAAGGGGTGCGACCCTCGGCTGGTATCCTTCTTAGGGGGGGGTCAAATCTTCAGGGGGGGGAGGAAGTGGGAGAAGATTGGGGGGCAGAATTAAAATGCATCGGTTGCATAGGCCTAAATTTTCTTCTTGGAGAGAAGACGAACTAAAGGGGATGAAGAGCGTTCTGAAGCTGAGATTGATCGCGTCCTGAAGAAGAAAAGGGGAGGAGAGAGATTACAACAACTGAGAGTAATAAAGAAAGCGTCAGTGGAGGAGAGAGATAAATAGATCTTCTCCCATCGGCAACGGGGGTACGCGAGATCAAACAGAACTCAAACATTGAATAAGGCAACCTAGAGGAGGAGGAAAAAAGACGAACGCAACACACATCCAACAGCTATCGCGGGGAATGGAAGAAAAGTAAGGGGGAGGTGCCTCTTAACGGAATTCAAACAACCGTCGAACAAGTAGTCCCGAAGGAGAAGAATAAAAATAGGGGCCATATGGGGAGAGAAGGGAGCTCATGACTGAGACCAAAGGGATGGAAGAAGTATGACTCCTTAAATCGAACTCGTCGGTGGAACAATGATAGACGGTAGTCGGCACTGTTGAGAAACGGCGTCGGGGCCAAGGCTTTAATGAGAAAGAGGGTCGTTAAAACAAACATCGCGGGGTCAATACTCTCTACTCTATCAAACTGGGTCGGAAAACTGCAAGTTACGAAGTAATCCGCCATCTTCCACAGCATCAGAGTGTGTTTCCAAGAGGGAATCTAGGCGTGGCACGGTATGAAATAGACCAAAAGTAAACTTTAGGATTCAACATAATAAAAACAGTTCACAGTTACTTAAAAGATCTAACGGGACAGGATGGAAGCAAATTTTTTTCAAAACATGTCAAAAAAAACAACCATGACGGAAAAAGGATTGCACACACAAAAATCAGAACAAAAGGAAAATTTCGTCTCAGAGAATGGAGAAGCCTTGAAAGTGGCAAGAACAACTTGCCCGACAGAATTAGTGGAGGAGACGTTGGGAGTAAGAATTGCATCGTCAAGTCAGTCTTAGAGCTCAGCCATGTGATCAGATTCGCGTTTTTCAGGGAGAATAACTTCGTCGCCTAATTCATCCAGGTATCGCAACTGGATACTGGGGGCTCGAGTTTGTGTCTAAAAAGGGGCGCTTGAATGTGACAGATCTTTGAGAGAAAACCAATGAGGAGAGGGGAAGCCATTAACTACTGTAACAGAAACGAAAGTAGAGAGAGAGGATAGGGAGTTCAGTGGTTCAAGAACTGAGAGGGGACGTCCACAACCATTGGGAAAAAGAAGACTCCATCACGCTTAAAACGACGGGGAAAGGACTAGCCCTTGAACGGGTCATTGGGCAAAACAAAACAAAGGATAGTCTCGTACAACCCTCTGAGAAGCCCTTCACGCCTTGTAATCTAATGAATATGACGGCTTGGGACTAGGGACTACGGCAATTCATGGCGTTCTTCAACTTCAGGGGGAGGATAACGATAGGACACCGGACATCGTCAGGGAAATTTCTGAGGGAGGTTCAAAGCCGTGAGCTTTGGGTTGACAGGGAATGGGAATGCCTTAACCGGAGATTGTACCTAGGGAGGAGGAGAGACAAAAAGTGAACTTCAAGAAAAGACGGATTGGCCGACCCAGGGGGAAGTTTAAGGGACGAATGGGGGATGGAACGAATTGTCAAAAACAAACAAAAAAAGGAGATGGAAAAAAAAAAAGGCATGGACGTAAATCGGATCACCGAAGACACTCGTAGCTTATGATAAAGAAAGAGTATAGGAGACACTCGGCCAGGGGACAAAAGGAAAAGATAAGATTCGCTCTTGGATTTGAGGAAAGGGAGGCGTTTCTACAGTAGAACAGTGCCGCGTTAAATCTGGAAATGGAGGGCGACCAAGACAACAAGGTGTTGTAGTCACCAGAGGTGGCGGCCAGCATCTTCAACGAATGGAAAGTCTTTGGAAAGGAGTAGGGGAAAGGGTCTCTAAGAATTGGGAAACGGACATTCCATAATACTTCGTAAGTGATGTGCATACCCTGGGAAGTCTTAGGACTCTTGTCGATGATGGCCTCTTTTCAAAGGGGAAAAGGAGAAAGCACTGAGCACTAAAACCCGTCCCCGACCGGAGGGAAAAAAAACTACTTTCTGGAAGTGTAAAAAAAGAGTAAAATCATCACAAAAAGACATGAAGACCATACACTGTCCAAGGGGGAAGATCGAAATACCTAATCTGGGCCTCAGGACAGATCGAACTTAAAGAATCTTCAAACCAGGATCAGGTTGTTCGAACAGTGATAGAGACTGTGATGACTTCTACGAATATGCCAGCAAGGGGACTGGCGCTTTGAGAACTAATCAACCCTAATGCCGGGGAGGCAGGAGTCTTGAATGCAAAAAGAGGAAAGAATAACCATAAAAACAAGACATCAGGGGGTCATTGGCAGCAAGGTCCGTTGGGGTAGGAGAATACTTAGCGAACAAGCGGGGGGAGGGAATGCCATCAGCAACATTGGGACCCGTGACCTCTCCAGGTCAACGGGAACAAAGTAAGGGGCATCGTCAAACCAGTTGGGGGGAAATTGCAGGTTGAGAGAGGGTGACGGAAGCAAAAAGACGATTTGTGGGGGCGGCAACCGCGAAAAGTGCCAGCGTGTCAAAACGTCGTAACGAAATATCACCGGGAGGCTCAACCGAGGAAGCAACAGGTGGTCAGGAAAGAAGAACTAAGAACCGGCAAAACGCTCAGATATGGGACGCCCTGCCGGGCTTTTCCCTACTTGAGGTCTGTCACGGTGCGGTTGATGGGCCCCAAAACACGCCACATTCAGGGAAACGGCTTTAGCAGGGGGGCATTTGGGGTGCCCCTCGCCAGTGAGACCTCTTCACGAAATCAACCGCTGTCTAAAATAGCGCAAATGGGGCAACCCGGGGCTCGGAAAAGAAAACCTTTGTTAAAATGAAGATAATTTCGGGAATAGACTCTCAAAAAAATAGGAAATGAAAATATAAATTCTTAATAAGGATTTTTTAATAGGAAAAAGACGCAGAGTAACTGGTAAGGGGCCACGGTCGTTGGGCGGGGGAATTTCGAGGGGGGACTGGGACGCCATTCTGAGCCCAGGGAAATACAAAACGGAACCGGCCAAGGGGAGGTGGGTGGTGTGGGTGAAGCCACGGCACACCTGCCCTGAAACCCCGGCGCGGGGAAGTGACCTAAAAACCATCTAGGAGAATTGGGGAGTTTCTCTTTTAGTATCGACACCTTTGGGTTTTCGTAAAAAAGGGGGAGAGGGATGACAAGGTGGGAAATCTTAGGGACGTCGACAGATTGCACTGGTCGCGGGGAACAAACAGAAGTCTTTGGTCTGGGGGAAATCTCGGACGAAAACAGGGGTACCAAACGACTGGGGGCTCAGAAGGGCGGAAAAGGTTCAGGACTCTAGGTCGGTGAATTTAGATAACAAAAAGCGGTGACGATGCGTCTTCCTCATAACCGAAAGAAACGGCCGGAAGCTGAGGGGGGGGTTTCATTTGTCTAGGACGTGCCGGAGGCGCATGACGCCACAGGACATTGGGGACGGGCTTACTACTCTTGGGTTCGTGATTCCGAGGCTACCGACCTAGATCATGGTTGGGGGGGGGGGAGGCTAGAATGTTGAGAACACACATTATGTCTTTGGGTGAAATAGATTGAAGGAGTAGGAAAAAAATGCATATCAAGGATTTTGACTCAATGGACAATGGGGGCGTCCGGGCCTGTAAACTGGGGAATGAGCGTACCGAAACGACGGGGGGTCAATTGTTTCCGCGTTGCGAGTCTTTCACTAAAAGAGGCTCGGCGACTCCGCGCCATCACAAATCGGCGCAAGCGGCCGGGGGAAAGTGAAAGGGGAACTAAAAATAATCTGGGAGTGAGGGGGAAGTGCTCGCAGTCTATGACGGTATGAGGAACACGCCTTGGGTCCGTCCATGTGGGGAAGATTATGTAAAAATATTGGTGGAATAAAGCAAGAAAAACAGGGGGGGACGGATCCCCCTTGAAAGATTTCAAAGTCTTAAGGTCCTATCTTTAGCTTTAATGTAAAATGACCAAAGTCACTGAACGCCCATATTTTAAAAAAAAAACACAGGCCGGCAGTTTTCGGGGTACAGAGAGGCTCGCCTCTACAATATTAGAGTCCAGACGCGAAGGAAGGAATTCGTTGAGTATCGCGGGTAACGGTTGTTGGTTTTCATCGCTACTGTGTGAGGGGTTGTTGTAACTCGGGGGGGGAGAAAAATAAAGCTGAATGAAAACAGGAGGTGGTGCGGAATCAAGTTAGGAAGGAAATTGGTCTATCGCTCCCGAAAAATGGGGCAAGTTTCCTGGAAAAGGCTCTGGGGTCAACAAAAAAATACGAAACAGTGCTCCTCAAGCTAAAGATGCAGAGGGGACGTTTCGTGCGAAAAGCCTCGATAGAAAGTGTGGAAGATAACAGAATACGGGGTAATCAGGAGGCCATAGTCCAAATGGAAGAGAGATCCTGCAGTATTATCTTTACACGGTAGGAAGCGGGTTGGTCACTGATACTCGAATCAATAAAACATTCAATCAGGGGAGAGAGCATTGGGTCCCCGGCCGTGAGTGGGCATTGCTTGATGAGTGGAAGAAGGGCGGAGGAGTCGAAGTGGAAAAAGCTTCCAAAGAATTAAAGAGCTAAAATGGAGGGCATGATCGGAAAAAGAAACGGGCCGGGGAAAAAGAAGTCAACGGTTCCCCTCATTTTGTCAAAGAGTCCAGGCGGGTCAAATCGCAAACGGAGAAGTAGTTTACAGAAACATAACTCGGACAGGAAAAAAGAATCCTGGGGAAGTAGGCGCTGACGCAGCGGCCGCCATAGCAGCCCTCAATCTCCGAATCAAAAAAAGAAAAAAATGGAAAAAAAGGGATTTCTTCTGAAAGAAGGGCGATGCCAATTCTTAAGAAGCGGAATGCCACGAAGGAATGTCTGGAATGCGGGAACTCCAGCGGTCTGCTCAGGGGGAAAATAATGTGGTTCATGTTTGGAAATGGGTGGGGAAAGAGGTTGTGTTTTTTGCAATGCTTGAACCTTTCACGATTCCATGACTGTCAGTGGCGGCTCGGGGGTCCCGGGCCGGGGGCCGGTGTCACGGGTCATGGGCATTTTTTTCATCAAATTGATCGTACGGTCGTCGGATACATCGTTGACCCGAATACGCTCCTCGACACAACGGTGTCTGGCTCGTGGAGGACAAACGTGAAGAGGGCGGAAAAAGTTTTTCCGGCACAAGGGTGATTGGGAGAAAGGGGATCGCTATTTCAAAGAAGAGGTTGTGGGGGGGTGAAGCCTTATAGTTCATTAACGATCGGGAAGTGGAGAAGTCGCAGGTAGAAAATTTTTCCGAGAGGAGTGGGCATAAGACGAGCTGGATTTCGACCCGGAGTCATACGCGGCAGGTGGGGACATCACATTGTAACTGCTGCGGAAAGGGTAGCACCACTGGTCGATACTTCGGTCGGATTCTCCGGACTGGGAGGACGGAGCAGGCGGTGTTGAGAAAGTGTTAGGCGGAAAAATCGGGCAGGGGATTCCCGCTTTGAGGAGAGAGGGGTGGAGTTTTTTCAACTTGATGTGAAGAAGGGCAGAAGTCGACTTGGGAGTATCCGCAGGGTCAGATGTTGCCTAAGGGTCGGGAGAGTCAGGCTGAAGATGACGGTTATCGCGCGAGGAAAAGGGGGGTCGCAGAGGGGGGAGCTCTCAACAACAACAACTGATTCATGAAAATAGAGATATAATCTCGGGTCCCAAGCGATAAATAACGTCAGACCTCATCCAACCGGGGGGAGAGAGGATCCACCAGCAGCAGTGAGGCTATTCAACAACGGGAGGCATTGCTGAACACAGTCTGAGGCCTGCACACCAACCCTTCCAATTAAACAAGAAGATCAAAGGGGAGCACTTCTATTTTTCAAACAAACGGAAGGAAAACAAGGCGGCTAACGGTCACACGATGCAGTGAAATGCGCAGAGCCAGCATATCGCCCATGGTGGGTGGCCGAAGAACGGGTGAAGGGGGATTTCTCTAAACCAGTCATCCGAATGAAGACGGGCAAGAAATCCAGATCGTCGTAGGACACTAGGAAAGGGCTCGGAACCGGGGTAACCGAAATGTGGACAGGACACAAAGCTTCTTTTCTGCGAAAAACTGAACAAAACAAAAGCTAGGTTCCATCGACGCGCAACTTCTCAGATCCCCGGGTTTCTTGAACTCGTGAAAGAAAGGCCAGCCGTAAGGAGGCGGGGAAAAGAGAAGACCAAGGGGGTGGCTACGTGCCTTTATTCGTGCACGGCAGGAAAGACGATCAACTTGAAGCGGAAACACAAAGGCATTGGGGACAACGGACACTGTTCCCTAGAACGTGAAAAGGATGTGAATATGGTAAAAATTGGGTCAGCAGTAACAAAACAACACCTCTCTTCACCTTATTTCAACCACAATCAAACGGGGACCCCCTTAAGTGCGGAAGGTCTGATTCATTGGGGTAGAAACAACGGAGGGGAAGAGCGATTCCTCCTTGGGGAGGGAACTTCTTCATCGCCAGCAGCATTGTCGGTCATCGTTCGTCTGCAGGGAGGCGCACCTGAGGAGGGCAGAAGCTTGGAAGGATCAGGGAGAATTCTCGACTAGGGATAAGTAACTACCGCGCTTTCGATGTGCCATCAAGAGGGAATCGTGAACACCCTGCTTGCGTCAAAAAAGGAACTGAGGTGGCGTTCCGGTCAGTGAACCCGGAAAGTCGAGATAGTATGAACTCTTCAGTTCTGGGAGGGGACGTTGCAAATGAGAAGCCGAAAAAGAGACAGACTCAGACGGCACTGCACGACCTGAGTGGTCTCTAGGCCCGGGAAATTTATGGGGGGCAGGGTGAGAAGGAAGATCGGAACAACAAGAGGCAGATCCCGGTGACGACTACGGGTTGTTAGAGATTCGCTGAAGGGAATGGGCCTAACTGGACCGTCCATTGCTGAGTCTGGGAAACAACTAAATAGAGGATAACAAGCTACGCTCGCAAAGGTCATCGCATGAAGTTGGGCTGATAGAGGATCAAAACTTATCGTCCTGTGGTGACAAGAGGCATTTAAAACTAACAGGGGAAAACGGTACGCAGAAGGAGCTCGCACAGTTCATTATATAGCGGAGGGTACGCACAGGGAGGGTGAATTAATACGCATTGGATTCGAACAGGTGACAACACAGGAAACGCGACCGGATTTATGAAACAATTAGTCTAAGCAGCGAGATAAAAGACTCCTCGTCGCGTACGACGAAAAGAAGGCTAACGCGAGCACCTGAGGCAACCTACAAACTGCCTGGGGCGCTGCAAGTGGAATGGCCGACGGGGAATCTCCGGACCGATCAGCAACGTCACAGCCCGACGGGGGCACGGAGATCCAGAAACACTGGGGGGAGTTATGGGGGGCCACTCACCTAAGTGGAGCCATCAGTAAAAGAAAACCCTTGGACGATGCTCCGTGCCTAATCGGGGGGGATCAATGGAAATCTACGATGAGCACGTCCTGCCCCTCTGAATGAGCAGGAATGTGTTCATCACCGGGGTACGAGGGGGGAGGAGGGGCGCGGGAAGCCTCTGGGGGAGGGAGTTCAAAGCGGAGGGATAGGTAGACCTATGTTCTAAAATAACGATACGTCCCTTTCCTGCCTACAGATGCTACACGATAAAGATTGAAGGAATAATTAAAGCACCCAACAAGAAAGTCGAAAATTCCACATTATAACGGGTATCTTTACTCCGGAATATAGATCTCACAATAGATTCACACAAAAATCAATTCAAAGGAACGATCCTTTATCGCGTGGGAAGGGAGTCGAGAGGGGGGCGCCCGCCGTCCTTCACATCTATTCAGAAGTAACGACCTGCACGGGTGAGGGATGCGGATTCGAGCCGGCAACTCATCGACCATGACCACAACTCACATCATTTTTGTGGTTTCCTCGGAAGGTCGGGGTATGATAAGAATCGAGGACCTGGCAGTTATCCAAAACTAAACATTGAAAGAGCAAGTCCTTCCGGAAAAAGGAAAGCGCAAACATGGGGGTTCTGAGGAAAAAAACTAGGATTTCCGACGCCAAAGGACGGATGGGGAGTGCCGCGAACAGGCCATCTTGCCCTCGTAGAAAACACTAGAACAGATAAAAAACACATAGGGGACGAAAAAAGGTGGATCATAAAGAACAGGGATTCCGGCAAAAAGCCTGTCTATCTCCCCGGAAGGAGGGGAAATGCAGCGCCGGTCTTCAGGGGCTCCCTTTCCTGTTAGGGAACAACAAGACCACCCTTGGAGGTTAACTTGGGGAGGGGCATTTTACCGCGACCGGAGGAGAAACCTCCCTCAAGGAGAAAGCGTCTGCTCCACCCTGGGAAGAAAAATCCATTGATTTACTATCGGCGGTCTCAACACAAAATGATTAGGAAAGGAGGATAATTAAGTGATGGGGGACGGAAAAAAGGGGGAAAATGGAGTCATTCCCGGGAGATGAAAGGAGGACGAGTGCGACAAATTCGGTCTCGGCAATGCCATCGAACGGAATACAGGGATGGTAGGGGGGGGGTGGGGGGACCGCACGCATCCGACAGCAGCGCGCAGGAAAACCGAGGGAGCAGATGGACTAAATGGGAAAAGTATCTGGGTATGATTCTCAAACTTGGGGTCATCAAAAGGGGCTCGGTTATGCACTTTTAGCTGTGTAAAAAGGGAAAAACTGTGCACTGTTCGCGGAAAACGCAAATCCGGAGGGGAGGTCGTGGAGCGCACTGACAAGACCAAAGGGGGGGGGAGAGCTACGTCGGCAGGTGGTGATTGAGATGTTGTTGGGTTTGAGGTTGGATGGAGACGTCAGCGGTACGACGTCTTCATCATCACCCAGCTGCCTACAAAAAATTCAAAAGGGGGAGTTTGGGGGGGGCTGGTCGATAAGCCGAGCAAAGACCGCATAGGGGAGTACTTAGAGAAATCTGCTCAGTACCGGCGAAAAGAGAGCACGCCGGGTCACGTCTCGAAGGGGTCAAACATGATTGGTGAAGGGTGTAAGAGTGCTGGCGATCGATCTGGAAAGTCCAGTCGTTGCTATTAAGGTTGGCTGAGTAGAATGTAGGTGGGTTTTGCGTGGGAAATAGTCGTCCACAAGATCGTCGTTTGATCATGAAAAGGGGGGCGGAGGTGGTGTCGTGTGGGCGCTTAAGGTCAATCTCAGCGAAACGCCAGCGTTCAAATCGACAGCTGCGAAACATGAAAGATTCGGGGTGATGAAAAAAATCATAGAGGAGGAGATAACGTCCCACTCTATTACAGTCTGAGCGGCTCTCAGATGGTGCCATTAGGGAAAGCGGTGAAGTAGATGCTCCACTAAGATGGGGGGGGAATACATAACTCAAAGTGTGTTGAGGCTCCAGTGGTACAAGTGATAGTCACTTGACGAAGAGATCGTGAAGGACACTATTCCCCTTTCTGCACACAGCCAACAGCTTATCCAGGGGGGGGGGGAGGTGGTCCTAGCTGAAGAGAAGAGCAGGATGGAGTAGAAGTCATCTGTAATTAGGACTGTAGGACTAAGGGTTTGGGGAATACCCTCCAGGCGGAGGGGTGTGGTTGGGTGGAGACTTGACATCAAGAGTATGCAGGAAGTGGGCGGACATCCGCTGAGGTTAAAAGGAATGTGAGGGGATCCTCCTGAACGTAAAAAGGGAGTTTCCTTCAAAGGAGCACTAGGGAGGGTCACAAGCTCAACTGCTTTTAGAAGCGATAAAGCAAACATGGAGGACGAAAGGAGAGGTGACGAAGTGTCTACGACTCATGAATGAATATCCCAATGAGGTCATCAGGAAGCCGTCTGGAGAACGTTGTTCAGATTCATCTTCGAAATACGTCGAGTAAAAAAGTGGATTCGAGAGGGGGGGGCGAGAACGAGAAAGCTAAAAACCAAATTCATAGGCATTCGCCCGGAGTGAAGGTGCATGGCGTAGGCGGGGGGCAAAACATGCGTGAATTGTTCGGGAGTTTTACTATGAAAAAGGGACCGGGGATCGAGCGCTAAAGTTTCTTTCAGATCGAACACAGGGGGGTGGGGGGAAATACGTTAGCTGAAGTCAGGTGTGCACGATTCCCGAGCTGTACAAACAAAATCCCGGTATTTCTATCAAAGCCCTCGCATAACATGAACAGAAGGGGGAAGAAGACCAGAGCAGCGGAAAGCCGGGGAGGCACCACCTTCCTCGCCGAGTCCGGGCATAGGGCTGGCGGGTGTAAGGTGGAGAGAAGCTCTTCCCAAGAAGGAGGGCTGGAAGGGGGATGCCATCGAAGAGAGTTACGGTGGGGCAGCGGGGGGGTGAAAGCGGTGGGAACGCGGGGTGGTGGGTTGGGTTGCCCTGCTTCCCCATGAAAATGCACGGACGGGCGTGGCAGCTCTTGCCCGGGGAAATGTTAAAAAGGTCAGACATGCTGTGGGTTTCCGAGCAAGTGGAGACGTCGGGAGCGAAATTGCAAAGAGAGCCAGAGAACAAGATGATTTGCTAGGTTTAAAAGGGCGCGCCGTGGAATCGGCACGTCGAGAACACGCCAACATGGGGGATCTGAAGGAAAATCAAGCAAGGCGGGTTTTGTGGGAGCCGTGAGACTTCATGACCGCATAGGGGGCAGGGACTGGGGTCCGGGAAAGCGTCCGCAGGGGGTTCTTCCCAGGAGTAAGAATCAAGACGTGGGCCGAAGACGAGGGCGGGGGGGAGGTTCTGCCGGGCATACGTCGAAGGTGGCGGCGCACAAGGGGAAAAACCGGCATGACGCGAAAGGGGATTCGCAAAGGTGCAAGATCTCTTTCTAAGGCTCGGGCATTAAACTTGTCCGCGCCTTAGGTGTTGATGCGTGGTATGACCGGGGACATCAGCTTGAGGATGCAGCAGGGATTTGTAAGGCTGGATGCAGGGGTGGAGGGGGGGGGTGAAGGAATGGTTCAGAGGGGGCAAGTCAAATCCGGAGGGGGGGGGGGATAGACAATGTGTTAATAGACTAGAGACCTAACGGACCGTCAGATTCGTGCCATGACGAAAAATTTATCGCTTCCTAAGGGAAACCTCGCGATTCGATCTCTCAGAACAGGACGAGGGGAGGGAGAGAAGGCTCAAAATGTTACGTCATTAGGAGATAAATGAGAAGAAGGAGTAAGCCCTCAGAGGCAACGCACCTGTAATTATCTTCTAGCCGCCAGAAAGAACACCAGGGACGGCGGAACCGATAGGACAATTCCCACCCTCTGACAGATAGGAGCCACAAACAAAAACGACAGCGATGAAAATAGCCGGGGGAATCCGAAAGAGGTCGAAGAAACAGGGGAATTCACCCGCTGGGGAGGACGGTCACAGATCCCGTTGCCTATCAAAGAAGAATAGCTCGCCCTAGGGAGTCAGGGAGCATGCCTGTGGTCGTCTTGCCTCCCACTTCACCAGTATGACTCCGGGCTAGAATCCATCGACGTCGGAAAGAGGAGAAAATCTATTACCCCGGAGAGAGTGGGGGCAACCGGAAAAAGGGGGTGCGGTCAAATTAAGTTCGGGGAAACACCCAACATCTGTGAGACAGTCACAGATCCCCCCGGTGGTTGCGAGCTTAGAAAACAGTGCAGGGGACAGTAAAGGACGCTCACAGGCAGGATTCACAGAAAATACACAGCGGGGGTGTCTGCGTGGGGGCGAGATTACATTCGGGTGGGCGGAATCGAGAAACTTGAAGCTCAGACTATGTAAACGGCACGGTTAACGGGAAAACTAAGAGGAATAACCGAAATGGGGTCAAATGGGGGAGAGGGCAAAACACCACGGCCGGTACAACAATAAATAAAACACTTAAATGGGGGGGAGGGAGACTATGTGAAACCCTTCACGAGTTCCGAACCAGAGGGAAGTGGCAGGACGCTGGCCGAGTCCATAAGACGTCTACGCGAATAAGGGACAAGATAGGAGCTGCGGGGAAGAGCGGATTGGGCTCGCCCTTCACTCCAGGAGGCTTTCGAGCGGCTTCGGACAACAGGGGAAGCATGGCTAATGTGCAGCGAGGGGGAGGGGGGGCCACTGAACCGGCAGCTGTTGAAGGGGGGGTGACATAACTTGCCATGATGTTACACATGCGGGGCCGCGGACCGTAAAATTAAGGGAGATTTGTTTTAAGGTCTCATGCCACATTTCGCGAAGGGGGAGAACTATGGCAGGTCCTTGGCAAGCGTTACAAGGTTCTACCTTCCACGGATGGAGAAGATAAGCCCTGCACCATACCTAAAAATTCACTCTCGCCCGGGGGAAGTGAAGGGGCAGGTTAGGCATCTCTCGTGAACTAACAAACAAATTCATATAGTCCACGGGATACTCAGGAGCAGAGGAATCTGCGGCTGGTGAGAGGAGAACTGGACGCCAGGGCTTGAGCTTCACGGCACGATCTATGTGGCAAGCTCTACACCGTACGGGCATGCGAGGGGTGAGGGGCAACAAGAGCGGGTCTGGGGGACGAGAGAGAAGGGCCGGAAACTGGACCCGTGTGAGGCGGGCGGGGCAAAACTGTGCCCGGGCTCGCTGAGGAAGCAAACATGAAAGAAATCGCAGTGATGGTCCCGGAGAGTAAAACACAGCAAAAAGGAACAGGAGATCAACAAAAAATTCTAAGAAAGCTCAAGACTCCTCGTCTCGATGCACGAATCTTTCGGGAGCAGTCCCACCGAAAAACTGACGGATTGGCCTGGGAGATCCTGGGCAGGCAAAGGGGGATCGTTCCGAAACCTCGTCAATTGAGAAGCGGGCAAAGGCGGCTCAGAAACACTGGGGGGGGTAGATTTCCCAATCTCGTGAGCCACGAAAAGCAAAAATGGGCCGCCTTCCATCGTTCAGGGCTGTTCGAAATAGAAGGGAGAGGGAGGATGAAATCCCCATCAATGGAGCCGTGCTTTAAGGCGCGACGTGCGGCGCGTCAAAAAATGGGCTAGGATGGACAGCTCGGAGTGCGCGAGCCGCTGGTCTAAAAGAACGCTCACGGAAACAAAAAAAAACAAGCGAACACGACAGATTTTCTGTTCCGTTTACACTGCTAAAAAAACCAAAAAGCGAAGAATAAAACAGTGGTGGTCCACAGGGATTCAAAATGTAGGGATTTACAGTCGAGAGGTCAAGCAGCGGTCACACCGGTGGGGCAAATCTTTCCAACAGTGGGAAAAAGGGGTCAGGGCGGTGACGACGGTCCTCCTGGCCTAGTTCAGGGCGAGGGGGGGCCGGTACGGAAACCCCTGCCGTGATGCTTGAAAAGTTCTAGCGCAAAAAACACAAAAAGAAATCGGGGGTCGAACTGGGGGCCGGCGGTGAGACTTTTTTGTAGGAAGACGTCGCGAAACGGCGGAAAGGGAGCCATCAAACTAAAAACATTGACCGAAAGCGTAAAGGAATACTTATGGGGCGCGAAAGTGGGGGGGAGGTTTGGATGCGGAGGGGTCAATAAAAAGAAGGATTTGGGTGTTACCAGCGAACAAGTGGCCAGCGTGTCGCCCCCGCTGAGAAAAATCCAAGTTTGAGAAAGCCGAACCCACTGACGCAAACGGGCAAAAAATCGAGAACGGAAAACCACGGCATCTAGCGGGCTCCCGGGTTGGACTGGGCCCAAAAACAAGAGGGTGGGCCGGATGACAGGATTTCCCACACCCTAATACCCACCAGAGGGGGAGCTTGGGAAATGGCATGGTTCCAAAGATATAAGTCGCCCCGTAATCATCAATCGGGAAACTATCGCCCGACAGAAAGTCTCCTAAAAACTGGTGTGTAGTAAAAAGCCATTTTCGAGAGAGATCAACAACAGACACAAGAAGAATTACTAATGATTGGGGGGCGGACAAAAAGGTCGGACGCTTTCAGGGATGCCACGTTTTCAATTCTAGGGGAGGCAGTTCGGGGGAGCGCACCAAATGCCAGCTCACGACAATTCGAGATTGATTGGGGGTTGGAAGCCACTGCCACAGCCAAAGTACCGCCAGCGCTCAGGTAAACTTAAGTTCGAAAATAACTGTGGGGGGGAGATCAGGGGAGGATTATACCAACTTTGGTGTTGCGTCCATTGGACAAGAGTAAATTACACTGGGGGAGGGTGAAAGGACGGGCTACAAGAAGTGGGCCTTCTAAACGAAAATCCGTATGTTGAGGAAAAGATCGCTCTCACCTGCTACACTCTAGCATAAGAGAAATGTTCATGGGACGGCAGAAGTGTTCAATTTTGAGTTTAAGTTATAACTTCAAAACCTCGGGCTGGGAAGCTTCGACAACGAGGGAACGAAGGAAAAGGGAACACTGAGTTCGTTTGGGGTCATTGTTACTGAAAGGGAAAAAGGCGAGCTCCGACGACCGCAAGAAGGCATTGGGGGGGCAGTACAAACAGACTGCTACTCAATGACAGGTCGGCGCAGAAAGCCTCTACCGCGAGCAGGGCGAAATAAGGGGGGGCAGATTGGCTGAAGTTGGAAGCGATTGCATGACGTCGTCTTGGACATGGATACAGTATTTTGGGGAAATATCCTGGGGACAATGGGGGGGGCGTCAAAACCGACGTTGAACCTGTTTGTATGAGGGGCAAAGTTTAAAGAAAAGATCTTCTGGGCTGTCCTAGGTCGGGGAGGCGTGGGGCGTGGCGTGGCGGGAACGCCAATCTTACCTCGAAAAAAGAACGATCGTGCAATCAGCAGAAACATCAAAATTAAAAAATGACGCAAGGGGGTTATAAACATCTCGGGATCGAGGGGAGATTCATCCGCGTGGACATTATCGATACGTGTCACGCGGGAAACCAGGAACCATGCGTTGAGTTCTTTCTACCACGTAGGTTCCTACTCACTACGGTTGTCTTTAGCCCAGCCGTGGAAGGTTCAAGTAGGGAAGGGGACTGCTGATCGTGGGAAGAAATTAACGTTCTTCACAGCCAAACTTCCTGATCAGGGTTCGGTGGCAGAGATGGCCCCTCCCCTGAGAACGATAGTCGCCTGTGAGGTGAAGAAATAGCTGTATGGTAGGTTTGGGGTGCTCCCGCCGAGGGGGGTTATGTTGGGGGAAGACTGTAGTACCAATGCGGAAAAATTTCAGTCACCTTCGGGTCGGAAAAGGCAAGTTCGAGCAAGAAGCCTGTGTAGGCAAGGCAGGGGGGCGGGTCTATGATGAAAAAGAAGATCAGGTTTTAGCCTATCAGCAAGAATGAGAACGAAATGATCGGGAGAGGTGAACTCCAAAAGTCTTGCTGTGAAGAAAGGGAAAAGTGGCGGGGCCAGCAGGATGAAATCGTCAAACTGCAAGGGAGTCTGCTAATAAAGTCGTATGGCATGGTCAGCATAAAAATGTGTGGGAGAACGTCAGTTAGCCTCAAAACTGCCATTCAATTCAATTGACGTCTTGATCCCGTCTTGAAAGGTGCAAAGTCAGTGGAGAAATGCAGGGAGTAGTCGAGGGGGGTCACGCTTCACAAAGAAAACAGGCACGTACGCGAGCTCTCCTTTGCTTGCAGACACGAACTCCCATTGGGACGACGTTCAAAATGCAGAAGGTGGCAAGGGAAAACCAAGTTCGGCAGAACGAGAGTATGGGAGGGAACACAGCCGCGCACATGGTATCCAAAATCCGGGTTCCTCAATAGGCACGCAGCGCCGCAAGAAGCGCATCAAAAGAAGACGAAGCTGACGCAGAGCTGCTGCATAAAAAATCATGCAAAAAACTGACTAAGAGGGAGGCGGGAAAAAGAATTAGGCGCGCCATCGTGCAGGTAATGTGGAGAGAAGGGGTGGGGGATAGGGGGGAACAGGGGTGGTTGGTTGGGACCCCTTCCCAATGAATAAAAGGCAGGGACGCTCCTTTTACCTGTGCTTTTCACTTTGGCAATGGGAATGGGTTGCGTCATTGATAGGGGGGTCGAAAAGGCAAGACCGGGGGAAAGACGCGCGCAAGAAAAAAGAAGATTCTGAGAGTAACGGCCGACCGGGGGCAGAAAGGTTTCGGAGAGAGTCACGCACCCAAGTTTGATCGTCAAGTGCTCGTCGTGGAACCGATCTTGGGGTGTTGACGCCGGATTCGAACGGGGGGCAGGTTTACACAGAGTCGCATGGGTTCTGAAAGGTGCCTTTCATCCACGTGCCGCGACGGAAGTTAGAAAAGGTAAGAAGTAGGAGGTTGGGCGCAGAGGTCCAAAAAGCCGGCAAAGAGCCACAGATGGGCGAGAAAGGTCTTGCGAGACTCATCGTCAAGGGCAAAATGGTGACCGCGTCCGGTGTGGGGCGTTTTGTGAGGGCGAAAAGAGGGGAGGCGTAAAGGAGATGAAGGGAGCTGAGCCTGGGATGGGTTTGCAATGCCTTGAAAAGAGGTGAAATTGCCACGCATAGGGTAATAGCCGCAATGTTGGGGGAAGGAGGGTGGGAGGAACAAAGACCAAATTAGAGGGCGATGCGGGGAGATGCGATTGGGAAGGGAAGAAGGCCGTCGCGATATCCAACACCAACAAGGTAAATAAGGACGGGGGGGTGGACTTAGCGCCGCGTAAGACCATCGTCCGCCCCCTCATCGCACCGACCTTTCTTGCACCAGCCGAACCATGAAAAAAACAACAGGGCGGAGAGAAAGGGACATGGAAGTTTCTGCCAACCTCTAACGTAAACATCACCTAAAAAAGCGGATCAGCAGAGCCCGAAATCCTCAGCCGGGGGGGAAACCGAAACTTGACTCACACCGCTGGAGAGGGGTAAAAGGAACGATGCGAGGAAAAAGAGAATGATCGCGACATGGCGATCGGAAAAAACTAGGCCGGTGGGGGCCTTCTTGGGGGAGAACCTTACTTTTTGGAAGAAACGAGACTAGGCAAGCGACAGCTCGCGGAAAAAAAAAAGAAACACGGAGGATCGATCAGTCGGCACTTGTCGAAACACTTTCCGGGGCCCTCCCACCGGAGTGAGGTTCTGAAGTCGATTTGCAACACACAGCATAAGGGGAAATCGGGGGACTCGACACAGTCGCAAGATGCCCCTGGTTGGCACGTGCGCTTCTAACCTGTCCGACTTAACCTGCGCACAGCTCGGAAAAAAGAGAAAGAATCAAGACGTGGGGGGGGGTTACGCGTGCCTAGGTGAAACAGGGAGGAAGAGAAACGACTATCAATTTGGAGGGAACCAAAGCATGCCGTGGAAAACTGCAGAAAAAAAGATCTACGAGGAGGGAATCGTATGGTGGCAGCATTTCAAAACACCCCTCAAAACTGGGAAACACTAGGGAGGACCCAAGTTAAAGGGGAGACAATTTAGAAGATGAAAGAACGCCATCCTTCTTAAGGAGGCTGCTGACCGTTCATCTCCTTGACTGGCAGAGCCATCAACAGAGCTACGGGGAAAAAGGGAGCCAAGAAGATGGGGAGGGACTTCAGGAGTCCGCCACCGATCTGGCTAAGGGGGGCGCAAGGCTTTTATGGACCATAAACGGCGCGGGTTGGCGATGTTACGCGGGGAACTTTTACAGGCCGGATGGAACGGTCCGACAAAGGTAAACTTCTTGGGAAGGGCATGCGAAATTCCCTACATTTCATCTCGGGGAGTAACACTAGGAAGGTCACAGGGGGAAACGTGACCGGGAGAAACCAACAATCATTGCAGACACGACTCCCCGCACTGGAACAGGGTAAAAGGCTCTCGAATGAAGGGCGGTTGGGCGAATAGTCTCGGCTCGACCCTCTGAAAAAGCCAACGGTTGCGAAGACGTTCGGACGCAGTATCATCAAACGTTTGGCGGTAATAATGCTGAAGCCATGGCTAGAGTCGCTGAAAAAAAACTAAGGGGAAGAGCAGTACAACGAGCATCGTCAGAAAGTTTCGGCTGAGAGGGAGGGATCAATCCTGAGCGTAGGGGGGTACCGCCATAGGAATGGCAAAAAGGGGGAAGTCCGGAGCGGCTCGGCAACCGTCCCTTGCAATCGAGGGGGGGGTCCTCACCGAAGGGTGAAAAAGAAAATACGCTGAAGGGTCTCCAGGTAGGGGTGAAAAACAGCCAAAAAAAAATTTAGGGCAAACAAAGGAAAGTGAAAAAGACAGGATAAGACACCTAATCCAGTCGCGTAGAAAAGGAAGTAGCACGGAGCAGCTCGGCCCGAAAGTCCGTCCCTAGATCTGGGGGAAATTGGGACGACAAGGGGAATCGTTTCCGTCACGGATCAGCGTACCATTGCCGCTGGGAGAGGTGTCACACCGCGGGGAGAAAGCCACCAAGGGGGTTGATGGTATCAAATTCTCGGGGCGAATCATCCTTCAAAGAAGGGGACGACTGTCATCATCTGGGAAAACGGCAAGAAAGATCAGGTCAAGCGGAGGAAAGCACACATCAACTACGTCGAAGGAATTTTCATCCTTCGACTCGTTCGGAGAGGGCAAGCTGCGAACTTGCGATGAGGGGGCCAGAGAGGAGTTCGAGCCGGTTGGGCGAAAAGCACGATCAAGAAAAAAGAAACTCGAGGGATGCGAAAAAACGACAAGAGTGGGCACTTGTAAGACTCTTCACGCATCACACCAGACGGAGACGCAGACAACTTGGGAAAACAGGGATCGAAAACAATCGTTCCGCATCAGAAGGAGCAAAGACGATTCAAAAACAGAAACAAAAATCATTTTTGGAAATACCGGTGATCGAGGGCAAGGAAGAGCGCCGCCGCCTTGAAAAGGATAAGTAAGGAAAAAAATGAAGTTCGGGCCGGCTTATTCAGGCAGACCGGCAAAGCATCGCACATGAAACTAAAGAATGTGGATTGGACGCAGGGACAGTTCTTGTTATGATGCTGCGACGACCGCGAAAGGGTCTACACACTTCCATTGACAGTAGCTCCTGCACCGGGAAAGTCGCGAACCCAGTGGTTATGCAGGGGGGTTTCACGCTGTGAAGACGAAACCACGAGGGGGCTTGGAAAGAGACAAGTGGAAAGCAATGTGTGCCCGAGCCCGTCTACGAACATATACCGGTACTCAAATCGCCCGAGGACGCACAAAAGGGCGAATAAAGACGAATCGTGCCCAGGATCGTCTGCCTTCCCCGGACAGAAGACAGTTCTGAGAAAAAATGTCCGTATGTCCTTGCGGTTCCCACACCCCTTACCGATGCCTGGAGGGGGTGACGCTTTGGAGGCATTTTGGTAGAAAAGGGGCGAAATGGTCGCCAGAAGTTCCTCAAGAGCAATGTCGAAAACGAGGGAGAAACTGTCCAGCAGCGGGAAAAATGGTGAACAGTCAAACAAGTCAAGGTTATTAAATAAGAGACTCTAAGCACAACTTAGGATGAAAAAGGGAAGATCGATTATATGATTTTGGGAAAAAAGGGTCAAAGAGTGCAGGGGGAGCGCCGCGTTTTTCTGGCGCTGGTTACGATTTACCATTCGCGCGGGAAAGGCAAGTACCAAGCGGAACGAAGCTCGGGTAGTTGGGGTGGTGAAGAGCCAAGGAAATCCGTCCAGGAAAAAGGCCACTCGGAAGAGTCCCCTGAAGGGAGCCCCCATTCCTTGTGGAAAGGGGAGGTGGATGCGACCAGGTTGGGGCGTCCTAGTTAAACTGGATTAGGTGGGGGGGTACGACGGGGAACACGCTTGGCACTTTTCGCGGAAACGCAAGAAGGCGGTGGCGGCAGGGGAAGGAGCGAGAAACCTGAAACCAATTTTGGCTCGAACTGAATGTTGAATGAAAAGTGCGATGGGGAGTTTATTGGAGAACTTCGAGGTCGCGTCCTTCATAGCGAAATGCCCACCCCAAACACAAATATTTAGTGTGGTCAGGGGAGATTCTGAGCGCGAAGAAGCCGCCACCATCAACGTTAAGTGGGTTCCTGATGAGAATGAGACGAAAAGCCAGGACAGGGCAGAAAAAAACGAACACCGCGGAAAATTTCAAAAACGAGGGACGGGGTGCCGGTTTGGGAGGGGGAGTGCTTTCTGATGCGACTCTAATACGATTTGGGAGAGGGAGGACCTGGCCAATGGGTGTCTGGGGCAATTGGATGTGTTGGTGGGCTTGGAAGGTAGTAACACAAAAGTCGAAAAAAGTGGACTGATGTAGGAAGGCGTTTGCGTAAGGGGCGTCGCCAAGAGGCTAAAGCTCAAAGAAGGGAAAGGCTAGGACAAGCGGCGCAAAGCCGAATCAGAAGTTAAGAGAGGGGGGCGAAGGGAAAAGGGCAGGAATTGAATAACTCGTCGGAAATCGGGGCGACGAAACGGAAGCTGTGCCAGTCTGCAAAGGCGTGGGGGAATTATTTAGAAAAAACGCAGGGGTGACGACAGAAAAGAACCCAAGGTTGGAAAGGCCTCTTGACAGAGTAAGAGGAGTGACGCTAACGGAGGTACACTTATTCCCCTGTGAGGAAAAGCAATATCATCCAGTGGGGGAATGTAAAGACTGCTGAAAACGACGCAGCATACGCTGACGAAGTCGGAAAATCTAGGGGGGGGTGTAACTGAAGGGGGCAGGAACTCAGGGTCGCGGTGGGATTTTTTGGGGGACTACGGGAGACATCACTGCGTATTTCCGGACCTTGGAGGACCGACGAGAAATCAGTCAAGGGTTCGGAAGGACAGAACTAACTGCGTCACAAGGGAGTGAAAAATTTCGATGGAGGGACAAGACTAGACATTCTTTGAGAGGATCAATTCGTACGAGGATATTGGGGACGAGCGTATAGCCCTCCGCAGGGAATAGTCACTGAGTCAAATCAAAGGAGTAAAGAGGAAGAACTTTCAAGGCAGCCTGCGAGACGTCTAAGGTGACGTTATAAATTCAGCGGGGGTGTGACGGGAACGATCATTTCCGAAGCAAAACTTAAAGGACGCAATTCTGAGCTGTCTCCCGTCTGTTTTAGACTGAGGCGTGGACAAATGATTACGTCTTGGCGAAACCTGCAAGAAAGGGAAGACGAGCTCGCCTGTCGGACATGAGCCTAAACACGAATTTTGTCCGAGTCCTCTTCCGCAGGGGGGGAAGTTCCAGAGCGGGTGTCCATAGCCCTCCGTATTAAAAAAAAGCTAGACGAAAAATAGAAGGTTGCCGGGAATAATCTTCCTCCATCTCACCGGACCGAATCATCCAAAAGCCGGCCTCTCTCATCTAAGGAGGAGCTAGAGAAAGAAGGGCGAAACGGAAGGCCGGACCGCCAAAGGTGGGGCTTTAAAATGAAAAAAACGAAATGCTGCGCAAGGGGAGGGGTGGTTAAGAGGAGGTGTTGAAAGCTTTGACGGGCCTGGGTTCCATTCTCCCCATTGGAAACTGAAATACCGGGTTCGATAGTTCCCGGGACCGTTTGGAACTGTCATGGAATGTTCGGGTTCCGAGCAAGTTTAATAGTCCGTCGAGGAATAACCGGGCACTATAACTGAGAACGATCAACAAAAACATGGAGGAGGCTCGTGGACGCTGGAGGAACGCGTTTACTCGCACGGGGGAAAGGGCAGAGGCACGCAAAGGGGGGATCTTTTTTGGGACAAAATCTCGACTATGGCCGAGCTGTGTTGGGGGGGGCCGGATGATCTTCCATGACGCAACGATTTCAGTCAAAAGTCGCATGGGGTCTAGAAAAAAAAAGGGTGCCGACTGAGAGGAATCCAGTGCGATCTGATGGAGAGCCCGTGTCAATAGGCTGGGAAAAGGCGAGAAACCGGCACAAAGGAGAAAACAAAAGGGGAGAAAGAGGGGACGATGGGGGTCTGGCCTGATCAGTTCCATCGTTGGGGGATAACGGGTGACCTGGCCGAATTTTTAAAGTCTTGGGAGGAAAAACTGCAGGATTCCTGCTGATGGAGGAGCTGACAGGGGGGTTGTGCAACCTTATTGGGGAAGTGTGGTCAAAGAAGAAAGGTGAATAGACCGGAATGTTGAGGAGGGGCGGCTCTCCGACGATCCAATACGGTTCGGAAGGGCTGACGATGCCTTTTCGAAGAAAAGGACTAAAGTCACATTCGACGAGATATCGAGAG
>Ga0179591_1367402_pt1 | contig 25375 bp, 30 predicted proteins | sample CZOMad2_1_08_16f_FD_182891 | JGI IMG/M metagenome (GOLD analysis project Ga0179591, IMG submission 182891) | Vadose zone soil fungal communities from Angelo Coast Range Reserve, California, USA - CZOMad2_1_08_16fungal (PacBio error correction) | ecosystem: Environmental > Terrestrial > Soil >...
GTGCCTTCCTCTTGTGCCGTAAATCCCAAGGACGAGGTTACCTAATTCAATCAAGGTTGCCGTCGCCGAGTTCAAAAAACAAAAGTAGGGGACGACTCTAAGGGCAGGGCCCGCCACCGATCAACCAACCGCAGCGATACGCAGCAACACCTCACTGCTCCGTTCGTTGGAAAAGTCGGCATCTGCAAGAACCTAAAATCCCCTCCACCGCAGAAAGGGGGGAACCAAGCAGAAAATTCCCAAGCAATAAGCAGAGACGCAGCCTTCATAAGAGCTAAATCGCGGCTTTCATGAAAAGACCATCCGTCGCTCATGCGGCCCTACGCAAATAAGGTGGCGACTTGGCGGGGGTCAAAAAAATTAAGATTTTCGAGATCGAGGGAAGGCAGTTGGGGCCCATTCGCGAGTTCCGACTACCCAAGGCGCCGGGCCGGGAGGCAGAGGCAAAAGGGGGGGGGAAGAGGGAGAGAGAGAAACGGAGTTAACCGCCGCGACCAGGAGAAAAAAGGGAGAAAGTCACTCAGAGAAGAAGACATCCCAAGAAAGGGAAGCGCGCGGCGGAGTCCTCGAGAGAAAAAGAGAAAAAGGAACTCCGTGAGATAGAGGGTGAAATAGTAATCAATTTTCAAGTCCAGAAAGAAAGAGAGTCGATCAAACACTCGATCGAAAAACTAACTCGTCCAATGTTAGAAAAGAACGTGAAGACAAAACGAGGAGGTAAACGTACGATCGCAACAGAAGGACATCTCAACAACGGTGTTGAGACCAAAAAAGGAGGGGGAAAAACTGGAACCCCAATAAATTGGCACCGGCCGCAGAACACAAACGACCAATAAAAAATATAGAAGTCGCGAGAAAGCGATGGGGAGCGGCAAGAGCTAACCAACGAGCAGTCGAAAAATCAGTACTGAGAGACTAAAGGCAAGAATCGAGCAATCCATCCGGAGATACTTCCTTCAAAGGCATGCTCCAGTTAAGAACTCTTCGAGAAAAACTGGTCCTAAAAAAAAAAGAAATGGTGAATGAAAAAAGCCATCACAGCCTGAAAAGAACGTCATAAACTGAAGACCAAAAAAAATTTTATCGCGATTGGGAGGGTCCTCTGCTTGGACCGCCATTGACTTCGGCCTCAAAGAAAAAGAACATCGTCCAGCAAGCACGAAAGGAAGAGGAACCGCGACGTTCCAAAAAGGGGGTAGCAACGGACACAAGAAAAAGGAAGTCATACGCATTGCAACGCCAAGCTTTCCTAGCTGCTAAAGAAAAGAGCGGGGGATGCAAAACTAGAAAATCATCAGAAGTCACAAACGCGGGGTATCCCCCTACTCATCTAAATCGAAACACCTCAGGCAGAAACCGCCCCACGCGCTCGCTCGTAAAAAAAAATCAGCGAATAGGGGAACGAGAACGCATAGTAAAAGAAATGATTCCCCCCAAAAGAAAACAACAATGGGCTTACGGAACTGTGAAGCACAGTCAAGCACGCGCGGACGAGCGGGAAAAGATGAGCGTCAATGTGGAGATTCCAGACTGAATCTTCTCCAAAAGCTTTAGGCTCTGAAGGGGACATCTTCCGCGTGATTACCAGATCGGAAAGGGAGAAGAATGTGGAAAAGGGACTCTTTTCAAGAACATTCGCTGCCCGACGTGGAAAGAAAGATGCTAGCGGCAGAGGGAAAAGTTTGTATTCCCAAGTGCCTTAAGAACTTCAGTCGCCTCTCGATGATCAAGAGAAGTTTCAGAAAAGAACGCCAGGAAAAAGGATGCGCAAATTTTGGGGAAAGAGGGGTAGTCAGACCAAGCTATATCTAGGGAGCAAGAGAGCAAGAAGACAGCAAGAGGGGAAATGGCATACGTTGGAGAAGAACGAATTGGGCGCAAATAAGAAAGAAAGGAAGGGGGCAACTTTGAGAAGGGAAAGACTTCGGGGGGGGGTAAAAGGACGCCAAAAAACTTCCAATACTGATCAAAAAGAATAAAAAACGACAATATCCGTGAGATAAGCGAAACACTGGAAAGGTAAAAAAAAACTTCGCACCAACTCCTGTTCAAAAACGAAAAGAGCCCGAATATCGGATTTTCGAGACCGAGGGCGTGAAGAGGGTCTCAGGCGCAAGAAGGGTTGGACGAGGGGAAGTGGTCAGGAGGGGAGGTCAATGGGATAAGGGGAAGGAAAGGGAGTGGAAAACTCCCAGACCCTCAAGTTGAGTTCTCAGAATCTGGCAGAAAAGGAAAATAAAGAGGAGAAGAAAAGGAGAAGGAAAAGGGGGTGGCGGACCGTAAGAGAAAGGGGAATTCAGAGCGGCAAATCAGAAGGAGACACGAAGAAGGTTATAAAGCCCTCGAGATAGCAACACAATCTGTATCTAGGAGGCAGAACGAAACTATACCAACCAAAGAAGGAGGCAAGAAGAAAGGTGGACCGATGAGGCAAAACAATTTGTGTTGAGAGAGAGAATACAGAGGAAAGGGGAGCTCAAGAGTCGCCTTTGTATCATGCTGATTGGGGACGGCGAGGGGAAATGGGTCTCAAGAAAAATCACAGAGTAGAGAGAAGGGATAACTAGGGAAAGGATCCGAAGCAGAAAAGAAGAGCGGGCTGATAATAGGCATACCGGGCTTCTGGCCGGCGGACATTGATAAACGCCAGAAAAGACTCCCCCGAAAAGGAAAGGAGAGCAAAGCAGGCCTCAAACCCGCGGGAGGAAAACTTACCAGGGTACCGGGGTTAGCGGGGGAGAATCGCACTGGGATTAGCTCACCGAGGGGAGGGGGGGGGGGAGATCTTAAGGGAAAAGAATCCGGATATTTGGCTTTGAATCCGGAGGAGAGCATAGTTAATAGCTCTCTGTGGAGCGGGGCCGTTGGTTGGACTGGGAGAAGAAAAGCACAGGCAAAAATCCGGGTGTCCAAACTAACACGTGTATTGCCCGAAATTCCCTTAGCGTAATGGCATGGGGACTGGGGATAGGCGTCGGAGAGTTCGCTCAAAAAAAAGAGGACGAGATATAAAAAAAAAAAAAACGTCCAGCGCAAAGAATTGGGGCGAGGGGGTCGAGAAGGTAGAGCCAGGTACCCCAAACGGGAAAGCATAAGAACCGGCCCGAATTAGGAGTCCAAAAAGGGCTTTGGGGGAAGGCACGTCTGAGATACAAAGAACGAAGCCGAAGCATGGGGAGGAAAGAAACCGTCGGAGGTCATCGAACTGCATAGAAAATGCCAACCAGATGGCAAAAGAGAGGAAGAGGCTTGCATGTCAGAGGAGAAATCCTGAAAAAAGAGGGCTCAGCTGACCATCGTACGAGGGGGCAAGGAGAAAAAAAAGGAACCAGCTGCGCCTAAAAAAAGGCACTAGCGGTAGCGGAGTGGGGGGGGCCGTTTTCGAGAGTGGAAGCGACATCAGCTCGAAAGTGCTCCGACGAATGAGGGTGAGACTAAAGGACGGAACATGTTTGGAGCGGGCTCAAAAGGGGATTAGGGTTGAAATTGAAGTAGGGTATAGTCCCCATCGAAGGAGGGTTCAACCGACTGATGCCGGGGGAGATCACCGAGCGGTAACGCGGAAACATAATTAAAAAAAAGGGGGAAATGTGGGCTGCATAATTGTAAGGAATGGGTACACCGAAACTGCTAACTTTGATTGTGTGCCCGTCAAATCAAAAGAACGTAAAATTCACTCATCGGTACACGTCGTCGTTCTAAAAGGGGGGGAGGGTGGGTACGAGGTCGGCCTTAAAATGCGACTCACGCGAGAAAAGCGACACTCACCCGAGGCGGGGTCGGAAGGACGACCAAGTGCGGATCTGTGCGATGGTATGGCAGCGAGACGGGGAAGGGAGGAGTGAGTGCGTGGAAGACCGGAAAGTTGGGGAGAAGGCCAAATACGCGCCAATCAGAATAGACCAGAAGGGTTAGGCCGGCAACTTTAAAAAAAAGAAAGATATGCACTTAAACTAGGAATCTTCTTCGCGTCTTGCAAGAACAAAAGGCCGGGCTCTCGATGCGTGGGGACGGGGCGGCGGGAAAGTAAAGAATAAACCATATTCAAAAAGGTCGTCCCGACGGATGAGGCGTATACACTGGGGAGAGTGTCGATAAAATAGAGAGACTTCGTGTGAAAATTACGCAGGCAGAGCTCCGGTAAGGCGGTTCGGCCGAACATCAATGTTGCAGGCGTGGTTTAAGAAGGGGCGGAGTGGTGATCTACGATAGAGAGTGACGCCAGGAGAAAGGAGCTCTTTCTCTCTCAAAATAGAAATATGAGGGTATGGTTGCATGATCATCAAAAACGCATGGGAACGAAAGGAAAACCCGGTCTGGGATCAGACTTTGTCTCGGGGGAGGGGGGAAATTATTGAGCCGTCAGGGGGGGACGCACAACGGAGCGTGCGGGTTGAAAAACCAAATCTGCCAGACAATTCTGTCAGTCTGCTCCCGAAGGAAAAAAAGAGAGGGCGTCATTCGGGATCACTCACGTAAGCGTATTTGCAACTGAGGTTGCGTGACACAATACATATTTACTGGTGATCAAATTCTTCGTGAATTGGGGTACGCTACGGCAAAATAGAGGGGAAAAACTGGCTATGTAGCGAAGGATTTGTGGGCGGAGAAAAAGTTAACGCCTCAAATACTGCGACGCTTCTGAGATGGGGGGGACTAGCCGTCTCTATTGTGTTAATTGCAGGGGTCTTTGCTCGTTTGGGGTGCGTTGGTGCCTTTTTTTGTTTTTTCTGGGGTTTTTTGCCGCATTTTGGAGGGTAGGTCAGGTGAAATTGGGTCTTCGAGATGGCATACGGACCTGCAAAGGTACGTGTGGCATGTCTATATGAATCTATATTTTGTTTGGGATATCTACTTGTGTGATTTGCAGGGGGGTTCTTTTTGGTGTTGTTGGGAGCGTTGTCTTTTGTTCTTTAGAGCTTTGTGAGGTCGGGCTTTGGTTTGTTGTTGTTGTAAGTGATTTGGTTTTTTGTGTGGGTTTTTGTCTATCGATATGGTAGTGTAGGGTGTTTTGGTGTTCTTTTTTATAGCCATGAATGGTGAGACGTGGTGTCCGTCTGGGCCTGGCGGAAAGAGGGGGGGTCCAGTTCGGGAGGGTTGGTGCATGTTTAAGATATGTATTCGTCTTTTTGTTTTTCTTTTGGTTGTGGAGTTCTACAGTACCTCACTCTTACTGATAAGAAGGAGTTATACGGGTTGTGTTCACTTGTGTTGTTGTGTTCTGTCAGGTGTTTGCGTTGTGTTCTGGGGTTTTTTTTTTTTTTGTTGTTTTTGTGTGTGTGTGGTTTTTGGGTGGGTTTTTGTTTTGTGGTTGTTTTTTTTTGGGTTTTGTGGTGGTGTGTTTTTTTTTTTGTGTTTTATTTTTTGTTTTTTTTTTTTTTGTGTTTTTTTGGTTTTTTTGGTGTGCGTATTTTTTTTTTGGGGTTGGTTTGTGTTTGTTTTTTCTTTTTTTTTTTGTTTTTGTTTTTTGTTTTTTTTTTTTTTGTTTGTGTGTTTTTTTTTATGGGTTGGTTTGTGGGTTTTGTTTTGTTGTGGGGTGGTGGTTTTTTGTTTTTTTTTTTGGTTTTGGATTTTTTGTTTTTTTTTTTGTGCTTTGTTTTTTTTCGTGTTTGGTTTTTATGTTGCATTTATTTTTTTTTTTCTTTTTTTTTATCTTTTTTTCTTTCTTATTTTTTTTTTTTTTTTTTTTTTTTTTTTTTTTTTTTGTTTTTTATTTTTTTTTTTTTTTTTTTTTTTGGTTTTAGTTGATGTTATTTTCTATGTTTTTTTTTTTTCCTCCTTTTTTTTCTTTTTCTTTTTGTGTAAGTTACTTTTGTTCTTTTTTTTTTTAATTTCTTTTTCTGGGGGGGGGCTGGGCGGTTGCCGCTATGGGCTGTTTTGTGGGGGGGAACTTTGGGGTGGGGGTGTGTGTTGTTGGGTGGTTGGGTGTTGTTGGTTCTTGTTTTGTGGTTGGGTGGAGGAGGGGATAACCAAACAGTAAACGGAAGGAGATAAGAATCACGGGTACCCGGACAAGGCTCCACAAGAAGGCTGTGAGAAACGGGGGAGAAAGAGATGTGGAGCAGCACAATTGCCGGAGAAGTTAGCAAGAACACCGATAAGGGGTGGACGGTCGGGGTTGTGAGTGGCTTCTGCGGATGGGGAGGGGGGCGGGCCGAGTGTTATAAGGGTATAGTTGTCGGAGTTTGTGTAGGGGTGATCGGAGACGAGCAATCCGTAAAAAACAAAGGATTGGGCAAGAAAGCGCACCATAAAAAACGCGAACCAAGGGAAGAGGGGAGCAAAGAGCCAAAAACCAAGTGGCCAAGGGTTGACGGGAGGAGACGAAACCAAAGAAAGGCCAAAACGCAAAGCGGGGCAGCGGCCCACACAGCAAGCAGGCATCCGGACACTTGGCTGCTGGGAAAAAGAAACACAAAGAGAAAGAAGCCAAGGAACGGGATGAGCAGACACTGGGCATCTGAAAAAGAGAAGAAGTGACACGAATAGAGTGAACAGCGGGGCTCAAGTCCGTGTGTAGCCATGGAAAGGGGAATAAATCTAACAGCGAGGAAAAACCAATACTAGGCGAGTTCCTTGTTTGTCAAAAAAAGGAAAGATAAAAAATCGATCGGTCTTGGTGTAAGGGAAGAGGCGCACATCTCGTACGACTTGCTCTGTGATCGCAAGCCTCGACGAGAGAAAACCACGAGAAGGTGGAAAACTGACCGTCCTAAAGCAGCGAAAGGAGTCGGCTTGTGCCGGGTGGTACGGTTGAGCTGAATCAGAAAACGAGCTCAAGCTCGATGAGAACAAACATCACGAGACGGAAATCCAGACGGGCGCCTTCCTGTATACGGGCATGGGCAGAGGGTTGTGACAAAAAAAGGAAAGGGATGAAAACGCGACGAACCGAGATCCTGGTGGGAAGGTGAAATAAGGCTGATATGCTCCCGATGAACATTGAGACGGAAGGTGAGATCGGGACGGTCGTCAGGAGAAAAGCGCTCGCAGGATTGAATGCAGGGTCTGGAGGGAAATCGAGGCGTAACGCTTAAATAAATCGGCAAAGTTGGCGCTTGTGTAGCATGAGAACTACAGCTTTTCACCAGGGAGGGGTATGACACGAGGGGGTATATTAGTAGAATCTTACTGTAGGGGGGAAAGACGGAGTAGTGACGACAGAACGCACGGGAAAAGCTTGTCATATACGCGCGCGGGAAGCAAGAGGGGCTGAAAAAGAGGGCAAATCATGAAAGGGATCTCCAAGAGGCGCTGGGAATATCAACTGAAGCTCGAACCAAAGAAAACACCGACCCGGAGACCACCGCGCATCCTCAGAGAAGCTGTCAAATTTGGGGAAGGGGAAAAGATGAAGTGGGAATGTGGAGATGTCCTCTTCCCGACAGCCTCAAAAGAAATGATGGGGTGGTCTGTGAAGCGGACAAAGGCGAAAAAATATGTTGACCAGAGAGGAAGGGGGGGACTTCCAAGAGAAGGTCAGCTGAGGCATGAGTTGTAGTGGCTCTACTGACAAATTCAGGATCGCTAAAGAGGGAGGGTCATCACGGGGGGGGGGGCTTTGCAAAGAGGAGGAAGTCGCGGACTTTGTTGGGAAAGAGGAGTCGTCCACGTAGTTAAAACACAATGGCGCGGGTGGGTTTTGATAGCAAGCTTGGAGGGCAGAGGGAAAAAATACAAAAGAATCTTGAGTCGAAAGATGCGGGCAATTCCCGGGCGCCGAAATTCTTGACAGGATTAACCGAAATATGGACTAGAAAGCTCAAAGAAACGCGGAAGCGAACCAAAAAAGTGCAGTGAAGTGTACGCTGGGACAGGGTGGAATAGAAAATTAGCGGTACGCCAAGAAAAGTCAAAAAACGTCCAGAAAAGAAAAAAAGGGAAAACTAGAAAGCAGGGCGCAAGACGGGAAGAAATCTCTCTTTGGGAGAGGGGGATCCATTCGGTAAACCCCAAAATATCATAAAAAGACAGGCCGCTGCTCTAAAGAAGACCGTTGGGGGAAGAGGGGGAGGTCGAGACGCTCGGTGTGTGATGGGACATAGGAAACTTCGGGGAATTGAGAACTGGGTCTCGGTGGTGGGGATAGGCCGACGCATACAGCAAGGAGCCCGAAACCTAAGGAAAATGAAGGGGGGGGGCATAGATATTCTGAGAAGCGTCGGAATGTCAGCTCCGGAAATACTGACATAACGATTGAGGGAAGCGGGGCCAGCTTACAACATGGAAAATCAATGAAAAAAAGGAGAGAAAGGGGATGAGCCGGAAAAGAGAGAAAGAGAAGTACTATCCGAAAAAGGTATCTAGGGGGCAGGCCTCGAGCGCAAACAAAAAAATAGAGGAAAAAATAATATAGGGAGAATAGAAAGGGGAGAGGAAAAGAATACAGTGGTGGTGCTAAAGCGAGAGATCTAAACTGAGAGGCATCAGGGGAACCTGGTGTAGCATATTGGAAAATCAGGTCTTTCACATGCTAGTAAGAAAAGAAAAGACAGGGGCTGGGACAAGGAGTATCGCGAGAGGGATATGAAGATGGACTCGATTAGAAGGAATAAATCATCCAGATTGCGTACCGAAAAGGAGTCAGTCAATATCCAAGAAGACACAGAAAACCACGAGAAAGAAAGAACACAAGGAACAGGTGGACGCTATCTGAGAAGAAGCACCATGAAGGGGCTCGAACATACGACCCCCTTCCAGGGGGGGGGAGATTTGGGGCTCGCAGGATGGGTGGAAACTCACCCTTCTGTATTCAGGCAAATAGATGCTAGAAAGATAGTAATTAGATCAGGCGTTAAGAAGAGAGAGAGGTAATTTTGATGGTGGAGCCTTGGATGGGGCCAAGAGCATGGCATAAGGGGGGCCAATAGAACGTAGGGAGATGGAGGGAGAAGGAGCAACGAAGTTGGGGGAAGGGGGATAAATATAGAAAGGTCTCGCGAAGGGAGAGAACTCTAGCCGTGTTCGACCCTCATCCAGCTTTTTGCAACTCCGAGGGCGATGTTCTAAGTAAACGCGGTAGTACTCATGCGACGACGAAACTAAGGACTTAAAGAAAAGAGGGAGGACAGGAGTAATAAAAAGAAAAGAAGCGCGATTCGGACCGAAAAATAGAAAATGTAAAGCATACACCGGCAAAAAAAGGAAGTTACGAAGAGAAAAAGGGAACATAAAGGGGCCTATTCAGATATAAGAAAAAAGAATGCCTAAAGATGGAAACTCGTCGGGAATCGAGGGAGAGAATTATTGGAAAAACAAAACGGAGAATGCGCGGAGCAAGATTCGATGAAGGTAATGAGTGGTCGTTTCGGGGATGGGGAGGGAGAAAATAGTCGACGGCACGGAGTCATGGGCTGAAGGTCGAAGTGAGCTCACTGGAAAGAATGTGCGAGGGGATACTATGGGAAAAGTGGAGGAAGGGGGGGGCGAGGCTAGAGTACCTGTCAAGAGACCACATAGGAACCGTTACTAGATTGGACGTGGGAGGGCAGAATAATAGCAGAAGGTTCACTCGGGTGGTGACAGTGGCAGGAGGGATGTCTGAAGTCAAATAAAGCTCTAACTAAGTTGGGTAGTACGAAGGAGTTAGGCATGAGGAAAGGAGAGTGTCCAAAGTAGTGGCGTTTCACGATGTCGTATGGGTCGCCACGCGACCAAAGGAGGCTCACTCTAGTAGAAAGAATCAGCGGAGGAGCAAACATTAAGGGGGGGGTCGGATGTCAAGCGCTTGGGGAGTGCAAGGGTATTGATCTGCAGTCGAAATGAGGGGGGACTTGGTCGGAATACAAGCATGTTTTCAAAAGCAAAATCGAGACTAGAAGAAAGAACTAAGGAATGGGGATCTCAACCGGGGAATTAGAAGAAAAAGGAAGGATCGGGGGAGGATTAAGACTTGCGAGGAAAAAAACGAAATTCTATTCTTGACTATGAGTTACGAAAGGGGGGGACAAAGAGAAATATGGCTGGGAAACGTGTCGTAACAGATGACAGCCAAGGGGGAATATGGAGAGGGGGGGGAGGGATACGGAGCATTTTGGACGACGATTGTCATCGCCTAGAATTGCCTAACTGGGATGCGGGGGGGGGCAGGAGGTCCGGTCATCAGGGGGGGAGGGTGAGAGTGGGCTTTTCGCATTGGGGCGGATTATTAGGTACGAGATCTATCCCGAGTAGTCTGCTGAAAAGGGAAATTGGCGCATCAAAGGGAAGAGGAGGAGATCCACGGGTCTTTCGGAAGGGGAGCGTGTGAAGTAAAAAAGGGGTTTGGAAGCTGTCTAGGGAGGGGTAGGGAAGACCATAGGGTGCCACAGCAAACAAGTCTTACATAGAGAAGGACAGCTATACTACAAAATTCCAGGGAATCAAAACCGAGTTGGAAACTAGTCAAAAAGAGAATGATCACGCTTAAACCAACCGACAAAGAACCAAAGCAGTAGGGAACAAGGGATGAGAGAGGGTTTGCGGGCGGAAATTGAACTTGGTCGAGGGGAGCCTGAAAAAGGAACTGCACTGATCTAGAGAGATTAATTGCGAAGGAGAGATGGTAAGGGGGAGTATCTTCATGGGAACTGTGGTTCTGAGCTTAAAAAATGGATCGGCCGTTATTATGCTTCTCCTGTTGAGTGAAATAGGGTAAGTGAGAATCGACGGGAAAGTAAGTCAGGGCAATGTCTAGCCTAAGAGGAGAAAAACCCTCGTAATATGGTAATCCGGAAGTGAAAGCAAACCATTCAGTACTCATGCAAAGAGTATTTGAGGAGGAAGAAGTAAAAAGAGCTCCAATCAACAAAAAAAAAGTATATATATAAAGATTGGAATATCTGGGGACACTAAAATGTGGAATACGGACGAGGGGACTTTTGGGAAGACGAGTTGCCCTTGAGATAGGAAGACTAATCTAGAAAACAGAACGAAATTAGGAAAGGCCTACCGGGAACAAAGAGAACTACAAGCGAGTAAGGCTAATCAACAACGACCGAAGCGAAGTAGCATGGGATATAACAGCATTACGGCAAAGAGAACTCCCTGCAACCGACCAAGGAGCCCGATAAAATCTCTACGGACGAAACTCGGATACTGCAGTGAGGATCTCAATCGGCTTTCAAATTGCGTATCGATCCAGACCTCCTTTCGTCAGCCAGGCCCAGGTCCTAACGGGCTTCTCAAGAGTGCCCTTTCGTAATGGGGCGGGTTTCCGAAGGTTGCTCGCAAAATAGTTGGTCGGGGTGGAGGGCCCAGCAGGCATTGGGTGTGGTTCTGGGCTTGGATGAACAAGTCTAGAACACTGTGCGTGGAGAGCCTGGACAGCATCTACCAAAATGGGGGCGTTGGATGGTGGTATGCCAAAAGGACCGAAGCACTCAGGACCGGGATGACAAAAACATCTCTCCTCAGGAAAAAAGAGAATGAACGTAAAAACGAGGGAAATCCCAGATGGTAGCGCCTCTTTTCGCTCAGCATAGGCCAACAGTAGAAGATAAAAGGAAGAGAAAAGAAGATGGGGACAGACACGATGAAATCGCATGGGAGAGAAAAAACCTGAATAACCGAAAAGATGCAACTGAGGAGGGAAGCAAAAAGCATGGACGGGAAAAAAAATCGTTAATAGCCGAAAAACGCACACTCCGAAAAAATCCGGCAGCCGCTGAACCCTTGTCCAAAAGAGGGATCTTTTCCCCAACACAGAAAAGCGGTAGAAAGAGAAATTAGGGAATAGGGGAGAGAAAGCGGAAGAACGCTAGAGCTACTCGGGAGAAAACCTACCCAAGGCACGGGACGAAAGAAATCCATTCTTCTTTCTACGGGAACATCAGTAAGGCTGGGGCCTCACGATTCGAGAAGACAACAAAAAGAAGATAATGAGCGGATAATTGCCTCATCAACCAATCTGGAAAAAAAGACTTGCATGTATCAAGCCGGGGCCTGAGGATGGATAAAGAAGGGGCCTGCTAAGAGGCCGACCGCGTAGGAAACATCAAGGCCGGAGGATGGACCTCCGACGGGATCTCAGATGACCAAAGGAAAAAACTTAATAGAAGAGGGGTCACGAATAAAAAAAGGAAAGCAAAAGGACAAGCTAAGGCTGGAGGAAGAGTCGAATCAAGGGGGTTCCAAAAAGGAAACCTAAGAAATCAAATACCCGAGAGCCTGGAAATCTAATAGCACGAACTCCAAAAGAAAGAACAAAAAGACCAGGAGAAAAAGCTATCGTTGATAGAATAAAGTTCCTTGACTACCCGATAAGGGCCAGGGAGAAGAAGAAATGTTCAGGAAACTCGCCCGAGAAAAAAAAAATGGCTTAAACTAGGAGAGGGACTGGAAGGAAGAAAAGAGCGAACTCGACTGAAATCTGAGAATGGGGCTCTTGAGAACAGACGAAGTAGGGACGAACCAAAGGATGGTGGGGTATATCGATCAAGTGGTGATTACCAGATCAGATAGTAGGGGAGGCATCGGGGAACTGTTAAATATTTATAAGTGTCGCTAATTGGTAGTGCCGAAAGAAGAAAGGAGGAACGGAAGTGCTGTTGGTATTCGTAATCCACGCGTGTGTTTGACAGGTCGCCAAGTTAAAACGCTACCACCTTGAGAAAAGGGACGTAGAGGAGGGAAAAGATTGAAGGAACAAACTTGTAGTAACGAAAGGCTAGCTCAGAATCTTACAGAGCTTGCCTAAAAAAAAAACACTATTATACGGGGGGGACAAGCGGGACAAAAAGTGTTGAGGGGAGAGATGTGAAGAGGGGACAAAGACGGCACCCAGGACGAAAACGCCAAAAGAAATTAAAGCAACGAACTCGAGCAACCAAAAATATCCTTTCTCGGAAGTTACGCAAATCACAAGAAGGCAGGAGAGGAGAAGCCAAAGAATGGAAGGAGGCGAAATGACTCGAGGATGGGGAAAACCTCGAGCGGAGGGGGGTCGAGAGGTGGAATTTTGGCTAAGTAGGGAATTTGGTTGAGGGGAAAGAGCAAAGCCAGGGGATGAAAAGCACAAAAAACGCCAAAAAAAACCCAAAGATCAGGTGGGAAGATAAAGAATAGTCATTATCAAAGCCTGCATGAATTAGGGGAATACGACTGGCCAGAACTAATTATGAGGAGCCGACAAAGAAGCCTGGGTAAACTCGCGGCAAAGAAATTCCAATCCTCGGCCGCTTCGCGAGGGGACAACTCTAAGCCTAGGTCTATGTGCGGTATCTAGGTTCGCAGACTAAAGGGCAACACCAGCTGACACACAACGGAAGTATACTCTCGATGAAACAGCTGAGAGACCCTAAGGTTGGTGACTTCGCTATATACGTAGTCATAGAAGGAAATGAGAGAGAAAGGGTGAGAAGTTGCCGCGAGGACTTGGCCAAGTGGCTCCGTCAAAAACTCATCGTAAAAAGGGGAAATCACGTATATGCAGAGAATAGATGAGCGAGTAGAAATAGCTCTGCCAACGGCAAAAATTGACGGGAATTCATAAGGAAAGAGAGGCAATAAGCAAAACCAGACAAAAAAAAAAAAAACTAGCGAGCGCCTTAATAGCTAACAAAAGCGTTAAAAAAAAGAAAGTTCTCGAACAATAAGAAAGCTGGAAAAAAACATCGGCCGATCGCCGGAAAGATTTGTGGAATCTCACAAATCTGGGGACTAGTGATGGCAGATAGATCAATGTGGGGGGGGGGGAGCCACAGATCTTTGAGACTCTCTTGCACTTGTCAAGGGGGTTAGGAGGTTAGGGCGGAAAGCAAGGCACAGATAAAGGGGGGAAACCTCGAAAAGGGTAATGGAGTGAAGCAAACGGAAAAGTCTCGAACAACGACGGGTGGTTTGGGTGCTTTGAAAATAATAGGCCGCGTCCCCCCTGTCGCGAGTTGAAAGGTCAAAAGATAGATAGGGTAGGAAATACGAGGTGTCAGCGCAAAGAATTTAAAAAACTCTGGACTGGAAGAGTGCTGAAGAAAAAGGTCAGGTTGTCGCGGTTGTGCTAATAAGATTCACCTTCCGAAAAGAAAGGGGGGATGCCGACCTCGGAGAGGTAGTGAAGCCAATATGTCAGGTCACAAAACGTCCGAGGGCAGGAAATCAATATGAAAAAGACCTTTTCCGAACATAAGCATCGGGATATCCCCTGCGATGAAATAGTGCCAAAAAGCAATCAGAAATAGAAAAAGCGCTGGCAGGGGGGGAACGTCATAGAAAGTTAAAAACTACTGGTGCTTAACGCCACTAATGAAAGGCAGGAGTATTGGCAGGAGGTGTCTGGAGGGTCTTACTCTTCAAAAAGTCGCAATTGGGGAAAAGTGTCCGAAAGTTGCAAAAGATTATTGAAGGAAAAGCTGAAGTGGATTCTAGGAAGGGGAGAGTGTAAGAGGGGATAGAGTGGGAAGCACTCATGGCGGGCTAGAGGAAAAGTCACTCTTGTCGCAAAAAGTGTCACGAGGGAAAGGATTGGCGGGCTGAGGGGAAAGTGGTCGTAGAAAAGCTGCTGTGGGGGGACCGGGGGGCAAAGATCAGGAAAAAACTTCAGACGTGACTCATCGGGAAACAGAGGCAATGCAGAGGCCATTTTCGCCGCGGGAATGCAAGGTGACAATCTAGGGACGAAGGAATCGAAGAGGGAAAGGACAAATGAGTCGGTGGACGGGTGGAAAAGATTCCGCGGCGTAGGGGAAGTTCTAAGAAAAGGAGGGGTGAAGGAATTCAAATGGCTCTAATCTGGGAGCAAAACGAACGAATACGGGAGAGATAAGCTCAGTTAGCAGTTGACCTTTTGATTGTATTCGAGAATAAGTCTCTTAAAAGGTAGGTTCCGGGAGGTGGCGCAAGAGAGAGAAAGGGACTATATTCGCGAAGTTTTGGGTGAGGGGAGCGGTCATGAAAACCGTTGGTCCACGTTTTCCAGTTAAAAGTTTGGAGAGGGGGTGGCAGAGCGAAGGAAGGGGATCTATCGCACAGGGGTCACTGCACTAAGGGTTGGCGATAAAAGGCAAGAGAGCTGGGGGGATTGTTTGAGTGCCTCATGGGGATTTTGCAACTTGAGGAAGAGGAAACTGGCTCTAGAACGGGAAAACCGGTTATGCAATTGGATGAGAAGGGATCAGAAGAGAAAACCAATGGCTCTTTATCAGTGAATAGTGGACGAGGAACATGAGGACCGAGGTCAGGAAAGGGGGAGAACGACGGAGGGAGGGGTATGCAATACCAGATACAAAACATTTCTGAAAGTGAAAGGGGGGTAAGGCAACTGGGCTAGTACTAACAAACGTAGGAAAGGGCCGAAAGAGAACTAAAAAGAAACCGGGAAAAATGGAAGAAGAAACAATTATCAGGGGATCAAATCAATCAGGTCAGCACGGAAGGGGAACTGAAAATTTCGATTTTTGGGGGGGTCTTTAAAGGAAATCGATGATAACTGCGGGGAGGAGGCGCTTGGGAGATTAACTAGGAGAGGAGGCAGGGGGACTCGTTGGGGCGGGGGACGGCTTTTGATGGAAAGGGAATGGGGGACATTAAAATGGTCATGCGACCATGCTCGCCTGAGGAAGTTGCGTGAAGGCGATTGCGGCTTGGGGGTGGAGGGAGTCGGTAGGGAGCGAGGTGCTAGTTGGAGAACGAGGTACTATGATGGAAACAAGGGGGGAGTTTCAAATCACCACTCGCCGGAACTAACCTCAAAAAGGGGAGATTGGCGAAGAAGAATCAAAACACCAACAGAATGAGGAATGAAATCAGGAAAAAACATCAAGTCGTTTAGGTTTGCGTTCTTGTCTGACGAGGTGCCAACACCACAGGACCGAATTTAAAAGGCAGGACGACAGTCCGGGACCGTAGCATGGTAGGAAAGAACAAAAAAGCACTGACGAAGACGGAGAACCGAAGGAAAGAAGAAAAAAACAAACAGAAGTCAAAGCAAGCAGCACCGCCGAGTCTAAGGGCAGAGGGGAAACAACGTAAAAATGCCCCAGCAAAAGACTAAACACCAGGAAACTGAAAAACGAGCGAAAAAATTCCAGAAACTCGAGAGCCGAGGAGACAAAGGAAGCCGGCAGATCTTAGGAAAGACGCTTTTTCCGTAAGCCAAAAAACTATGCAAGACTGAAGGTCACGTGCAGAGTGCGGTGTCCGGAAGTGGGAGAACAATCATTGAATAAAAAGGGGGACGTGGTGCCCAAAGAGGGGGGGGGTAGTGTGGAGAGGAGCAAACCCGAGCAATACGAAGGGATCAGAGGTGCGAGAATTTTTTTTCTTGTGGGCAAGCTGGGGGGTAAACCCCTCAAGCAAAGGAGGATACGGCTAGGCGACGGGGCTCAAGGGTAAAAAAAAAAGAAGAGAACATATAACAGAAAAAAAGGGGAGCAAAATGTAAAATCTTACTCCGGCTCAATTCAAATAAAAAAGGAGAAGGAGAGAACAATGGAAGAGACAGGTAACAGGAGAAAAACATCTGAGCACCCTCTAAGAACAAGAAGGGAAAATTTTATAAAACGGAGTCACCACGTGGGAAAGGGCTGTCAAACGTCCAAACCAGGCAGAGGAAACTAAAGCCATCAGTCTAAGGGGTGAGCCGCATACGTCGGGACAAACTTTAAAAGCAGGAGGGGGATGTTTTACCAGACCAGGCACAAGATAGAAAATACCACGTGCCGGAGCTCATACTTAAGAACACTAAATATCTCGGTCTAGAGACTACAAGGCCGGAATGGAAACGCCAAATAAATTAGCGGAGGGGTATTCAAAAAAGAGGACCGTTAGGAGGAAAGTTTGCAGACCGCTTCTCAAAACAATGCAGGTCGTTAACAACGCACGTCCCCTGATTTAAAAGGAGGCGAAGCTGGACCCATAAAAAATCCGAAGGCGTCTGAAAAAGGGGGGGACCAAATACCTCGCCGATTGCTGGCGTGGCAAAAAAGTAAAGCATTGTCTTCTTAATCGCGGAACAGCGTAACCTTCAAAAGGAACGAACGACACGTGACTCTAGCGGCCAGAAGGACGCTTTCAGAAAAGCACGAAACGAGGAGAAATGGAATTCCTACGGCAGTTCAAGCAAAAGGACCGACAGGTAAGGCTTTACGCGGGAATCAGGCGCTGGTACGGAAGAAAAAGAGCTTCCTGTGATAGGACCCAGGGACTGAATAACATGCATCTCCTCTCCCCGAAGGACATCGCCCAAAGAAAAAAAAAAGCTCTCAGTGAAAGATGCAGGACTTAAAAAGAAAAAAACGAGCCGAAGCGAGACGAAGATCCGATTCCCCCCCAGAAAACGCAGCCGCCATGGACTATCGTGCCGATTGAGGAAGAAAAAAATAAGAGAGTCTCGTTTAAAAAAGAATCTACTGGACAGGTCCAGAGTCGAAACCACGGCTGTGTAAAGGATTGGAAAGAGAAAGTTCAATCTGCAGGGATTCCCAAGAAGACAACAACACAACAGAAAGGACGTGCCATTCTCAGTTGGTTCGAGTGAGAGAGAGGCTTCAATACGGTGGGAGGGGAAAAGAAAAAATCTACTTCCGCTTACGGGGGGGTTGCCTCTCTTAAGTTCCAGGGGGGGGTGGTAACGCTGGTTCAAAAAAAGAGGGAAATCAACAAAACGAAACTTTGGGTATAAAACCAAAGGGCGGGAAAAAATTCGGAATCGGGGTTAAAAAAATCTGATCGAGACGCAGAGAAACTAGCGGGACGGGAGCTAAAAGGAACGTTGTGACGGGTAGGGCTTTGAAAAAATACAGTGAGGAAAAAGAGGTAGAGGTTCCTGGGAAGCCGTTTCACATGTGTCGCCCAGACTAAACAAACGGGAAAAAAAACACAGCTAAGGAGAAGAAAGCCTAAGAAAAGAGGAGGGGAAAAACTCAACAAAAACGTAGCTCGAAAGCAATTCACTTTCCACTCGCAAAATAATCGGGAGAAAAGAGGCGAGAGAGGGAGAAAGAAAAAGGATAAAACCGCGTTGGGCGTAGGGTTGGAAGCCATCGCGAGGGTTAAGTTGGAATAGAGAAATGTATTGCTACGTGGGAGAAAATGGTGGTAGCACACACAAAATATGCAACTTCCAGAGGGGGAAGAATAGGAACGCGATATTAAGGCTATCTCACCGCTAGGAGCGATCAAACGTAGTGGACTGAGAATAACAAGGCACGAAGACTCTCGAATAAGTCGGTCACTCGTTGCCATCGAGTGGACTTCTAAAGGGAGAACAAAAGCTATTTGGAGCAGAAGAATCAAAGAAGGGAGCTAAAGAGAGAGAAAAAGAGAGAGAAATAGGGGGGGTTCTACTAAGTCACTAATAAATGTGGGCTCAACTTCTGACATAGGCAGTACTAAAAGGGATGCGAACGCGAAGCTTGGGAGGAGGGGGAAGGTCTAATTTGGAAAGAGCAACGTCTCAAAAGCAAGAATCGGGGTGTTCTACCAAGAGAAGATTCTACTATAATGACATTATTCCTACGCGAAGAAGACTCGGACAACACGAAAGGTGATTGATGAATAACACAAAAAGAGGAAAAGAGAAAAACATATCACAAACATTGAAATACATCAATACACGACCAAGAAAAAAATCGAGGAAAAAAGATTATAAGCCTCAATCAGGGGGCTCGAAACAATTGACGACAAAAAATCAAACGCGGGTCTAAGGAAACATAAAAGGGGTGTGGAGGAAGAATGGGGATGAGTCAAGTGAGCGGGGGCTCTCACATAGTGGATCGTGCGCGATTTATAAGATCTCGCTGTGAGACGTGGTAGAAGTTGAGGGAGATGAGCGAAGAGGCAAAGATAGGTTGGCCAAACGGAGATTGCAGCAAGGCTTGAATCGAAAAGGGCAGTTTTGTTACTAATAGCCGGAGGGGGATTTCAGGGAGGAGGAGATCGAAAGCTGGTGAGAAAACATCCAATCTTTGATCAGCGCACAAAAACACCCCTATGGGGCGATCAGGCAAGGGGGTGCAGGTGCGAAAGAATTCTATTGACCGAAAGTATTCTACAAAAAAGCTGAAAAACTGAGGAATCAAAGAAAAGGGGGAAAGAGGACCAGATCAAGGGAGAGAAAAACAATACAACGGTAACTACAGAAGGTGCCCCATAGGAAAAATCGGGAGAGGGTAATAAGCATTAACGAAACAATAATCCACAAGAAAAGAAAAAGAAAATCTTCGGTTAAGGAAAACAATTGAAGAAATGATTTTAAACGAGATATAAGCGCCGTCCCAAGAGGAACGGAGTAAAAGGACTTTGGCGGGTTGATATGGGAACGGGGGGTTCAAAAGCTATAAAAAGCAACGTCGGGGAAGGAGAATTGGCAGGTCAAGGGACTCATGACTGTCAGCGCGGGGGCAAGCGGGGGGGCGGAAGTAGGAGGAGAAAGGAAAAGAAAAATCTCAGCGTGGGTAGAGAAGGTCGACGGGCATGAGGCCAACAAGGCCAAAGAGGATCAAGGGAGGGGGGTTTGGAGGCATTGTCACTTTTATTAAAGAGTGATGAAGCTCATACTTAGTAGGGGGTTACCGTGTAACTCGTTCCGAAAGGCGGGAACGTCGGAGGGGTGAAGAAGGAGTCGCTGGAGGTCTAGGAACTGCGGCGCCGAGGGGACGAAGACAATGCGATCAAGAGAAGTAGAACTAAGCAGAGAGAGAACAGGAGTTGGGTCCAGGTGGGGATAGATGGCTAATGATGGCAAGGAACTATTTAGGGAAGTCGAACTTCAAGGGTCTTCTAAGTGAGGAAAAAGAAGGACGCCAGGAAAGGGGGGACTGAGAAGACTGATTGGGGAAACGAGACATTATTAGACGAGAAACAGAGAGGTCAGGACGCCTCGGGCTATCAACAGAATGCGCTCTAAATAGGAGAGGAGGCGGGGGGGGGGCATAGGCTGTCTGTGGAAAGAACCATAGGCTTTGTGGGCCAGTGTCAAAAAGAAAAGGATCGGTATCAAAAGTTGGAGATGCTGGCGGGTGGGATTACTTGAGAGGAAAGACGGAAGACTGGGGTAAGGACAAGGGGCTCGCACTGGTGCGGGGGTATGAGTGCAGAAGGAGTTAAAGGTCATCTGAGGGGTCTTCGCTGAATATTAACGTATGAAACGTCTGGCGAGTAAGAGTCTTTATCCGCAGGAAAGCACAATTATCAATGGGGAAATAGGGAGAAACGTTTCGGGGAGCGAGTGAAAGAAGGGGGTCAAGAGTACGTCAAAGAAAATGGGGGAGGTCAAAGAAGGGCTCACAGCGGCCATACCAGAACTCGACAACAGAAACACATTTCAACAGTCGAGGGAACCCGAAAAGAGACAACCGAGACGGGGAGTAGACAACAAACCCTGAGGGAAATCAGAAAAAGGAGAAAAGATCGGGGTAACCGAAAAATGAGAAAACTTCCTAAAGTGGAAAAACTTTGAAAGGACGGAGGTGGGCTTACACTTGAAAGGACGTAAGAACGGATACGGCAAGCGTAACGAGTAAGGGGGCCTATGGTAGGAGAGAAAGGGGAGGAGTGGGGGTTGATCTTCGTCATGGGAATGTGGAAGTAATTGGGGGGACATCCAATTGCTACGAAAAAGGCTGTGTGATGGAGACTGCGCGGGGGGGACGGTTTTCGGAAAGACGTCGTAAGGGGGGAGGGACTAGGAGAGAACAGGAGAAAAAAGAGAGGAGGAAAATCCGGTCCTTTAAAAACAACAATTAGAGCACCAAAGACGTGGAGGGGGGGAAAAAAGAGCTAATAACAAAACCGAGGGGGAAAAGAAGTGGAAGAGTGGGAGGTCCAAGAATAAACAGGGATATTACAGGGTGCCTTTAAAAAAAAGAAAAAAGGAGGTGGGAACTTCAAATAAGGAAAGGGAGAGCGACTAGAAGAAAGAACTCGGAAGAAAGAGACTCAGGGGAAAAAGAAACCCTGAAAAGGAGGGCATCCACGACGCAGGGTCGGAGGAAAAAACTCGGACTGAAAAAGCCCGGACGAAGAAGCACGGTCAAAGAAAAAGAGCACCCGAAAAGAGGAGCCTCGCCCAACAGCCGGGCAAAGGTGAGAGAAAGAGATTGTAACACAAAAAGAAGGGAAATCAGGAAGGTAAAGAAGTGAGCGGTCCTGCGGGAAAAGAGGTGTGGGGGAAAAAGCCTTGTCGACAAAGGACGCGGTGGGGGGACAGGGAAAAACCCTAATCACGGTATAAAAGTTGAAGGAAGGACAAAAGGGGAGGGGGGGCCCGGGCAAAGAAAAGAACACTCGGAGGAAACCGAGAGAGACTCGTGCGAACCATTCAAAAAGAGAAAAGATTAAAGGCGATTCCCAAAAAACAAACGGGAACCAGGAGAACTCATTGAGAGCCAAGTAAGAAAGTACGAGAGGAGCCAGCAGGGGGCCGACTGGCCAAAATGATAAAAATAGGCAAACTCCTCTCAAAAAAGAAAATCATTTAAATTAAGAGCTGAAAGAAGTTTAGAGAAAGGAAGGAAAGCACACGCGACAACAAGGGGTGCTAACGTCGGTAAATTTTACAACCTAGGATAAGGTTCAACCCAGGGAAGAACAAACAGCATAGGAGAAGAATCACCGGAGAGAGAAGATATTCGCGAAAGACCAAAAATACGAAGCGCGATGATAAGGGTACCGAGATCCTCATAGGTTCAGGACTACCCTGCGAAGAAACTGGGGTTGAAGGAAAGAGAGAAAAAAAAGGGACTGAAAAGAAAAAACCGCCGGAGAAATCTGCCATCGGGTATAGCCAGCCGAAAGACGAGAAAGAAAAAAAGACTGACAGGGGGGAAAAGCTACGAAGGAAATGACCCGGGCGGGAAAGAATTGTCAGGAATCAGGAGGAAAAAAGGGTGGACAAACATTTCCATAAGAGGAAACAAGGGGAAAGAGGCTTAAAATGGATTCTGATCAGGACAAATCCTAGACATGGTGATAGGAAGACGTTCTACCTCCCCTCCAGCTGTGGACCTGTGCAGAAAGAGAGGGTTAGTTCAAAATCCGGAAGGGGACTAAAAGAGGGGCGCTGGTGATAGCGAGCTCTACAAAACACAAAACTAGACCCAACGAGCTCAGTGTGGAGATGACATGAACGGAAAGAAAAAAAGACGGACGCTTGCGAGCGGAACGCTGAAACCACCCCAGAAAAAAAAAACGGAGTAGAAAAAGGGAATTGGCGGACGCGGCAAGACAAGACTCAGTGGAAGCGGGTGGAAGTAAAAAGAATTCAAGGAGGGGGAAGGGGGAAAAGTGGAGGTAGAAGAAGTTCATATCCATGAGTAGGCGATGACGGGGGTAAAGGTTCTCATTGGACAGGAGAGGAGAGGGGGAAGGGGAAAATGCGCTGAATGGCGCTTCATCATTAGATTTTTGTGACAATACTTCTTTCGCCGCAGAGGTCACAAAAAAGGGGGGACGGGACTCAGGAGAAAGGCCGTCCAATGGATCTAAATGACAAATGGGAGGGAAAAGTCTGAAGGAAAACTCTACGAGGGCAGGCTGAGTATGAAAGGAGGGGGGAACGGAGTAAAGGGTTCGAAGGGTCAGCGGTCAAACCCACTACAGTCGGTGGGCCAACTTTGATGCAAATGGAGGGAAGAATGAGGACAAGGGGAGACCAACGGCCAAACAAAGACTCTCAAGGGGAGGAAACACAGCCCCTATCAGGAATCGCAAGTCAAGGTAAGGACAAAAAGAAAAGAGTGATCTTCTAGAAGCCGTCAAGAAGAGAGCAAAAAAGATAACCGCGAGGTAAGGGGCGAGAAAAAACCGCGCGCGTTGGGGGGCAGGGTGGTCTTCGTAAAAGGGGTGGACCGGAGAGAAAGTGTAGGGCGGGGAAGGTAATGGGGTGGTAAGGCAGCAGTTTCGCACTCCCATCCTGGGATAAGTTGAAGATGCGAAGAAGGTCCTTTCAGCTTCGAATAAAAGCGGCAGGAAAACGAAGGAAAAGAGGGGGGGAAAAAAGCAAAAGCTGGAAGAGCATCCACATTCTCGCCGAATCGCGGGGAGCCTCTGAATACTATCGATAAATCTAGTGAGGAAGACGGAGGATCGAGATGAAAAAAGAGAGAGCCAAAAACTAAGGGGGAGTAGTAGGGAAGTGGGAGAGTCAGCGACAGATAGAAAAAGAAGGGGGGAAGATAAAGTAAAGGAGTGGAAAAACGGCCGAGCCGCCGAGCCTGTGTATCATGGAGGGAGGAGGAGTTGAAAGAGGAACGGGAAAGGGGGAAAAAAGGTGAGCAAGTAGTATCGACGGAGGGCCAGGAAAAATAAGGGCCGAATGAGAAACAGAAAATTCGAGGAATGACCTGCTGCCTGACGGAAAACCCTGACCTAAAAAAAGACCAGGACTTGAGAAGGAAGGACATGAAGAAACAAAGAATGGTCGAGAAGAAGAAGAGGGCAATAGGGGGTCTCTTTGAAAGTTGGGATATCTCACTCATTCGGGGGGAAAAGAACTAGAATCGGAGCTCACGAGGAGTAGGGAGAGCGTGGAGGAAAAGGGAAAGCGCCCGTGCGTCCTGTGGCGGACATGGGAGTGGAAGGGACACGCCGGCAACATAAGGAAAAAAGGAAAAAATGTGGGGAGGACGGAAATAACCTAGCAAAGGGAAGGAGTTTGGAGCTGTTCTGAATGAAGGGGACTTAATAAAGCTCAGAGAAGTCCAACCTACACGCGCAAAGGGGGGAGAAAATCAGGGGGGGACGCGAGGGTATGGTCGGGGAGTTGAGCCTCGGAGGAGAATGGAGGGAGTAGAGTCAACCCGAGGGAAGACACCGCTGATGAATAAAAAAAAAAAACGTCGCGACCTCGCATGCCGACAAGAGCCGGGGGGAAACTATATGGGAAAAACAGAAACCTTGGACAACCAGGATGGCACGATGTACAATAACGCAGAAGGAAGTCATAATATACCAAACTTGCACGAAACTTAAAAAGAGTCTGGAGAGAAAAAAAGGGTAAAGAGGAAGTTGGGGGGGTAAAACGAGACGCTTAAGCAGGGTCCGGGAATTCGAGCGTAGAGGTGGGGGCGTGGGCGGAGGAGGTGGTAAGATGAAAGAGGACCAAGGGGCAAGAAGAAAGTCGGGAAGGCTGAGTTAAGCACTACTTAGAAAAACTCGCGCGGGAGGCTTGAGAGGTGAGGGGGGGGTGAATATTATTGGGAATAAAGAGCAGAGGGGGGGCCAAAGAAGGGGAATCTGCCTCGTGGAGCCTCGATAGGATGTCCTTAAATTAATTGGCACGGGCTGTGCGAGGAAATGCGAGACTAAAAGTGCTACGTAGACTTGCTAACAAGTTCAGAAGACGGGAGTCGGTACACTTACGTGCGGACGTTCGGAGGGAAGAGGGGAGGAACAAAGAACCATGGGAGAAACGCGAGAGAGCGCGAAGGGCATCATTCATAATTGGGTTCTTCGTCGGGTTGTGGGTGGAGGAGAACGGGAAAGGGGACGAATGAATGGGAATTTAACTGCAGGGGGGGAGAGTATAAAAAAGAAACGAAATCAATGACGAGATAACACCTATGGATTGGGAGATGACGGAGGCATGTGCCCGAAGAAGTAGGACGGCGAAAAGCTCAGTGGTCTTCCTAACAGGAAAAAAGGGAGGAGACCATAGAGGGAGCGCAAAAAGGGAAGATAAGGGGGGCTGCGGAGGTGGCGAGAAAAGAATTGTTAGCCAGATGAGGCAGTAAACCGTGGATAGGACGGGGAAGAGGCTCGGGTAGTGAGCAGAAAAAAAGGGGGGGTGCCTTCACAAGAAAAGGTGCGATGCTGAGGGAGGAGGGGGGAGCACATGATGGAATGTGAGGTCACTTGATGAGAAGGTATAACCGGGGAGAGAAAGGAGGAGACGGAGGATCGTGGCATGTGCGCAGCAGACACAGAGAACCATTCTAGGGTAGGAACTTTTAAAGGGAGTTAAACTAGGGGGAAAGCGGGAAGAGCTGGTGGATTGGGAATAAAAAACGGAACACGCCACACCTGTATGGGGACATCACTCATAGAAAAGGGAGGGCTGTATTCGGGAGCCGAGAAGTTTAACAGGCGTCATAAAGAATATCTGGGGTCCGGGACCTAAGGGAACCGTAAGAGGGGACAAGGCAATTCAGGACGTAGTTGGATCACGGAAATTGAACGAGAGAACGGATTAAGGCGGCGATGGAGCGCGGAGAGGGGGGCTTATTGATAAAGTGGTGTAGAGGGGGGGGGTTGGAGAGGGAGAGCAGTTTGGGAATGGGGGAATGGGACATAACGAAAGAGAGGCCTGCGGCGGTTGGGCTGCACTTGTAGAGGGGGAAGGGGGGGGGCGGTGGAGGGGTTGGCGGGGGGAGGGAAGGGTCGGTGTGCGGGGGGTGGTTCAAGAAATCACCCGTAGGAAAAAGGAGAAAGAAAGGGGGGGGGAAAGCACATAAGGAATCAA
>Ga0179591_1275716_pt1 | contig 25349 bp, 32 predicted proteins | sample CZOMad2_1_08_16f_FD_182891 | JGI IMG/M metagenome (GOLD analysis project Ga0179591, IMG submission 182891) | Vadose zone soil fungal communities from Angelo Coast Range Reserve, California, USA - CZOMad2_1_08_16fungal (PacBio error correction) | ecosystem: Environmental > Terrestrial > Soil >...
TACCCTGTTAGAAACACGGTGTCAGAAAAGTCCACTTAGCTGGCGGCAAAAACAGAGCCGTCCCTCGGTTCTGTCAGTAGCAGGTATTATTTCTGAAAAGAATTTAATACAGAAGGAATAGGGTTTTACAAGAGGGGAGTGCCCGTGGAAAGTCCCCATCAAACCAACCCCATCGTGTGAAGTGATAACAAATGCCAAATCATTTGGTCCACCAGGGAAGGTCAGGGATAAGCTACAGCAGGTTTGGGGGGGGGGAAGGAGGCAACAGATAACAATTCATTTTTTCCCTTGAAACTTTTTTGGAACTGGCACAAAAAACAATGGGGGGAGTGTTGTTGGAAAAGATCGCTGCGGCCACTTGGAGCAAGGATGCAACTTGAAGCGGTTCAGGGAAAAGCCCCTGACCGTGGGAGAATAGTCCTCAGAGGAGCCCGAGGGTAGAAGTGCGTGGAAAAAAAATTTGTTACTCTGTTTTGGGGGTGTGAAAAAAAGGGGTTGGGGGGGCTAGGGGAGGGAGTTAGGGCTTCCCCGTGACTGATGATCTTTATTTGCCCCTACCACATGGGAAATGGCACATGGGCCTGAAAAGGATGACACATTTGGCATGCATTAGGACATCAGGAAAACTTTTCGCTCGCGTCTGAAGTTTTAAACAACGACAAAGGGGACACTACTGCAATCCAGGGTCATGTTATTAGGTTGAAGGGGGGGAATCTCAGGTGGTAAAAAAAGGGGACGAAAAATAAAAAAACAAAAACCGGGGGGGTTTGATGCTCGGGATCATGACTCAAAAAGGGTTGGAAATTTACCTTAAAGTGGGGGGGTGAAAAAGAACATGCAATATAATTTTCAAAGAATCAAGGTGAACTCTGCCTTTGGGCCTCACTCCAACACAACACAGAATTAGTTTCGGTAGTGAAGTGGACACATATGGGCCACTCAACAGTCACCGTTAACTGGGGAAGAAAATCAGACTTGGTGAGAATTAGGAATGCAACAACTGGTGTGGAAGTCCAATCTTAGTGTCTAAAGGGGGTGCTGTCTCAAAACTTTGTGGCCCGGGGGGGCAAGATGAATCACGGGAGCAAGGCGATAAAGACGTTCGTCAGGGAAAGTTATCCTTGAGTGAGGGGGAAGAAAAAACTCGGGTTCAGGAAAGGATTTAGCTAAACATTTTAATTAAAGGAAAAAGCTCCAACACAGGTGCAAGGGGCATGCCTGCTTACCCTGTGGGGGGGGTACGCCGGGGAGAAAGAAGAAGATAAATTTATCCCAAAAGTTGGGGACCCTCCCAAAAGGTCCATAGTAACAGGGACGAAGGTTAAAAAAATAAGGTGAGGACGGATACCACAACCGAAAGTCCGTTTAAAAAAGGACTCTTCAAAGAAGGATCAGACAGTCCGATGTGGACGACACAGCAGTGCTTCTGGAAGTAGGGGGACAGTAATGAAGTATATTCCTTTATCAAAAAGAAAAAAAATTTACTGGGGAGATGGACTTTTCCAATAGGGGGGAAAAGGACCTCGACACATTCCGGTTTTTTTGGGAGGGCTTCTAGATCAAGAAATACTTAATGTCGCGGGGAATTACTTCATGGGGGGGGGGAAGGCGACAGGGGAACCCCCCCCGTAAGAATTGAAAAAGAACAAACCAAGACTAGACCTTGATAACGACACTCCACCCCTTCCATGGGGAAAAAATATGGCTTAGGAGACCAGGCCCCACCCTGCATCCTGGACACATAACAGACCTGATCGCTGCGGTTCCCGTTTCGGGGGGGAAGGTCATCGTGTGAGAAAAAAAAAAAGTGGAAATGTAGCCATTAAGACGGAAGTATTGAAGAACAAAGGACCAGGGAAGTAGTGTGTAGGGTCAAACAGAAAGAAGAAGAGGGCCCAGGAGAAGACCGAACTAACATTACAAAACTTTTAGGTTTGACACACAGAGACAAGGGGGGGTTTAATAAAGGATTAGAAAGACCGTAGGATGACAGAGGTGTCAACGGCAAAAAAAAACCGGAAGAGGAGGATCAAACTATATGTAGGGTTAAAGGGGAGACAGGTTCAAAACAAAAAGGAAAGAAAAATTCAGCGGTAACAAAAAGGCCATGGAAAAGCAGTATGTTGTAAAAAAAGCCAAAACAGGGGGGGGGGTCTTGAAGAAAAAAGATTGAATCAGGACTGTTTGATCATCACGGAGGGGGGTGGCAAAGTTGCGGGGAAAAAGGAAACTGGGGTTTGCAGAACCTTTGCAAGCACTCGAACCTTAGGTGTAAGGGGAAAGGCAAAGGGGTCGACAATAATTCCGCTCAAGGCGTTAACCCACCGCTTTCCCTCTGTCTATTGAATGGAATATTGGGCAATATAAAGAAAGTGGTTCCTCTCAAAAGTGAGGAAAAAAGGGGTTCAATCCCGTCTAAATAGGGAGGGACAAAAAGTTTAAACGGGGGCATGGGTGGAATACTAGCTGATGATTTGTGCTGGACGGTTATTTGCGTTATATGAGAGGGAAAGAGGGATTAACCGGGGGGTTAAAAAAGTATAGGAAAGTTGGCGACCGTGGTAACCGTCTTCCTTTTATTCTTTCCTCACTCACCGCCAAGTTTTTTGTTTTTGGAGACTCTCTCCCTACGTCTTAGAACGTGCTTTCCGGCTACCTCCGGACAAGTGACCATGGTGCGGGGGGGTTGGTGCCCTAAAGCTACAGACATTTAGGGGTCCAGAAAGGTACCCGGATTGGGATAAGGGAAAGAGCCGAAATAAAAAAAAATTCCCCACTTGGCCACCAAAAGTCTCGGGGGGATACCGGATAAGAGGGCCCCACGTGCTGGGGGGGGAGTGGGACTCTCCCATTCTGTTATAAAAAAAAAAATTAAGTGACCAGAGGCCTGAGTTGCCAAAGGCAGTTTATTAACATCAAAGAAAGGGTGGGAACGAAATTACAACAAAGAATTTTTGTGAGATCTGCAACACAAGAGTGGGAAAAAAAGCATTTTTTAAGTCGAAGCGACTAGGGTTCGAAGGTCAAGCTTGATCCAAGGCACAAACTAACTGCGTCCGGTTGGACATCCTGCAGGAAGATAAATCTCTCCCTTTCATTGGTTTCTCGCAGCGCATGGAACTTTTAAGGCAAAGTTAAAGGGGGGAGTCAGAGGGTTACATCCTGCTTTCATGGGTTTGCTTTGGTTGTTATCATCCGATTTTACCACAAGATAGGGAACTGTGGTGGACGGTGGATTTTTATCGCGGTTGCCCCTTGGGGAAAAGAATAACTGCTATTAAGAAAATCTAACAAACAATATTGCGAAGAAGAAAGGCCGAAAAACAAGACCCCCAAGAGTGTCGTAACCACAATCCCCGGTCGTGTAAAATATATCAATTATGGGGGATAAAATACTATCTCTGATCCGAGACCAAACTGGAATGAAGAAGTTGTTGGGTTAAAGGCTCCACACCGAACAACGAAGTATTTATGGGAAAAACTGATGTAAGAGGTTCGGTATCAAATGGTTCTAACAGAGGACGAGGACCTCTTTAGAATGCTTGGCAGGATCAAGCAAGGCTAGGGAGAAATTCTTCTGTTTTTAGCCACGAGGTGGCGTGGTTTCACTTTCAAATTGGGTTGGTTCGTATCTCTCTGATTCGGAAAAAAGCATAGGTAGTTAGGAATAAATAGGCGGGGGCCTTCTATAAAAGGAAAACAGGAAACAAAAAACTATTTTGAAGAATTCGTGCAAAATTATTATCCAACACAATGGACCAACAAAAAAAAAAGCTTTTCCGTAGGAGTGACCAACCGGTACCTAAAAAAATTAATCGCCGACCCAAATAAAGGGAGGACTTGAGTTAGGGGGTGTACAGAAGTTGGAAGATAAGGCCTTCAGTCAGGGGTGGGTTGTCCGGTTAATCAAAATGAGGAGACAACTAGCAGCGGGATGGTCAAAAAACAATCACCACCATAGAAATCAAGAACTTGGGGTCAGAAGCAAAAACATTCTGAATTTGTTGTATTAACAGCTGTTATCGAAGGGCAAAAAATGCCCGGGGGTCCTGATAAGGCCATTTAACATTAAGTGGAAGAAAAAAAAAACTTCTTTTCAAGAAAACCAATCGCGTGGGTCTAGGGTTACAATGGTCCAGGTTAACACTTTACAAGTATGGTGGGGCTAAAGGGGTTCAGTATTCTTTCGGATAAGGGGTGTCACTTTGAATTGGTCAAAACGGAAAGAGATCGTCATACGTGTAAGTAAACATCAAATGGTCATTCTGGAGTAGACAGGGTAAACATCAGAAGAATGGCTCGACTGTACCCAAACAAGGTTCTGGGGTTTAAGAAAAGAAAGACCTCGACGGGATTGACTCCACATTCATAATACCTAGGGTTCATAAACCGAGATCGACTCGAAGAACATTGTAAAAGAAACGGGAACATACAAAATTTCAAAAGCAGCTATGTAAAAACTAGTAAAATGCAGGTGTGCGAGGAAAAGATTTTGAGCCGTGGAAGGGAACACAGTGCACAGCACTTGGGCACAGGGAGAGTCCTTGACCATTGCGAATAATTTGAACTTGGAAAACAGGGGGGATTTTATAATTAGCAGGAGTAGGGCCGAGAAGAAAAAACAAATGGAATCGACGGGGGGAAACTAGGTCTTCCCTTTTCAGTCAACCCACAAACTGGGGGGGAAGTTGCAACCGGCAAATGCAAAACCTATAAAAAACCGGAATTCAATCATCAGCTATCAGAAAAAGAGGTGGTTGGGGCGATTTAAACTCGCTGTGAAAATTGGATGTTTTTAAAAACCTGACAAATGGCATCGTTTGTGAAGGTAGATCGGCGACACGATTGGACCGCGGGGGAAATTGGGTGAGTGCGAGGAAAACGACCGCTTCTTTGGGGGAAAAGAAAGCCCGCTTTCCTCCTATCGGGGGATGTATCAGTTTGAGGGCATCGTCATTGCTGGAAACCGGTTGTACAGGGGGGGGCAGGTGAAACAAAAGTTGTCAAAAGATATGTGAGTCTGAATCCGGGGGGAACAGCATGGGCTTTCCTTCGGTGAACCCACAAGCAGTTACTTCACTGGGGGACACATTCAACCGGACAAATCATTTGCCTCATAATTTCTTAGCACAAGATGAAAGGGGTGCGAAAACGGAAGGAACCAGAAAAGGGCCAAATCGATCAGTTCAAGTGAAAGCGTTTTGGGAAGGCATAAAAATGGGGGGTCGCCAGGTCAAATAAATAGAAACCAGGTAATTTGGGGTGGGGGGTGCTCTTAAACATCTCAGGTAAACAAAACGTGAAGGCCATGGGGGGGAACGGTGTCGCCGGATAATTTTCCAACGCTCACCTTTCCCCTATAGGGGGTCAAATGGCATACACTACTAAACCAAAACCGAATGGGGGGGGGGAGGGTGAGTGTGACCCTAGAAAAGTCACACTCTTCACAGTCAAAAAGGGTTGAAGGGGCGACTAAAGTAAATTAATCATTTAAAGTTGGTTGAGAAAGTAATTCAATGCAACTAGAGAGGGGGGGCAGGAAAGAGGATTTTCTATTAGCATCGGTTCCTAAAAAGGGGAGGGAAAATCTGCCCGTGTGGGTATCCGTGAGAATGCTTCAGAAAAAACACGGGGGGCCATGGGTAGAAGTGAAAAAGTAATTTCCTCAAAAAGAGTTTCGAAGTATAAACCATTCATAAAAATTGGGGTAAGCATGAAAAAATCCTCTCACCCACAAAAAAGGGGGAATAAAAGGATCATATCCACGGGGTCTATTAAAAAAATTGGTTATTAAAGGGAAGATCGTGCGAAACGGGGCAGGGGGGGGAAGGAGAAAAAAGGATAATAAGACATGGACCAATTGATCGCCAGGGGGAGAACTTAACATAGCGTATCGGGGGGCCGCAGAAAAGTTGACGGGACAGGCACCATGCGCATCTCGCGTTGGCAGAAACAAGTTGAGTTTGCATTCAAGGGAAAAAAAGGAAAGGTCATACTGTGTAAGGGGATGGGTCAAACCTTTGACCTGAGAGTGGAACGTTCAAGTTTTCAAGTCCGGGAAACAGCGTACGCCTCGCCGTGTGTGGGTCGGATACACAAAATGAAAGGAGGCCGGGAGCGGGTTCACAATAGATTGACTTAGGTTTCACCCCAACTGACTCAAGGTTGCCATCCACAGGTCCTTCTCTTGATACTAAGAAAACTTCTTTGTGAACTGCTTTCTCGACAATGGCGCCAATGAGAAAGTAACCAATAGAATGAAAAGGAGGACCTGACGAATAGGACGTGCCAAAGGGGTCTGAAGACTCTTTTTCGACAGGTTGAAGATGTAGAAGACTGGGGGAAGGGGTGAACAGCAGCGGACGTAATGTGGGGGGAGGCAACGAGAAAGAATCTTAAAACGGGGGAAGGGAAAGAGTAAAATATATGTACAAAAAAGCTTTATTTTTTGGGTAAAAATAAACAATGAAGAAACTGATGCCCCCGGAGGGGTGGAAGTGGATTCCGGAAGAAACCGGAAGGAGTTGAAACGAGGACTTGGAAGCATTTTAAAGAGGGGAACAAGAAAGAAGAGTTCCCACAAAACATAATGCCAGGATTGAAAAAAAAAGTTCAATGGAAAAGCATTGGAGGTTGGGTGATCCGCAAAAATCACGGTTGGTTGCGGATTTATAAGATAGCCGGCTGTTAAAAAAGATTCGGGTTCAAGGGTAAGTGACAACTTAAACGGGGTTGATTGAAAAGGCAAGAGAAAGGGAAATTCGCATTCTGGGGGAAAAAGGAAACAAGAGTCCGCCATAGCCGGAACGCACACCAAGTGGTCCCCCTAGAATGCAACAGAAAATGTGTGTGGAGTCCGCAAGGTATCAAAATGGCAACATGGGGCCCTGAAAGGGGGGGGGACAAAATGGGGGGGTTCTGCTCAACCGGCATTTTAAGGAAAAGATACCGAAGAAAGGGAAATGTGTGTCAAGGAAAGGGAGTTGAACCGAGGGACTTATTATCTTAAATTATGGTAGTGTAGTACTGTGGGGGATCCTGGAACCCTAGGCAAGGGGTTTGGGAGCCGGGAGCCCCGACTGGGGGTGGGGGGTATCTTGAGAAATTCGTGAAATGAGGAAATGTCCGTAAGTGGAAGGAAAGACCATGATGGGGTTGACACTGGCAAAAGATATGATCTCGAAAAAGATTTGTAAAAACTTAACAGGGGGAAAAGGCAACGAAAAAATAAAACCTAATGACCTTTTGCCTTAAAAAGAACTGGGTGCCAATTTAACAATCCATACACGGGGAACCAGATGGGAAGGGGCCTGCTCAAAGCACCATTATGCATTGGTTTTGGATCCAAGGACCTTAAAAGTGTCGCTGGTGCAAGCAAGTGGATTCCACCAAGAAGCTTGTTGGGGGGTTAACTCCTGATTACAACCATTGTGGGGGGGAAATGATGAAAACCCGTTGTCCTTGGAAAAAATTGAGCATTGAACAGCGGAAAAAAGAGGGTTAAAAAATCACGACATGGGGGTCTAAATGAAACACAAAATGAACTCTAATTGATTAGGAGGAAAGGCCAAAGGGGGAAAAGATGCAAGTCCTCTTTTATCTATGCAGGGGTTATCAAAAATGCCGGTTAAGGTGGTTCTACTAAAAGAAAGGGGTTACAGGAACGTAAGAGGAAGGGTTCCTTTGGTATCAACTCGGGACACCAAGTAGGTCAATTAACAATCTTTGAAGGTGATTTGAAGCTACCTGGGAGGAAAATTTTATGAAGGACTAACCGGGAGAAACCTACCACTAGATACGAAGAAGAAAAAAACCAAAACAAACAAGAAACCCCGAAAAAAAAGGGAGAAAAACAAAACTTTTAACTTAGAGGAAGAGCAGGTTAAGCAGGTCCGAAAAGACGCCGCCTTCTCGGAGGTAAAGAGAATGCAGTTGTCAAGCCTTAAAAAAAAAAGGAGGGAGATAGGAAAAAAAGGAGTTAAGAGGGGGGTATCGTACTTTTTTGGAATAACTCATGAGCGATGAAGCGGGGAATGCTATCCGGGCAGGGGGTCCACATGGAAAACGAAAGGCTTCAGGGTGGGAAAAAAGGTATTTTCGGGTTGGGGCACAGTTGGGGTTTTACGTGGGAGGATGATAGGAAATCCTTTTGCTGGTTGTTTCAGCGGGGGGAAAAAGTTGTGTCAAAGTTGAATCAATGTCGAAGAAAGGAAAAAAGAAGTACAAAAAGCTTGTTCCGTGACATGGATCACTCTTTCTAAAACCAAGAGGCCAAACCGGAAAGAAGTAAGAAAATCGTCGTCGCAAACGTGGAAAAGGAAAGGTCCTGCAGTCGGACTAAGGACCTCCATGGGAGGACTGTCTAGGGGGAAGTAAGGGGGCCTCTATCAATCCTGGAAACGTTCCGTTGGGGGGCACATGCCTTCAAAAATGCGAAAAAAAACACGCTTCTTTTCCCCGCTCAACATACAGTGGACACGAGGGTGCTTAAGGGAGAGCCCCAAAAAAGGAGGGATTTTGTAAGTTAATGTTCTTCCCCCAAGACGTAAGTGGAAGAAATTTGAAAGGGGGAGTAATGGCCATATGGCAAAAGGAAAGTGGAAGAACAGTGAATGTGGACGAGAAAGCGAAGGTTTCACTATTTCAGGGGGGAAACTTTTCAACAGTATTTTGGGCTGCAAATGAGGAGTTGATTTGAACTGGGTTCTTTTTTGAAATTGGCTTCATTTGAAAGGGGAAAGAAGGGGACTTGGGGGGAGCGTTTCCAAAACAGAAAGGGGACAGGGCGGGATTATGGGAAGAAATTTCTCATCATTAAAGAAATGGAAATTAAGAGAAAAAAAAAGGGGGAGGGGGGGATCAGGGGAAAAATAAACATGAAAAGGAGTAAGGGGCTCCACCTTACGTAGAATAGTTAAGTGGTAGACTCGCTAATGAACAATTCATGGGCCAGAAAAAAGGTTTCAAATCATAAAAGAGGGGAAGGGGGAGAACTATCTGGGTAAAAGCCGGTTTTGCCGAAAAAAAAGATGGAAGAAAGGGGCCCATTGTCAACACGGGTGAGAGGGAAAAGGTGGAGGGGAGTCCGGGAGGAACAATTGAAAGAGAAAGAAAGGGTAACACATATGGGCGTGAAATGCAGGTAGTCGTCTATCCACCTCATTTCTGACAGAAAGGGGAAGCGAAGGTGTCAAGGAGGGAAAGATGTCCCACTCAAAATAGTGTTCCGGGGGATCCTCAAAGGCAAAACCGAAATTGAGGGGTCAAAGGGGACAATCTCAAATAGAAAGCCAAAACAATGAGTGTGGGGGGGGGGAAAGGGCGTGGACAACACATCATACTCTGTTACATTGACTGGGAACGATGACAAAAAAATGTCAGACTGGGGGGGGTGGGAAAATGAATTAAGCGCGGGGGATCAATGGAACAATTGGGAAACGTGTATGAGATTCAAAGACAGTCCATTTGGAGGGAAACAGTTCAAATGGATAAGTCCAGGAAAATCGGGGTTCGTCTCTTTGATTGCGGGCTACTCATTGTCAGCGAAGGGGGTGACTTTGTGGAGGGGGCAAAATAAAAAGTTTTGGAATCTAGTTTTTCAAGAAAGAAAAACGGGGGACGAATGATGGAGCACCGAAGTTTCCCACCAAAGGGAGGACTTCAGCATGGTGGGAAAAAGAAAGAAAAGGTGGACGTTCATTAAGTGGGATCAAATTTTTCGAACAAGGGAAGGGTTACCACAGGAAAAACGAAATAAAGGAAGGGCAAAGGCCATCGATTTGGAAAAAGGGAAAGGGGGTGTATGGCAAAGCAATACTTTTACCACAAAAGGGGGTGGGGGGGGTAGGGGTGAAGAAAAAGGGAATCTCAAGGATGGGGATTTCAAACGTACACGGACATGGGGGGGGGGGAAAATGTCGCCCGGGAAAGTAGAATTTACACAGGGGGGGGGAACTCCTCTGAAAAGGAAGGGCATAAGAAACGAGTAGGGTCGATGTAGTTAAAGGAAAAAGGAAAGAAAAGCTCAAAGTAAAGGGGGGGGGGGAAGGTGACAAGTTATCATCCCAATTGAAAGGGGTTCTAATCCAATGAACAAGCTTGCTGTGGTGTTCGTTTCAAATCGATTGAGCCGGATGAATGGCCCGGGAAAAGGATTTCTGCCCTGTGGTAGATAGGTCATGAGCAAGGGGGGGCTAAAAAAGGACTGACATTGGACGGTACTTATAGGTAAGGGAATCAACCTGCGTGGAGGCACGTCAGAGGGGGGAAAGGCAAAAATTTGTGAAATATGGAACTGTTGGGAAGATCTCGCAAACAACAACACCTTGGGAAGGAAAAAAAAGAGAAGCCCAAAGGCTTCAATTCCCGGGGAGGACGGGCGAAGAATAATCTAAGAAAAGGGGGGGGGGTGAAAGTTCCTTCAAAAAACTACATCTATGGGAAACAAACGGGGAAACAGAGGAAGGACCCCAATTGAAAGGAAGTTTTTCGACCGGCCCGAGGCAATCCTGCACGGGGGCCAAGGGGGAAAGGGGGGAACGAACGAAGATTGGAGGGCAGTACTTGAACAGAAAGGCGAGGTAGGGGGAAGAAAAGTTGTAAGGGTACTTTTCCTCGTTGGTAAATGAAAGGGGGCCCGAAATGAAGGTTGGGTTTTTGTGGTGTGCGGGGGAGTGGCATCAACATTTCCGGAAAAAGGAGAATTCGGACAATGAAGAGTGTAATGGGACTCCTTTTTCACAACAAAGGGAAGTGGAAAAGGGTTAAAAAAAAAAAAAAAAAACGCTAGAAGTGGAAAAAAAAAAACGCAACTACAAAGACATGGGTGGAGGAGGGGCACGAGAAAAGGAAAGAACTTCCCAATCTAAAGGCCTATCATTCGGAGTCCCGGGAAGGTAAAAAAAAGAAAGAGGGGTGAGAACAAGTTTTGAAGATGTGAAAAGGATGACGCAAAGTGGGGGGAAGGGAAGGCGGAAAAGCGGGGGGGGGGGAGGGGAAACCCGAAGCCCTCATCAAACACAAAAAAGAAAAAGGATTGTTACAAAAAAATGGGTAGGTGGGGGTCCCCAAAAAAAAGAAAGGGGTTGGCAAAAGGAAGAACATTGAAGAAAACGAAATAGGAAGGAAGGGGGGCAGACCTTAACCTTGAGGGTAAAGCGAACGATCGGGGGGCGACAGCATTGGGGGAAGGGAAGCGGAGATAAAAAAGGTTCCAAAAACAGAGGCCATTGTGGGGGGCAGAGGGAAAAAAAGTGCAAGGGAAAGATTGGGTATTTTGAAGACCGACCACCATGGTGGGTTTCTTATGGATAAAGGGGGGGAAAGCAAGGCTGGTTTGAGAAAAGCAGGAGGGGGGGGAGGGAGAAAAAGTCCACAAAGGGGGGGGGATTTAATGGTTAATTTAAAAATTAGGAAGGGGACTTCGTTAGAAGGTGTACCGAAAATACCTGCTCAAAGAAAGAAAACGATTTGGAGGTACTATGCAATGATCAGGCAGAATGTGTGGGAAAAAAGGGGGTTGCCTCACAAAAGTGTGTAACAACATTGGGTTTCCAGTTAAAAACGGAAGAAAAAGGGGGGGATCGAAACAAATACAGGGGAGGAACCGAGTTCAAAAGCGATTGAAATGGTGCAGCCCTGGTCGGGAAAAAGGGGGTTCGAGGCGTAGTAGAGATTACAACAAAGTATGGGAACAGAGGTGGGGAGAACTGGTCCATTCGGAAGGGAAGTTGTTAAAGGAATCCCGCACAGGTTGGTTGGGTTCTCAGTAAGAGGGCGGAAGGAGAGAAAGGACGGGTGTGAGGGGAAAAAGAAAAAGACATGGGGTGGGGGGCAAAGGCATACCTAGAGGGGACGGCTTTGGTCAAAAAGGGAAAAAACTTCTCAACATACGAATCAACATTGTGCAGGGCCCCATAGCCGGTTGAAAAGGGGAAAAAAGGAAAAAAAAAAAAACGTGCGCTTGGGAAGGCCCAAGCTTTCTTCGGGGACGGCCGAGGGGGAGGGGCGTGATAAGGGGTTCCAAAGCAAGTTGGGAGAATGAAACAGGTTTGGGGGAAAAAACGAGTACAACAAATAGACTTTTTGGGGGTGCAGGGGATCTTCCCGAACATGGCCATCGTAGTTTAGGGGGGAACACGGGGGGGGTGCAAAAAGATGGACTAGAAAACAGGGGGGGGGATAAAATTAAAGCCAATAAAGAAACAGATTTAGCGAGGGTCAACCTAGAAAGGAACGATCAAGTCCTCATTTAAGAGGGTTTGATGAAGACGATAAATTTTGGGGAAGGGGGCGCGGACATTTTAGACTCCCCTCGTTAAGACGAAACGGTAGGGTCCAGGGTGGTCCTTTGGTTTGGGAGTCATTATCACCAGCGGAGGGGGGGAATAACAATCTGTTTGCGTGATTGGGGGAGAAATGCTTAACGGGAAATAAAAAAAGGACGTCAAAAGAGTGAAACAATAATAGTTACAGAAGAAAGAAAGGGACGAACAAAAACCAAACCCACCGAGAAAGGGGGGGACGAAAAAAACAATAATTCGCGGGAAAGGGGAAAAGGACTGGAAAGAGAAAGTATTCGAAGGGGAGAAAGCGAAAAAAAAACCCTTTCCTCTACACCGGAAAGGAATTTTTTCACAGAAGACAACAAAAAAGGGGAGGGAGGAACCGACGAGATTAAAGGGCAGCAGCGGTAGAGAAGTAGTGGTGGGTGGGGGGGGGGGGGGGGGGGGGGGTGTGGTGAAGAGAGAAAGTTCGTCGTGTCCCTTCTCGTGCCGAGCATCAGGTTCACGGGAGAAATAGCGGGGTTTTACCCCGGTTATTTTCAGTTTAAGGTGTGGTTTTCGGTCATTTATTGAGGCGGTATAGGGGATTGGGTTCAAATAGAGGATGTCCCCTGGTCATACAGGAGCCATTGAAGGGGAAAGGGGATTAAAAAAGGAGGAATAATTCCTTGGGTAAAACTTGAGGGAAAAAAGGGGAAAGGAAAAAAGCGTTCCTTCTTGGAACATCTGGGGGGGAAGTAACCTTAAAGGAACAAATTAATCGCAGGAACACTGCCATTTCGATCAAGGGGGACTGGAGTTTAAGGGGGAACTGACGCTACATCCTTGCGGGTTTGGTGGTGTTTGGTCAAAGAAAAAAGGGGTAGCAACCGAGGCATCTTCTGAAAGAGAAAGTGGACAAAGAAGGGGGCTTCAGATAAGAAAGGGAACGGGGAGGGGGGTAATTAGTGAGGAACAAACCGGAGAGGTGGGTTAATAAAAAAAAAGGTGGAAACCTTTGGAACTTATAACCATGTCAGCCTTCAAAAGGGTACACTTCTTTTAGGGAAAGGGACAGAACAATAATGGTGGGTTCATGACTTGGAAGGGTTCAACCGGTAGTGTTACAGGGACGGCAAAAGTGTAAGGGGGATTGTAGGGGCTAGGAAGTTGACATTTGAAGTTTTCAAAGTCCGGTAAGAGCGGCTACTTGCCAGGTTGAAAAAAAAATCATGGGAGGGATATTACCGACATAAACTCATCGGGGGGGCGAGAAGAGACCAAAAACAAAAAAGGGGAGGGCGGCAATAAATAAGTAACTCTACTGGGGTCCAGGTGAGAAATAATAGACAGAGCAGAAAAAACGGGGGAATCTAGACTAACAAAGGGCCATTTGCACAAACTTTCCCTCACATAGGGACGAATTCTCGGAAGGAAGGGGGGGTGGACCAAGGTGGTTAGATGTTTAGGGAACACAAGGGGACAAAGGGGTGAGAGCACCAATTTTGAGTACGGAATTTAAGGTTCAAAGGAAGGAAAAAGAAAAAAGGGGGAAAAGCTGGCGGGAAGGGATTTCTGAATATGGGAAAAGATGGGAAAAATATGGGGAGGAATCTCTCATTTTTCAAGATGGCTGGGGCAAACCGGCCATCAACAAAAAAAGAGGAAGGGGTGCTCCAATGCCAAAGAATTGGGGGGGGAGTGAAACGGAAAAAAATCTCATCTACAGCACCTTTTTTGGGGGGAGGGGTTAACAAACCATCAAAAGGGAGGGGAAAAATGTTAACTTTGTGGGCAAACCGATGAAGGGGCAGAGGGTTGTTTGGAAATATCGGGGGAGGGGAAAGAAGGAATTGCGGAGGGGAGAATTCGAGGAAAAAACCTCGGACCGGGGTGGAAAGATGCAAATCCCGCTGTCCAGGAAAGTGACGAAAAAAAAGCTGGAGGAGGGGGAGTCAACCGACGAGGGGGGGTTCTGTGAAAAAAAAAGAACAGGTTGAAGTAAAGGTTAGGTGAGGTATGCACTCCGGGGTTTACGAAATGACGGGGGGGGAAAGAGGGGTGCCCTACATTTAAGAAGCAGGCCCTTTTCACCGGTAATCACAAGGGGCGCACAGTCAGGAATTCTAAAAAGAAAATGGTTCGAACACTTCGTAAGGACACGCCGAGAAGAGAGGGAAGAAGGCCAGGGGGGGGGAAGGCTTTGAAATTGTACGTTCTCAGGGTTCGCAACTTTAAAGGAAGAGTACAAAAAGAATTGTTAGTGGGTAACGCTGATCAATGAGGAAAAGTCCTTTGTTGAATTCAATTTTCTTCAAGGGGGGGGAATGTGAAGGAAGTTGACGAAAAAAAGGAAATTCGCAGGCGCAGATGATGGCATACACGACGTGCCACCAAAAAAAAGAAGAAGGGTCGGAGGGGAAGATCGGACCAAGAACTGTCCACTGGGAGGGAGAAATGAAAAGGAAGAAGAATGTACTTTTCGAGGTAAATTCGAACAAAGAGGCTGGGAGGAAAATCTAAGGAAAGGAATCGTTTTCCTGCAGAGGGCATGTCTCATGGAACGGAGATAACGTTCTTCAAGGGGGAGTAAAAGTCGGTCGTTACTAGCCGGGTACTTAATTCATCCAAATCAAGACGTATCTTATTATTCGCGGAAGAAAAATGGTTAGGATGGGGGAAAGACATCGGAAAAAAAAAAAAAAAAGGGAGGAGTGCAAATAAAAGCTATCCTGGAATGTGTCTGAAAAAGGAAAGAAGATCTCAAGAAAAGAAGGGGGATTCCTTATTGACTCACCAGGCTCAAGAGAAAGGGTCCAGCAGTGTATCGCAACAATTGGGACCGGGTCAGCGGAAAAACGGGGAAGAAAAAAGGTGCGACGCAAACAGCGTTCAAGCCCGTCTAGCGGGGGGGAAAGCCACAGCAGAGTTGGGGGGAAAAAAGTGAATTCTACCATAATTCTTCAATGGGACTGGGTCGGGAACAGTCCACATTGGACTGTTGAGCATGGGGGGGGGGATGGTTCCTATGGGGGGGGGGACCAAATGAAGGCCATCTGAAACCATGACCTTTTTGTTTCGGCGGGTAGGGGGCATTAAACGGAGAGAAAGGCTACGTTCCGGGAAAGCTCGGTTATCCTTTTGCCAAACCAACCGGGTAAGGGAACGTTTTCAAAGAAAATTTTCATCATTTCACGGGCAACTAAACCACTTAACCAAACCTGGTTGACAATTGCGAAAGGGCCATGGTCTAACCAAAAGGAGATTAAAATACGAATTAAAGATACTTTAAAGATGATGGGGACGCGGGCAACTGTGTTAAATACTTCTAATGTGTCGAACACGGGGGGAAAGATTATAAATTGTACCGCGGAAAAGTTGTGGGGACTTGGTGAACAAGGAATGCTGATAATGGGGGAGGGGGGGGGTGGTGCAAACGCTATGAAAAAATCATAGTAAAACAGGGAGAGAAGAAGAGATTTTACAAACCTTTAGTTTTCACAGACAACAAGAGTGACATGGGGGGAAAAAGAAGGGACAGGGAGGGGGAAACCGAATCGGGAAAACGTTAATACAATAGGAAACAAAAAATGTGAAACTAAGGTGAAGCGAACTCGAAAAGTTGACGTCCAGTGTCAAGGGCCGCATTATGGGGGGCCAAACAACACATTGACAGTGTTTGGGTTGGGAAAAAGGTAAAAAATTGTCCAATGAGTGGAAGGTGGAGGGTGGAAATCTCCAGAACAAATATTTTGGGATTATTTATGAAAGAAATTTGGGGGAAGAGAGGTGGGAGAACACTCAATTGGGTCTTGCGGAGAACTGAAAAAAGGGGGTTTTATTGAAGGGGTGCAATCAGTCGAGTATATGACAGTTTCTGGTATAAAAAAGGGGGTAAAGAATCCCTGCTCAAGACGGTAAACACCCCGCTTGGGGTGTCATCACCAGTTTTAGTATCGTGGGGGCAAATTCAAGTCTGGAACTCAATGGTGGAAGGTCAAAGTGAGGGAACCTTGGGGGGGGGAAAGGGTAACCGTAGATGGGTCGCTTCAAAAAAGGCACATGTTAAAAAAGAAGGAAAAACCGTAGAGGATGAAAATTTGGGGACCCTGGGGCCCTTTGAGGGGAATGTTCAAAGGTATGAGATAGAAAAAGAGGTGGTGAGGAACGAAAATGAAATTCCGGTTGGGTGAACGAAAGAAAGAAGATGGGATGGTAAAAGGGGTTTCTTCTTAACTGGAATCCCGGAAGGGGGTGGGTATCGCCTCGTACTTAAGGATGAGTCCAGGATCTATAAAGCAAGAACTGCCCAGGTCATTTGTTTGGAACTGCTAAATCATTAAAAGGAAAGGAGAAAAACATGAAAAAGATCACAGACGACATCCCACCCGTAACACGTTGGAAGAAAAACAAGTGAAATAGGGAAAAAGTTGGACATTCCTAAAGAGAAAAAAGGGCGGTGGATTTGGGTACTGAAAAGGCAAAGTGTATTCCTTTTTGGCGTGGAGCCAAGGGAGAAAAGTTAGAACTTTCCCAAGGGACATGTTTTATTACATGAAGAACATTGGGGAACTAATAAAAAGCCGCCTGTTTTGGAACGGGAAAGACCCAATTTGGGGGAAGGATAGGGGACCAGTGGAACAGAAGCGGAGCGGTGGGCTCATGAAGCAGAAGGAAAAAAAACAAAAAAAGAGCGCGGATTGACTATGACAATCCTGACAAAGGAAAGAGGAGCCGGAAAGGGAAAAGGACGGCGAAGTTTTTATGAGGCGAGTAATTGGTCCTTTGTACCGGTTGTAGAAAGAAACTCGGGGGAAGAAAAAAAACCTGGACGGTGGTGTAGAAATGAGGGAAAACAAGAAAGGTACAGAACAAGGTTTTGGGGAAAGGTTGATTTATAAGCTCCCTGGGGCGCCCTTTGGACAAACTGCGGAGGATAAAAAGAAACCACTTAAAAGGGAAAAAGATAATACGAACAAAACCCCCTAAAATAAGGGAAAAGGAAGACGGGTCGCTTTAAATTGGACAAGGAGGAAAAATATACAAGGGGAGAGATACACTACGGAGACGAAGAAAGACGAATGTACTAACCGCGGGGAAGTGTTGGTGGGGAATCTCGCTCAAACGCTGATGAGAAAAGAATGGGAAAAAAAGGGGTCAGGTTTAGAATTGTGGAGAGACTGTGCTAGTCGGTCTGGAGAATAATAATCCTTAAGCAGTGGTGGACCAGGGAAGGAGAAGTATTCTTGGGAAAAAGAAGGGTCGTGTGGTTTGTGGGTTCTTAATGGGACCGGAGGCGGTAATCATTTCAGTTATTTAGGTTATAAGGGAGGGGGAGGTCCCTTGGACTAATAAAAGGAAGCAAATGGCTGAATACCACCGAAAGGAAAAAGGGGTAATGACGAATGACCCTTGGGGAAAGGAGTTATCCTCAACAAAGGAAAAAAACCTAGGGGGGGGAAGTGTAAAAAGTGTATGAAAAAACACGTCCACAAATAAACAGGAGAACCGGCACGTCAGGGGGACGGGGAGTAAATTTGTAGGCGGGGAAACCGGGAAGGCAGGGGTGTGGTTTCAATCAACAAAAGAGGGGGATCCCCAAGAAAAAGTCTGTTCACAAAAGCTCAACAAGATGAAACACCCTGGGGCGTGAAAATCAAAAATTCGGAGTAGGGGAAACGGACGTAAGGATTTCCCTTGGGAAAAATTAACCCCGAGCCATATGAGGCAATTCAAAAGAGGGGAAAAGGAAAAAAAAATCCTTTGGGTTTCATATCCCACGCAAGTGGGGGAGATTTTCATCAGGGGAAAGGTTGGGAAAAAAGTGAATTTGTCACACAAAAGGTTAGGGGAATGGTATGGGAAACATTTTCCACTGGTATTGGGACAAAATAAAACTAAATTAAGGGCATGAAAAAACGTTAGTCCCATTCAAAAAAAAAGAAGGGCCTTTCTTGCAAATTTATCATGAGAAAGGGAGAGATGAAAGGAGTCTAAGATATACACAACCAAAGAGGGGTTAAAGGAAATAAAAAGGACCTCTAGTTAAGAAGGGGGAGTCCAGACTTAATAAAATAGTAAAAGGATATGTAATCTATACAAGAATAGAAGGGAAAGAGAAAGGAATTGGAGGGGTCAATCAGATAGTTATCCTCTGAAAAAATGCAGGGGGTGGGGAGCGACAAGTTTATCAAGGGGGAAGGAACAAATGTTTGAAAGGGTATATTCCAGTGAGGAAAGGGAAGAGCAATCATGAAAATATACAGAAAGTGCAAAATCGGTGGGGAGTTAGATTGAGCGTCCGGAAGGGGCTGAAAATGGAAAAACAGAAATGGTGAATGGGGAAGAGGGCCAAATTTTCAGAGAGTGGGAAAAGGGAGCCGCAATGAAAAAATTATGGGTAGCAAAACAAAGTAGAGGAGCGAAGAGAAGGAAATCAAATGGGGGGATTGGCGCCATTAAAAAACATCCAAGGCTGAGGGGGGGAAAGGGGAAGTGGGTTACACTCTGAAAAGAAAAAAAAACAATTTGAAAGAGGGGTGAATATATTAAAAGCTCACGATGGGGAACCAGGGGGGGAATTGGGGGGTGTCGGTCAAAGAGATGAAGGGGTTGGGGGGGAAAACGATGCAAACGAGGGGAATCAATATCGGGCAGCCAAGGTCATTTGAAGGGGCTGAAAAAGGTTGGGGGGGGGTAAAAACTCTTTTTTGGTCTGGTAAGTAAACAGGTTTTTGAGGAGAAGGGGGTGGAGTCGTCAATGGAAGAGGGGTATGGCTTTCCCTTGTTGGGAAAAAAAAGAAAGTCATTGAAAAACTGGACTGTAATCAAACAATTGGGAAAGCATGAGTTTCTGAAGGGGAAAAAGGGCGAAAGGAGAGGGGTAACCACAACGACCGGGCACGACGCAGGGCGGATTCAATGGGGAGAGGAAAAAGCGATTTGGTCCGGAAAAGACTTTTTGCAAAGGGCCAAGAAGAAAACCGGAAGGTGTGGCTGTGTAAGGTATCAAATAGAACAATGGTCCTTTGATGGAAAATCCACTGCAAGGGGGGGTTGGGAGGAGAAACAGGGCAATATACTGGCCCTGAAATCAGTGAACGGAAGATTGGACATCATCGAATCCAAGGATGAAGGAACGGGCCTGCCACCGCTAGAAAAAAGGGGGGGGAAAGAGTCAACCTGGGACGTTCCTGGAAGAAGCTTTCTTTCTGGGACAGGCAAGGCAAACCATTTGGTTCGTTCAACTCGAAGGGCGGCAGATGCATCGGGGGTTCTGGAAAAAAAAAACGGATCGACGTGGGTAGAACGTATTATCCCTTGAAAGGGTGACTAGGGGGGCCATTTTTACGAAAGTAACTTTGGAAGTAAGTTGAAGTCGGTGACGCCTTGAGGGGGAGGAAAAGTCAGAAAAAAGGAAAGGCAGCAGTGACCGCACAGAGAAACAACACGGAGGGAGTAAAGTGCAAAAAGGCAGGGAAGGAAAAAAATTTTTATACAGGATAAGAAGAAGAACGTGAAAAGGGGAGGAAGGAGCAAAAGATACATATGGACTAGACGCACCTTTCATCCTTATGCAAAAAGATAAAACCAAAAAAAGGTGCAGACAGGACACCCGATGCCATCCAGGACTAGATAGGACGATTTGAACGAACAAGAGGAGTTGGGCATTGAAGAATTCAAGGGAAGGGAGGGGATGAATGGACTGTAGTAAAGTCCAAAGGAATTTGAAGGGGAGAGCACCTATGCTTTGAGGTTCGGGACACAGTAATGGTTTTTTCGGCGTGTTAAATGAGGTGCCTTCCCTGACTGGGACATTCCCTCTAGAGGGATCTACGTTCCCGCCCGGCACAATGGAATGGAACATGGTTAAATCAAAGGGGGGAGATCCTGAGCAGAGCAACTAAAAAATTCAGTGGGGGGAAGGGGAGTAGGACTGGGCGAAAAAACCTAACTAAACAAATCTAAAATTAAAAAGAATAAGTGACAAGAAGCGATCACGTTGACAAGGGCTGAAAAACCAGAAAAAAATCTGTTCCAGGGGGGAAAGATGAAAAAAATTGAAATGACTGGCAATGTTCTGGGGACGGCAGGGCCAGGCTGAAGGAAGGTGGGAGGAAAACAAATGTAAGCCGGAAAACGTCTTCCGCACACGAAAAGAAGGTGAAAAAAAAACGGGTTGTTTGGTTTCAAAAAACAAAACTCACCAAGAGTACAGGGGATCAAAGGACCAAAGGAAGGGGGGGGGAAGACTACGAGGAATGCGTGGAAGTATCAAAAGACCGGAAAAGCGGGAATACTCAAGGAAGGGGACGCCAGGTTCACATCGTGGGCCGCTAAGAGAGGGCAAAAAAAAAAAAAAAAGAGGCCAATTGGGTTGTGGGAAAGAAACCATTTCAAAGGGAAAAGAAATGGAGTGTTGTAAACTCCGACAATAAAAACATCTTTTGGTTCGGGGGGTAGGGGGGAGGGATCGTGGGTGGAGAAATATTTTGGCATGCGGAGAAAGTACCACACATATGGGGTGTGCAAGCAGTCTTGAAAATGAGAAGTCAGGCAGTTAGAAGGAGGCAGCAATCAAAAGGAGAAAAGTCTTAAAAGCAAAGGGGGACAAGTTCTTTCTCTTGCAAAGGCGAAGAAAGGGGGTGAAGGTCCGCGAAAAAGGTCTGTCCCCATGGTCAATGCGGCTAAAATCTCCAAAAAGGGGGAACCAGCCTAGTGGGTACCTCGGGATGAAGGGTTTTGGCAATGGGAAAGTTGACAAGGGTGTCTTCTTATTAGAAGGGGGTGGGGAACAGAGGTATTACGTACGGGGGCGACTGGCATCACACAGAAAGGGTTTATGTATTTAAAGGGGAAGAAAAGAAAAAGGGGTGGGGGGGTATCAGGAAAAGGATGACCTTTCGTCCTGAAAGCAAGAAATGAAAAAATAAGGTTTTGGGTCTCAATATGATCAAGATAGCCGAGGGGGGGACCACCGGAAAAAGGGGAAAAAATTCACCAAAAGGAAAACATCTTCCCACTGGGCAGGCAATCTAGGGGAAAGTTTAACCCTGAACTAAAATCGGAAACCGCGAGGGGGGGAGGGATGCGAAACGGAAAGGGGGAGGGAGTTTGTACATAGGGGGAAGATATGTCTTCTACTGTCTACCAAAGCAAGGTTTGGGGGAACTTACGAGACAGGTTTGGGAAACGAATTAAGTACAACAAATAAGGGGGGGGGAAGTCAGGAAAAAAAAAAAAGGGGGCTTGTTGTACAGGTTATAAGCGGAGAGGGGCTCAGCAGCGTGAGAAAATGGAAAAAAAAAAAAAATCCCCTGGCGAGAATAAAGCGGATTGAAAAGAAAATACCAAAGTAACGATCTCTAGGTGAGGGTGTAAGGGGGAAGGTAGCCACTTTATGTGGAAAAGCGGAAGGGTTGTAAAAGGGAAGGAGAACCGGGGAGTTATTTGGTAAAGTTGTTTTTCAGACAAGGGACCCACCTCAGAGAAGGAAACATCGTTTTAAGGTGGAGGTACTTTGGGCAAAGTTTTTCCCTTGGATAGAAAAGTGGTCAGAACTCGGATAAACCTAAGAACTAATGGAAAGAAAAAGAAGAAGAATCCGAAAAAAAAAAAAAAGACCCCCCTAAGGGTCTGCAAAACCTCCGTGAAAGTCGCCTTTAACGGAACGAAAGGAAAAAGGAGGATACACTAGGAAGAACAGCCGTCGGGAAAAGTACCGAAGAGAGTGCAGTGGGGGGGGGGAGAGGAGGGCTCAAAACCACGGAGGAGGGAGAAGAAGATTTCAACAACTTCATTCAAGGGTCGGTACATGGGGGGCGCCGTAAAATCCGGAGTTTATCCTCTAGCCGTGCGAAAAATCATATTGAGTAAAGGGGGGGAATTCGGTCAAGGGTTTCCGGTGTGTGTTAGGGGTTGTGGGAGGTAAGGGGAATCTGTGCATTGAGTTTAGTGTTAGGTTTGAAGAAAAGGGTTCCGGTTCATACTACCCGGACCAAAGGGGCTAACAACAAATCCAAAAGTGGACTAATGAAGGGGGTGGGAAAGGGGGATGTATACCCAACCAGAAAAAAAAAAAAAAAGGGAAAGCGTTCCGTAGGGACACATCTTGAAGAGGACAAGTCACCTTAAATTATTAAGAGCCATGGAAGAAAAACTGCCATGCAAAGAGCGGACGGTGGAAGGAGGGGGGGGGGGATCGCCATCCTTAATTCATTGTTTGGGGAAGGGGTTCAAAAGGAATTAAATAGACGAGGGAAAGTCCCATCTCCCATAAAGGAGGACAGCGGGGGGGATTTCAAATCAAAATGATAAGTGTTGTGGAGGCGGACCAAAAATGGAGAATGGAATGGAGGGCACGTATAAAAAGAGGAAAGCGTAATAACTTGCAAAAAAATACGAATGACTTTTTTGTTTCAAGAAGGGAAAAAAAATCGTTTCATGGGAGGGGGGGGACACCGTTTTTCAACATTATATTTGGACAGCAAATGTGTGGATGGTTGGGGGGGAGATGGGAATTTTCAGGGTCATGTTCAAAAGACGGGACCTACGAGAGGTTAGCAGTTTCACCAACCCCGGAGGGATGGGCTTGAATATTACCGAAAGGAAACAAACTTTCCACCGAATGTCAAGAGACAACAAAAAAAACGGTGGAGGGGGAAGATAACATAAACATCTACGGGGAAAACGGGAGAAAGTACGGAAGGGAAGAAACATTTTGGGAAGAGAAAGAAGAACGTAAATAAAAGGGAAGGACCCAAGGGAAAGCAGAAGTCTCACTAGGCGCGAAAGCAGGTGGTGAACGAAAAGGGTTATGGAGAAAAACAAATGTTGACAGCATTTTGGGTAGAAGGCACAAGGAGGGGGGGCAAACTTCGAAAGAAGTGCAAAAAAAGGGCATAGGTGTGCGTTCCCTAGTGGAGAAAAGAGGGCGAGCGGAAAGATGACCGGAAGATGCTGGGAAAACATTTTAACATCAACCGAGGGGGGGGGGGAAGTGGGCACCGTCAAAGACTAAAGGGGGGAGGGGGGTGGATCACAAACCAGACGTATGCGGTCCAGCGAAGAAGGAAAACAAATTGTGGGGGGGGGGGGGCGGAGGTAAACAGAAAACCTTCACTTTTGGTCCATGGGGGAAAGGGGTTTAACCGATGCAAAAAAAAGGGGGGAAGAGGGGTTTGTTTTGGGGGGTAAAAAGATGGACTCTTAGAGACAAAGATTGGAAAAATTTATGGAAAGTAGGGGGTTCAGGGGGAAGTCGAATCTTCGGGGGGAAAAAGAAGATCAGAGGGGAAGCTATTCGTTGTTGGAAGGGACAAGGGAGGGAAAGTGTTTACTCAGTTGTGGGGGATGTGAAAAACCAACAGTGTAAAGAATTGAGAAGGGGGTAAGACGTGTTTCACGAGAGGGAGGGGGAAAGGCAGTTGCAACCTAATGTACGAAAAGTTGCACAATGTTCAGTAAATCACACAAGTTTGCCAAGGGGGGAGAGGATACAAGGAAAAACTTTTCGAAAAACCGATTCTGAAGGTTGAAAGACGGGCACCGCAGAGAGGAGGGTAATTTATGAAATAAAGGTGTAAGTCAAAGGAGAACATTTGTGGTGAAGAAGCAATACTGACAACCAGGTCGGGGTTTAGGGACGATAAAGGATCAATACGGGGGGGGAGGGGGGAACGTCCACTGGGGGGGGGGGGTGAAATTCTCCACAAGAAGAATGGTAAGCAAGAAGGGAAACCAAGGGACCATTTGATGGCTCAATCCGAAAAAAAAGGAAGGGGTTCGATTTAAGTTCCTTTAAAAAAAAGGATAAAAAGTCAACCAACATCAACAGTTTTATTGAAAAGGAGTAAGAAATCAAGGGGAAGGGTTGGCGAATTCATTCAGGAAACAACAGCGGAGGTTGTTCGGTAAAGAGGGGGGAAGAAGGATGGGTAGACGGGGGGGGGGCAGGGCAAAGTCTTGGGAAAAACTGTTGTCTCCGTTATGAGCGGCTTCAATGTTGAATCAAAGAGACCTGTTAATGTAACTTGATAAGTTCCCGAAAAGGAGGGAGGCAAGATTAATTCCGAAGGCATAAATTTTTCTTCAGAAAGGAAAGCGAAGCGAAAAAAAAGGAGGAAAAAAAGAGAGATTGAAACAGACACTTAAATTTTTGGAAGGGGAAGGAGAGAAGGCGAAGGTTGATTGAAAAAGAAGCAGTCGACATCTCCATGAGAAAGGGTACGCAAAAAGTTTAAGACGGATAAGGAGACCAAAAGAGAAAGACCGGGGCTATTCACAAAAGCCCTCCTTTCTGAAGGGAAGAGGGCACCAAAACACGGCGGGCTGTTTGTGGGGAAACTTAATCTGAGAAAAGGTACCTTCTAAAAGGGTTCCTGTAGTCACACCCCCTTGGTTGGAGCCTTTCAAATTTGTAAAGTAAAGGGTCAACGACCTAATGAACGGGGGTTTGTGGGCGGGGGAGTGTATGAGTCCCATGGGGGGGAGGAGAAAGACGCTTTCAGGGGAACCGAGAGGGACTCGACCGTTTTACCCAAAATTATTGGGGTTGAAGGTAAAAAGAAAACTGCAAGGTGGACTTCCTTGAGAAAACTCCCCCAGTACATGGTTAGGGGAAATATGGTGAAGACGTAGTTCACATATGGGAGGGAAAAAAACACCTTCTCCGACCAGGGAATGACATATACAAGGGGGAAAAGACTATTCTCGGGAACGCGGGTTCCACACGAGAAAGGTTCTACAATTTTTAGATGTATAAATGAATGAGCGGTTTGGAAAAGGGGAAGAAGGCCCTTGGGGGGGGGTCAGAGAGTCCTTTCTTGTGCCAAACCCGGGAAAGCAGCAATCTCCAACTCGGGGGAAAAGGAAAAGATCGATGGGTACAAACCCTGCTTTAGGGGGTTGTTCAAAACACAACAAGAGTACAGGGTGGCAAGGCAAGAGACAGGGGGGAAAAAAGAAGAGGGAGACATCGCGTGATCCAAAAAGGAAATTTCTTTGGAATCGGGAACGAGCCAAGTGGACCTCAGGGGGGAAGAGACCGATGCGGAAGATATTCAACCAAACGACCATGGGGGGGGG
>Ga0179591_1303873_pt1 | contig 25344 bp, 40 predicted proteins | sample CZOMad2_1_08_16f_FD_182891 | JGI IMG/M metagenome (GOLD analysis project Ga0179591, IMG submission 182891) | Vadose zone soil fungal communities from Angelo Coast Range Reserve, California, USA - CZOMad2_1_08_16fungal (PacBio error correction) | ecosystem: Environmental > Terrestrial > Soil >...
CATAACACCCCAATTCTTCCCATCCAGATCCGGAAGATCGAACCATCTGGGGGGTAAGGAGAGAAACAAAGGAGGGAAAAGAGAGAAAGAGAAAACGGAGCTGGGGAGAGATGTCAAGCCTAAGCACGGGAATAAGGGGGGTATTCTCAACGCGTATATGAAATGGAACAGGGTTGGGTCATCAGGCTGATGTTAATCCTGGATTAGTATATCATCCTGCAAATAGGGAAGGAATAAAAGGGAGGGACGGTGCGCTAAAGAACCAGCGCGGAAAGGGGAAGTCCTGTTTTTGAAAAAAAGCTTAATACTCTCTCCTTAAAGGAGGCCGTCGTCAAGGTTGAGTAGGAAGTGGGTGACTCGGACTGAGGAGATCAGCAGCGAAAAACAGGAGGTCAAACCTCCGGCCAGCGAGCCGGTGATGAGGGAGATTCGAAATTTTCGAGGGAAGTAGAATGCCATCGCGCTGATGCCCGAGGGAACCGGGAACCGGGGCAGAAATTCAAGAAAGCAGGAAGAGGAAAAACAAGTCAAAAAAAAAAACCACAATAGTTTAAGGACAAGCAGGAAGGGATGATCAGTTCTGGGAGGATTTCTGAAAATATCCGGGGGGACAGGAGGCGCTGCCCCGGGGGTGTGCGCTGTTCGAAAGAGGGGGGGGTATGAGGAAAAAGAGAGAAGAGAAGATACAGAGGAAAGCAAGAGAGGCTGAAAAAAGGAAATAGAGGGTGGGGTTCCATCAGGGCACATCGCCGTGAAAGAGACGGCTGATGCTTATGTACGGAGGCCGCAAGGAAGGGGCCAAAGAAAACCGAAAAAAAACGGGCGTCCCGGAATGCTGAAGAGAGACGAAGCGGAAGAAGCAAAAGAGGCTGGCGGGAAGTTCACGCCGGAAAATCCCGAAGCAAGATGGGGCGAAAGCATGCCGGAAAACCGTGATAGAAAGCGGATAGAAAAAAGGGATTCCGGCAGCAATTCCGGCGAACGGACGTATGAGAAACTCAGATCACTACAAAACCCTCCACCAGAGTCTATATTCTGTCCGAACTGGCGGGTAAACGCCATGCGAAACATGGGCGGGGAGACGAGAGGCAGTTTTTGATCAGGTGGAACGGGGCCAGGCGGCAGCCGCACTGTCTATGCAGGAACGGCTGGGATTATTAAAAAAGGAGAAAACCAGAAACGGCACGGTTTGGAAAGATTCCGAGCGCGAATGATAGCTTAAGTTGTCGAGGAACAGATACCTACGAAGTAGCGACGTAAAACAAAACTGAGAGATGGATGGGGCGGGGGAATCGGGGAGGATTCGACAAAATATTTCATAGCGCAGAGACGATCGCAACTCTCTCCAGCTGCCAGACGACACGAAGAGATCGCCTGATCAGGGAGGGACTGGGAATCTCATCAAGGTTAAAAGTATCATGTGGAAAAACTACTACGGTCTTGATACCACATCGCCTGTTTGAACCTCTTCAGGCTCTCTAAAGGAAAAAGAAGCGGAAAAGTTCCGGGATGAGAATTCGTCCTAAATGGTGCCGAGGAAGTAAAAAAAGCAGGCAACGGGATCGTTCGGGGCAGAAAGTGCAGAGAGGTCGAGGCTAGAAGCGCTCGGGCGGTATGAATAACAGGTCATTCTCGAATCCGGCGATGAAGACTCCAGAAAAAGAAGCTACTACACAAGTGAGTCGCCCTCCGGATTGGACGGTCATAAAAGAAAAAGAGACCCTAGAACGCGCTTGAGAATTCTTTAAAAAAGCTGGTTCGGGCGGTGAGGAAGGCGCTGAAAGGAAAAAAGTCAGTCCGTTCGGGGACGATGAGAAAAAAAGGGGAGTCAAGAGATCAACCAAGGAATAGAGCCGGAAGAATCCTCGTAAATGGGAAGGCAACCGGCATTGCCGACGGACGAAGTAGGAGATTGGGAAGAATAGAACCGTTCAAGTCGCCCGCGAGGGAGAAGAACCGACGTGCCTTTGTGGTGTCTCAGCAAGGTCAAATCGTTCTGAAAAGGGAGGCCCAAAAAGAGACCGGGAGGCTGGAAAAGGAGGGAGGGAAAGCCAAGCTCGTGTTCGCGAACCCGCTTCAGAAACAGCAGCATCTCCCTGGACGACAAGTTTTTCACTGACTTTCTCGAGGGGGAGGGGATATTGAAGAGAACTCGAAAAGGAAGAAGCTAAGACCCGGCGATGTAGAATGAACAACAAAGGAAATCCTAAGAGCGGCCAGACCCAGATATCGCACTAAGCCCCTGTATATACTCGAGACTGGGAAAAAAACGAGGAAAGCGTCAGTACAGATTATTAGAAAGAACTGAAATGGGAAAGAAGGAGATCTTCCGATTGGAACCAATTTGTGGTGTTTCTGAAAGGGGAAGAGGGCACAAGGCTGAAAGGGTGGAGACGAGGAAAAGGGGTAGGCTCCGATAAGAATCTGGCCTGAAACGGAGGCCGCTCAACTTGGAAGCAATCGCCTATGACAGGAAAATGCTGGGGAACCTAAGGAAGGGACGAGGGAAAGGGGGGACGTGATCTAGGAAGCGCTTCCTGCTAATCAAGCAAGCCCTCAAGTAATGGGAACACCTATTACTACTGAAAGAAGTATGTCAAAAACTCTCAAAGGAGGTCAAGAGAAAAGGGAAAAATTCCAAGGTCCTTATCAGGACTCAAATAGCAAAGGAAGGAAGTGGAGAGAAAGGAAAATGATGTAACACTCAGCCCACGCCAGAAAAAAGAAGGACTTCGGAGAAAAACCCATGTAGCCCGATGATTAGATCGCAGATGGGGTATCTCTCGAAAACCAAAACGGGTATAACACCAGGAGGAAGGACGCTGAAACTTGGAAAAAAAAGGATCTAAGTGGCGATCAGGGAAGAACAGTCTGAGTGGGGAACTTTCTTAGGCAGCAATCCTTAAGTTCGCGGAAATTGAGACGGGGAGAAGGAGGGGGGCCAGAAAGAAAGAATTCCTTTTTGGGTCCGCCGGAATACGACGAAGGGGAGAGGAAGGGGTCAGGAATGGTGTTAGACAATCGTAATGAACATGGAACTCTACTTGTTATCATGGATCACGAAAACCTGCGGGAGGGGAAAAAAATTTAGGGGAATATCGAAGTTGATGAGTTAAAAGGATGGAAGAAGGTGGGGTGAATTAACCGTAGAAGTCCAGAAATCTGATCTTATACCTAAAAAACCGGAAAAACGTGAAAAAAAAGGAGAGCATGGATCAGAAAAAAACACAAGGCAGATAGTTCGGGGGACCATCTGAAAGGAGATGTATCGTTAGGGGGGAAGTGATGGGCGACAAACCAAGGTTGCCTTGTGGGCTGAAGGTTGGAAAAAGACGGTTTAAAGAGGGGAAAGAAGGAAAGAGGTTAGGAGTAGGGGGAGAAAATCGAGGGGAACACTCCAAATAGGGGGGGACAGCGAACACTCGCCGGGTCGGTTGGTCTTAGGAAAAGGTAAAAAAAAGAAAGGAGGAAAAAAAAGGCGGAGAAGGGGGAGGCAAAGGAGGGGAAGAGGCTTGAGAAAGATAGGCGGCATCTCTTACGCCGAAAGAGTTCGAATCAAGAGGGGGGGGGGGAAGAACGAATCGGACTTAGGGAAGGTCAAGACTAGCAAAAAGGCACGTAAAGCTAGGGGAAAAAAGGGAGAGCGACCAAAAAAGCAATAAAAAAAAAGGGAGCGCTAGAGGCAGGACCACTTGCGTTTCCTCTCAAAAAGCCAGTGATAAAACCGGCAGCGGAATGAAGGAGGGAAAAAAATCCAAAAGAGAAGGAAGAACGGGAGGGATTAAGGGGGAAAATCTAAAAAAAAAAGGGGCGGGGGGTGACAGAAATTACTAAAGGGCAGAAGTCTTATGTAAAAGAAGGAATTCCAGAGGAGAGTTGAAAAAAACGAAGAAGGATGGCGATGGATTGTCGGGTTAGAGGGGAGCGCAACTAGGGAGTCTCTAAAACCGAAGGTCCACGAAAGAAAGGATTACCTCGACAAAAAGACGAAAGAAGAAGAAAAGGAGCCTCGAGAACTAGAAAATCTGCAGAAGACAAGATGCAAATCCCTTTTGACCTGATACGTCCTAAGGGGATAGCACGCATAAGTCGCCAAAATCTCAAAAAAAAGGATGAGGGGAGGAAGAAAGGTGACATCAAATAGAGGGAAAGGAAGGGGGTTATATAAGCTTACTCCTGTCAAATTAGAAACCAGAAGACTGAAAAAAAAAGTTTTAGGCAACGAAGTCGGAGAGGCGCTCGCGAGTCAGAGATACGGCGAAGGCTCTTCGACGTTGGTAGTACTCTACTTCTAGAACATAGATAACATCAGAAAGGGGGAGGGAAAAAAGGTTACATTGAGGGATGGATCATCTGACTCTACACTAAGATCAATCTTGAAGGGGGGAAAAAAGCAAAAACTTGTAGGGGGGATCAGAGCGACATGGTCTATTCACCTGAAGCCAAGAAAAAAAAAGATTCGAGGAGGGATGGGAAAGAAAGGAGCAGTAAAGAAAATGACTCGCACGCCCCTCTGGTCTCTGCATCACTGAGAAAAAGGAATTCTTTTGAAAGAGCATCTATAGTTGCATAAGGAAAATTTGAAAAGATCATAGCAAAAGGGCCCCTTATACCGAGGGCTAAGGCTGCCAGAAAGGGTGCAAGCACCTCAGCACGGGGGAGGGAGTTTCTGCAATCTGGCTCCCCTCAGTCTTCTACGGAGAAAAACCCTCATCGTAAAGGAAAAGAAGAAGAGGGCGATCCTAAACAGCATCTACCTTGGAGACTTTTGGAAAGTCAGGGTGAAAAGCAAAAAGAGGTGAAATAGCGAGGAAAAAAGGAAGTCCAAGGCAGAAATACCAGTGTCGCACCTAGGGCCCAGATGGAAACCACGGAGAAGAATGAGGATGGAAAAGAAGCCGCGCTATCCCCGAGGGTAATTGGGCTTCGAAAAGGATTAAACAGAAAAACTCAAAAGAGCATCCAACAAAGGATGGGAATGAGCCCGAAGGAACAAGATTGGCCGCACTTCATGGGGAAGAAAGATCCTACTGAAAAGGAATACTTGGGGGAGAGGGGGTTTCAGAAAAACCGCGCAGCGAGGGTACTTCGTTTGGGGAGGGGGCTATTCCCCACGGAAAGCCTTTTTAGAAGAGAGAACATCTCGGAGAAGGGACTGAAAGAGAGAACACTGGTACGATGACAGCAAAACTGCAGAGGAAGATGTCCAGAAAGGACCTCCGAAGGGTTTGGGAAAATGCAGAGACGTGAAGGCTCTGAGAGCATAAGGGAAATCATAGCAACTGGAGTAAGAATTAAAGACACCGAGACGACGGCCGCAAAGGAAAAAGAAAAAAAAACAAAAAAAAAAAAAACATGTCTGGGGGGGGGGGGGAGAAAAGGGTGGGAAAGCAAAATCGGGGGGCGGGGGGGGGGGGGGGGGGGGGGGGGGGGGGGGGGGGGGGGGGGGGGGGTGTGCTGGGGGGGGGGGGGGGGGGGGTGTGGGAGGGAGGAAAAGGCGGCGGTGGTCTGGGTGCTGCAGGGGGGGGGGGGGGGGGGGGGGGGGGGGGGGGGGGGGGGGGGGGGGGGGGGGGGGGGGAAGTCGGAGCGGAAAGCGAGGGGAAAGGCTGGTGAGACCGCAAAAAAGGGGGGGAGGTGAGGAAAGCGGGGGGGGGGTGGTGTCAGTCGGGGGGGTGGGGGAAGGGGAGGGGGGGCTCTCACATGGGGGGGGGGGTTTCAATCTTTCAGAAAAAAAAAGAGAGGGGGGAAGAGCTCCAAACAAAAAACTGAGTATTAAAAAGAAATAGAGAAAAAATCTGGAGAGAGTCACTTGGAAAAACCATAAGAGAAAAGTAATCAGGAAGCCCGTAGAGGGGGAAAAGAAGACCTTTCTAGACTCATCCCTGAAATCCCTTAAGTAGATGAGAAGAAGGGCTGAAAAGGTCGGAGGGGGAGCTATGAATACGGAAATTGAAAAACATCGGGAAATCGAAGGGAAATTGTGAAACAGAGGGGGAAAGGAACTTCTCTCTCCGGGCTTGCCGAAAAAAGTCTTGAAAAATAGGAAGAAAAAAAAACCTAAAAGGGTTAAAAAGGAGAACGAAAAAACGGGGGGACGGACTCCATCTCGCGCTGACTTCACAGAAGAGAAGCTGGGAGTCTTGGAAAAAAATTCAAGAAGGGCTCCAGAGGGGAATGACGAATTCAGAAAAAAAAAACAGCAAAAAGAGTTCGGCCCGGGTTAGAAATACCATTGAAAATAAGAATTGGGCAAAAAAACAAGAGAGGGGGGGTGAAAAGATCAGATGGGGAGGAAATACTGCTGATCTGCTCAAGAGAAAGGCCTAAAAGGGAAACACTATGAGGCATCTTCAGAAGGACGGGAGAAGATTAGGGGAGGACAGCCTTTCAATTTTCCTCGCCGAGAAACCTATAACAGAAAGAGAATTCTGACTGGGAGAGGAAGGGAAAAAAGGCGAAGTGCAAAAAAAAAAATAAAAACAAAAAAAAAAGAACTACCTTAGGGCGCGTGTGAGTGTCAGGAGGGGGGGGTCGATGACCGAGGGAGCACTCAAAAGCTAAAGGGGGGGGGGGGAATCACCTGGGGAGGAAAAGACTCTGGAAAACGTGTCTCTGAGGCGACGGGGGAGGGAGAGAAAAAGACAGATCTAAGACACTCCACCGGAAGAAGAAGCGACAAGAAAACCGCCATGAGGACGAGAAACGGCGAGACAGAAGAGGGGAAAACCGGAGCGCAAAAAAGACCGGGAAAGGGAGGGGGGTCAGCGATTCCGCTAAAAAAGAAAAACAGGGGGGGCTAGGGGTAAAAAGAAGAAAAAAAAATCAAAAAGAGGGGGAGGGGGGGAAAGGGAACGGGGGAATCGAAGGATAACTAGATGGAAAATAAAAAAGAGAAGGGGGGGTTTCGTTCAGAATCGAACTAAAAAATTTTCATAAAATTCGCAGGGAAAAGAAAGCACGAATTCGGAAAAGGGAAGTGGCCGGCTCAGGAAGCTGGGTACAACTGCATCAAGGGGAAAGGGAAAAAGTCTCAGAAAAGTGATAACACAACGGGAGAAAAGACAACAAAAGAAAAGGAAAAAAAGAAAGGGGAGGAGTGTGAAGAGGAAAAAGGATAACATTTTGACCAGGTCACCCTTGTATGGACAAGGAAAGAACTGCCAGAAAGAAAACCTCAGAGTTCACCTCAGAGGGCGCAAGAACGATAAGGTCCGGGAAGCGGGGTCCGGGAGACTTCTATAAGAGGGAAAAATCCATCGAGAGGGAAATACCGATGGGAGAAAAGTCAAAAGGGAAGCTACAAACAAGAAATCGCAAAAAAGTTTTAAAAAAAAAAAAAAAAAGAAAGTGCGGGTTAGTAGCCCCATTAAGAGAAAAAGGAAGAGGAAGAAGAAGTCTGGGGGAGAAAGAAAAAACATGCCGACTCCTACACCATTTGACGAATCATGGAGTCTAGCAAAAAGAGAAGACATCAGAGAGGGTAGGGGAGGTGGGCTTAGGGATAGAAAATATCGGAGGAAAAAGGAGCCGCGTAACTCCTCCTACGCCTGTGGGGGGGGAATTCAGAAAAGCACTGTTGCAGGGAAAAAAAGAAGAAAAGTCACAAGGGCGCAGACAGAGGAAAAGACTAAAACGCCCGGCCTGGAAGAGAATCTAGTGGACATCTCCAAACCAAAGAAGGGAAAAGCCGGAAAAAGGGGAGGGAAAAGAAACTTGCAACTACTAAGCCTCCCTCTGACACAGGGAAAAGGCGAGGGGGATCAAAAACCTCCTAGGGAGCGTGGGGAAAAAAAAGAAACTCTAAAGTTCTGCTAGGAGGGAGCGCGACTGCTTGGAAACCTCGGCTCAACAAGAGAGAAAAAAGGGGGGGGGAAAGTTCAAAGTTGAGCCATAGGGATACAGAGGGAAAAAGTCCCCGGGGGGGGCAGGGGTTCATACTTTGCATTGAAAAGAAAGATGAGGGGAAAGACGGAACGCAAAGTGGGGAGAGGGAACGATATAGGGGGGCAGGATAAGAATTGCATCCAAATGAAAATCGTGATGAACATCAACAGAGGCCATAAGAGCGGAAAAGAGCCGAATCTTCCATGCTCAGCAAAGTCAATGGAAGATTACGATGAGAATGAAGGCCAGATCAATTCCAGCTTCGAAAAAAGAGGAAAAATCTCCAGCGGTTAGGGAGACGAACAAAGTTCAAGAAACGAAGATAAAGAAAAAAAAGATCAGGGAAAACATTCCCACTTTCAATCGACACAATTCAGAAACCAGAGGAAAGCTCCCTGAAAAAAAGCAGCGAAAGAAGGGTATAGACGAAAACACCTTGAGTAGTACAACGATGGATAAACCCATCTGGGGGAAACACCATCCGAAGGGTTTCGTCGAGAGAGGAAAATTAGAAAAAAGTCTATTGTTTGGAGAAAGGGAGGAGGTGAAGGTCGGGAGCCCCGAAATAAGCCTAGGGTAAAGGTATTAACGGGGGCCTCGCTTCGAGAAATCGAGAAGATTCCGGGGGGGGGGGACTCAGTAGACCTTGGGAAAGGGTCGTCACGTGTTCCATAGGTTCAGGAATGCAGGGTGGGAAATAAAAAAAAAGAGAAAAGTGTGGGAAACCTTCTGGGGGGGTCCAAATTAAGGTTAAAGAATTTATTGGGTTCATCTTCAGGCATTTGGGCGGGAAAGTAAGGGAGAAAGGAAAGAGGGCGTATCCAGGCTAAAACCGTTACCTTCCCAAAACCCCGTGGAAAAGATCGCCTGGCCCAGCAGAACAGGCACGCCGAAATCGGGAACAACTAGTAAAATGGGTTCTGCCCCATTGAGGAGGGGGAGCCCCTAAGAATGCACCTGGGGAGGCCTTGAAGCGGAGGGGGGGCAGTTCGAGCGTTTGAGGAAAGGCAAAGGAGGGGGGAAAGTCTAGAGAATTTCTTCGTCCGCAGGTTGGGAAAAAAACCGGAAGGGGGCGAAACAAGGAGGAGTTAAGAGGGAAATCAAGTAGTGATTCCTCATGTACTTAGGAAGATGAGCGCGAGGATAGCCTAGGAAAGAAGACAGGGGGAAGAGGGAAAAAATGGAAGGGAGGGTAGGAGAATATTCTCTAGTTCCTTTTACAAAGGAGCAAATAGAAGCCAGGGAGTAAAGTCAAGGAAAATAAAAATCTTGGAGGAATGACGCCTGGGAAAAAATTCTAAGGAACGGGGGCGAAATTAAAAAGAAAGAGCAACCCTCCAGACTCAATGAAAGAAAAAATCTGGAGGGAAGAAACACTCAACAGTAGGGCCGAGTCCATTAAGAGAAGCTGGGGGGGAGAGACATTGTTGGAAATCTGGGACCACTCTCAAGTATAAAAGAAAAAAGGACCTTGATGAAGGCTAGCGAAGGAAACGAGGGAGGATAATGAAAAGAAACTTGGGAGACAAACCTTAAAGAAGAACTTAACACTCGGGAAAGAAAAAGATGGATGAAGATCGCAAAGAGATTCATCAAAAAAAGGGGGACGGTCTCTTCTCGCAGCCCAAAAAGGCTTAAGGTCCTTGGCGGAAAGTAAGAAAGGGGGGACCTGAAAAAAGTATAAACCAGAGATTGAATCCCTGTGACAGCGTCAGAGAAGAAAACACCACTGAAGGGAAGAGAGAGCAAGGGGGGGGGGGTAGGGATGGAGAAGATTCACCCTTAACTGCAGAATTACCCAGCTAAGAAGGGGCCAATGGGGGAGGGATTCAAGGACGGCGCGAGGATAAGAAACCGATAAAAAAAAAAGATCGACAAAAAAAAAGCTGGAAGAAAAGAAGAATGGTAAGAAGGAGGGAGTCTATGAAAACTTCATAAATCTCAGGAGAGGAAGTATCGGTCAGGGGATTTTGGAAAAAAAAACCTATTCTGGGGGGGGCCCATTAATAAAAAAAAGGTCGAAAATAGACCTGCAGGCTGTTCCCGGAAAGTATTAACGGAGATCGCAGAACATTGGGCCGCAGGAAAAAGCTGCGGAAAAGGGACTCGGGGGGGGGGACAGGTTGTAATCGGAGGGCGCATCTCAATAGGGAAGGGAAACTTCAGAATGACCCGAAGAAAGGGGGTTGGGAGCATGAAAAAAAAACCAAGGAGCAGGAGAAAGGGAGCAAAATAATTTACTTGAGACCTGGAGACTCGAAAAAAAAAATCACAGAAGAATCCTCGGGAAAGAACCAGGAAACAGAGAGAGAAAAGTACGGAGAAAAGGGAAAGGAAGATTTTCCCGACTCCATCTTCTGTCCCTCGACATAGATCCAGAAAAGGATAAAAAAACCAAAAAAAACTTGATGTTCCAGAAGGGGGAACACAGGAAAGGTCTGCTTGGAGGAGAGGGAGAATCCGCAGATAGGTATCTTAACGGAACTCTCGCCTCGTTAAGAAAGGAGGAAACACAGAGAGAAAAAAAGAGATGGTGTGCCGACAGCAAAGGGGCATCCAGAAAACTGAAAAAAGTGGGGGAAATAACTATTGTTTTTGCTGGCTTTTGCTGGGAGGGAAAAGGTTCCAGGCACTATACGAAAGGGGGACAGAGACGAACAACAAGGAAGGTGAGATTCAGAAGGGGGAAGAGGAGGAGGGCTAGCGGAAGGGCTCAAAGGTCGACCGAAAACTTCTGGAGATATGCCACGAGGGTTCGAGAAGAAGGGTGTTTAACCGAAGGATCATCGAAAGAGAGAGTCCCAGGAGAAATGGAAGGGGCGAAAGAAAAGAATCAAGCAGGAAAAAGGAAAAACCGAAAAAGAAGAGGACTCGCGGGAAAAACCCGTCCCAACAATTTACAGTAAATTGACCCCGAAAGAAAGTTCCTGGTAGGAAAGAAAGAAAGACCTTATGAAGAGAAACCCAAAAAAGAAAAGGGAAAATACAAAAGAGACCATGATAAGGAAAATTTCAATTATCCCGGCCGAGATTCTCCTTGGAAGAGAAGAACCAAAAAAAAAAAAAAAACACAAAAAGGAGGAAATAGATAAAAAAAAAGTGTTCTATATACCGGTATCGGAAGGAAAAAAAGGAATGGGGGGGATCTCGTAGAAGAGACATTTGGGGCTTGGAAGGTCTCCAAGGCCTGCTGAGGGAATGTACGTAAATTGAAGGGACTTTGCAGAAAAGGAAAGACGCATAAAAAGGGAGTTTGGGGGAGTACCCAGGAGGGGCAAGTTTGTGCACCTCGAAGTAAAGTGCAGGCACGTACTTTGCAGGGAAGAGCATCTACTCCAAACATTCGCGCGGGACCCGGGAAGGGGCGGGAAGGGGAGGAAACCCTTGAAGAAAAGAGCCTAAGTTATAAATAAGCGAAGGGTGACCAGGTCTCCGGGAGTTCCGCCAAGGGAATTGAAAAAAAAGTCAAAACAAACGGGGACAGATTAGGTCTGTACAGGTAAGGGGGGGGAAACTTGAAACGCGTCCCAAAAGGACTGTGGGAAAGCGGCGAGAGGGAGGGCTAGAAAAAGAATGAAATCCCAACGACTTCGTATCTTGTGGTTCCAGATGCAGGGAAGGTACTTGGGGAAAAGGGAATCTAGGGATGTCTGGGAAAAACGCGCGAAAGGGGGCGTGAAAAAAAGAAGGTTCAGGAAAAAGAGGACTAAGTCGAGAGTCTTCGTGCTACAGGAACCCTTAAAGAGTAGTAAGAGGTGGGGAGAATGGGAGAGGGCTGAGGGAAAATTATTCCTTCCGACTAAAGGAACTTCGTGAAGGACATCGACACGCGGGAGAGGGGGCGGAACGAAGAAAAAAAGAAAGGACTTGGAATCTTTCCAAAAAAATGGGCAAAGGCTCAACCATGAAAAAGAAGATACCATTTCAAGGAATCTATTAGTTACTATTTCGAAACCAAGGAGAACCTCCGAGATTAAAAGGAAGAGGAACGCCATAAGAGTTTAAAAGAACTACCGAAAGCGCGAGAGTCTTTCGATGGGGGGGAGGAACTCTAGAAAAAAAAAAAGGACTTAACACTCAGAGAAATAAGGGGGAGTTTGGGGAAAACAGGGGAAGCCGTATGAAAGAAGGGGAGGAGCTATCAAGGGGGAGAATCTCGAAGAAAAAGACAGACTAGGGGAAGGGGGAGAGTCATAGACGGAATGGTAGGGGGGGGCAACGGGTATCATTTGGGGGAAGGGGGGGGGGGGGTGGGGGGGGGGGGGGTGGGGGGGGGGGGGGGTGGGGGGGGTGGGGGGGCTGGGGGGGGGGGGGGGGGTAGGAAGTTTGAAGGGGGGGGTAAGAAATAGGTGAAAATCCGGGGGTCGGGGGAGGAGTGGGGGTAAGAAGGGGGATCGGGTGAGGCGGAAGGGTGGGGGGTGATAGGAAACAAATCTTCCTGTTGCACTCTCGGACAAAAAAAGATGCACAAAAGAAAGAGAGAAAAGGCGAGTGGGGAGTGAAGGGGGGAGAAAATTCACCCTTTAATAGAGGAAAGAGATCAATGAGCAAGGCAAAAGAAAAGCGTAGGAGGCCGATTCAAAGATGGCGGGGAAGGAAAAGGGAATCGGGAAGGGGAAAGTGAGACGAGGAGACGGCATCAAAAAAAAAGCCAGCTAAAATGCCTTTAATGGTAAAATCCTGTGGAGGGGTAAGAAGGTCCGGTATGAAGAGCGACAAATAAGACAAGGAGAGGAGGATTTCAGGAACGAAAAAAGTTTATAGGTCATAAACGGGGAGGAAAAGAACCGCGAAAAAAAGGAAATAACTTCGCGAAACTCCGCAATTTCTAGTCCTCAGAGTTCTCTGGAAGAAAAAAATGTGCCTGTGTCGAAGAGACATCAGAAAAAAATGGATAGAGGGAACAAAAAGAGTCCTTGAGAAAAGAGGAGAGCCTGACATGCCTTTCCGTTGTGGGCTCGAGCATTGACCAAGAATCGGAAATTCAGGGTGGATTGATTCGCCAAAAGAAATCCTTTCGCGCAGGGGGGAAAATCTATCAAGAACGAGAATCTTGAGTAGAAAGACTATTCAGGAAAGCATCGAGAACCCGTTGGAGAACCCTAGAGGGAAAAAAAAAAAAAGGTCAAGAAGCCATAAATAAAAACCTCGTGAGAAGCAGAAACCAATTCCCTAATGACTTTCTGTGTAAAAAAAAGAGGAGCTTCTATTTAGGAAGAAAAAAAATTGATTGGATCTCCGAAAGGGACATCAGAAACGATGGTTTCTCGGCATAGGGAAAATAGAAGAATCAAGGGGGGAAAAAGGAGGAACAATGTCAGGAAAAGACTATTGGTTGAAAGGATGGCCGGACTTCTTTCCTGGACAAGAAGTCCGATGGAAAGGGAAAGGGGGGAATGAAAAAACCTAAGGGGAGTCTCCGATAATTCTCTAGATGGATTAAACGGAAGGACCGCCCGTCAAAAAAAGGACTATTAGAAAGAGGGGAGGCCAAGGAAAAAAACTTGTCTAGCCGTGAAGCTCAAAACTTAGCCTAATTGAACCGAGGAAAAGTACGATTGGAGAAAAGGAACTTAAGCCCAGCGGGATTCGAAAAAGAGAGGAAGAAACGCGGGAAAGCCTCAAAAACGGAGGGAAAGTATCCGAAAAGAAGCTCGAGGAATTTATATAAGAATAAAGCGTGAACGAGAAAGTATTAAAACCATGGAAAAAAGAGAGCTCACCACCCAGCTCCTTCTGATTCTGGCAGGAAGCCCCCCAGGGGACCGTGCATCCGGAAGGGGAAGAAAAGAAGAAGTGTAGGGAACTGAGGAGGAAGAGAAAGGAGAGAAATGAGCTTTTTGAGATCGGTGTACCGTGAGAAACGGAGAAGTTGAAGAAGGCTCTCCAGAGGGAAGGAGATTGAAAGGGGGGGATGAAAAGCTGGGGAGAAAGGGGAGGAGATAACTTCCCTAACTTGCGAGAGCTTGGGTTGAAGAGGTCCGGTGGAAGACCATCGGAAAATGGGGGGGTTGGGGGAGACAGTTAGACTATCAGTCTGAAAACACCCAAAAAAACCCCCCCCACACCAAAAAAACCAACCAAACCCAAAAAAAAAAACAAAAGACTTCCGATGGTGGGGCCAAAGTTTCGGCTTTCGGAAAAAGAAGAACGTAACGACTGCTGAAAAGTAAAAGGAAAAAAGACCCTGAAATGCTAAAGGCAGGTTCAGGAATGGTCGAAGCTGGAGGGAGGAAGTAAGATAAGAAACTTCGAGCGAACAGGAAGGGATTATCAAAATGGTCAAAGAGCCGAAAAGGCATTGGAAACAAGGGCAAAGCTCACAGGGAACTTAATACTCTGATCTGGAGTGTCCGGGGAAAGGCAAATAACATGGGAGAAATCGAAGGGGGGATGACTGGGGGGGAAAATTTGGGAAGAAAAATCAAACGCAAAGATCTCCATGGCTTCTCAAGAGACAGAGGAATAAGGAGGGAAAGGGTTGAGGAACTAACAAAAAACTTCGGGTTTCTAGCAATATGGGGATTCGGGTCATGAGGAAGGAGCTCAATGGAAGGGGTTCGTTCCGGGAGAGGACAGAAAGAGAAAAAAGCTGAGAGAGAATCGGCGTTTACCCTCTCCTCTCAAGAAAACTGGGTTTGAAAGCAAATCCTCAGACAGGATTGCGGAGGGCCGTCGGGAGGAAAACTGAAAATAAAAAGATCATCTGAAGGGGAATGAAAAAGGAACCAGAAAAACTCCACGAGCGCTAGATCTGTAGAAAAAAAAAAGAGTCTTTACGAAAGAAGATCAAGGAAGGACTATACAAGGGGGGAAGATTCAAGGGTGGGGTTTAAAAAAAAAAACTTGAATCACCGGACAATGAAAGAGAATGTCAGGGCATCTGAGTCCGATAAAAGACAGAAAGGGTCTGTTGGGGGGAAAAGGTAAAGAAAACTGGTTGTCGAGGACCAGGAGAAAAGAAGGTCAAGAACATCATGGATCTTCGTGAAAAGGCTGCAGGAGAGAGACTAACCAGAAGAAACGCTCAGAGGGGATCGCAACTCGCAAAAAAAAAAAGGGCGGAATGCCGACGCAGGGGACTGCTTCCAGTCTATGGTAAATCTGCATCAGGGAGGAGCATTTAGATCAGTGATACAAAACAGGGGCAAGGAATCGGAAGAGAAAAGGGAGGGGAGTAGAAGTCAAAAGGGGGAAAGTACTAGGGGGGGGAATATTCGTACTCAAGGGAAAGTGCATCTTCGTAAAAAGTCCAAGGCTAGAGACGGTTGGAGCGTGAAGCGTACTAATAGAGATGAGCCGGAGAATGCAGAATTAGAATCCCGCTAAAAGACAAGCGGAAGAGGTTTCGAAAGAGGTAAAAAATCACATGCAAAAAAAAAAACGAAGAAGAGGGGAGTCGTTTCACCTACCGCAAGAAAGGGGGAGGGGGGGAGATTTATCGGGAGAAGAGTAAACCTATTCAGGAAGGAGGTGCAATAGAAAAAAGAGTCCGGCAGGGTAGTCCAAGAAAAACAAGGGGAACCAAAAAGGAACAGGGCTGATAGGGAAAGACCTCCGAAACCTGCGGGTCTCCTTACAGAAAAGAGGCGCTCGTTGGGGGAGTCCGGGTGAAAGGGTCTCAGGATTTAGGAACGCTTATCTGGACCTTCCCTAAGGTCCTTGGTGTAGCGGCATCACCACAAAAAGACAATTGCCGGGAGGGAAACTAATCCAGAAAAGTCACAAAAGCCCTTAGAGGAAAGCCGCGGGGGGAAGTCCAGAAGAACGATTCTGACTCTGGAAGAAATTTGAAAACAACTGCCGGGGAAAAAAAAATCCAGCTCCACCGAACCAGGCTATGAATGGAACAAAAAAGTCAGGAAAAGGAGATTCTAAAAAAAATCGGGAACGCTCCTCAGCAGGGATGAAAAAACTCTGAAAAAAACCCAGCGAAGGTCAGAGAAAGGTATTTCAGAACAGGACAGGGGGGCCGCTGGGAAAAGGTTTGAGTCGTTGGGAGGATTTCGGCTGGGAAAAGCCTCGTAAAGAGGAGGGCTACTTCAAGAGAAGGGGGAGGTGAAATCTGGAAAAAAAGTCAAAATCCTCGCCTAAACGCATCAACACTGGGGCGAATATGCCATAAGGGGAAGGTTCAGAAAAAGGAGCGCGCCGAACAGAAAGGTCCTTAAGGAAAAAGTGACCGAAAAAAGAAGAGGACGGGAAAACAAAAAGGAAAAAGAGACTCCGCATGGCAAGGGACTAACTCGGGAAAGAAATTTCCAGGAGGACCGTAAGCTCAGAGGATAATCATACAAAATGAGAGAAGGGGAAAAAAGACCGCAACTTCGGGAGCAAGACCCCATGGAGGAAAAGGTCTAATACCTATGAAAAGAAAAGGGGGATCTCACAACAAAAAAGGGAGAAAAGGGGGGCCTCAGGAAAGGAAGGGCAATGGAAAAATGTTGGGAATCTAAAAAAAACAAAAATCTTATATGAAAGGGGGGGGAGAAAAGTTAATAGGCAGACACGGGTTCGTTGGGTCAGAGGCGGTGAGGGCCTTGAGCGATGAGGAAAAAAGACCATCTCTGAGCGAGTTAAGGGGGGGGCTACGAAGAAGGCGTTCTGAATTAGAGAAGACGGAAATGCGAGGAAAAATGAAGGGAAACGAAGAAATCGTCACCAATTCTTTCATATTCGACCTGTTGAGGAAGGAATCTGGGAGATTGGTCGCGGAGGGAGACCAATAGCAAAGTAGCCTCGGAGAAGGCAGAAGAAACCTGGAAAAAAGGGGATCGGCAGCCCAAAGTCCAAAAGGAGAATAAAAAAAGTTGAATCGGAAGGAAAGTATCTTAGGAGGGCTAAAAAAGAATGGGGGAGGCCCGAAGGGAGGGCTCTGAAAGCTTTGGGGATTCGGGGACTTAGAGAGATATCGAGAAAATATAGGGGCGCGAGACCAAAAAAAAGGATTTGGGGGGAAAAATGCGAGCACATCCGCGTAGGGGGAGTTTTAGGGGATTGAGGAAAGTCAGGAGGGCGCCCCCTGAGGAAGGGTTCAGTAAGGGCAGGAAGATACGCTTCTTGAGATTTAGCTTCTGGGGTCTCATCGGAAGAGAACAGTTAGAAATGGAAAAAGGGGGAAGGTTCTGAAGAAAAAAAGGACACCCCAAATTCCACTTTCATGTCTCAGCGCATAATGGGGAAAAGGGACGAGATGGATTCAAAAGTAAAGAAAGAAAAAAGAAACTATCGCTTCACAAGAATTGCTTAGAAAAAGGAGAAAAGAAACCGGGGACTTCTTGCATAGAGGAGTGGGGAGAGATGAATAGGAAGAAAAAACCTTCCAGAAAAGAATCCGAAATGAAGGTTAGAAGGAGAGGGGATCATCCAAAACGGTCGGGAAATTCAAATCTCTGAAGAAGGCAGGGTCTGTATTGTAGGAAAGGGGGGGGGGGGGGGGGTTGGGGGGGTGGGGGGGGGGGGGGGGGGGGGGGGGGGGGGGTGTTTGGTTGGGGGGGGGGGGGGGTGGGGGGTGGGGGTGGGGTTTGGGGGGGAGAGGAAGGGGGGGGGGGGGGGGGGGGGGAGGGTGGAGGCGAGGAAAGCCCGACTTGAAAACGTACTCTAGTCCTTGTAAACATAGCGTTCTATTGAGGTATCCGGGGAAGGTCGACTAAAAAATAGGAAGAACAAAGAGGATCATGAAAGCCGCTCTCAATGAAAGAAAAACTATTCTTCAAAAGCGAACCGGACTGCTGCAGACTGGGAAAATAGAGGACCTGATAAGTTAGGCCACCTTACTACGCTGGGAAAAGACTTGGAGTCCATCGATCGAAAAAAAAGGAAACAAGAGAGATGAGGACGAGGGGGGAAAAACATGAGGTAGGTTCTGATAACATGAGTACGTAACAGGGAAAACACTGGGGGAGAGGGGGAACCAAAAGAGAGAAGGGAAAAAGGACAAGGGCCGAAGGGTGTCAGAAGGAGACCTAAAAGGATGAATCAGTTGACAGGGAAGGGATCCGGCGGAGGAAGAGAGAATCCCAGAAAGTGTTGGTGACGAGACGGAAGTCGATGACTTCATCGAAACGACAAGGCTAAGGCGAAAAGGAGGGGCTTGTAACAACAGCAAAGGTTCTGCGTTTATCGGAGCGAAATGAAAGATCACGAGGAGTTTAGGAAGCTGGGGACTGGGCGGAAAAAGCTCATCAGGAAATGTCTCGGGCATCAGGAGGGAGGAGGAAAAAAAAGGTGGGGGAACCGAAGAGACCTTGAGATAGAAGGTCCATAAGAAAGGAGCCGCTAGGACCTCACGGAAGGGGGGGGAGAGTGCAAACACATCAAAACCGATCAAAGGTCAAAAAGGGAGTTCGGGGGGGAGGTCCAAGAACACCCCTGGAAGGGACGCAAAAAAACCTCTCTGTCGAACCTCCTCGGCTTTAAAAAGAAAGAACTCCCAAGAGCTAATGAAAATCGCGAGATTGGAAGACGAGGAGAGCCATTAAGCACCTTCGATTGAAAATCTCCTATAGGGCTGGGATCTTAGGCAAAAGGAGGGTTAATAGGGAAGCTCGAAAGTGAAACCCAGGATTACATCAGTCAAAAGAAAGAAAAAAACCACCAGAGGGGGTCCGCAAGCCGGTAAAAGTTAGTTTAAAAAAACTAACTTCACGGGAAATACAGATAAAAACTTGGAAAAGAGTTGGGGGGGAATTTGCGGGAGAGGCAGACATGCCGAGACGTCGGCGGAAAAGGGGACGCATTCATCAAAGAACGCCTGGTAGAAAGGGGCGCACAAGGAAAGTCCGAGCAAAGGAAAAATAAGAATGGGGGAAAGAGACCCGGAATAAAACCTGCTCAAATATGAAAGTGTAATCCAGGGGCGCAGAGGAAGACTGGGCGAAGAAAAGCAGAGTACGAATCCTTATAAACAACCAATGTACTACGAAGAAAGAAAGATCGGTTATGTACAAACTTCAGAAGAGACCGCGCTGGGTTCGAGAAAATGAGACCTCAAGGGAAAAAAAAAAATAGAGCAATTAACCAATATTACCCTTACTTTATACCAAACTTATTCGAAAAGTTCATCAGAGGAAAGACTCAGACCCACAGCAATTCCGGGAACGAAAACAAGGGGATCAGATCAAATAAAAATGCAGTATGCTATAAAAAGGGGCTGGGTTAAGAGGAAGGATCAAGAAAAGGGGGATGCTCCAGAGGAGGAGGGGGAGAAGTAAAGGGATGGGAGGGAAAAGGGGTTTAAGCTATACCCGGAAGAAAAAGGTCCATAGACTTTAACTTGAAGGCGGGGAGGGAGGAGGACGCTCAAGGGAAAAGGGGATCCGTTGGGGGGGATAGAGCGAAGAGGATCATCTGGGAGAAGCTTGAAAAGGTAAGAAGGAAATCTTGGGCCTGCGAAAAATCGGCGGAATAGGGAAGGTTCTGCGAGGGAGTGCGAGAGGGGAGAAGGCAAAATAGAAGGAAATCGTATCGGAAACTGGCAGGAAAAGGGAAAAAAAAAACGTAAACGGGATCTGGCAAAAAATTCAGAAAAAAAAAAAGGGGGTTCTTGGGAAATCTTAAAGGGAGGTACATTGAGGGAAAAGGAAGGTGACCTTGGGGAGGGTGATGCCAAAAACAGGTATGTCAAAAGAAAACGCATATCTCACTGCGAATAACGCGTGGATGGAAAGGGTCCACTCCTGCAAAGAATGGGTCCCTCTGCGGACGAAAGGGATCGGAGGAGGAGGCCAGCAAAGAGGGGAAATGAAAGGAGGCCAAGAACAATTGCTCCCGGAGATTAGTCTGGCAGGATCGAAAAAAAAAGGAATTACAGAGGAGCTCGACTAAAAAGGCTACAAGGGAAAAGTGGAGAAAGGGCGCAGATCGGCAATCGGTTCAATGAGACAAGGGGGGGGAGCAAAAGTCACGTCGGGGGGGGAGAGAAAAAAGAAGTGGGAGGGACAAATAACCCTCGAAAACCACAGGAAATATGTCTGCCCTTCGACACACAGGAGGGGGGAGAGGGAAAGATCAAGGAAGTTGATCAGGGAGGTTGCGGAGGAAAGAAACGGCTCAAGGACGACCGGGAGGGGGAAAAAGGGTAATGTCAGCTCTCTCTATAAGACAGGCAAGGGCAAAAGAGTCCCGAAAGAGCAGGGGAAAAGGGCAATTGGGAGGATGAGAAAAAAGAACACTCACAAATGAAAGAAAAATTCGCGATTGGAGGAGGGAGCGCGGAAGAAAAAGGGGGAAAGGAGAAAACTCAAAAAAAAATGTCATCCACGGAGGGGATGAAGGCAACGAAAACGGGAAAGAAACCGGTAAAAAAGAAGGAGGATTGGGACTCCTCTGGCATACAAGGCCTAGGCAAAGTTTGCTCATCAAAAAAAAAAAAGATAACCCTGTGGAGGCATCAATCAAAGAGGAGAAAAAGGAAGAGGCAAACTAGGGGTTAGAAAAACGTCTTCGTTGAGGAGAAAGAAAGATTAAGCAGATTCAAGAAGGAAGGAGCCAAAAAAACATTGAGGAAAAAAACGAGGCGCGAGGGGGCCATGCGAGTGCTCCCCTGCAAGAGGGGGGCCTTGAAGCAAGGGGGAGGATACTCGGGAGGGGGGAAGACCGGCGAGACTCAAGAAAAAAGGGAATTAGGAGGGGGGACGTCGAGAGGAATAAGACGCGGTTCCAGACAAATAAGACAAGGGCGGAGAGGGTCTTTTCCACAAAAAAACCAGAGGGCGTTTGGAAGAGGGGGAAAAGTAATAAAGGAAAATTGTCAGGGGAAGACCTTTCGAGGCTGGTCAGAAATAGGAAGAAAAACTACTCGAGACGAAGTGTCTCGAAGGGAGGAGGAAAGAGGGTACAAAGATAAGCGGCAGGTCATATGGTCTGATTTGAAAAAAAGGAAAAGGACCCCGGAGAAGAACCGCAGACGGGGGAACGGAGGTGCTCGAAGCAGCCAAAGAAAGAAGCATTGAAAAAATCCAGACTGAAATGGGGGTTATCTGAATACCAGCGAAGAGACTTCGAGGGGAAACTCTTAGTAAGGAAAACAATAAGTCCCTTTACTTAAAAAGGAGAGTCGCGGGGGTCTGAGTTGAAAGATACATAGGGGGGAAGCATCAAAGAAAAGTGCGAGGAGCAGAAATGGAAAAAGGGGGGGTAATTCAGGTTCAAGAGGGAAAATAAAGAGCTAGGATGAAAAAAGGATGGAACGAAGAAAAAAAGCAGAAGGGGACTCAAGCCAGTTCAAAGAATATTGTAAGAAAAAAAAGAAGGAATTTACAAACAGAAGAATCTGTCACCCAAAAAAAGAAGGGAGGGACTGGGGAAAAAACCGATTGAAAAGGAAAATGAAACCAGCTTCAAGGAGGTTCGAAGACCTGAAGGGAGAAGATTGGAATGAGGCCATCGGAAGGACATCAAAGAGAAACATAAGTGGGGAGGAAAGGTGCGTGTTTGCGGGCCGCCGTGAGACTCGAAGAGCATCAGTAGACCCTGAGAAGTGACCGGAAGAAATCCGCGTCAAAAAAAATCAAGAGAAAAAGGAATCTCTCAGGGGGGCTCACCGGGGAAGACAAAAAAGGGAATATCATGAAAGGCTAGGGGAAGTGGGGGGAAAAGGAGAGAAGGGATAAAACACTGAGAACAAGAGCAGTGAGGAAAAGAAAAACCCCATCAGGAAAGGGGGATCCGGAAAGGAGAAACCAGCAAGGAAAGGAACGTAGTACAAAGGAGGAAAGTTTTTCTGATCGGTACAGGAAGAGGGGTGGGGGGGGGAGTTATCACGGAATGAGGCGCACATAAAGGAACCAGGTTGGAATTGGGAAAGAAAGATATAGGTACGACAACTTCTTCTAGACAGTCTGTTTAGGAGGCGTGAAGATGAGGGGCCTTGGAAGACTGAGAGAGGAAGAAAGGGGTTGTCGGGGGGAAAAGGATTGCGGATCGACATCAGGGAAATCTCATGAAGTGAAGGAGAGATTGTCTGGAGGAAAGTCTGAGAAAAAGGAGGAAAAAACAAGACTTCGGTTTAAAGGGGAAGTGCGAATGGGACCTTTCCTTCTAGCCAAGAAGGAAGGCCGTTAAAGAAACTAGGAGAAAATCTGCGTCAAAGGGGAAGTACACCTTTCCGCGAGGGGAGGGCCACGAAAAGAAAGCAGCACAAACAAGGGCGGAAGGAAATTCTGTAAAAGGAAAAAACTCAAACCTTGGGGGGAAGAGGGGATCACCATAGAAGAATTGGGGAAAGAGGGGGGATTCGTACAAAAGAGAGAGAAAGAAAAAGCCGGGGAGAAGAACACGAATTAAAAGGGTTCCATGAAAAGGGGGAGGAGCGGGGAAGGGGGGAAGCTTCTTTCGGAGCACATCTTGGAATTAAACTAGCTCAAGGAGAAAAAGAAGGGGTGGAGGAAAATGCTGGGAAGATGTTGGGTCGGGAACATGTAACTGAAGAAAAAAAGTGCTGGGGGGAGGGGGCCTCCTAAGGGGGATGGGAGCTTGTTCATCTCCAAAAGCAAAAAGTAAGGGCGAAGGGTATGACGAGGAAACACTAGATGGAAAGCCTAGTATGGCAGTCGAGCCAAACAGGCGGTGAGGCCAGAGGATTCAAGAAAAAAATGAGCTTCAAGGGAGGGGAGATAGATAAAAATCGAAACCGGAAAAGCGCTAAAGGAAAAAAGGGGGTTTCGGTTGTAAAATCAACATGCAGGAAAGCTCGACGGGAGGTTTATGAGGGAAAGAAGATCAGACGGAAAGTCGAAACAAAAAGGGGGTTGTAGGCCGATAAAAAAAGATAAGTGGGACAGCCCAGGGCTGCATCTATTAGGAGCACTCTCTCAGCAAAAGAAGAAAATTAGGAACGAATGCCTAGCGCGGGGAGGAGGAAAGGCTAGAGGAACAAAAGGGAGGAGGAGTATGTGAGAAAAACGGAAGTTGGAAATAAAAAGGGAATGGTTGAACAAAGCTTACAGATCGAGAGTCGGGACCGCGAATTTGGAAAAGAAAGAGGGTTGCTGCTACATGCTTCGGGACGAGGGCACCAGTGAGAACTACGAGGCCAAATCGATCGGTCGTTTTTAATCGAAAAAACGCGGCTAAAAAGGAAAAATTGGATAAAACCTGGGGGCAAAGCCTCGCGGGAATACGCATCCCGCCAAGAACAGCGACAGCCTTTATGGGAAAGAAGGAGGGAACGTCGTCTTAGGGCCCAGAGAAAAAAGAACGAAGAAAGGCTTTTCCGGAAGAAAACCTAACGCCGGGGGGTCTTTTGAGGGAGGTATACAAAAATGACGTTCAAAACGGGAAGGAGGGAGCTCTACCTTGAGAGAAAAGGAGGGGGAAAAAAAATATTACACGATAATCCGACGAAATTTCTAGATAAATGGAGAACTGCGAAAAGTGAGGGTACTTTGAAAAAAAGAAGGGGGATGAAGGGGTTAGGGCAGACAAGCAATCGCCCGGGGAAGAGTCCTCCTGGAAGGGGGATTCCCTACAGGAAGGGGGAGAAAGAAACCATCATCAAAAGAAATTCCTTCAAGTAGAAAAGTTCTTTCAGGGAAGATCACTCCTTGAAAAGAGAAAGAAGCAATCCCGATTCCGGGAAAAAATCCAGGGAAACTTCCAGAGGCGTGACAAAAAAGTCTTTCAAAGCTGGAGAATTGGACACAGCCTGAAAGAGGGAAAGAGGAGAAAGACATCCTCCGAGAAAAAGCGATTGGGGGAAGATGCTTGACTAGACGTAAGAAACCATTTGTAATTTCGAACGCTAGAGATCAAAAAAATTCCCTTAAAAAAAAGGCGGCATCCAAACAAAAGGACCATCCAGGGGAAAGAGCCAAGAACTGAAGAAGATATCTGAAAAGGTGTTGTTGGGCTTTGGTCTTGGGTCTTCTGAACAGAGCAAGGAAGGGGAAGTTTCGAAGGGGGGAACGAAGCTCCACCGAAGGGGTGGATCCCTGAGAAGAGAACTACGGAAAAGTTCAAAGATAGAAGAAAAAAAAGAGAAGAGGAAGAAGGTTTAATCCACTGGTTGAAGCCTTTACGACAGCAGAGGTCTAAGCGAGAAATCCTACGAATGGGGAAATACACAAGAAGGAAGCCAAGTAGACAAAAAAGGGCTCGGGCTCAGAAGCATGACTCTAAGGACAGCAAAAAAGCAAATACCCGAAGGAAAGAAAGAGAATGGAAGAAATAACCGAAAAATTATCGAAATAAGAAAAAAACCTTCTCTTTGACCCAGGATCCGTTCAAGGTATCTAAACCAGCGGGAAGGGGTATCAGAGCAAAAAAAAAAAAAACGTCTGGAGGAACACAGGACGGATCGGGAAAAAAGGGAAGACTGGACTGAAAAAGTCGCGGAAGGAAGGGGGACCGTCTGAGGAAAGCCTGGGGTCGGGAGGCTCTCCGTAAGGAGTACGGGTTTCCTTATACGAGGTGCGAGAGGGACACAAAAGAAGTTTTGGGACAGCCTGAGGGGGGGAAAAGACATCGGGGGATGTTCAGGGAGGGCTTTCTGAGTCAGGGAAGGAGGCTATCCGGGAGAGAGATCGGGGCATCTGGAAGAGGATGCGGAAAATAGATACAAAAAAGGAATTAAAGGAGGAAGAAAAGAGAAACAAGTCTGTCGGGGGGGGGGGAGAAAGTTCCATTAAGCCAAAAAGGGGAGGGGGTCCTCTTGAAAGAAAAAAATACAAAGGAAAAATAGTTAGGGGAAGATGGGCGGGATGGGGTAAAGAAAAGTTAGCGCCAAGCTTGGGGTGGGGGATTCAAATGAAAATAGTCCAGACAGGGAAAATCTAAGAAGAGAAGAGTTAGGATAAAAAGACGGAATTGGGTCCATCGCAGCACCTCGCCGGGGGACGTGGGGGGGAGGAAGGTATGGGTGAGGAGGAATCTTTAGAGGGAAGCGGCTCAAGGAGAGAAAAAAGGTTGAGGAAAGCAAAAGATACTGCGGGGAGAGGGAGTCGTGCTACTTTCCCGGCGACAAAAAGAAAAAAAGCCATTAGTGGGGACATTTCCGAAAAGGTGAGGAGAACACACAGTCACAGGAAAGAAAAGGGAGTGTAAAAAAAGGAGGACCAGGCATAAAAGGAAAGAACCGAGCCTAGATGGGCGGAAGTAGACATCAAAAAGGAGGGTAAAATGGCTTACGAGACGGTGGCGGGATAGAAGGGGGGAAGTCTTGAAAATGAGCAAAACGAACCTGTCTTGGGGAGGAAGAAGACCTAAGAACTAAAGGGGCGAGGTTGGAAAAGGAAAAAATGAACGAAAAAAGATAAAGCAGGAAGAGAAAAATTAAGCCCGACGACACTCAGTAAGGGGAGAGTCGAAAAGGGGGGGACTGATCTGATAGGGACAGAGAACACATCAGTCGGGCATGGGAGAGGAAGAGAGAATAACCTACTACCCGAAAACCCTAAGAAAAAGTTTGAGAGAAGAGCCTCTTCTCAGGGGGAGGAAGAAGAAAAATCATTTTATAACCAG
>Ga0179591_1281024_pt1 | contig 25325 bp, 32 predicted proteins | sample CZOMad2_1_08_16f_FD_182891 | JGI IMG/M metagenome (GOLD analysis project Ga0179591, IMG submission 182891) | Vadose zone soil fungal communities from Angelo Coast Range Reserve, California, USA - CZOMad2_1_08_16fungal (PacBio error correction) | ecosystem: Environmental > Terrestrial > Soil >...
TCCCCCTTTTTTTTTCCCTCCCTGCCGGTCTTTTTTTTTTTTTTTGTTTTCCCCCACTTTTCCCTCCCTGCAATTTTTTCCAGTTGGGGCCAAAACTGTTTTTTCGGCCCCCCCCAACAAAAAAAGGGAAACTCCGATGACGGGTAAAATGGTTGGTTTTTCGTCCCATCCCCCCCTTCTATGGGCCCGTTGGGGGGCTTGTAAAGACCAAAAATGGAAAACCCCTGTTTTTTACTTTGGGAACCGTCCCCCCCCTTTTGGTTTGCGGGTTTATGGAACTACACAAAATTTTTTTAGGTTGATTTATTTTTTTGTCCTTTTTTTTATTTTACCCCCCGTTTAAAACCCCCAAAATGTTTTTACCCTTGGCCCGGGACGCCAATCCCCTCCGTCCCTTTCCCCCCCCGCATCCCCGAAACAAAAAGTTGGTTCCCCGTTTTTTTTTTTCTTCCATCCGTTTCGGGTCCCCCCCCCCCCCCCCCCCCCCCTTTTTTTTTTTTTTTGCTTTTTCGTTTTCCGGTTTCCTTTTCAGAAAAAAAAATGAAAATTTATGTTTTTTTTTGCAAAAACCCGGGGGCCCAGTGGGCCCCCCCTTTGGGTTTTTTTCCCCCTTTTCTATGTCCTCAGTCCCCCCCCCCCCTAACCATCCCCACATTTTAAGGTCCCCGAAACTAATCCCCATTGGTTTTTGGGTTGTTAGGCCCCCCTTTTTTTGTTTTGTTTTTTTGGCCCCCTCCCTCTCCGGTGTACTTTCCTTTCATCCCCCCCTGGCCCCAAAACCTAGGAAAATAAGCCTGTTTTTTTGCCTTTCGGTTTAAAACTGAAGTTTTTGTTCCCAAGAAAAAAAATCAAGAAAGCCCCCAAACCCACTCCCCCGTCCGGTAAAAAACTGGGTTAAAAAAGGGTTTTTTTTTAAGTTGTTGGCGGGGCCAAACACCCTGGTTTCCCCCCAAAAACCCAACAAAAACCACCACCAAGTTTTTCCAAACAAAAACATACATTTTAAAATAAATAAATACCGCCCTGAAAAGCCAGGCCAAAAAAAAACAAAAAAAAAAAAAAACCAAAAAAATAAACCAAAAAAAAAAAAAAAACACAAAAGAAAACAAAAAAAAAAAAAAACCACAACACAACAACAAAAACAAAAAAAATTTTTTTTTTTTTTTTTTTTTTTTTTGTTTGTTTTTTTTTTTTTTTTTTTTTTTTTTTTCATTCCCCCCTCCCCCTGCCCCTTCCCCCAAACCTGGTCCAGCCCCTCCGTTTTTTAGGCCCCCCCCCCCCCCCCCCCCCCCCCCCCCCCCCCCCCCCCCCCCCCCCCGATTTCCCCCCTCCTACGAGGAGAAAAAAAAGAAAGCCCTACCCTTTTTATTCCCGCCTAATGCCCCAAAGTTTCCCCCCCAAAAAACCTCCCCCCTTTCCCTAAACCCCTTCCCCCCCCCCCCCCGGTTTTTTTTTTTTCGGGCCCTCCTTTTTTCCCCTAAAAAAATAGTCCCCACACAAAAATTGACTTTCTGCCCCTTTTCTTCGCTCCTTTGGTTTTTCTTTGCCCGGTGGGGGCCAACCGCAAAAATTTTAGCAAATACAATTTCCCCGCCAAAAATTCCAAGCCCTGTTAAAAAAAAATAAGGCCAAAAAATAAAAAGGGGACCTCCCACCCGGTGCCCCCCAGGTACAACGGGTCAGCCCCGGGTTTTTATTGCAAATGCCCCCCGCCTAAATTGAGAAGTGACAAGCCCGGTGAAAACGTTGATAAAATACCCCTCCCGCCAAAAAACAATTCCCAGACACGATTGTTTTATCAACCAACCCCCGGTTTTTTTTCCCCCCCCCAAGCCGCACGCCCCCCCCCCCCCTGTCCCAAATTTCGGTATTCCGGGTTAGGGAAAAATAAAAACAATTTTTTTTTCCCCAAAAAAAAAGTTTTTTTTTTTTCCCAAAAAAACCAAAACAAAAAAAAAAAAAAAACCTCAAATTTCCCCAAAAAACACCCTTCCCCTTCCCGGTTAACTGTGGGGGGAAATTCCTGCGCCCCCCTGTTTCAAAAAAACTTTTTTGGCTCCCCAAATTGGGACGGGTTTTGTTTGTTTTTTTTTTTTTGTTCCTCCAAAATGGATCCCCCGAAGATCCAAACTCGCAGCTTTTTTTTTTTATTTTGTTCACTCCCCCCCCCCCCCTAAAATCCCAAATTGCCCAAGAGACCAAAACGGTCCCGTTTTTTTAAAATGGCGGCCCAAAGGGTTTTTGGGTTTAAAAAGACAAAATCCAGAGCCTTTTCCAAAAAGGGCCCCCTTAAGAAAGAAAAACCACTTTTTTTCCCCCCCCAATATAAAGGAGGTTTAAACTCCATTTCCCAACCCCTTGAAGAAAAGGGGTCCAAAGGCCGCCCCCCCTCCCCCCCCCTTTTGGGTTTCCCCCAACAAAAAAACCTTTCCCCCGAACCCAAACTTGTTACCCCTGTTTTTTTTGCTGTTAAGATGTTTAGGTGGGGCAGTTAGTGTGATTTTAGATAAGATTAGGAACGTGATACTTTGGGAGAGATAATAGAAGGGTGATATTTGGTGGAGGGGGGTTACTGAAGGTTTTGTTATTGTAGTGTTAGCATGGGAGAGTGCTGGAAGTGGAGAGGCGATCGGATAGTTGTGGTTTTATTTGTGATATCGTATGGGCCTTGGTCTAGATCCCTTTTTTGGTCCCCCCCCCCCCCCAAGGCCTTTTTGTTTCCGTTTTTTTGTTATTTTTTTTTTCTAATTTTTGTTTTGTTTTTTTTGTTCTTTTTTTTTTTTTTTAATTTTTTCCCCATTCCCTGTTCCTGGCCCCCCCCCCTTCTTGGGTTAGAGAATGGGGCCTTTTCCCCCTTTTTTTTTTTTTCTAGAATCTGGCGTTCAAAATCCCCACTTTTTTTGTTGGTCAGGTGGAAATTGTGGAAACGCCATATAGGCAGCCCAAGAAAAAAGAAGTTTCCCCCCCCCCCGCCCCCCCCCCCCCCCCCCCCCGGGGCCCCCCCCCCCTAATCGGTAAATGCCAAAACAAACAAAAAACCAACAACGTGTTTTTTTTTTGTTTTTTTTTTTTGTTTTTCCTTTTTTTCCCTCTCCTTTGGTTTTTTTTCGTTTCGAGGTGTTTTTTTTTTGTTGATTTGTTGGGAACCATAGGCCCCCCCCCTAAGAATGGGCGCCCCCAAAACGATAACAAGGTTTTAAATCTACGTTTTTTCCAGGTTCCTGAAAAAACCCAAAAACAAGAACAACCAAAACGTGGGCCCGGTAAAGCGGGGCTTGATCTGTTCTGACTTTTTTTTCCTTGTTTTTCTTTGAAGCCAAGCAGCCCCAGCCTTTTTTTTGTTCCCCCCTTCCGACCCAAACCCTGGGAAGACAACAACCCCAAAAAAACGATCCCCCCTCCCCCCCCCCCGAAAAAAAATGCAAAGGGTTGTTAACCCTGGCGTTTCATTTTTTTTTTTTCCTAGTCCCAAAATGGGGACCCCCCCCCCCCCCCCAAAATAATCCCTTTTTTTTTTTTAAAGGTTTTTACAATTTTTACAAGTGGGACCTAAAGGAAAGGGAAAGGTTTTGGGGTGTGGGGGGGGGGGGGGTGGGAAAAAAAAAAAAAAACAAACAAAAAAAAAAAAAAAAATTTTTTTTTATTTGAAAACATAAAAAATCGACCCAGCCCCCCCCGAAAGCCCCCCCCCTTGTTCCATTTGGAATTAGGAACAGTTTCAATTCAAGAGGACAAAAAATGAGGCAGAAAAAAATTTTGATGAAAAAAAAAACCCCATTCAACGACAGACCTGCAACAAAGCTTTTTCTTACCCCCCCCAAAAGGACCACGCCCCCCGCCCTGGCCCCCCCCGTGGGGGTTGGGTTTTTTTTTTTTTTTTAATTTAAAAATCCCCCACCTTTGGGGGTTTTTATGTTGGTGGGGGGGGGGGGAAAAAAGCCCTCATTTTAAAACTGGACACCCTGGTGGGTGGTAACTGGTTTTTTTGTGAAGGATACCAATTTCCGCCACCCCTGGGTTTGTTTTTTTTAGACGGAAACAGACCCCCCTTCCCCGGCGTGGGTGGCCCGGGCCCCCCCCCCCTTTTTTTCGAATTTCCAAGAAACCCCCCCGAAAAGAAAAGCCCGGTAAAACATGAAAAAATAGGAGAAACCTTTTTTTCCGAAAATGGCTACCATTTTGGCTAAAAAGAACCCGGTTTTTTTGTTGAATGGGGACCCTTCTTTTTTTTAACGGGGGGAAAAAAGAAGTTTAAAAGCAGTTCAACATTAAAAACGATGTCCCCCCCGTGGATTTTTTTGGTCCAAAACAAACCCCTTGGAAAGGAAGGACATGGATTTGGCGGGTCCCCCCCCCCTAAACAATATTTTTTGTTTTTTTTCCCAGTTTTTTTTTTCAATTAAAATTGTTGTTTTTTTTTTTCCCCTTTCCAATATTTAACAGACTTAAAACACCGGGGAAATGCCGTTTTTTTTCCCCATGGCCTGGTTCCCTTTGTTTTTTTTTTTTTGTTTTTTTTTTTTTTTTATCCTCCCTTGCCTGCCCCCCTCTCCCAACCGCAAAATTTCTTTTTCCCCCAAACAATAATCACCCCTCCCAAAAGGCAGGCTTTTTTTTTTTGGAAACCAAACCCCACCCCAAATCCCGAAATAAGATGCCGTTGTTTTTTACTAAAAACCCTACCGGGCAACACAAAGAAAAAAAACAATTGTCCCCGAAAATCCCCCCGTCCCGCTTCTTTCCACAAAAATCCCCCCCCCCATTGTTCCCTCCTTTCCCAAACCAACCACACCCGGAAAGGAGGGAAGGAAAACAACAAAAAAGTAGAGGATATGAGAGGATTTTTTTTTTCCGACCCAAATTTGCCCCTGTTTTTTGCATGTAAAAGTAAAGCCCCCAAACTCTGGTACAAATTCGGCAAAAATTTGGGTTTTTTTTGGTTTTCACAGCCTGCCCCCCCCCCCTTGGCTGTCCGACTTTTTATGAAATGCCGGGGTGAGGAAGGCAGCGAAAAAAGACCCAAACACCCCCCCAGCCCCCCCCCTTATGCGAACGCCAATCCCGTTTAAAAAGTTTTTCTTGGGGTTTTGTTTTAAAATATGGGAAAATTGCAAAACAAAATTATGGGAAAAAACCTGACCCAATATTTAGGGAACTCCATCCAATTGTTCCTTTTTCCCTCCCCCCCCTTTCAAGTTTTTGTTTTTTGAATTCCCGGGGACCCTCCGTTTCAATTGGAACACCCCCCTTCCTGTAAGCTTTTTTTCTTTTTTTTTTTTTTTTCCCCGTTAAAAGAAGTCCGCATAACGGGTGTTTTTTTAGCCCCCCCCCCCCCCCCCCCCCACTGGGCCCAGTATCGAAGTTCTCCTATCCCCATAACCGCCCCCACCCTTTTTTTTTTCTTTTTTTCGGGGGGTTTCTTTTGGCAAATTTTCGAAAAAAGCCCCCGGCCCCCCCCCCCACCCCCCTCCGCCCACCGAAGGGGTTTCCCCCTTCCCGTCCCTACAAAGGCGGGAATTTTTTGTCCGCTTACCCAACAGTTTTTTTTTCACACCAAGTTTTTTGGGTCCCAGTTTTTCCATCGAGGGCCCCCCGTTTGTTTTCCCCCCAACAGTTGGGGGATTAACAACCACGGGGGGGGGGGGCCCCAGGGGGGGGGTCCCCCGCCCCCTTGGAAAAGAGCCTTCCCCCCCCGTTTTTCCCCCTTCGTTAAATTGGGTGTTCCTCATTTGTTTTTTCTGCCTCATTTTTTTGGGGTTTTTCCCCCCCTCTTTTTTTTTGATTGAAACTGGGTTTTTTTTTTTTTTGTTGTTCCCCGATTTTTTTTCATGTGAAGGCCCTCCGGGCCCCCCCCCCCCCTGGGTTCGGATTTGTCCCCCCCTGTTTTGTTCAAAAATAAATTTTTTTCCCCACCTTTTCCCCCCCCCCCTTCCCCCCTAAGTCCCCCCTGTAATTTTGGGTAAAACTTTAAACGATTTATGGTCCCCCCCCCATGGGGGGGTAAATTAGGAAAAAATGGGGAAAAAGCCCCCCCCTTAAAAACCTTTCCCCCCCCCCCCCATCCTGGGAGAATCCCCTCCCTGGTTTGTTGTTCTCAAGTTGTCCGACCCAAAGCTTGTGGCCCCCCTCAAAGTCCCATCAGAAAAAAATATCGGCCTTTTCGCCCCCAACCGGTTTTTTTTTTTTTTTTTGTTTTGGTCCTGTTGGCAAGATGGAACGGGGAAAAAAATAACCTGTTCCCTCCCCCCGGTTTAGCCCAATCTTCCCCGCCCGCCTGGTTTTTTTTTTTTTTCCCCAAAAAAACACCCTCCCGAAGAAAAAACGTTTTTTTGTTGCCCCCATTCTCCCCGAAAAACTATGGGCCCCCCCCCCCCCCCCTGGGGGGGGCCGACTTTTTTTTCCCTTTTTTTTCCCCCTTGGGCTTCCTAAGTTTCATGCCCCTTGAAACCCAAGGGGGGAAAAAAAAATTTTTTTGAGTCCCGAATTTCCCTTAGACAAGCCCCAAATCACCCCCGAAAAATGGGGAATTAACGACAAAAAGCCTGTTTGGGGGGACCAAAGAAATTGGGGGGTGTTCCCCCGTGGGGGGGGAGGTGTATTTTTGGTATTGGAAAACAAGAAAGGGCCCCCCCGGAAAAAAAACCCCCCCCCCTCCCCCCGCCCCAAGGGTGGGGAAAAATGGTTTACCTACTTTTTTATTATGAAAGTGGGGGGGGGTTCCCCTTAAGGGCCCCTTTTTTTTTTTTTGTGTTTGAAAAAGCGCCCCCGTTCCCGTTTGAAAAAATTGGGTACACCTTTTTTTTTGTTTGGCCCACCGCCCCCCAATAACTACCCCCCGGTGATGGGCTTAAAAAAAGCCCCCCGTGGACAGCGGGGTTTGGGAAAGAGAAAACGTCCCCCATTTTTGAAAAGCCAAAGTTTTTTTTGAAAAACAAGCCAGAATTTTTTCCAGTACGAGGGAAGTGGTTTTTTGGAATTTTGGTTTGAATTTGTTTTTTTTCCCTTCCCCCCCCCCTACCCCCCGAATTTTTTGAAACCAGGCCGGTTGGTCTTGGAACCGGGTTTGAAAAATATCCCCGTGGTTTTTTGATTGTTTTTTTTTTTTTTTTTGTGTTTTTTGGGTTTTGGCCAAATAATAATCATACCCCGAACGCCCCCCCCCCCCCCTTTTGTCCCCAACCTCCCCCAAATTTTAGAAGGAGGCCGGGGCCCCAAATTTGGGCATCAAACCGGGTACCGTAAACTGCCAAAACGTGGAGTTTTTCCCTTTTGTTTATTTTTTTAATGCCCCCCCTTTTTTTTTTGGATACCCCTTTTTGGAAATGTTTTTTAAATGGCTTTATTTTTGCGTTTTTTTTTGGCCCCCCCACCGGCCCCCCCAAGAAAAGTCCAAATGTGGGCACCCCCTATAGAAGGCCCCCCCCCCGAAAAGCCCGGGTGGGGAAAAAAGTTTTTTTTTGGCAAACCTTGCACAAATAGCGAAAGAAGGGTAATTTCGTAGAGGGCTGACAAGTTTTGAGGCGGAAATCAATTGGCCCCCCTGGGCCTTTCGGCGTATTTCATAAGTGTTGTGGTTGACTGGTGGTTTGGTGGGTTGGAACCCAGGGGGGGGGTGTGGCCCGCCGCCCCAACAACCCCTTAAACCTTTAACCAGTTACCGCGGAAACCGGAAAGGGTTTTTTTTTTTGGGCGTTTTTTTTTTCCTTTTTTTGTTTTTTCCACCGCCCCTTGGAACTCCCCAGGTTAACCCGAAGGCCAACAGGCCCCCCCCCCCCCTTTTTTCCCCCTAAGTGCCAGGGAAAAAAAAATACCGAGTGGCAAAGGGCCCCCCCCTACACAAACCCTTGCTAAAGTTATTCCGACTTTTTGGGAAATTGTTAGGCCCCTAGGAGATAGAAAGAACAAAGGGGGCCCCCACTGGCCCGCCGCAAAAAAAATTATCCAAAATTTTCCTGAGGAAACGAAAAGCAAAAGACGACGGGGACAAACATGAAGAACGAAAACAAACTCCCCGGGAAAAGATGGGCCGGGGGTCCGCCCCCAAAGGGGGGTTCTTAAAACTTAAAATTTGCCTTTTTTTAATTTTCCCCCATTACCCCCAAACAAGGTAAACCTTCCCCATTTACGGTTTTTTCCCCCCAAAATATTGGTCCCTACATCCCCCAAACGCCCCCTTCAAGGAAAATGCCGGGGAAACCCCCCATCCCGTTCCAAAATCGAAAAAAAAGTTTCCTTTGGGCCCGAAGTTTTTTTGCCCCCACCTTTTTTTTTTTTGGAAAATCAAGGAAAAGAAAGCCCGAAAGGGGGGGGCCCCACCGGCCGCAGCCCCAAAAAGGGCCCCTTACAAAAAGCCCCACTTGCCTTTTTCCCTTCACTTTGTTGAGGGGGGGGGCCCCCCCCCCCCCCTTTTTTGCCGGGGGTGTTCCGCCGAAAAAAACGCGTAAAAAAGAAACCCCCGTCCACCATTCCCTCAAAAAAAAGAGAATTTTTGGTTATCAAGGGTTTTGTTTTAAATTGGAACCAAACGGAAATTGTTTTGCGGCAACCCCCCTTTTGTGGTGGTTCAGATGAAAAAAAATCCAGCCCGTACCCCCCCCCCCAATTTTTCCCGGCCGACAACAAAAGCCCAGTTGGGGGAACAAACCACAAAAACCCGGGATCCCCCGGGCACCAAAAAGTTGCGCCCCCCCCCCCCCCTGGGTTATTTAGGCCGGCCTTTTTATCACCTTTTGATCCCCCACGTTTAACCCGTTCCCACCCCCCCACATAAGACGGGGCTTTGCCCCCCGCCCAACCCGGGTCCGGCAGTTCCCCCCCCCCCCCCGGCCAGCCTTTGGCCCCAAAGTTTTTTAACGTTTTTGTCCGGTTGTGTTTTTTCGAAAAAGCCGCTCCCCCAGGGTCTGGGGGAAAAAAAATGGCCGGAAGGTTTTTTTGGGGAGACCCGGGCATTGTGGGTGTTGGTGCCCGCCCCCCCCCCCCCCCCCCCCCTGGTTCCCAAATTGGCCTTTTGATTTGGGGAAGGGAAAACGCCCCGGCCCCCCGGTTGGGGGGGGAAAAATTGCCCCTTCCCCTTGCGTGGAAACCTGGGCGAACCGAAAGAAGCGGAGAACCCCAGTTTTGAGTATAAGCCTTTGAATGGCCCGCGGAAAAAAAAGCCCCCCCCCCCCCCCTTGGCCGTGCCAGTTATTCCTTGTCCCCCCCCTTTTGAGACACCATGAACGTTTTTTCCCACCTTAAAACCCCCCAAACCGCCCCCCCGGGGAAACCCCCCCGCCCCCCCCGGGCCCAATTCCTTTTTGCCCGACCCATCTTGTCCCCCCCAAAGGCCCCCTTCCAAAAGCGTTTCCCCCCCCCCTGTTTGTTGTTCCCCCCAACATCCCATTCCCCCCCCCCAATGGAAAAATTGTCCCCCCCTACTTTCTTGTTCTATTTTTTTTTTCCCCTGGGTTTTTTTGTGTCGAGGGGGAAAATGGAAAAAATTTACCTTTTATTAAACTCCCCCCCCCCCCCCCTCTTTTTGGTCGTTCCCGCCTCCTTTTTCCTTCCATCCCTCCCAGCCGGAAAACCAAACCCATATCCCCCCCCCCCTTCCGCGTCCCCACCCCCCCCATCAAATCCCCCTTCTTCCCGGGGTTTTTCCCCATCCCCTCCCCCCCAATCCCATAATTCCCTCCCCCTTTTTCCCCAAATAACTCCAATCTTTGGGAAGAAAGGAAAGGCCGTCCCCCCCCTTCGCTTTCATTGGGATTTATTTTCCCGCCTTTTTCCCCTGACCGTTTTTTTTTTTTCCCCTTTCTTGTTGGAGGAACTAGTTTTTCCCCGAGGAACCCCCGGGGGCCCAGACCATCGGCCCCCCCCTTTTCCCCCCCCCTTCCCCCCCTTTTTTGTTTCACTTTTTCCCCCCCCCTCGGGGGAATTCGAAAGATTTCAACCCATCCATCCGCCCGGGGCCCTGGCCCCCCCTATTCCCTTTTTGCAAAATTCTCCTCTTCCACAACCAACAAAAAACGGGGGAAAAAAGGAAGAAAAAGGGTGAAAAAAAACTAAAAGAAGAAGAATTTTGCAAAAAGATAGCAGGGCCCGGCCCACGGGTGGGCCCCCCGAAAATTTGTGAAAAATTGGTGATCTCCCCGAAAATCCGAAAGGGAAGGGGAAAAAAAAAAGGAAAAAAGGCCCCGGAAGAAATGTTTTCCCCCCCCCCCCCCCCCCCCCCCCCCCCCCCCCCCCACCTGGCCCGGGTCCTTCCCGGGGGAAAAAAAAACCTAATAAAAAAATTTTGAAAATCTTCCACAAAAAAGGGTACAGTACAAGAAGGCCGAAATTTATCAAAAATGGAAAGAGACGAAAAAGACAAAAGAAATGATAGAAAGAGGAACAAAATAGGGACCAATTTTGAGGACATGGGGAAAAAAAAAAACCGAAAAAATAAGAGGGCTTTTGATGCCCCGGAAAAAGGGACTTTAATGTTTTTTTTGTTCCCCGCAGCTTGAAGGAGAAAAAAAGGGAAAAGGGAGAAAAGAAGGGAAAAGAAAGTAATAATTTAAGTGAAAGTTTTTTTTTTGCACATTTTGTCCATTGTCCCCCTCGAAAACCAAGGAAAAAAAAAAAAATAGACAGAGTTTAGAACCATTCCCCCCCAATGGAAACCTGGAATGGGACAGAAACCCGCCTTGGAGGAGCCTTGGACAAATTAATGGTCCGGCAAAGAAAATGGCCCGGGGCCGGGGTTCCCCCGTCCGTTTTTTTTTTTTTGGTAGTGGAAAACGTTTTTTCCCCCAAATTTTTTCCCTTCAAATCCAAAAAAAGAAAATACTGGCCACGCCCAGGCCCCCCCCCCCCCCCCCCCCCCCCCCCTCGCCCGCCCCCCACCCCCCCCCCCCCCCCCCTCCAAGCGGGCGGGTACCTTCCCCCCAACTTTGCCTTTCGGACGCCCTCCCCTCTTCGTTTTTTTCCGCACCCACGGCCCCCAAAAAAGAGCCACATCCAATAACACGGGGCGGGGCCCCGGCCCCCCCCCCTTTTTTGCCCCCCTTTTTTCCTTTTTTCCCTTTCCCACCCAAAATTGCCCCACTGAAAACCGGCCCCCGGGAGGGGCCCCCCCCAGCCCCCCCAAACCACCCATTGGCCCCCCTGTCCCTTTCGCCCCCCCCCCAACCCGTTTTTTCCCCCCCCCCCGCCCCCCAAATCCCCTGCCCCCAAGCCAAAAAAGACCCTGGCCTTGCCCCCCCCGGCCCTTTTCGAAAAAACCGCACCTTTTTTACTTCTTTTTTTTTGTTTAAAACCCCCTTTTTTTCCTTAACCTGTTTTTTACTTTTCCTTGGGCCCCGAGCCCTTTTTTGTTGTTTTGTTGCCTTTGGCCCGAAACCCCTTGCCCCCGGGACCCCCCGGGGGGCCCCCCCTTTCCAAACTCGACCCCGTCCCCCACCCCCTTTAAAATTGGGTTTTTTTGAACCCGGGGTTTAAAAACGGGGATCAGTTTGGGATTTAAAGCCCCCCCCCCCCCGCCCTAATAATCAGGCCCCCCCCCCGCACCCCTTTTTTTTTTGGGTGTCGGTTCCCCCCCCCCCCCCCCGTGGGGGGGGGGGGGGGGGGGGGGGTGGGGGGGGGTGGTGGGGGGGGGTTTTTGGTGGGGGTTTTTTGGGGGTTACCCCACTTGGCCCCCCCCCCCCCCCCCCCCCCCCCCCCCCCCCCCCCCCCCCCCCCCCCCAAACCACCCCCCCCCCCCCCCACCCCCCCCCCCCCCCCCCGCACCTGTGGGCCCCCCCTTCCCGGCGGTGGTGGAACCTTTGTTAACCGGAAAAAAATTTGAAATTTTTTTTCCCCCCATCTAAACCAAAGGGGGGTGGGCCCGCCCGGGCCCCCCCAAATTTCCCCCGTTGTTCATTAACCAACCCTTTTTTGGGGGTAAATTTCTTCCCTCTTTTTTTTTTTTGTTTTTTTTGGAAATTGGCCGGTTTCCCCCTTTTTTTTTCGCCCCCCCGTTTCGGGCGGCCCCCGCCAATCCCTCACAGAAATGAAAAAAAAAGGGGCAGTTTGCTTTTGGTAAAGCCCCCTGGCCCCCCCCCCCCCTGCCCCCGCCGGGCACCCCCCCACGGTTTGGGGCCCCCCCCCACATTTTTTTTTTTGTTTTTTTTTTTTTTTTTCCGGCCCCTCCCCTTTTTTTTTTTTTTTTTTTTTTTTTCCCTGAAAAAATTCCCCCAAGGGTTGGGGGGGCCAAACCCGCGGAAACCTGTCGGCCCCAAAGAAACTCCGGCAATGGGGAACGGGGAATGGTTCCCCCCCCCCCCCGTTCCCAATCTAAGGGGGGCCCCCCAGTTGGGGGGATGTAAAGAAAAAAAAATTAATGGGGAAAAAACAACGTAAAAAAAATTTGGACGTTACTCCCCCCCCCCTTGTGTGCGTAAATGAATAAGGCAAACCAAATTTTTTTTTTTTTTTAGTTTTTTCCCAATTTTTAAGTTCTTTGTAAATTTTTACCCCCTCCGGACTCGCGGGGGGGGGCGGGGCCCGTCGGCCCACTCCTCCCCCCGAAATTTTGGGGTCGGGTTCTTTTTCCAATCCCGTCCCCCCGTTCCCTTTTTTTTTTTTTTTGTTTTTTTGCCCTTTGTTTGCCGTTTTTTCCCAAAGATGATTTATTTGTTTTTTTTGTTTGCCCGGGCCAGTTGGGCCCACCCCTTTTTTTTGGTTTTTTTTTTTCCCTTTCCCTATCTCCCCCCCTTAGGTTTTTTCCCTACCCCCCATCCCCCCCCAACGGTTTCCCCGAAAAAAACCCCTAACGCGCCCCCAAAAATTTGGGGTTTTGTTTGTTTAGGGGCCCCCCCCCTTTTTTTTTGGCCCCCTCCCTCGGGGTTTAAATTTCCCTGGGGGGCCCCCCAACCTGGGAAAAAAAGCCCCCCCTGTTTTTTTTTTTTTTTGTGGGCCCCCCCATTCGGGTTACCTTGGGAAGGGTTCCCCAGAACAGAAAAGCCCCCCCAACCCTCCCCCCTTTCTTGTTTTTCCCCGTTCCCCCCCCGGGTAACTGGGTAAGGTTGTTAAGTTTTGGTCGCCCCCCAAAAAACCCCTGGTTCCCCAACCCCACCAAAAACCCCAGTTCCACAACTCCACAAAGAACAAAAACAATTTTAATAACATCACGCCGGGGCAAAAGCGAAAGGCCCCCAAAAAACAAATTGTAAAATTCCTGCCTCCCCAACTGGTCCAGCCCCCCCCCCCCTCCCCCCCTTAAAAACGACAAATTTTTTTTTTTTTTTCCCCCTTCCTTTTTCTTTTTTTCCCTTTTCCGGTAAAATGGCCCGCCAAAAAGTTTATTTTTTCCCAAACTCCCCTTCCCCCCCACTTCCCCCCCCCCCGGTTTTCGGGCCTTTTCCATTAAGTCCCCCCCCAACATTTTGGGAAACTTTTCCCTTTTCCCCTGGTTTTCCCTGGTTTTTTCCCCCCCTTGCCCCGGGGGTGGGGCCAAAAACCGGCCCCCAAACTTAGCGCATACATTTTTCCCAAGCCCGGTTTTAATTTCCCAAGGGGGGGAAAGACCCCCCCACCCCCCCCCCCCCCCATGAAAAAATAACTCCACCCGTTTCCAGTACCGGTTTTTTAAAAAAAACCACCAGTTTTTTGAAATATGCAATGGGCCCCCCGCCCCCCCCCCACCATTTCAAAAAAATTGAGTTTTGAACAGCGGTGGGGAAAGTTTTATGAATTTAAATTCTTTTCCCGCAACATCCAACACGAATATCCAAAACCCCGGGTTTTTCCCCAAGCCCACCCAAAACGCCCACCCCCCCCCAGGGGCCCCCTGGGTGTTTTCAAATCCCCCCGGGTTAGGAAAGAAAAACATTTTTTTCCCAAAAACAAAAAAAACAATTTTGTTTTCAAAAAAAAAAAAACAAAAATTTTTTTCCAAAAAACCAAATTCCCCCCAACACTTTTCCCCCCCCCGGTACCGTTTTTTGAATTCCTTGTGGGCCCCTTGGTTTTCCAACTTTTGCGCTCCAAAAATGGACGGTGTCTCCATAACTCTGAATTTGTCTTCGTTTTTTCTACAACCTAGTCGGGTCCCCCAGTAAACCTTGTCCCCCTATTCCGCCTCTTCTCCCCTTCCCCCCTACCAGTCCAGTACGGCTGTTTTTCAACGCGGCCTTTTACAAGCTCCAAAAAAATCACTCACGGGTTCTCCCGTTTTAAAAATGGCCCCCCCCCCGGGCAAGGTTTTTGTACAAAATTCCCCAGAAAGCCTCTTTTTTCCACAAGGCCCCCAAGGCCTTTAGGAAACCCCCAACTTTTTTTGTCCCAAAATAATAAGTTTTTAAAAAGGTTTAAAAAAACAAAATTTTATTTTTGTTTTTTTCCCAAATTTCCACCCACCCCCCTGAGAGGGGGTCAGGGTGGGGCCCTCCCCCCCTTGTTTTTTTGTTTTCCCCCCCACACACCCTCTTTTCCCACGGGGAACCACCTAAACCCACTATAATTTGTTTTCCCCCCCCCCCCCCCACCCCCCCCCCCCCCCCCCCCCCCCCCCCCCCCCCCCTTTTTGTTCCACAAAGGCCCCCCCCCCCCTTTTTTGGGGGGGGGGGGGTTTTGGTTTGGGTGTCCGTTTTTTTATTTTTTTTTTTCTCCATCCCTTTTTGGTGGAAATGGGCCCCCCCCCTTTTGTTCCTATTCTAGTAAATTCGGCCCCTTTCCAATTCCCCCCCTTTGGTCCAGGGGGGGCCCCCCACAAAATTTTTACTTTAGAAAAGCCCCCCCGCAAGGAAGAAATTCCCCCCCGCCCCCCCCCCCAAAGCCTGGCCCCCCGCCCAAATAGTTCGGGAAATTTGGCAAAACCGTTTGTTTTTTTGTTTGTGTTTTGTTTTTGGGTTGGGGTTTGTTTTTCTTTTCGTAATTGGTTTTTTTTTTTTGTAAACGCAAGCCCGAAAAGAAAACAATGGGGGGGGGGCCCCAAAAACGACAAAGAAAAAAAAAAACCAAGGTTTTTGTTTAACATCCCCCCGCCCGTTTCCAGGTTTTTTCCCCCCTACACCCAAACAACAAAAACCCCGGTGGGTGCGAAGGCCCCCCGCCTTTCACCTTAATCCCCCCTGTGACTTTTTTCGGAAAAAAGCTCAAATGCCCTTTTTTTTTTTGTTTGTCGGACACTGGAGAACCAAAACAAAACCAAAAAAAAAAAAAAAAAAAAAAAAAACCCAGAAGCCTTTTCCTCCCCCCCAGATTGGAAAGTTTAAAAACACCCGGCTTTTTTTTTTCCCCCCCCCCCATTTGTCCCCCTAAAAAATTTCCAAAATTTTGGGAACACAAAACACCACAAATATCCTTTTTGTAAGTTTTTTTTTACAAAATTACAAAGGAAAAAAACCCTAGAAGACGGTTTTTTTTGGAATGTTTTTTTTCTAAAAAATGGAAAAACAGGGAAAAATTCGAACCAAGCCCCCGGAAAAAGCCCTTGCCCCCATGGAAAAATTATGAAAAAACAGTTTCCCAAAAAAATCCAACGAAAAAGGACCAAAAAATTGAGCAAATAAAAATGCGAAAACCCATAAACGGAAAAGGGAGGAAAAAGACTTTTTCCCCCCCCCTTGTCCACCAAAAAGCCCCCAAGAACCCCCCCCTTTGGGGGGGGGGCCCCCCCCCCCCCCGGTTGTTTTGGTCAATCCCCCAAACCTGGTTTTTTTGTTTGGGAAAAGCCAGCCCTCGATGAAACTGAAAAAACGGGGGAGAAAGGAAAGATAACTGTTGTTTTGAACTGGGTTTTTTTTTGTTTTTTTTTTTTTTTTTTGTTTTGAAAGAAAGAACCCAATCCCCGGCCCCCCCGGGCCCCCCCCCTGGTTACACAGAAACGGAGAAACCCCCGCTTTTTTTCCCGGGTGGTTGGCCCGGCCCCCCCCTTTTCCCGGAATTAAGGGAAAACCCGAAAAAAAAAGCGTTATGAAATTAGGAGAAAAACTTTTTTTCCAAACAAGCGGATGGCCAAGTTGCCCTTTTTAACCCCGTTTTTTTTATGGAAAAAACTCCCCCTTTTTTTTTAACGGGAAGAAAACAGCTAAGAGGTCAATTGAAACGAGTCCCGCTTTTCCCCCCGGGGAAAAATTCCCAAACTTTGGAAGAAAAAAGACCCATGGAAAAATGGCGTCCCCCCCTAAATATTTTTTTTTTTGTGTCCATTCAATATTTGTTTTTGTTTTTTTTGGGTTTTTTTTCAATTTTTTCCCCCCATATAAACAGAAACCCCCCCCTATTCGGAATTTTTGGGGGGGGAGGGACGGGTTTCCCAAATAGGCCCCGTTTGGTTTTTTCTCCCCCTTTGTGTTTTTTTTTTTTTTTCCTTTCCCTGGCCCCCTTGTGTTTTTTCTCCCCTCTGGCCTTGCCCTCCTTCACATCAGTGCCCCAAACCCACGCAAACTACAAATTGTCCCCCCAAATAATCCCGGAACAGCCCCAAAAAAAGCCCCCCCAGCTTTTTGAAAAAAAAAAAAACCAAACCCCCCATCCGGATTTAAAGAAGGGGCCCCCTTTTAACCCTTACCTCCCGCCTAACAACACCTGCCCCAACAAAGAAATGTTTTCCCCCCCCGAAATACTCTCCATGTCCTTCCACTTCATCCGTTTATTCTCTGCAAACCGACAAAACCAACTTTAAATGTATTTTAAGTAAAAAAATTGGATAAGATTTGTATTATTATTTTTTTTTCCCCCCGAACATTATTTTCTTTGTTTTTTTTTTTGTCAAAGGTTATTAAGCGCCCCCCCAATCTTATCGGGATGGGGGGTTTTGGTTTTGGTCAAAAGCCTTTCCTTGCCCCCTTTTTGGTTCGAAATTTATGAATGCGGGGTTTTGGAGAAAAGGCAGCCATAAGAACAGACCAGCCCCCCCTAAGAAAAAACCGCCCCATTTCCGTAAAGTCTGGTTTATATTGATGAACAATAATGAAAAAAACCTGGGGACCAAAGTTAATTATGAACGCCCCAATCCCCCCTGTTCCCTTTTTTCCCCCTCAATTTTTTTTTGTTTTTTTTGAAAATTCCGGGAACCCTCCCCCGTCATGAACTCTTTAAGCCCCCTTTTTTCTTTTTTTTTTCCCCGTAAAAGAAGTTTTTTCCTTTTTCCATTAACGGGGTTTTTAGCAACGCCAATCCCGAAGTCCTCCCCCCTTTATTCCCATAAACCCGCCTTTTTTTTTCCTTTTTCCGGTTTTTTTATTTCGTTGATTGCGAGACCCCGACCCCAGACCACGGAAAGGGGGTCCCCCCCCCCCCCACACCCCCCACCCCCCCTCCCCCCCCGTTCCCCCCCCCCACCCTACCAGGGCGGGATTTTGGGTTTTTCCCCCCTCCTTTTACCAAAACAGTTTTTCCCACACAAAGTGTCAGGTTTTTGTTCATCGAAAGGCCTTTTTTTTTCCCCCAAAAACAGTTGGGGATAACAACACGGGGGCCCCAAGGGGGTTTCCTTTGGAGAGGCTTTTTTTTCCCCCCGTCCTTCGTAATGGGGGTCCTCAAATTCCCTGCCTTCACTTTTTTTTTTTTTGTCCCCCCCCCCCCCCCGCCCCCCTTATTTTTTGAACTTGACCCGGTTTTTTTTCCCCTATGCATGGGAAAAGGCCCTCGGGGGGCCTGGGCGATTTTTCTGGTGTTTTTTTGTTGTTTTATTTCCATAAATGTCCCCACCCTTTTTTCCCCTCTTTAAGTTTTCCCTGGGTTTTTTAATTGTAACCTTTTTTAAGAATTAGTTCCAATGATTAGGAAAAAAAAAAAAAAGTGGAAAGCGGTACTGTCCAATCTGGGGGTAGATTTCCCTCCCCCCTTCCCTGGGTGTGGGGTTCCCCCCCTCAAAAAGTGGGTCGAACAGCCTTTGTTTTTGCGCCCCCCCCCCCCTCAAGAAAGTTTTTTCAACAAAAAAAAAAAAAAATTTTTTAAAAGCCCCCCCCCCCCCGCCTTTCGCCCCCACCGCCGTTTTTTGTTTTTTTTTGTCCCTGTGGTTTTCACAAGAACTGAAACGGGAAAATACCTTGGTTTTTACCCTCGTGGTGCCCCCAACCCTCGCCCCCCCCCTGGGGTTTCCCTCCAAAAACACCCCCCGAGAAAACGTTTTATGTTTTTTTTGCCATTTTTTTTTTCCCGACAATGGCCCCCCCTGGGGGGGGGGGCGAAACCCCTTTTTTTCCTTCTCTTGGGCCCCCCCTTTTTTTCTTCAGGTGTCAAATGCCCCCTGGACCCCAATGGGATTTTTTTTTTTTTTTTTTGGGGGGGGGGGGGGGGGGGGGGTAAAAGCCTAATCCCTTTAGAAAGGGCCCCCAAATCCCACCCAGAGGATTGGGAAAATTTAACCGAAAAAAAAAACCCAAGCTTTGGGGGACAAAGAAGTGTGGGTTTCCCCGTGGGAGGGTTTTTTTTTTTTTGTGTTTTTGTTTTGTTTTTGGAAAATCAAGAGGCCCCCCCTGACCCCCCTTCCCGCCTCAAAGGGTGGGGGGAAAATGGTTTACCGCTGAACTTTATTATTATTTGTGAAAAGTGTCCCCCCCTAGGCCCCTTTTTTTTTTTTTTGGGAACCTCCCCCCTGGAAATTTGGTACCACCTTTTTGCCCCCCCCCCGCCACCGGGGCCAATAACGACCGGGAAACAATTTGCTTTTTAAAAGCCCCCCCCCGGTTGACAAAACAGCCCCGGGGTGAAGAGAAAAAAACGTCCCCCCCCCAAATTTTTTGTTTGAAAAGCCCCCAAAGTTTTTTTTTTTTTGACAACAGCCAGATTTTTCAGTAACCGAGGGGAGGTTGGGGGTTTTTTGAAACAATTGGGTTTTTTTTTTTGAACAATTTGTTCCCCTCCTAACCCCCGAAATGTTGGGAACAGCGGGTGGCTGGAACCCCCGGGTTTGGAATTATCGTTGTTTTTGCTTGTTGCGAGAAATATCAATACCTTCAACCGCCCCCCCCCCCCTTGTTTTTCCCCCCCACTCATTTTAAGCCGCCGGGGGGGGGGCCCAAAAAATTTTGTTGGTGGGGGGGGGGGGCCCCCCCCCCATCAACGGTTTTTTACCGGTTTTTAACCTTTTGCCCAAACCGGGGGTGGAAAAGTTCCCCCCCCCCCCCCCCCCCCCCCCCCCCCCCCCCTCCCCCCCCCCCCCTTTTTTTTTTTGTTTTTTTTTTTTTTTTATTTTTTTTTAAATTGTCCCTTGGATTTTACGCCCCCCTGGGGGAGAGTTATGCTTTTTTTATTGCCCCCGTTTTTTTTTTTGTTTTTTTTGCCCCACCCCGGCCACAGAAAAATCCACAATGTTGGGGACTATAGAAGGCCCGAAAACCGGGGAAGGTTGTTTGTTTTTGGGGAACTGCAAAATTAGCCCCCCGAAAAAAAAGAGGATGTTCGTAGAGCTGAACAGTTTGGAGGCCCCAGGAAAATAATTTGTTAAGCGGGCCCTTTGCCCCCCCCTCCGCCCCCCCCCCCCGGTTACAATTAATTGGTTGGACTTTTGGGTTGTTGGTGGGAACCAGGGGGGTTTTGGCCCCGGCCCGCAACCACCCTCACTCCTTTTTTTTTTACCAGTACCCGGGCAAACGGATGGTTTTTGGGCCTCCTTTTTTTTGGGTTTGTCTGACCCTTTCCCAAGTTACGCGGCCCGCCCCACCAGCCCCCTTTGTTTTTTCCCTTTAAAGGTTTTGGCCCCAAAGGGAAAATTACCGAGAGGGCCACAGGGGGGCCCTACACAAAACCCCCCATTTCTTAAGTTTTTTTTTTCCCGACCTTGGGGGGGGGGGGGGAAATGGGTTTAAAAACCCCCCCTAGGAAGGATAGAAGAAACAAGGGGCACTTGGGCACCGCCAAAATCTTAAATTTCATTCTTGGAGGTAACGAAAGCCCAAAAAAGGACTAACGGGAAACATTGAACGAAACGAACCCAAAACCCTCGGGAAATGGGCCCCCCCCCCCGGGTCCGCAGGGTTAAGAAACCTTAAAAATTTGCCTATTTCAAAATACGCCAAAAAACCCCCCCAAAAGGGGGGGGAAAAAAACACAAAAACCCCCCCGTCCCCCAATACCGTTTTTTTTTTGGTTTTTGTTTTCCCATATTTGGGTTTTCCTACATCCCCCCACCCCGCCCCCCCACCCCTAGGATGAACCGGACCACCCCCCCCCCACGGTTCCCAAATCCGAGTTTTTGTTTTGTCCTTTGCCCGAAAAAGGTTTTTGCCCCCCCACCCCGTTGAAAATCAAAGGAAAAAAGGAGCCGGGAAAGGGGCCCCCCCGCCCCGGCCCCCCCCCCCCCCCCCCCCCTGGGCCCACAAGCCCCCCCCCCCCCCCCAAAGGCCCCCTTAACAAGCCCAAAAACCTGCCCCCCCCTTTCCCCCCCCCGTTTCCCCTTTTTAGGCTTGGCCGCGTGTCCCGCGAAACCGCGAAGGACCCCCGCCCCATCCCCGCAAAGAAAGAATGTATCCAAGGGTTTTGTCATTAACACGTGAAAAAATTTTCCCCGGGGCACCCCCCTGGGGGGGGTTTTAGATGTAAAAATCATCGTCCCAATTCCCCCCCGCCCCCCGGGATCCCCCCCCCAGTGAGTAAAACACCCCCCACAAAAAACCCCGAAAAACCTCCCCCCCCACTCCAAAAAAAGTGGCCCGGACCCCCCCCCCCTTGGTGGGGTTAAAATTTAGCGGGGCCCCCCGTTTTTAAGTCACCTTTTTGAATCCCCCGTTGTAAACCAAACAAACCGCCGTTTTTTTCAACCCAATAAAAGAACGGATTTTTTGCCCAGCCCGGGGTCCCCCCCCCCCCCCGGCCAAAAGGTTTCCCCCCCGCAAGGCCTTTTTGGCCCCAAAGGTTAAAAGTTTTTTCCCCCCCCCCCCCCCCCCCCCCCCCCCCCCCCCCCCCCCCCCCCCCCCCCCCCCCCCCCCCCCCCGTTTTTTTTTTTTCGAAGGCGGCAGGTCCCCCCCTGGGAAGGGGGGGGGGGCCCGGAAAAAGGGGTGGGGGAAGACCGCCCCCCATTGGGTGGTTTTCGCGCCCCCCCGTGGTTTTCCAATGCAATTGGGATGGGGGAAAGGGGGAAAAAGCGGGCCCCCCCGGTGGGAAAAAAATTTGCTTCCCCCCTTTTGCTCCGTGAAACTGCCCGAAACCGGGAGAGCGGAAGAAAAAGCAGTGGAGGTAACAAGCTTGTTTGATCCGCGGAAAGGCCTGCCCCCCCGTTGGCCAAGGTTGTTTATTCTTTGCCCTGAGACATGGGAACCGGTTCCAACTACAACGCTGGAAACCCCCCCCGGGCCATCCTTGCCCCCCCCGAAAAAACTATTGGTCCAGCCCTCCAGCCCCGTTCCCCCCCCCCCCCACCCCTGTTTTTCCCCAATTCCAGGTTCATGGAAATGCCCTTACCTCTGTCCCTTTTTTTTTTTTCCCCCCTGGGTGTTTCCCGAGGAATGGAAAAAATTTAAAAACCTTTTATTACCTCCCCTTCTTCTTCCCCCTCTTTTTTTTCCCCCCCCCCCCCTTTTTCCCCATCCCTCCGCGGGGAAAAAAACAAAAACATAGTTTTTCCCCCCCCCCCCCCTTCCCCCCCCCCCCACATCCTCGCGTTTTTTTTGTTTGTCCCATTCCCCTTCCATCCATATTTCCCTCCCCTTCATAAACCTTCAAATCTTTTTTTTTTTCCCCCCGTCCTGTTGCCCCCCCCCGTTCCCTTTCATTTGAAATATTCCCCCCCGCTTTTCCCCCTTTACGTTTCCCCCCCTCTGGGTGGGGGGAGGGAAAAATCCCTTTTAAGTCCCCAAGGAAACCCTGGGCCCCCAAAGAAAACAATCGCCCCCCCCCTTTTCTTTTTTTTTTCCCTTTTTTTTTTTTTTTCCCTTCCCTCGCTTTTTCTTCGAGAAAAATTCCCCACCATCCATTCCGCCCCCCCCCGGGGGCCCCCTTGGGGGCCCCCCTTTTAAATTCTTTTGTTTTTTGGGGGGCCAAAAATTCCTCTCCCCTTTCCAAACAAAAAACAAACAACGGGTAAAAGGATGAGGAAAAAAAAAAGAAAAGAAAAAAGAAAAAAAAATTCCAAAGGGGAATTTTAGCGGCCCCCCCCCCGTCCCCCCCCCGTGATGAAAAATGTTTTTGAAATCAAATTCCCTCGAAAAATTTCCCGAGGGGACAAAAGGAAAAAAAGAAAAGAAAAGGCCCCCGAATGGTCCCTGGGCCCGGGTGTTTTCCCCCCCCCCCCTCGAACCCTTAGAATTGTCCTCCCCCCCCCCACAAATGAACGTGTAGAAGCCCCCGAAAATTATCATTTTTGAAGACCCAGAAGACGAAAGGATGAAAGGTATGAAAAAGAAAGGGGAATATGGGATGAGAAATTGGGGGGAAAACGAAGAGGAAAATTGAAAAGTGGGCCCGGAAGGAAAACCTTATGGGTTTTTTTTTTTTGTTCGCCCTGGAAAAGGGATTTTGAAGGAAAAAGGGAGGGAAAAAAAGAAGAGGGAAAGAGTAATTAAGTTTTTAATTTTTTTTTTTTGTTTTCCCCCTTCCTCCCGGAACCGACAGAACCAAGGAAACAAAATTAAGACAAAAGAAAACATTTTCCCATGAACCTGGGATTTTTTACCAAGACCCCCCGCCCTTTTTTTTTAGCCTTTGGAAAACAATATTTGGGTCCCCGTCCCCAAAAAAAGAAAATGCCCCCCCCCCCGGGCCGTTTTTCCGCCCGGTTTTGTTTTTTTTTTGGGTAGTGAAACGTTTCCATGTTCCCCCCCCTTTTCAGCCCAGACATACATTGGCAACGCCCCCAGGCTTGCCCCGCCGGCCCCCCCCCCCCCCCCCCCCCCCCCCCCTCCAAGCCCCTTACCCTAAAACCCCCTTCCAAACTGGGGGGGGGCTCTTTCCGCCCCCTTCCTCATCCGGTTCCCCGGCCAGTCCCCACCGGCCCCAAAAAACAGGCACAAAAAAACGGGCCCCCCCCGCTTTTCCCCCTTCCCCCCCCCCCCATCCCAAATTCCCCTGAAAACGCCGGCCCCCCCCCGGCCCCCCCCCCCCCCCCCCCCCCCCCCCCCCCCCCCCACAACCCAAAATTTGCGGTCCCTCCCCCCCCCAACCTTTTTTTTCCCGCCCAAAAATTCCCCCCCCCCAAGGACCTTCCCCACCCCCGCTTTTTTTTCGACAAAAACGAAAACCCGAAAAGACAAGCCTTAACTTTTTAAACCTGGCCCCCCCAAGCCTTTTTTTGCGACCCCTGCCCCCCCCGTGGGGAAAAAACCCCCCCCGGCCTGTGTGGGCCCCCAAATCCCCCCCCCGGTTCTTTAAAAAAAGGGGGTTTTGAAAAACGGGGTTAAAAAAAAAACGGGAATCAAAAAAGTGGCATTTTAAGCCCCGCCCCTAAAAGTTATACAGGGGGCCCCCCCCCCCGTCAACTTGTTTTTTGGTTGGCTTCGGGGGGTTTGGGGTGGGGGGGGGGTGGGGGTGGTTCCCAAACTGGGGTGGGCCCTCGGGGGGTCCCGGGAGGGGGGGGGGGGACTTGGACTAATTGAAAGTTTTTTTTTTTTTTTTCCAAAATCCTTTACCAACAAGGGGGGGTTGGCCCCCGCCCAAAAATCCTCCCCCCCCAAAAATCCCGGTTTGTTTTTCCCCACTAAACAACCCCCCCTTTTTTGGTAACAATTTCTACCCTTTTTTTTTTTTTTGGGGATGGGCCGGGGGGGTTCCCCTTTTTTCGCCCGGGTCACGGCCTCCGAAAAAAAAAAACCGCCAGCCCCCCCCCTTCCCCAAGAAGGGAAAGGGGGCCCAGTGGCTGTTAATCACTGGGGCCCCCCTGGCCTCCCCCGCCCCCCCGGGTTTTGGTCCCCCTGGTCCCGCCCCCCCTTTTCGCCCCCCCCCCCCCCCGCTTCCCCTTTTTTTTTTTTTCTTCCCCCCTTGGCAAAAAAAAATTGCCCCAAGGTTGGGGGCCAAAACCTTTTTGTCCGGCCCCAAGAAAAACTCGATTTGGAAACGGGGACAAAAAATACAATATTGGTTCCCCCCCGTCCCCCCCCCCCCCCCCCCCCCAATCTTCCTAAGGGTGGACGGGTGGGCAAAAACATTGTAAAACAATCAGGGGGAAAAACGTATTTTTTTTGACCGTGTCCACCCCCCCCCCCCCCCCTTTTTTTGCGTTTGGGCGTTTAATGGAGGAAAAAAATTGCAATTTTAGAGTTTTCTTTTACCGCCTGGCGTGGGAACGGCCGGTTGGGCCCCCCATCCTTCCCCTCCCCCCCCCCTAAAGGGTTGGGTGGTGGTCCCCGTTTTTGTTTTTTTTCTTTGTTCCCCAATCCTTCCCGTTTTTCTTGTTTTTGTTTTTTTTGGGTTTGCCCCCCTTTTTCGTGTTCCCTCAGAATGGGAATTATTTTGCGGGGGGGGCCCAGTTGTGCCCCCTTGGGGTTTTTTTCCTGGTTTCCTTCCCTATTCCTCCTAGAATCCCTTAAAAATTCTTCTCCCCCCCCCCTAGAAGTCCCCCCCCCCTAACCCATTTCCCAAAGAGTTTTCGAAAACTCAAGCCAAATTTTGGTTTGTTTTTTTTTTTTTTTTGTTGTTTTTTTTTGTGGTAGGCCCCCCTTGTTTTTTTTGGGGGGGCCTTCTTCGGTAAATTCTTCCCCCCCTTGGGCACCCGAGGGGAAAAAAGCCCCTGTTGTTGGCCCCCCTCCCGGTACCTGGGGGGAAAAAAAAGGGGGTTCCCCCAGAACCAGAAAGCCCCCCAAAAACCTCCCGTCCCCTGTAACTGGTGTAAAAGGTTTAAAAAGGGTTTTTGGGGGCCGGCACCCCCTGGGGGGGGGTTCCCACCCAACCACCCAGTTTTTTCCCCCCCCCCCCCCCCACACAAATTTTTATAAACCGCCGGAAAGCCCCCCCAAGGGGGGCCCCCCCCCCCCCCCATTTTGCATTCTCCCCCTGTTATTCCTTGGGGCCCCCCCCTCAACTTTTGTGTCAAGCCCCCTTCGTACGAAAAAATTCCCCCCTCCTTTTTTTTTTTTTTTTTTTTTCGGCCTTTAAAAATGGCCCCCCCCGGCCCAAGTTTTTTTTTTTTTTGGGTTTCCCCCCAAACAAACTCCCCCACAACTCTCTTTTTTTCCGCCCCCGGTGGTTGTTTTTTCCCGGGCCCCCCCCCCCCCCCCCCTTTCCCTTTTTAATAGTCCCCCCCCCCCCAACAAAATTTGAAACTTCCCCCTTTGGTTTTTCTTTTTTGTCCCCTTCTTTTCACCTTGCCTTCTGGGCTCTTGGGACCTTCCCTTTGTCTGCCCCGCCGGTGGCAAAAAAAACCGTTCCCAATAAAAGCGCATACAATTTTCCCAACCCCAAAGGCGACATCAAGGCCCAAATAAAAAAAGACCCTCCACCAAAAA
>Ga0179591_1298543_pt1 | contig 25307 bp, 16 predicted proteins | sample CZOMad2_1_08_16f_FD_182891 | JGI IMG/M metagenome (GOLD analysis project Ga0179591, IMG submission 182891) | Vadose zone soil fungal communities from Angelo Coast Range Reserve, California, USA - CZOMad2_1_08_16fungal (PacBio error correction) | ecosystem: Environmental > Terrestrial > Soil >...
CGCAGTGGTGGGGAAGAGGGGAAGTCTGGTGTGGCCAAAGCAAAGCGCCGCGCTATCCAGAATGTCTTCAGAATAAAAGGGGGGAGGTACTAGGAACGGTTGTTTGTACGTAATGGATCGCAAATATGCCGCACATCACGGCGCAAGAGGGATCAGGGGGCAACTGATCACCTGTTGGATGGACTTTTCGGTCAGGGGTTATGGTTTGATGGGTTTAGCTGGATGCGCAAGAAAAACAGGTCAAAAAAGAGACTGGACAGTGCCGGTATCCTTCATGGTGTCAAATTAAACTCTGATTTATCAAATCACTCACACATTCGTTAGAGCACAGAAAAGTAGCACCACAACGAAAAAAAAAAAAAAAAAAACAACAAAAAGGAAAGAAAAAGAAGGGCACGAAAAAAAAAAAAAAACGAAAACAAAAAGGGAGAACCAAATAGGGAGGAGGAGAACGCATCTTACGACGACTATCGAAGATTCCAGAGAGTTGCAACTACAAAAGTGTGAAAAACAAATGGAACCTGGCCCCGGGTGTAACCAATGAAGCGATCTCGACCAAAGGGCAAGGGGAGGAGTGCTCGTTTGATAACTTGCCTAGAACGATGAAAAGGGGGCGGTCCAGAACAGGTCATGACGTCAGGAGGCGACGTTGCTCTGCTCTGGTTCAATGTGTACGAGTGGGCGCGCTGCGTTAGGGTAAGTTCCACCAGGAAGGGGGCATCAAAAAACCAGTCGCAGTGTGACACTTTGACCTCACTGGAGAGCTACGGAAGAACAAACGCGGGAAAAGGAGCAAAGTACCTCAGAACTGAAGTCAAAAGAAAGGCACTCTAAGAGATCTAAGAAATAACTGGCTTGGTTGCCCTTTCAACGCGGACCTTTCGGCAAAATTCAGGACTGATCCCAGCTACTCCAGAAGGAAAGAAGAAGAGATGGGGTTCAGAGGGCTCGAGAAGGAAGGGCTACATCAACAACCTCTGGTGTAAAAAACCGTGGCGGATACACCCTGGATAAATCCACACTTGATCATTTCCTTGGAACTCCCGCTTTTTTCCTTTTGTGCCTTGGCTCAAAAGCTGGGTGCTCCTGTTACTGGGTTCTACGGTTTCCCTCTGGTCATGTTATCTTTTTACTGGGTGGGGTCAAAGCCTTTGTGGGGTGGGTATGTGAGCACAAGGCCCACCTAAACACGGGGGCCCTCTTTAAGTCAGTGGGGTTCTCGATTCAGGGACAGCGGGTGGGGGGCTGTAGTACATTGGTCGCTAAACAGAATTGCCTTGTTCTTGCGAGTAATAAAAAACAACCATGACACCGGAGGATTATGCTAGGAATCATCAGGCAGGTCTATATAGGGGAGGATGAAGACCATCTGGGCGTAATTCAAATGAACATTTCGAAAGGACTAACAGAACCTGGTTCGAGGGGCGGTAGAAACTTAAAACTTATCTAGGACCTACCGGGAGGAAACCCTATCGGTTCTCACGGAGTTTGGTCTAATCCTAAACAAAACAGCGGGAAAGTCCCCATTCGAAGCCAGGAGGGTGGGAATCCGAAGTATCAAAGGTATAGAATAACTCTAGAATCTTCAAATTGATTCTCCCGCGGGAGGTCGTGGCGGGGTACGGATGGGTAAAAGTAAGAGGGAACATAGTGGGACCTGCCGCACCTCTCGTTCTTCAACCCTTCTAGGGATTACGAGGTCGGAAGGGGGTCGGAAAAGAGGGAATAAAAAACTCAGAGTCACCAAAAAGTCATCAGAAAACAAACCCGGAAAAATAAGAAAAAGAAAATTGGACAAAAAGGTCAGTTGGGGCTAAAAAAAAAAAATTGTCCCTCGACATATTCCTTGGGAAAGGAGGGGGTTAAAAAGCAAACGGGGAAAAGCCAAAAGAGGAAGACCGAAGGGGACACGGAACCGTTCGGAGCACGGAAGTCTCGTATCAAGTGAAGGAGAGGGAGGAAGATGGAGGGGAGAGAGCGAGGTGAACAAAGAGGAACAACGGGGGGATGTCGCGGATCCGCATAAAAAACGGGAGGGGGCTGTAGCCAGGGGGGCGCGCTCAAGACGGAGTAGACCGGGATGGCCCGCCTTAACCAAAAAACAAGGTCACGCTTGAAAAGGGGTCAAACCGCAACAACAAGGAGAGGAAGAATGCCGCGGAAGGAAAGGCTGAGTCGGAATGGAGAAAAAGGGACCTGGAAAAAACGAGGGAGAATAGGGCGGCAGGTAAAGGGAAAATGGGCGTCATTCAATCAAGGATGAACTGGTTGGTGCTCATGTCCGGAGTCAAATGAGTCAAAGGGAAAGAAAAGAAGCGAGAAACCTCTGACCTGATAGAGCAGACGAAAGGGTGAGTAATGCGGCTACAAAAACATAAGGAGGGCCAGGAGTACGAACGTTCCATCGCCAGCGAACCACCTGGATGAAGAACGAGTGGCTCTATTTCTCAACTTGGCCCCTTGCTGGAACGAGAGGACGGTTAATGTGGAAAAAAAAAGGGTTAAAAAAACGGGTGTATGCTGACATAAAAAAAGCAACGTATTTGCAATCGGGTGGAGTCGTCGGGATAGTAAAAATCTATGAGAACCGGATCTGCCATCGGAAGTGTCGGGGGGGGGAAGGGGACGACGTCCGATGGACATTAAAAAGAGTGCGGAAGTACAGGCTATTAGCAAAAAAAAAACGCGTATCAAGGGGGAGGCGGAAAAAAAATGATGGCGATACGAAACCAAAGACGAAGGCAATCAAAACAAGGCAGAGGGGGGGAAAAAAGTGCCGAAAGCCGAGCGAGGAAGGGCGAGTGAAGGGCAGTTCCACACTCGAACACGAACGCACACGTTCTAGAAGGAAGAAGCGTCGAGACTAGGGGGAGGGGGGAAAATAAAGCAGCCCTTCTTCATTACCAATGGGGGAAGGATAGTTTCATGGGGACTATCGACCTTTGAACTCTGGACGAGGGGCTCGTGCCCAACATAGGTGCTCGACCACACTAAACCAAACAGCAATAAAAAAAGACCCTCTGCCCATGAGCCCACCAGAGTTCATTTAAGGGAGGGGGGAGGGCGTGGACTGACAGTTCCAGGGTTCTGCGGCAAGCACAAGAATTCTACGTTAGGGAGAAGGGGGTCAAGAGGAGAGTGGGAAACTGTTTGTACAATAAAGCTAGAAAAAAAAAGGGTGGGTAAGGAGAAAAAACACCAAATATCAGATGTCAACCGCTCTACTAAGCCTTTTTGCACCGCGTGTGGGGGGCCGATCGGAGCTACCGGCTGTGAGTGGGTCTCAGCGGGCCACAAAGCTGCGTTCTTTGGGGACAAAAACAAAACCACAAACTGCCCCTTAGCAGAAAAAAAAGGAGGGGGGCGGCAGGACGGAGGGAGGGATGACGAGAGCCGTGCTCAGGTATTCGTGGGGAGAATATCATTAAAAGGGAAAAGAGTGGCGAAACCAGAGGTGGCCTCAGCGCCTTTGATCTGGCAGGGTACTGGGTACAAAGGTGCCATGAACGAGGGGGACAGGGGTCCTTCCTGGCCAGTTGCCGGCGATCCATGGAAGTGGCACGCGGGGCCAGTCGTCTTAAAAGGGACTTCGGAAATAAACCAAGAAAGGATCTGGAACGGGGGTTGCCGGCCTTACGGACGGATGAAACGTCCCAGCGAAAAGGAGGGATAGCTGTCGCAGAAGCGGGACATCACGCCGTCGTACAAGCTATGGGAGAAAAAGAAACAGGTCGCGGCTATACTTGTCTTCAGCTTCCACACGGCGCGCTTCAGAGGGTAACAGGGGAGCGAGCTTAGATTTAAAGCCCGAGAGGGGGTCACACCTCCCAGGGAGCGCCAATAGGGATTAGGTCGTCAGTGTCAAAAAGGTGCGAGAAAGAACAGTGGCCTGACGTAAGAAGATCCAAAGTCGTGAGTCATTAAGGCAGGCACCATGTGGGACAGATGCATAGGGAAAAACATTGGGCCTGCTCAAATCTTAAAATTAAAAAAAGGATAAGAGAAATGAAAACACAAAACTAGTGAGAGAGATAGACCCGGGGGATAATAACGGCGCCTAGAAAAAAGGGCCGAGAAGAAGATGGGAGACCACCTGTTCAGGATCATATCAATGCCTACCGGCTGACGAACTTCAAAGGAGGGCAGGGGGAGGAAACTGAACAAAGGGCTCTTGGCGCGCCGGAAAATACCTGGGACGAAAAACAAATAAGCCAAATCCGAAGGGAGGAAGTGGAGGGCACCATCTATTCTGAACTCGACCCTCTTACGAAAGAAAGCAGGAAGAGCGGGTGGCAAAACGGGAAGCGAGTTCGCCTCTCGACGTACGATAGGGCTCCAATAGTCCGGACACGTGAGGTCCTCCATTGCTCTCACGAAAACGAAGACGGGTTCTGGAGTGAATGATCCTCCCGTTCGGAACAAACGAAAAGACAGGAACAGAGGCCTGACGAGCGGCAGTCACGGTGGGTCCGACCAACCGAGGAAAAAATGGTCCATCAGAGCCAAAACACGGGAAAGGATACACACCGGTGGGGGATTCGGGAACTGTTAACCCACTCACGCAGCGCCAACGTCCACAGGCGAAAGGGGGGGTGCACCAGACTTAAGAAAAGGAGGAGAGAGGAACCCGAAGTCCCCTTTCGCTATTCGGACATCAATCAAATAGAGACAGTCCCGTCCAAGCTAAAAGCACATTTGAATCAAACACGGCTGGGGAAGTCCGTCGTCTAACTACTAGCACCCGGACTAGGCACCGTGAAGGGGGAGAACCCTAGACACATAAGGAGAGAAAAAAAAAGGAGAGTTGGAAAAGCGTTTGATAGGCAACATGACGGCAGGGGGGTGTTTTCCTTACCTGAAGGCGGCCGCGCAGGGGAAACGGGTCGACTAGAAACATAAAAGGCCATGTGCAAAAAAAAACGCTGGGAAAAAGGGGAGTCACTACTGAGCAGGCCAGACAGGGACCCCGAATAAAAGCAAGGAGGAGCCAATGATGAATCGGAGGTCAGAGTGGTAAAAACGGTTAAAGGTCTTTGGAGGGGGGACAGGAAAGATACGAGGGGGTATAGTCATCCTTCATCAGGCGGGCCGGCGGACGCGGGAACAAACACAAAGCCGCGTCGGTGAATTCAAAAAACTGGTCAACAGCTTCCCAGGGAAAACACTCTTTTGTGGACACATTCGCAAGAGACGGGGCGTCTTAGGGGAAAAGGGCTGGTGGGAAACGCGACGAGGTGCAGCAAACGAAGGAAAAGCCATCGCACGGAGCGTCCCGGATCAATGAGGCGAGGCAATGGGTAACCAGTGTGATTAAGTCTTGGACGTGAGCGTCCAGGCAAAGTTTAGGGACAGAAGGGAGGGGGAAACCGGTAGGGTCTCAGAAACGCGTTTACTTCCGCGGCGGAATCAGTCGTAGGCAGAGGAGAAAAGCGAACAATGTAAGAGGGATTGAGGGACGGACGTCAAAGTTAAGAGAGGAGCCGAAAACGTCTATTAAGAATTCTCATGGGGTGAACAGCAAATCAAAGATGCAAAAGCCAGAAAGAGAGGGGACAACCGAAGGGGGGCAAAAAGGGGGAGGAAAAGGAGCGAGACTCGCTGATTAATCGAATGTGCCGCCGGAAAAAGCGGGGTCCAGAAATCGGAAAAGAAGGAGAAAAAAGATCTGGGGAGGAAAGGGATGGAAAGGGGGGTCGAGGTCCAGACTTCCCTGCTTTCGTCCAACGTCGAAGTGTCTAAAAAAGTGGAAGACAAACCTCTCTGGACACCCTGGTGAAGAAGTGGGGACGGGAAGACAGGAAAGAAAACGAATGGCACGGACACAGGGAAGAAAACAAGAGGCAAAGGCGCGACCACGCCTAACGCGGAAGAAGAGCTATACTGAATGGGGTGTCAAAAAAGTCAAAGAGGCAAGGAGGGGAAAAAAAAAAGCGGGGAAAGAGAGACGAAGAAACACCGCTCGTAAACGGAGGATCGAGGGTGAAAAAAGAAGGCAATGGAAGGGTTCTTACATCTAAAGCGCGAAAAAAGCAACAAAACGAAAGTTAGTCAGCTCTGGGATAAGGCGAATATAAAATAAACCGCGTGCATCAACGTGGAGAAACGCACTTCAGTGCCGAAGGACGGTAGCTCTTCGGTTGAAACTTTGGAACTTTGCCAGCTTTGAGCGAAAGGGACGTGCAAGTAAATACTGCTTAATGCAAAGGTTTGGTGGGAACCAAAACGAACTATACACGTGGGACTGGAGGAGGTGGAAGATGAGGAAGCTCTTTTGTCATGCGTTCCTTTGGGCGCAACGAAGAGAGGGAGTGGTTGAACCTCGGATACGCCACCAAAGAAAACGCGATAAGGCAAGGGAAAATCGTGCGATCTCCGAAAAAACCTGATTCGTAATCTTCAAGAGTCCATAAACTAGCAGAGAAAGGAAAAAACCATTTATCAAAGCAGAGGGGAAGAAACTTTCGGATACGTGGCTACAACAGAGGGGAAAAAAGATCTCTCAAAAAAAAAACAAACGAGAAAAAAAGAGATACAGGTAGCAAAAATAGGTCTTCAATATTAAGCAGAAGCGCCCGAAGAGGGGATAAAAAAGGGTCAGGGGTCATTCAATTTCTGTTCTGATTCGGGGAAGCGAAGATTACGAAAAACTCGCGGGTTTTGAAAGGGCGAGATAAAAACCTCTACAAAATGAAGCGAGCAGCAGATAAGGGAAGGCATTGGGGAGGTCCTCACGGACGAAACCCTGCTCGGCTTAGCTCCAAAACAATAAAACGATGACCAAAAAGCGTCCATTGAGAAAACAGGAATCACGGGAACCCAATTTTAGAGTCTTTGCAAAAAAAAAGGGAGGGGACCTCTTAAAGATAATTGGTATTTTAACTACTCACGTTACGGCGCAAAAAAGCGGATAACAAGAAGGGCGCGACCCCAGAAAAACCGGATACGGGGCGGCAGGGCTCAAGACAGCGGATCACGGGAAAGGAGGGGATTAAAAAGTAGGAGGGGGAGGAACCGCAAACGTTAACTCCAGTCTACTGATTGTAGTGGAAGCGCGTGATGAGAGGACACAATTATTCCAGGGAAATTTGACCCGACGCTATCTTTAAAACTGCTGAATAGAATGCCGGCTAAGTTGGAAACCACGGGTTAAACAGGGAACGCGGGACGGGTCAGAACTCTCACCAATTATCTAAGTAAAAAAAAGTATAATTAGAAGTCGGGGAAAGGGAGAAACGTCCACTTTTACTAATGATAAGTCAAATCAAAAAAGCCAGGACTGGCAGAAAGGAACTGATTTTTGGGGAAAACGTCCCAGCCTTTTTTTCCTGCCAGGAAACGCCTTTTTAGTACTATTGAAAAAACAGGCCGTGAAACAAAGGAGTCTCATACAAAAAAACAGCTAGGAAAAAAGAGGAGATTACAGTATCTCATCAAGAAACGGCGTATCGTGCGTGCAAAGCAATAAGGGGAACCATTAAAAGAGCTACAGAGGTCAAAAAGGAACCTGAAAGGTTCCCGAGAGAATTGGCGAGAGGAGAACTTGTTCAGAGTCGCTATCAATGAAATTGGGGAAACTCAGTGGACATCGTGGAGGGGCCACATATTTGGGATCGAGAGGTAAAGATATATTAGTAGACGAGGGAGGGGAAAGGGTCGATGTTTCATTTTATTTATGAGCGAACGAAAAGTGATTGAAAAAAGTCGAACTGTACCGCCCGAGGAAAAAAACGAAAAGGGATACAAGGGGAAGGTAGTCCTAACTGGGGGACTCTCACTAACAGGTGCACACCAATCACCCGGAAGGGCTCGACCCGAAGAAAGCAGTAAGAAGGAAAAAAGCAATCGGGGGGCGGCATCGTTTCTAAAAAATCCCTCAAGAAAAAATAACGGTCCAAAAAAAAGGGGTGTCTCGAAAGAGAAGCTTCGAATGAGGCTAAAGGGGTCCACTCAAGAGGCAAGGTACAAGCGTCTGAACTGGGGAAAATTGTGTGGATGTCTTGGTTGGCCTGCTCCTGAACAAAAAAAAGGTCTTGAACACCTTGAGGACGAGTGGCCAATGGAACCCGTCCGTACCATTCCGAGAGAAGGCATGCGAGGACTCTTTCTTTAGTGCGGGGGTGGAAAAAGAAGGCACACTGTTTCTTTCAGAAAGGTCAAGGAGGGGAAAGTGGAGCCCCATGGGAAATGTCAATCGGCTATGACACGGGGCAAAAGAGGAGACAGCCAAAAAAATGGGTAGCAAGTCTGAACACACACACTGGGCGCTACACGGAGGGGAGATACCACACCGGGGTAATCTACTTATAGATCTCTCTTTTTGTGTTCTGACCGCGAGGGGACGCAATAAGTCGCGGGGAGGGTGAGGGTGGGAGCGACAATCAGACTTTCCCCACCGCAACGAAAAAGGCGGGGAGAGGGTACGGAGTATTATGGTTACAGAGTTCTTCTACTGGAGGGGTCGGGGAGATATCATCAGACGTGAGAGAAAAGAGGGGGCGCACCCGTGAGGAAGTCACGTTATCGTCCTCAGGACGGGGTAAAGCAGGTTGACAGAAGGGAAAAGACCCTCAGAATGTCTATCCGAAGTCAATTCTCCTTTCCTTTATGAGTCGCGACAAAATGGCATCTGGATGCCACACAACGTTGAGACACGAGCCGCGCCTGCGGTTAGTGAGGGGGATGAGGAAAAGAAAAAAAGGGGAGACGGAGACCTTCTCCAAACGCAAAAGAGAAGTCTTCTGAGAGGCGGCGCCTCCCTCACGTAGGGGTCCGACTATGCGTATAAAGGAGAAACTCTAAGTCAAGAGAGCTAAAGTCTTAGGAAAGCGCAGGCTTCTGCATTACGGAAAACGGAGGGAGAGAAGGAACTGGGACCGGAAAGCAGAAAGGAGCGCGGCCAGGGATTGAGTCGTTCATTGTCTCAACGCGGACCTAGCAAAGGTGACATCACGACAACAATCCTTAAGACGGGGAGAATATGAGCGACTTGGGGAGGGAAGATGAAGGAATGCTCTGACCATTGAAGGACCGGAATACCCAGGGGATCAGAATAGAAAAAAAACAACAACGATTAGGAGAAAAGGAGATCTCCCGACTGGTGCGTAAGTCAAGAGGAAGAAGAGAAGGGTGAAGCCTAATCATCATCTTCCCCACATGTCTCACCTGACTAAACTGGAAAAAAACCGTTGGGGTTAGATAGGTAAAGGAAAACAGGAGGGATTCACTTGGTACCCCAAAGCCTAGCTGGAAGATAAGAAGGTGAGGACTAACCAGGAGTACCCAAATCAAAGCGCTTACCCTCTAAGGCTAGTGGGCACGCCGTGACGGGGAATTCGCCTCGAGCTGGGAAGAGGGGGGGTGCGGAAGTGAGCCGAAAGAGTTCTTAAGAAAGGGAGGATGAAGGACCATGCGCTCATACGTTGGACGCGGATACTGGTGACATGAGGTTAAAATCAATGAGGGGAAAAAACACATGTCTGAAAGATCGATGCTGAGAGGGGAACGAAGCGGGGGGGGGGGGAAGAAAGGATAAGGAGGGGCTTAGTTGCCAGAGCAAGTCAACTTGCAGCGACTAGAAAAAAACTGTCCGGACAATTTCAGGCGTAATCTCTTCCGGGTCGGACAACGGGGTAGTCGGAGGGAACTATGGGAGAACACCGATTTTATCTCACTCTGAATGACTAGAGAAAAGAAATACTGCGACACGCTACTCACATCGTCGACATCCCCTAAAAGAACAGTAAAAAAAAAGCAGTTATTGAAAGAATGTGAAGGCGGACCTTAAGAGTTTCAGGGAGAAAAACCAGCAAAGAGGAAGAGGGTGCGCACGCGCTTTAACCCTGCCTAGAATCCGATACATTCGGGTGGAAAGTGAAAAAGGGGGCACGAATAGTACGACAGCTTTTGTTGAGAATAACAAAAAGCGTGGCTGCTCGCAGGAAACTTTTTTGACGGCGAGGGGGGACCATCGTCACGGGGGGAAGGAAAAATCAACCATGGAAAATTGACAAAGGACGTTTAAACTAAACAGCGACCTCAATGAATCGCAAAAAAACCCCAATCATTAATAGAAGGGAATGTTTTAACGTTTATTGAGGCCCATTTTACGCGGGGGGGGAAGGAGGGGACCAGAGCGGGGGGGTGTAGACGGATCGATTCACTACAAAAAAAGGGCTCGTCACAAATGGGAAAAAAGGGAAAGCGCTGGTGAAGTGCTTGCAACGAGGGAACGGGGTGGGGGAAACACTCTGAGAAGTTAAAAAAGGCTTCTCGCGAACGGTGATTTTTGGAAAAAGGCTAGAAAAACAAAGGGACGCCATCTAAAAGGGTGAGAAGGACACTTCGCAATGCGCAGGAGGGAAGAAGGCAAGGGGTACCGGGTGTTGGGCAAGAAGGAGGGAATTCGGCAATCTTGTCGTACACGAAGGGAAGGGGGAAACGGACTGTCTGGCAGAGTACTTCACGGCGCCGACTCCATCGAGTAGAAGATACTCCCAGCGAAGGAATACAACAGAGAGGGAGATCGGGGGAAGCACTAGTATTTGGTTTTTACAGGCGGAAAAAAAAGAGGGAAGACCGAGAAAGAGGAGGGGGAAACTTACGTTCGCGGGGGGAAACGAAGTCCAAGGGGTCCCCTGAGTTTGACTAAACAATTCCGGATCGTCAAGCAAGGGCAAAAGTTCGTAGAAACCATCTCCTCAAAGACTCTAGGAGAAAGGGGTCGTCGCCGTAACGCGGAGAGCGAGATTTCCTTCATTCCCAGAAGATCTGCGAACGTCGGAGAAGTCAGAGGAACAAGACAGTTCGAGGAGGAGGCCGTGAAGGGGGGCCTGCCACCATCGGCCCAGGGAAACAGAAAACACGTCGCTATGAAACCCTGAGCAGTGACGATCGCAAGACCAGCGGGGGGGGGGGGGCCTCATCAAGATACTGCCTGGTCTGGGCAAAGACCATTGAAATCCCGCCCGGAGACACGTCATAGCCACGGAAAACTACTAAAGTGGTCTTCTTCTACGTTACGGGAGGGAAAAAGGGTGAGGTCCAAAATGGAGGTACACTAAAAAAGGAAGCTAAGGTACCTCGGAAAAGGAGAGCGTTTTTTCCGCACGTCCCAGGAGTGTTTAATAAAATCCATCACGCACAAAACGACAGGGGACCGTGGAAAGGGGGTGTGGAGTTTCACGCTGGCGGAGAAGCGACCCAATAAAAAAAGTACACAGCGGGAAGTCAAAGGATACTTAAGTGACAGGGGAAATCAGGTTATCCATCGGACTGGTGAAGGGGAAGGGGGAAGGTTATATTGGTCGACGTGAACGTCGCCTGTTCAAGACGAAGTAAGCTGTGGTAGAGGTTCACTCAAGGGTGGGGGTTCCCAAAAAGAAGAAGGGCCCGCAGGGAGCAGTGGGTCTCTTCAAGGACCTTAGGGACGCAAGTGGGGGGGGAGGGAAACTTTCCGGTTGGGGCCGAACTAAGAGCAGTCTTGTTTTCACGTGAGAGGAGGGGAAAAAAAAATGACGAGTTGCATGCCTCTCAGAGAGAGGGAGGGTCGGAGACGGGAACCACTATGGTAGTAAGCTTTCAAGGAAAAAAAGAGAGACGAGTATTCTCTTCCGGGAATCCGCCATTCAAAGAGGAGAGCGCAGATCCTACGCTTGTTCGAGACCCGGCGGGGGAGAAGTGGTACCTCAACTCAAAAAAGAGAGGGGGAGAAAGAAGTGGGGCCCCCTACTTGAGAAAAGGAGCATGGACCTCTTTTGGGATGCAATGGGAAAAACTGTAGAAACTAGTATTTCAAGACTCTGAGGAGAGATTACTAACAATCTGTTTGGAGGCGCGAAAAAGTACCGGATCAGTTAGGCTCACCAGAGGGGAGCCCTTCATGTCTGTGTCCGCATGAAGAAAAAAAATGGAACTCGCGCTCCAAACATCTGAAAAAAACGGGGGAAGGAAATCCGCAACAAAACAAGAAGACAACGAAGGCCGCAGTGTCTCTTCGGTTTGCGAAAAAACAAAAAGGGCTGGCAAGCTGATTCCTTGGTTGAACAGGCAAGCACAGGAGCGCCCAAAGCGCAACGAACGTGAAAAAAACAAAAAAAACGCGATAACCAAAGAGAACGCATTCGCGGAACACTTTAGGCCTCGGTGGTTATGTCTGGGACAAAGAGGCTGCGTAACTGTAGAGTGGGGGAGTGAATGTCGAATGGTGGACTTTCGGCTACACAGGTGGGCAGAGAAGGGGGGGACAACCCAGAGACTGTGTCCCGGGCTAGATTCCGTGCAGGTAACGCCGTGGCACCAGGAAGGTGCAAAGGAAGCGTGGCAGGAAAAAGCGAAAAACAGAGGAGTAAGCCAATAGGGGGCGTGCGTTAGGCTTCACTGGTAAGGAAATAGTTGAAAGAGGTAACTTCGGCCATTAACTCGCACTGAGTACCGGTGGTGAATAATCTGTAAGGGGTTTCTGCATTCAAGAAAACTTCTGGAAGGAAAAAAAGGCGAAGCCTCTTACTAAATGGGCCTCCATACTGGGCGCAGAGCGAAAGACACGATTCGTCGTAGTGACTCAAGAGGGGGGGTAGAGGGGGCGCCACCACGTCTTTCCCCGCGATGGGGAGAAAGGGCCAAACGGGTGAAAAAAGGCGAGTTTGGAAAATCTGACCATCTGGGGGAGGGGAAAAGAAAGGAATATTTTACCTCGGTATCGCAATGGGGGGATTCCGACGGAGCCATTATGACGTCAGTCGAAAGTGAGAAAGGGGGGAAAGTTCAGTCAGATCGGGTGGATTCGGCTATTGAGGGGGGGAAGCATTCGTGAAGAGAAAAAAAAACAGGAGAAACTGTCATACGGAACTGGATTGTACGCAAGAGAAAACTGTGTCACAGAAACCAAAACCATTGCACAAAAAGACATGGCTCGCCGAGAACGTGCGGGGGAATCAGGTTGGAGGGGAAGAGAAAAAACAGAGAACGCAGGGACTCGCCTCCGCGGAAAGCTACGAAAACGAGGTGGGGTAACGGGAAGTGGACCATTCTTAACTTGGCCAAGGGGTTACGAGGAGGGGGGGTGTAGGACAGGAGCTCATCGAAAAAAAGGACCAGGGGTTCTGTGCAAGAAAGCACTTCGGCCGCAAGGCCACACAGAAAATCAACGATACCCCAGGCTCAGAAGAAGCGGAATGGTCTCTTCAGCTTGAGGGAAAGGGGGCGGGGTAAAGTCTGGCCTTCGGCAGGTCGGTGGAAAGGTAGTTTTGATCAGAACGGGAAGTGAAATGGTCAGAGCGGGAGAGGAAAAAAGGTGAACAGGACACATCTCAGGGAACGCAGAAAAAACCCCCTCGATGCCTCTCCACCCTGGGTAACGAACTGGGTGAGGATCGAGAGCAAACTTGTTCGAAAGAGCCCGGGGCAAGAATGGGGCCTGCGGGATTTATTTGACTGACGCAAAGAGACGGTAATCGGAAGTAGAAGAACGGATCGCTGTACCTCGTCGTCATGAGGGGAAAAGAGAGTGGCAGGGTGACTAGTAGCCAGCATGAAGATATCAGGCAGACGTGAAAGGACACGCGGGGGAGAAATGAATATCGAAACGTTTGGGGGGCCCAGAGAGGGGGGACAGCAGGTGTCAAAGAAATGGAGGAATCGAAAGGGGCAGGACTCCCATTCGCACGGGCCCAATGGGAAACGAGGTAAAGAAGCTTCGGCAAAAGTGAATTCGTCAACGGGCCGCAGAAAAAGAGATGAGGGAGGGAGAGGTCGGAAACGGGAAAATTCCGCTCCCCCGCTAAAACGGCCAAAAAAGGGCAGAAACGAAATTCGGCCCCTCCCTCAGAGACTCTATGCGGAAAAGAGGGAAGTAAAAAAGAGAGATATCAGCACGAGGAAAAAGAGTCGGGCTCAGCGATTACGCGGCGCAAGAAGCTTCGCAAGAGGGGGGCCGACAAGTCCGAAACGGAGGAGACGGGAAAGAGGGGCTTCGTCGTGAGTTGGAGCAGTGCATAGAAACCGGTCAGGACCGTACGAGGCGACACTCCAAGGATAAAAGGAAGAGATGAGCGCAATGTGTTCAACGATTATGTCGACGGCCCAGGCCGGCGGAAAGGGTGACCGTCGTGATCTAAGAACAACGGAGGAGAAGGCCCGAGTGCGTATACGGAACAAGCGCCAAAGGTGCAGGCAAGGACATCAGTGCACAGGAGAAAAAGAACCCGGCCTGCTCCGGAACCGCTTGTGCGAGCGTACCGAGGAAAACCACCGGTAGACGGGAGGAACACGTCTACCTAGAAGGAAAATCCTGGGGCCGCAGCCATCAGAGGAAGGAAGGAAAACAAACCCTTAAGCCAGGCTCAATGATGAACTCGAATAGCATCGCGGTGGTGGAAACGTTCAAGCGTCGAAAGAAAAAGGGACGTAGATTGTTCTAGTTATCTCATCTATTCTACGACGTGAGGGGAGGGGAAGACAGGGACGCATACTGAACTTTTTTCGCAGGAGAAGGGCTTAGAACCTGTGAATTTCTACAGCACAAAGGAAAGGACAAAAAAAAAAAAAGAGGCATCTCGTCATTGTTGGCGACAGAAGAACCGGCGTGAATGGGCAAGTTCAGGCCAGGAAGAAGGCAATGGCAAGGAGAAAAGGCCGAGTGAAGGTCTTTAAAAAGATCAAAGGAAAAAGCGCGGGGCGGGGGCGAAGGGGGGACTCACCAAAAGGGGAGCTCACGTCCTATAGAGAGCACCCCGAAACCGGGAAAAGGCGACAACGGGTTCGAACTCCACTCCTAAGAGGCAGGGGTAGGGGAGACCACCAGCGTGAGGATAAGAAAATTAAGACTCCTGCTTTGCATCGGCTAAGCCAGCTGCCTTCGAAACCGTGCGCGGGAACCCCGAACCGGAAAATCCGAACGCCAAGGAGCACGTTTTTTGTAAAAGACGTGGATGAAAAGGAAGAAGAGGGTGGGGTTCGGACACTTTGCTCGGGGAGGAATCAGGGCAACGTGGAATATACAAAAAGGGAAAACATACCACTGACTGTCCTAAGTGCAACCCTCTACGCGGAAAAGTGCCGCAACCGGCAGCAGCAATTCCCTACATTAACGCCATAAAGAAAAGAGAATGCCCAGAAGAAATCTTAAGTCATGTTATCTTTGATGAGGGGGGGAAGAGGGACAGGGAACCGATAGGAAATATGCCGACAGCATCGTCGTCAAGAGCTCGGGAAACGGTACAAACACGCCGAAAAACAGGGGGAAATTTCAAACTCTGGGACAGAAGTACCGGAAATCGTTCTGGTCCGAAAAAGCCGAGAGCGGCGGGGAAGAAAAGGTTTCTACATTTTCGCCGAGTGGAGAAAGGAGACAGCGGAGAACGAACAGACTATATCGAGACGGAACAGGACGCAAACTGCTGCGTGTCAGGAAAGTGGGAAACCTGGGGGGGAATCGTCTTTCGAGGTCAATCCAGTGAGAGGGAAGGAAGGAGAGTATAGACGGTTTCGCAAAACTCTGGATGTAACTTCCAACGGCTAGTCCCTTCTTCGAGCAGAGTCGAGAAGGAATTGGTCAAGGAATCGAAGCTATCCGGGCGGAAAGAGAGGAGTAACTATCTACGCCGATCGCTCATGGCACACGTGCTCAAGCAGGGAAAGTCGATGGGTCCACATGATCACCTGACGATCGCGAACAACCGGGGCCGTTGCGCGAAAGGCCGCGCACTGCGGGCAGCTAGGGGAGGGACCGGAACGGGGAGGGGGAAAAGTTCAGCCTGTCCGCACGGGATGACGGGGCGGGGGAGAGAGAGATCATCTGGGATTTCACGGTCGGAACCGGACTAATGGGAGAAAAGAACGGAAGGAGCAAACCCGCGCAGCGGATAAAAACAGTGACGTGGCGATCAATACCTTTTGGAAAGATCACGTACTTGCGGAGGTGAAGACCAGAGTCAAGGAAGGCCTCGAACAGAATACTCGTCGATCTCCTACCTTGGGGTTCGCGGGGGAGACATTCACGCGAAAAAAGTGGACCGCGGACAAAGGACTGACATCTACGCCCAAGAGAAGCAGAGGTGAAAAGGCCAGACAAGATAACTCCAATCATAAATCGCTACATCAACCAAAAAGAGACAATCCGGAATGGGGAGGGAGTCACCTGCTACCAAGAAATCAGAATACAACGAGGCATAAACGTTATCCGCTACTAGGAAGCCGAACGCCCGGGGGGGGGCACGGTTGGGCCACTTTTTCCAGAAGAAGCTTGGTTGGACGTTTAACGTGCAGCTAATACGTCAGGGAGGTGGACAGGGCAACGAAGGGGGTTGGAAAAAAAAGAGAAACAGGTCCCGCGGGTGAGTCATGGCACTATGAATGACCGAGGGTGGGGCTTCCGCGGGGCCGTGGGTTGGCCCTCCCTATCAGTTCGGTTTTGCCTAATCCTAACACCCATTAGAATAGAGATCGCTCAACCCTCCTCCTTAGGTCTTGTATAAATCAGTCACGTTCCACCGCAGAAGGGCGGAAGATGCAAGCTTCCGCCAGAGATGAGCTCGCTAATGGAAGAAGAAATTGAGGGGTAAAAAGAGGGATAAGAGAGAAGATTTCAGGAACCGTATGGGGACAACTTCGTTGGATCTCTACCCGACAAAAAAAACGTAGGAAGATAAGGGAAAGCACGAATGGTAAACAAAAGACGTGTCTTACACTAAATGGGGAGGAAGAAAGAGGAGTCCTAGTAACCGTTTTCGATAGGGGAAAGAAACCGAGGAGGTCGTCTACTGGACGAGATACGACGACGGGGTTTGAAAGGGGCAAGGGGAAAAAAAACTAACGTGTAACTTCACGTGCCTCGGCCTCATGGGTGTCGGGTGAGCAGCGAAAGCAGTTCGAAAAGAAAAAACAATTCAAGTGCGAAAAACATCAATCAATATCACGACACCGACGAACACGCCCAAGGTGGGGAAGTCCGGGGGCTCAAAAAACCCCTTGGGTCCCCCTGGAAAACGATTCAATTGAGGAAGTGGAAAAAGGGAAAACGTTCACATCGCCAAAATCGGAGCAACGGAAACGTAAACAAAAGAAGGAAGAGTAAACAGGCTGATCACGAGGGCGGGATTCAGGGTCCTGTTCACCACGCAGCAAGGGGAAACCACGTTCGCTTGGTTGGAATGAAGGGAGGATGAGGCGCCGGCAATCATGCAGTGTGCACCAGCGCTGAATTCAAGATAGGGAGTAGAGTGAGACTCGTTTCAGTATCACGGGGAAAACGTGACGGGGACAAAAAGAAAACAGGAGATAGATGCCGGCGGCGGTGAGAGGGGGGAATTAACAGGCAAATCCGCGCAACTTGAATATGCAGAGGGGGAGAATCGATCGGAATTGATACACCGGGGGTGATCCTAACCCTGGGGGTTGGATTCAGCAGGATGCATGCGTGTCGAGCAGCGCGAACTGGGCAAGCCGAGGCAGGCTCAAGAAAGGGGGAAGAAGGAGTCCCGAAGTAGGGCAGTACGTAGGCCGAAAGACGGTCGATGGAACACCTCAACTCACGAATATAGGGGGGGACGTGGTCGCAACTTTTCCCCGGGGCGAGGAGAAGCGGAGGAAACTCATGGGTAAAAGGCTGGAATTGGAGTGAACAAGAATGAGAATCTGGGGGTGAGAGGAGCGGAAAAGGAGGGATGATATATATCCTCGAATAAGGACAGAGAGCGATCGGAATTTTCTCAGAGATAGACTACGAAGGAGGACTTCTCCTGAAGGAAAAAAAGTAAAGCAGAGGGGATCAGAAAAAACTAAGTTATACCTCACTTTCTTACGTGACTGGGAAGGGGAGAAAAAGACACAGACCCCGATTTTCACCCTAACACGTCGAAAGAGCAGGACGCAAGGTACGGAGCAAGAGCCATTCGATGGTGCATCGGGTTGGCGAAAAAAAAGAAAGGAGGCACAAAGTCGAAAGCCAACGGGGACTACGAAAGGACGGAGGTAGAACGAGGTGCAACGAAAAGACGTGAAGGGGAAAAGTGCGGTCTTAACTGGCCCCACGGGAGGGGGGGGGGGGGGGGGGGGGGGTGGGGGGGGGGGGGGGGGGGACGAGGCTGGGTTGTGGGACCAAGTCGGACGCGCAAGACGGGTTGAGCGGGCCGAAAAGGGCCTCGGAAGAGGGAAAAGAACCTCCTAGAAAGCCAAAGCTCAAAGGAGGAGGGCATGGCAGCATTAATGCTTTAGGGAGGTGGTGGGACCTGCCATCGGGAGGAAAAGACGTGAGTATCACTACGAAATGCGGGAAGAAGGTCGGGGTGACAGGTGGAACCATTGCTCAGCACCAGGAAGCGAACAAAAAAAGAGAGGCGCTGAGCACTCTCTCGCCCCTCAGTAATCCTCGACCGGGGCGATCGGATCCAGGAGGTGGGGTCTAAGGGGACCAAGTAAAGGGTGCGAGAACAGGGGGCGGATTAGCCTGAAAAAAAGGGGACGGGAGGCGGAAGGAAGGGGCAGAACGCCGGCTTGGGGAACTTCGTACGTAGGGAGGGATGTCGAACTCTATGGGGTAAAGACAATGGGCTCATGTATCGGGGAGAGAGATGCAAGAGGAGAAACTTTGGAAAACCGAGCGAGCAAGGACTGTGAGGCGGCCTATGGTACAGCAGGGTACAGGGAGACACTCGAAAGGGGTTCGAAATATGGCGTCAGTCCTGGTGGAATAAGACATGCCACCGGGTGCGTCCGTTCAGGGGAATTCGGCCACGAAGCAGCCGGATAGGATTAGTGTGTGACGTGGCCGGAAAAAATCGTACGGACGAAGCACCCGAAAAAAAGGAACGGAGCGTAGGAGAGAGGCGATCACTTCGGCCGAGACGGATACTCGCCAGATACGCATCGATAGGCGAACAGCTCACTCGGTGACAAAAGAGCGGGAAAAGGGGGAAAGGTTAGCACGTCCTCTTGTCAAGGGTCCAGGGAGAGTAAAAAAAGGGATGGGAGGGAGCGGATTAATGTCTGCATTGGCGCGCCCTACAAACGTTCAAGCGAAGAGGCCAAAACAAAGAGCAGGTACTCAGATGACTGCACCTTTGCCCCTCTGGGTGATGTGGACGGCAAAAGGGGAAAACTTGAAGCTGATCGCACCTTCTGGGAGAAGATCAAAACAACACGGAGGAGTGCAGGAATAGAGATCCCCGACTGCAACAGCGCAAAAAAGACAAAGGGGTCAGCCAGGGGAAAAGAGCATACTACGGAGACCATGTAGGGGGGGAAATTATCCTGCTTACTCAATGGAAGGGTCAGAATCGAGACCACCTTGTTCGAGTCTCGCACGCCCTGCACTAAGAAGCCATAACTCTAGGCCGCTCCGAAAGCGGAAATTGGAAGCAATCTCCCAGTAATAATCTCTGCCGCCGGACAACTAGAAACAAAAAAAAGGTGGAAACAGGAGCCTAGGGTCATAGTAGGGTATCCGCATCTTGCTACGAAGGGGAGGGCCAGAAGGGAAATACTACATCTCCGTTTATACTCATAAGGGAGGAAACTGTCGTAAGAACACCGGGCGGATACCTGCGCTCGTGAAAACGAATTCACGTGGCCAGAAAAACAGAGTGAAGGAGAAGAATAGTAAACAGGAAAAGGGCAGCGGAGTCGACAAGTCCGCTTGGACAAGGTAGGAAACACTTACAAGCAATAGGACGACTCAAACTCGCGAGGGGGGGAAGCTTGTTGACCGACCACGCGGAAAAGTCGGAAAGTATCTCCCAAGGAATTCCTCAACTAGAACCGCCAACGGAGGGAATATCCATCCAGACCGACTACATGAGCTCCGCAGCCTTTAATATTTGAGCGACGTCCACGGACTGGGGACGTCGCATAACAAACGCAGCCTTCGTGCGCACCGGGGGAGGAACCTCGACAAAAAGAGAACGGCGCCAAGAGGGGTGGTAACATGTCGTTTCCGTCTAGTGCATCGACGAAGTGGGGGGGTACCTCAGACCTTGGGAGCAGGGGCACTAAAAGGAAAAATGGGGTCGGCGGACGTGGGGAGGGCATTCCGTGGTCTCAACTAAGCGACCGGGGAAAGGCAAAGACCTGCAGCAGTTCAAAATTTACCTAACCATGTACCCGCCTAGCAGGGAATGTCGCAAGAAGGGAATGAGATCCTTGGAGATTGAGAGGGGGACCTGTGGACAAGAACGAAGGGGGAGGGGAAAACGCCATCGTAGGTGAAAAACGACGGGAAAAAAGTCGGAACGGACACTAAGCGTCAAAAAGGGGGCCTCAACAGTACCGCGACGTCGTTGCCCGGGGAAAACAGGTTCGCCAGCCGCGCTGCGTTAGGAGGAAACGGTTGGCGGGGAGACGTGTTGTAGAAGTGCAACAAGAAAAGATGAATCCCAAGTCAGGTCACGGCATCTATGGCGAAGAAAGGCGCAAGCTGCTTTTCGGGCATTTTCCTGGGGGGGGGTGTCAAGATGCGGGGAAGGAGAAAAGAACAGGGGAGAGACCAAAATGAAGGGAAGACCCGTGATGGGTACTCATCAAAAACGCTTTGCTGTACGTCCCGAGGGGGAAGAAGAAGTCTGAATGGCCGAATCCCGCCGAAAGGGGAATACAAGGAGGAAGCGTTCGGACGTACGGAGTACGACTATCAGACTCCGATTAACGAGCTAGGGAAAGGGCGGGGCAGACTAAGTGCACATGTACCACAAAGGGGACCACCATGAGTGATACAGATCGAGAAAGCCGTTGGGGCACGGTACTCCATTCCACGCTGGCGGCAACGAAGTGGCGCGGCCGATTCAGCGGTCTGTAATAAGAAAGGGAAGACTGCAAACGGTGCCAAAAGATAGCACTTGCTTGCGCTCTAGGGAGCGAAAGAAGGGGGGGGCCAGGCTGGAGTCAAGGGGCTTTTACATCCGGAAGAATTAGCCAAAAACGTTGCTCAGCTTATAACACCTGGGGGAGGCAGTGTCAAGCGACTGTGTCATCAAGCTTTTAAAAAGTCACCAACGTCCCGTTGCAGGAAGGGGGGACAAGGGCAAAACATCGTAACGCCCGACACTGAAAACGAGAGACATCCTTGGGTGGAGACCCGTTCACGCTGTAAACGTGCTGTTCCAAGGGTCGGGAACACTGAAAGGGAAGCTCCAAACTCGCTATCGGTTGGGGTTGTTTTCAGCGAAGGAAAAGGGGGGGAAGTGGGGCGCGAAAGAACATCGACAAGCCAACTCGCACCAGGGCTTGGTTTCACTCTGGAGCAGGGGAAGTGCGGGAAAAAGGAGAAAAAACACTGCAATCAAAGACAGAAAACGGGAGACTCACTTCAATACCGGACTTGAGAAGGGACTCTTCTGTTTTGAGGAAAACTGGGACATGGAGCCACTTTTGGCGCTACAGGAGTCGCCTGTGAAATAAGTCAAGGAAGAGGTGGACGAGGGAAGAGGGGGTGGTTGGAAAACCAAAGAACCTTTGGAAATCAAGCGTCAATGGGAGGATTTCCTACTCGGTTTAAGAAGCGGGTGCCTTGTGGTGGAGGAAGACAGGGGGGGGCTTTTGTAGCGGGAGGGAACGAAACCAGGGACTAACCTCTGATAGCTGGAAAGGGGGAAATCTCTGGTCCGTGTTGGTTCAACTCCTCAGAAACCCCTGTTCGTAAGAGGCATCTTCCAAAGCGGGAGAAAACTCAGGATCCGAATCGAAACTTGATCAAGGAAAGAAGGCTTCATTTCCTACCTTTCGTGAAGTACAAACCGTAACGGGGGCTACAATTCAGGTGTTAGCAAAAACTAGGGGGGGGAAAAAGATAGATACCACTATTTTATCGCCCTTAACGCTCCCGAAGAAAGGGTAGGCAGGGAGCGAGTCCTTGTAAGTTCGATGCAGGCCGCGACATCTGGCAGGTCGGGGAGAACAACCTTGGTTGGTAAACGGAAAAGAAAAAAGTATCATAATTTGCCGGAGACAGAAATCGAGGAGCCACTGCATCGATTCCTCTGAGTCAGGTGGCGGGAAGAACGGACGAAACCTTCTAGGAGGCAGGGGTCGCCAAAAAAAAGGCCAGGATTCGCCAAAACGTAATAAAATAAGAGAACAAAACATCTGCAACGGGACAACGTGTTTATGACTCAAAAACCAAAATTGCTTGCCCGACACCGTTTCCTGGACTTAGGGTGAAATTAACACTTTCACTAAGGCACGTATAACGGTCAACGGGCGAAGGACAAAGCCTTTACCGGCAGAAGGGGACGCACTTCGCGGATCAGTTGAAGCGACGTGGATTCAGGATTCGTGTTTAAGGATCGCCATAAAATAAAGAAAGACTTGCAAAACAAGCGGGTTTATGGTCGACGGAGGGATGGAAGAAAAACGCCACGAAGTGGGAAACGGCGACCAGGCTCTAGAGGGTCGATCGGGGAGGAGAGGCCGCCTTTGAACCTGGCAACACACGGGTGGTCCCCGTGAAAGTGCGACAGGAAACCAAGAAGGTAAGTCAACATAGGAATTGTCCTCGTTGACGAAAGGGGGTGCAAAGGCCAGGGCAGCAGGTACGGGATAATGGCAAACGGCGCCATCAGGATTACGAAACGTCTGCACATTTGGCAGACAGGAGGAAATATTGTCAGGTCGGCACGTCGTCCGGAAACAAACAAAAAAAGACTCGGACCTCGTGAGCAGCACAAGAGAGGCAAGGGCGTCACCGGGGGCCGGGGCCTTCGGAACAGGGGAGGGTCACAGACTTCGACGGAACCGGTGAGCTGGGAAAAGAATTGGCTCTAAATGGCCACTGGCAAAAGAGGGCGGATTCTCTGAATGGGAACTTTGTGACAGCTGGAAGCTGTTCAACACGATTAGCAAAAAGGTAGGGAAAAAAAGCGACGATAGGGGTTTATTATCTGTCCTTTGAGGAGAGAGAAGAAGTAAAAGGAATGGCCAATGTTCTCGGATCGGAGCGGATCACGACAAGGAGTCGGCAAACGGGGGGGAGGGCCAGGGATCTAACAGACCGGGACCGAAAAGTTCGACACTGGAGACTCTCACCGGCACGATTGCCAAAAAACAACGTAACAAAGTTAAAATCGAAAGCAGCAATTTCACGGTCCTTCTCCAGAAGCGAGAAAGGAGGGGATGGGGAGGCAGGTGCTATCCAATCTCTAAAACAAACACACCGCCTAATAAGCCTACGAGGCGAAGTTAGAAACTAAAGTGAAAACGGGGTGAAGAACGCGTTACCAGAGCTGAACTGGGGGGAAAAAATTGGTGCATGAGTTTGTGGTCTCTCCGGCCCTACATTCCGGAAGGGATCGGGGAACTCCTTCGGTAGGGAAGAGCCCTTCAAACTCATAAAAGAGAAAACAAACGCAGATATCATGCGGGATCAGTGAGGAAGGTCTTGTAGGGGGGAGCAAAAAATGAAGGTTATGAAAACAAGGTAACGTAATATCCCTCTCATTTCTAAGGTTCCAAAGCGAGGCGGTGACCAAGAAAAGGGAAGCCCCGAAGTTTATCTCAAACAATAGTCGAGAAACGCTCGACCGAATGGTACCCGGGGGGGCGGAAAGAGGAAACTACAAAGGACTGGGTAGGGGTCCCCTGTGCTCACTACTAGAGTGGGGGTAGGAAAAGGGGCAAGCAAAGGTCCGCTGCAATTGAGGAAAAATGCTCAGACTGTCGTCGTAAGGATTGGGGAATTAGAAAAAGCGGAAGGGGGCTACCGGGGGGGAGCGCGCTATGCATCAACGTGAGAAAAGTATCACAACGGGCCTGCGGACAAGGTGGGGAGCTTGGGCTGCAAAGAGCCCGGTACACATGTTTCACAGACAGGGAGACAAATTCCGTAGCCGGTTTGGTTGGGACATGGTCCCGGCGCTGTCGGACTAGTCGCCAGACGGGCAGCGTCATGCAAAACCCGGAAAGAGGAAAAACGGAAAAGAAAAGATCGCTGTATTGGAGTCTTACAAAGGAAAAAAAATGAACCGAGTCCCTAGGGAAACGTAGAAAGGATCACGTCTGCCCTATCCCGGCCGTCCGAATAGAGGAGTAAACTCGCACCGGGGGCGGAAGGAGAGGATATGAAAGAGTTAGTGGAAAAAACAAGCGTTCTGCGATTCTGCGTTGAAGGGCGGCGAGAGGAGAGGAAAGGGGCCGCCGGGCCGCAAGTCCCGCCAACGATTAAGGAAAAATCTTTGCTTGCGCTTGCATGCCGCTCACTAAAAGGGGTCATTCGACGAGCGGAACAGAAAAAAAAAAAAGGTAGCTAAATGAGACTCCTTTGGGCCTGCATGTGTTAAAAAAGGAGGCAACTGGAGCGGGAGGAAAGGGGGGGAACAACGGTAGGGGAAGCTCAAAAAAACGGGAGTAGGAATAGAGATATACCGAGGGTTCTTCTCAGCGGCAGACAAGGACAATGGTGACCGGGACTAACATGATCGCCCAATTTCACCCTAGGCCGGCGCATAAAGGGGGACGAAGTTTATTTGCGAGGACGTACGGGGGGAAACCTGGTTGCGACTGGGAAACTCACTGCAGGCAGAAGAAAGAGACTCTGCCACTCTCACCCAGGGAGGAAGGACATCCAAAAAGAGAAGGAAGAGGAAAGAGGCACACCCTGGGAACCTTTAGAGCCGGGTGCTCCTCGTAGAGACGTACAGGGTGAATCAGGTCGAGACGACGGGAGGGTAGGGGGAACCTCTATCCAGAAAAGAAAGGTTGTGCTTTATACGGGGTTTTCGGAACTACTAAATTTCGTCCGAACGCACAGTCACCAATACAAAAGTCTGGCCTTCAAAGGGATAGTAAGGGACAGGTGCAAAGACCCAGCAGGGGAGCTAGGTTTCGACAAACAACTTCATCGGCAACTCAAACCCGGAAGGAAGGGACAATCTGTTCAACACTTCTTTACCAGTGCCATGGCATCAAAATGAGGGAGGATACGACCGTGGGTCGCAAACATGGGAGCTCAAATCTGAATAGATCTGCCCATACCTGAAAAGGGGGTGAACTCCCATCGTGGACATCATAAAGCAAGAAAAGAAGGGAAAAGGAAAACTTGATGGAGTAAAACTTCGGGTCTGCAACCCACGACTTCGGGATACCTCTGAGAAAAAAAAGAAAAAAGGAGCTAGCACACGCTGACCAGGGTCGAGCGGAGAAAGAGAAGGGTTTAGCGTTCAGGGATGTCTCTATTGACGGGTGAACGAGGGGAAAGAGGGAAAGGCGTGATCAACTCCTGGCTCCCCTTCAAAGAAAGAGAAATGGCCAACCTTTACCAAGAAGGAAGGAATGCGCCATCAATCCGAGTCCTTGTGGAAGAGGGGGGCCGAGGGAAAAGCGCCAGG